>Ga0172372_10012120_pt1 | contig 10849 bp, 11 predicted proteins | sample LakKiv5m_2_FD_114544 | JGI IMG/M metagenome (GOLD analysis project Ga0172372, IMG submission 114544) | Freshwater microbial communities from Kabuno Bay, South-Kivu, Congo - kab_092012_9.5m | ecosystem: Environmental > Aquatic > Freshwater > Lake | place: Democratic Republic of the Congo... | reverse complement strand
TGAAAAAATTTGCAAACCATGGAATTAAAGACTTTATCATCTGCCTTGGGTACAAAGGTGATGTAATAAAAGAATACTTTTTAAATTTCAAGAGCTACAACTCAAGTGTTATAACCAACACTGATTCTGGAGAAGTGATTATTTTGGATGAGGGCCACGAGGATTGGATGGTGAGCCTTATCGATACTGGAGTCTCAGCCAATACCGGAGAGAGGCTTAAACAGGTGCAAAAGTACGTAGGTAAGGAGAGTTTCTTTTTTACCTATGGTGATGGACTAACTGATCAAGATCTTCTAGCAACCGCATCGTTTCATAAAGAGAAAGGAAAGCTCGTTACTTTGACCGCAGTTAATCCTCCAGCGAGATATGGAGCTGTTTCTGTGAACTCTGGGATTGTGACTAGCTTTTCAGAGAGAACGAGTTCTCCAGATTCTCTAATTAATGGAGGATACTTTCTGGTAAATCCTAACGTTTTTGAAACCTTAAACAGACTTTCAAATCCAAGTTGGGAGGTAGATGTCTTGCCCAAACTTGCTATGGAAGGAAAACTTGCAGCATTTGAGCACACTGGATTCTGGTTTGCGATGGATACCCTAAGAGATAAAGAGCACTTAGAAAATCTCTTGGAGAGTGGATCTGCTCCGTGGTTGAGATAGATAAAAACAAATCAAGCCTGCGGGCAGAAAATCAAGATAAGACTATGAGGCTTGAAGGTTGTCGCCTAATTGATAACCTAAATTATGTAGACCATCGAGGCTCCTTCAGAAAGATACTACCGGTAGTAGATGAAATAGAGCTCAGTAATTTTCCTATTTGCCAAGTTAATATAAGTACCAATACCTTGGCAGGTACAATTAGGGGCCTTCATTACCAAGTCGAACCGTTTTTGGAAGCAAAACTCATCTCTTGTATAAAGGGAAGAGTTATGGACGTTCTCTTGGATATGCGTCCTACCTCAGAGACGTATGGCAAATATGCTTCCTACCGTCTAACTCCTGGCTCAGGGAGTCTCTTGGTTCCACCTTTAGTGGCCCACGGGTTTCAGACTCTGGAAGATGAAACTACGCTTCTTTACCTACATTCAAATGACTATAGCCCAGATTACTCTCAAGGTGTGAATCCACTAGATCCTGACATTGGGATAAGTTGGCCTTTGCCCATCAGTTCTATTTCAGAATCAGATAGAAATTTACCCTCATTTTCAGAGGTGAAAAGTTGACACACCAAAATTGTAGAAGTTGTGGCGCTAAAGAACTTATTGAAATACTTGATTTAGGTTTTGCGCCTCCATCAAACGCTTTATTAAGCAAAGAAGATCTCTCAAAGGGCGAAATTCACTACCCGTTAGTCTTACTCTTCTGCCAAGAGTGCAAATTAGTTCAGACTAGGGATTTTCATTCTGGAGAAGCGTTATTTACCCCTGATTACCCATATCTATCAAGCACCTCTACCGCTTGGATTAAACATTCACATGACCTAGTTGATAGCGTAATTAAAGAATTTAACTTAGATAGCAATAGCCTTGTCGCAGAAATTGCATCAAATGATGGTTATCTCCTCGAGAGGCTAGCCCAAAGAGGAATTGCTGCCTATGGAATCGAACCAACGAAATTAGCAGCAGATATCTCTATCGGTAAAGGACATCACGTCTATAACTGCTTCCTGAATCTTAACACTGCCTCTCAAATAAAAAGCGAAAAGGGAGCTGCTGATGTAGTTATTGCAAATAATGTATTTGCTCACGTTCCAGATCTGCTGGAGTTTACTGAAGCCGCTAGGGATCTACTAGCGCCAACAGGTACGTTGGTAGCGGAAATCCAGTACTTCCCCAAACTGATTAGTGATTTAGCATTTGACACTATTTACCATGAACACTTCTCCTATTTCAGTTTAACTTCAATTTACAATTTGTTTACAAAGTGTGGTCTCAATATCTTTCACGCCGAAGAAATACCTACACATGGTGGCAGTTTGCGTGTATTTGCTCGAAAATCCAAAAAAGTAGAACCAGTTAGCGCTACTGTAAATTCGATGCTTGAGGCAGAATCATTAATAGAGACTTCGGGTGAACTACTCGGTTTTCAAAATAGAGTATCAAGCAAGAGAAATGAGATTCGAGACTTTATTCTTCAGTTAAAGAAATCCAAAGAATCAATTATTGGTGTAGGCGCTGCCGCAAAAGGAAACACGTTACTAAATTATTGCGGAATAACTGCCGAAGATATCTCTATGATCTTAGACTCAGCGACATCTAAGCAAGGTAAGTTCACGCCAGGAAGTCACATCCCGATACAACCACTGGAAAGGCAGTCCTTCAATAAACAGGCTGAGTTTCTAGTTCTCGCGTGGAATCTCTTTGATGAGTTTTCTAGAGTTCTAACCAGTTATTCTTTGACAAAACCGATTACGCTTAGTGCGTTAATCCCAGATATCAAAACAAGGCGAATACCAAGTTAGTGCGATTTTGAAATGCGTATTGTTCACCTAGCCCCTCACTATGGTGGAGGTATCGGAACATCTGTTGTGGGAATAATTGAAGCAATCCCCGGCAAACACACGATATTGGGGCTGGAAGACACAATCGATAATGAATCGCTTTTGTTTCAGCCTAGTAACAAAGTCAACCTAGTTCCTATTGAAACATTCTTTGCTGAATCAAACCGACAATCAACCGACTTATTCCTCTTTCACTATTGGAACAGTCCTAGTTGGAAGAAACTCCTCCTCTATCCGAAGTCAGAGATTTTTGGCAAGTTGGTTTTACTCCACCATAGAAACTTTTCATTTAGCGGCCATGAAGTACAACGACTAGCATCACACTTTTCCATAATTGTACAAAGTGGGTACCGGTCTGTCCCCTTGAATCCTGATTGGAAAACCATACCTACCTGCCGAACACTTGTTTTCCCCTCTAAAAAGACTGAAGTTAGGTTTCGGACTAATGCGACCTACTTTGGAACATTAAGTTTCAAGAAAGTTTCTTCTGAATTCTTCTCTTATTGTAGAAAACTCAACGAGGTTGGCATAAATGTCGATATCTGGGGTAAGGAAACCGACGACGAGTTTTCCAGGATGCTGTCACTACACGACAGGTCAAGTATTTCATACCGAGGTTATACGAAGACTTCACTCTTGACACTCATGCAATACAAGTTTCTGTTGTACCCTTTACAGAAGAATCATTTTGGGACGACTGAAAATGCCCTGCTTGAAGCAATGTACATGGGAACAGTTCCAATAGTTAAAGATAATGAAATCGAGAGAGAAATCTTGGGCGAGGAACTATTTGAATTAGTATCAATAAAGGACCTGCTCGAGATAAACAGTAAAGACGGCATCATAAATAATTCACAACTTTTCCTAAAGGCCTCTAGGTTATCTGAAGCTAGGGCCCAATATCTTACTGACGTCGAACTTAGAGCGAGTAAGTGGGATGAGATTGTCTCTAGCAATGGATACACTAGGAAACTTCTGAAATTTGATACACTTTTTACATCAATTCAAGAGTCAACCTTCTAGATACAAGTGAATATGTATAGATCTGATTGTACCGAATCTCACACTGTTCTAGACTTTCGAACACTCAAATTTTCGGAATAAAGGAGGGTCTTATGCAGGCGGTCATACTTGCAGGGGGTATGGGGTCAAGGCTTTCGGAAGAAACCACAACCCGACCTAAACCGTTAGTTGAAATTGCTGGTAGACCAATAATTTGGCACTTAATGAAAACTTTGGCAGCGCAGGGGGTTTCCGATTTCATAATCCTTGGCGGCTATAAAGTCTCTCAAATTAAGGAGTACTTCATAAATTATCATCTTCATAATTCTGATCTTTCAGTTAATTTAAAGAATGGCGAAGTATTAACTTATGATCAACCCAAGGAGGATTGGACAGTCTCCATAATCGACACTGGAGAACACACCGCAACAGGGGGCAGGTTGCTTCGTGCAAAGAATCTCATCAAAAATTACCCTTTCCTATTTACATACGGCGATGGTCTCTCCGATGTAAGAATAGGATCAATATTGAAATCCCATCTCAATTCTGGCTTAACTGCGACCGTCACTGCAGTTAGGCCACAGGGGAGATTTGGGAACTTGTCTCTTTCTGACTCTGGAGATTCACAAATCGTTTCTAAGTTTGATGAAAAAGGCGACTATCTGCAATCATGGATAAATGGTGGTTTCTTTTTGCTTAATGAGAGTGTTTTTAATCATATTTTAAATGGAGACTCTACAAGTTTTGAGTATGAAACCTTAAACGAGTTAGCGAAAGCCGGACAACTTAATGCTTTTTGTCATAACGGATTTTGGCACGCAATGGACACTCTTCGTGACAAGTTGGAACTGGAATTAATGTGGAAAACTACGGCGCCGTGGAAAATTTGGTGAGTTTAGATCTCTGATGCGTATTGGTGTGATTGGAGCTAATGGTTTCATTGGTCGTAATTTGTGCCAGGTACTTCTCGAGAACGAATCAAATAGTGTGTACAGATGGACTAGACCATTAAATGGCAATTTCCTTATGGAACAAGATAGGGAAAGATATTTGCGTATGAATTTTGACTTAGTATTTCAACTGGCTTGGACTAATGTAGAGGATCTCACTTATCGAAACCACAGACTAAATGAATCTTACGCAATTGCCAGCAGTCAATTCGCTCTTTCATGCCATGTTAAGGGAATTAAATCAGTTCTGTTGGGCTCAACAATAACTGATGATTCGCTGGCCTCAGATAATTACGTCGAATCGAAACGATTGTTAGATCGTCGAATTCGCGAGCTTTCTTCTCCGTTCGTTAGCCTTGTTAAGCCACCTGTGGTCTTTTCCATTCGAGATCGTAGACCACATCTAATCCGACAATTCGTCTCATGGATTGAGGAAGGCAACTCAGCTGATAGTTTCGTTCCCCTTACTCCTTCAGCCGTAATTGAAGTCATTGAAGTAAGAGATTTGGCGCGTGCACTACTTCAGATTGGTAAATCTAAAATGAGAAGTGGTGTTTTCACCGTGACGTCAGGTTTACACGTTACAGTTTCAGAGTTTGTGAAACAACTCAGGCGCCAGATTGATGGTTGTCCTGCGGAGTGTTTACCAAGTGTTACGGTAAAAGAAAGCACAACCATGTCAGATTCCTTCCTAATTTATTCGAATAAGGACACTTTGGCTTTTTTTTCGAAGACAAGTATTCTTCCACCTAACTAACTTTGAAACGTTTCTCTCCTTAACGTTCTGGGGAATCCAGAAAAATATACTGTCCTCTAAACCCCAATTGGAGCGCAATCTCTTTGATCGAAGACGAATAAGCCACAGCGGTAATAATCAATACTGAGCCCTGTGTTTCATTTCCAAACTGATGAGGTAATACCGACTTAACACTCGTATAACTTAAGTTGGCTCTTTGTACTTTACCGGGGTTTGAGTCAATAAACTCAATAATGTTGGCCTTCTTTAGAGAGGTGTTTCCAAGTAAATATTGCAATTCTCTCGAGATTCCCCAGCAGTAGACGGAATCATTGGAAGACACTAATCCAGTCCAATCGCTTGTCATCCAAAAAGCGCTGAACAAGCTGCGTGGATTTCTCAATTATTAGCACGAATTTGTTGAATTCTGAATACAATGAATGGCTCAGAGTACTGTAGACTCTGTTGTATTCCGCACTCACATATAGGAGATTCATGAAGGCCGAGATTGCTCCGAGGATTGATCTTAACAATAGAACTAAACTTGAGACAGTAATTCCCCTAGACACTCCTTTTATCGTATTTATTGACCCGTCCGATGCATGTAATTTTAAGTGCAAGTTTTGTCCAACTGGCGATAGAGATTTGATGAAATCTGTGAGTCGTCCATTAACAAGAATGAATTTTGAATTATTTAAGAAAATCGCCGACGACATTACTAAATTTCCAAAGAAAGTAAAGGTATTAAGGCTTTATAAAGATGGTGAGCCATTGCTCAACAGAGAGCTTGAAAAAATGGTCAAATACGCAAAGGAAATTGGGGCTTCCGAACGGATTGACACAACAACTAACGCATCTCTCTTAACTAAAGAAAGGGCTCAGGCGCTCGTAGAGGCAGGTTTAGATCGTATCAATGTTTCCATTTATGGTGTTTCCACTGAACACTACAAAGCATTTTCTGATGCTAAGGTTGAGTTTGCTACGATTCTGGATAATGTCAAGAATTTTTATGATGTTCGCGGAAACTGCGAAATGGTAGTAAAAGTAAATGGTGATACTTTGACCCAAGACGAGAAAGAACAGTTTCTAGAAAAGTTTGGAGATTCGACAGATAAGATATTCATTGAGCACACTATGGCATGCTGGCCAAACTTTGAATTGCGCGGGGGTGTAGAAGTAAACAACGATTTTGGAATTTATGGTCAAGAGATTAGCGAAGTGGATGCCTGTCCTTATCCGTTCTACTCATTCTCAATAAATTCTGATGGGTTGGTAAGTGTTTGCTTCTTGGATTGGGGCCGCAAGTTAACTGTTGGAGATGTGAAGACTCAAACAGTTCAAGAAATTTGGAGCGGAAAACCTATGCGCTCTTACAGAAAAATGTTTCTTGAAGGAGATAGAAAAAAGCATCCCACTTGTGGAGGTTGTGGACAAATGACTCACGGACAACCTGATAACATAGACAAACATAAAGAAACACTCTTAAAGAAGTTGAATGCGTCAGGTTACTTTGATGATGTCCCTAGTTTATTGGACGATGGGTCAAAGTTTCTGCCAATCGTTAGTTAAGGATAAGAATTTGGCCGCTGAATATCGTTCTAGATTGTCAAATTTTGAGGCTAGAACAAATCTTAGCGAGATAGCTCCTCTTAGCTCTCCGTTTGTTTTGATTGTAGATCCGGCTAGTCATTGTAATCTAAAATGTCGCTTTTGCCCGACTGGACATCCAAAACTCATAGAGCAAACAGGCCGTTATCAAGGCGCCATGCCTTTTGAAACTTTCAAAAAAATTATTGATGATTTGGAAGATTTCTCTAGCCCTATAAAGGTATTGCGTCTCTACAAAGAAGGCGAGCCGCTGATGAATAAAAACTTGGCGGAGATGATTCGATATGGCAAGCAAAGTAGTAAAGTGATGCGTATTGATACAACAACAAATGGCGTGCTTTTAACTCCTAACAACAGTGAGAAAATTATTGGTGCAGGTATAAATCAAATTAATATTTCAGTAAATGGTTTAAAGGATGAACAATTCCAAGAACTAGTTAGGACAAAAGTAAACTTTGATAGGTATGTAAAAAATATCGAATACTTATTTAGTATAAGAGGCGAGTGCACAATATATGTCAAGGCGATTCAGGAAAATCTAACCGCCGATGACCGAAAACGCTTTATTGATATTTTTGGAAATATATCGGACCGAATATTCTTTGAGCATTTGTTCCCTAATTGGCCAGGATTCACAGATGATATAATTCCCAAAGATGGAAAAGTTGCCTTGTACGGAGGGGAAGTGAAGGAACAATCGATTTGTCCCTACATTTTCTATACGACAACGATAAATTCGGATGGCACTGTAAGTCTATGCATTCAGGATTGGGCAAGAACACTTGTTGTTGGAGATGTCAATAGTCAAACTTTGAAAGATATATGGTTGGGCCAGTTGATTAATACTCACCGATTGGCCCATTTGGAAGGTTTACGGAAGGCAAATAAAACTTGTGGAGACTGCGGCGTCATGAAATATAGCGTCTACGACAATCTCGATAATCAGTCGGAAGAGATAAAGAAGCGTTTAGTTTCTGGTCAATATTTCTGAGCGTGAATTAGTGGAGAGAGGATTCTAAGTGGAATTAAGTAAGATAAAGAATCAAGTCCGTTTGAAACCACCCAAAATGGCATAGTTTCAAACATGCAATTGATGACTCTTGGTGGTGGGGGAAACATTGGGTACTGGGTAGAGAGTGCATTTCTAAAGTTAGGTCATGATGTTGTGTCAGTTAACAGGGGCCACAATCGAATGAAGCGAAAATTCCCAATGGCCACGCCGGGATTGTCCTATTGTCTAGAAGATATAAATTTACCAAGTAAATCTTTACAGAATAAGATCAACCAGGCCGACGTTATTATTGACTTTATATGCTTCAACGAAAAAGATGCCCTTCAAAGAAAAAGCTTACTCTCCGAATTTTTGGGGCTTTATCTTATGGTATCAACCGTTGCCTTATATGATCGGGATCTTCATTTGAATACGTTATCGACATTATCTCCTACTAGCAGACTTGACTGGCCATATGCGAGAAAGAAGTATGAAGCAGAACTAGTAATCAAAAACGCTACAACAAAATACCAAAAAAAAATTCTTCGGTTAGGACATACTTTCGATATCTCGTTGCCCGTACCTTTCGGTCCAAGTAATTGGACAATACCTAAGTGGCTCTTAGAAGGTAAGCCCTTACTTATTCATAGGAGCGGTGGTTCAATTTGGCCAATATTACATTCAATAGATGCGGCGAAAAGAATTCACTTTGTCGCCAATAATTCGCAGATGTTTTCAAATACGATTAATATTGTTGCTGAGTCAACTACAACATGGAACGAAATAGGTTTAGCATTTTTTAAGCATTTGAAATTGGAACCAAAATTCAAGTATATTTCGGTAGATGAGTTAAGAAATAAGCATAAGTACTGGTCAGACAGCGTATGTTTTCACAAGCAGTTTGATGAAGCATTTGTAGGAGTCGAACAAGACCTATTCAAAAAATATTTATCTCAGGATATAGATGTTGAACAGGGATTGGCTATCTCATTCGAATGGTACCTCTCGAGTGAAGATTACAGAATAGTTGACGCGCAAGCACTTTATGAGCTATCTAAAATAGGATAAATAGAGTTTAAATAAAGAAGTAAAACCACAAAATAAAGCGAGCGTTCTGCAACTTTTAGATATCTAGCACTTACGTCTATTCCATATAGATTGCTAAACCCGTTTGTCATTAAGAAGTATAAAAAACCACCCGCCGCACATCCTGAATCCAGAATTCTTGAATCCTTGCTTATGTGGTTAAGTAAGTACTTAGCGGTATGCCGGTATCTATTGATAGTGAATTCGTTCATACTTCCAGGGCAATCAACTGTAGAATCAAGTTTACTCAGATTATCCTCTGAATACTCTTCGTTGTAGTATCTTAGAATTTCTTCGTATTCAGCATTAGTCAAATCATTGAACACGCGCTTGCATGTGAGACATTCAATAATTGCCAATCTATCTTGAAGAGAAGTTCCCAATATCTCGGGAGATTCAAATTCTAAAATCGATGAAAGGTTGATGCCCCCACAGACAGGACATCTATTTTCACGTGACGATGGCCTAGTCATTTGAAATACCCTTAGTTGATTTCCTAAACAATATCCCGTTCTTGAGTCCCGATATCTGAAGTCGGTCTTCAAAACTTAAATCAGAAACGAATCCAAGTGAGATTCCAGTTTCTTTCATAAATAAAGAAGCGCCGGTTCCCGCATGGTGTCGCCTATTCCAAGCCCTTGGGCGAATCCAGTGTGTCAATACAGTTAGATCACCAATTCTAGAATCCCAGATTATTGCGTAGCTTCCCTTTGAGACAAAATCTGCCAGTGATTCAAGTTCATCCTTCACATGTGACTCGGTATGGTTTGAATCAAGTGAAATTAGAACTACCGGGTCATTCAAAGAGTCAATTATCGACTTAGCATAAATCTTGAACTCGAGTGAAGCAGAATCTCCTTGGAAGAAATCTACTTTGTCGGCATATCCAAAAGTAGCTACAGCCTCTCTGGCGTCTCTCATTGAGTTTACATCACAACTTATAACTCTCCATGATTTCTCTGAGTTGTTTCGATGAATTAAGTCAAGTAGATGGCATGCGTATAGAACGCTTCCTCCTTTCGCAACTCCAGTTTCTACTATTACACGAGGCTTTACTTTGAAGATTATTTCCTGATAAATATAGAGATCTGTTGGTGTTTGAAAAATTGGAATTCCAAACCAACCCAGCCCATGAACATAGTCTTGTCTAGACATGAGGTTTACAAGAGAGGAAGACAACTTTTTAATTCTGAGGTGATCTACATAATTCAGCATTGGTTTAATTAAATTAATCATGTTTTTAGTAGTCTAGACTGCGGATTATTCTCAAGGGTACATTGTAAGACTAGTGTATGGTAACAATCGGCAGAGACTTCGAGTTCACTATCAAACTTGGTATACCCGTGAAGTACCCTGATTCATTCAGTTTGTTTAAGATCGATTCCTTGTGCTCGTCTATGTTGTCAGGTTGTCCGTGAGTCATTTGCCCACAACCCCCACAAGTGGGATGCTTTTTTCTATCGCCTTCAAGAAACATAGGTGCATATTGAGCTTTCAAGGATTCTCCTTTTTTGCTTCTATGGTTTGTAACGCTACACCGAGTGTATGGTATCTCAATTCAGGACAATTGATTCGCCCTCTCTTGCCATCGCCTGTCGAATTCTTCGGAGCCGCCCGCGGGAATCGAACCCGCGACCTTCGCTTTACGAGAGCGACGCTCTGCCGACTGAGCTAGGGCGGCGATGCTTTAAAGCTTTAAGCTTTTTTAGATTAATCCAAGCGTACAACGCCATTAGGCGTTGCTAGGTGAACTGCGACAAGTCCGGTTTCTCCATCACTTGCTACTGAATCAACCCACTGGATTTCAATGCCATCAAAAGCCTTTGATAGATCTGAACCAAGCCACTCTTCAATTGTCTTTTCATCACCCGAGATCTCAATTTTTATAATCTCAGCGACTGCCTTTCCATCATTTGATGGGTGATCACTTGACATCCATTGAATAAAGAATGGGAGCTGGGAATCATTGAGAGTTCCAAG
>Ga0172372_10012119_pt1 | contig 10849 bp, 9 predicted proteins | sample LakKiv5m_2_FD_114544 | JGI IMG/M metagenome (GOLD analysis project Ga0172372, IMG submission 114544) | Freshwater microbial communities from Kabuno Bay, South-Kivu, Congo - kab_092012_9.5m | ecosystem: Environmental > Aquatic > Freshwater > Lake | place: Democratic Republic of the Congo... | reverse complement strand
CGGGTGGCCGTCATGCAATCCGGCAAGGTGGTGGAAATGGGGCCGGTCCGGCAGGTGCTTTTTGATCCCGCCAGTGAGCATACTCGGCACCTGCTGGCCTCCCTGCCAGCGTTGCACAGAAATCCAGTGAGATGGTCGTCCGGATAGCTCAGTTATCCGGTTCGGCTTCGGGTGCGGTGATGGTTTCCTGATCCTTGAGCACCTCGTTGATCGACTCCTTGAGATCCTCGGGGAGGCCGGTTGAGCTGGCTTTCATGGCCAGACCATCCTTGATTTGCCGGTAGCGGGGAGAATTTTCTTCCTGGCCCAGCATGAAGTCCTCCAGTGTCGAGAGGGCGCTGAAGCGCACATCCTCGTTCTGGTCTTCCAGCGCCGTCATCAATGCGGCAATGGTCGCATCGGTGGGTTGGTCCATGGCGCCGAGGCTTAGCGCAGCGGCATTGCGAACTTCAGGATTGGCGTCCGTGTTCAGGATTTGCGCGAGTGCGGCTTCTGTCTCCGCGCTGGGATAGGCGCCGAGCTGCTCCACCGCTTCTATGCGCTCCTCATCATTGGTACTGTTCAACAGCGCCATCGCCTGAGCAACCTGATCCTTTTCGAGTTGCTCATCATCCATTTCCTCGGGAGACGACAGGTCTTCCTCCATGGTGGTGGGAGGCGCCATGGGCGAGGTTGTTGCGGTAGGTGGAGTCGTCTTGGGGGCGGTGGCTTCGGCCGCTGTTTCAGGGGTCTCGGTATCCCCCGAGTCCGACTCAAGGTTGAAGAGGGCTACAGCCACGATGATGCTGGATAGCAGGAGTGTAAAGAGCAAAATCCGGGCGATGGACATGGCAATCTAGGGTAGGTAAGGATGAGAGGGAGAGTGATGTGATCCTGATCAGACCTAACTGAAGATCAGCGTTGAAATTCTAGCAGACTACCCCAAGGGCGATAAGCCGAGCCGTCCGATCCTTGCCGGCTGGATTCTCACGGGCTGCCAACTGGCCAGAATACACCCGCGGGCAAACCCGCCAGGGCTCCCGCGGCACTCGGTGCATTCGATCGGTCGATCCAACCGAATACCTGCTCGGCTGCCTTTCTTTCGGCCTCTCCGAAACGGGTTACCCTGCCTTCGCAGTAGTGGCGACGCAGGGCTGCTTGCACACGGGAATCCGTTTCTTGTGTCAGCGGGATGACGGCTTGCCATGCGGGTTCCGTTTCGCAGATGAGTCTACGCGCAGCAGTCGTGGCTTTGATGAAGGCCTCGACCGGAACGGGATTGGCCTTTGCCCAACTCTCCCGGAAGACATACCCCAATACTGGAACATCCGCGTCGATGCCCAGATTCTTTTGCAGGTCGCGACCGCCAAGCACCTGCCGATATCCTTCCGCTTCCAGTTTGGCCGCGTAGTTCCAGTAGGTCAGGATGGCATCGAGTTGACCCTGCTTCAGTTGTTCGTTGAGTAAGGGGGGGGCGCCAAAGGTAATCGTGGCGCTAGTTTCAAGGTCGAGTTTCAGGGATTTGGTCGCCAGCGCCTTGAGCAATAGCCAATTTTTATCCAGGCCGCCACCCGCGACGCCCAGTCGCTTGCCGGTGAGGTCACCCAGATTCCGGATGGGGGAGGCATTGGCGGTCATGAGTGCGCCGTGAGTGGACGAGTAGGGCGTGAACACAAAATCCTGTCCCTGCTGCCGTTGCCGCGCCACCCAGATCCAGTCGGAAACGACGATATCGAGACTTTTTCCCTGCAAGCCGATTCTTCCAGATTCCGGACTGGCCAGATCGATTTTCTCGACGCTGATGCCATTGGCCTTGTCCAGACCCTGGGCACGCATGACCGCCAGTTCCCAATTCAATGTGCCAAACGCCAGGGCGCCGACCTTGATGGATGGTGTCGAGGTCTCCGCGGCGGCGACGGAGGATATCAACAGACAGAACGGTAACAGGGACTTGCGCATGGGGTGGTCCTCAAGGGTAAGGGGTTGGGCGTTGCCGAACCCACCGGCTCGATTGCTCAGTTGCCGGCAATGGTGAGTTGTTCCAGCAGGATGGAACCGGTACGTGTGTTCCCGCGCAGATCCACATCGTTACCCACGGCAACCAGATTGAGGAACATGTCGCGCAGGTTGCCGGCTATGGTGAATTCCTCGACCGGGTACTGGATGACACCGCCATCCACCCAAAATCCTGCCGCACCCCGCGAGTAATCCCCGGTGACCAGGTTTACACCCTGTCCCATCAGTTCCGTGACGAGGAGGCCCGTGTCCATGCTTTGCATGAGTCCAGCCAGATCAAGGGGGCCGGAGTCCAGGGTGAGATTATGCACCCCCCCAGCGTTTCCGGTGGATGTCATGCCCAGTTTCCGGGCTGAATAGGTGCTCAGTACATAGGATTCGAGTATGCCATCGCGAACCAGGGCATGCGGGACCGTCCGGACTCCCTCGGCATCATAGGGCGCGCTGCCCAGGGCTTTTCTCAAATGCGGTTGTTCGTGAATATGCACGAAATCGGGAAAAATCGGCTTGCCGAGCTGATCGAGCAGAAAAGATGATTTTCGATACAGGTTGCCGCCACGAATGGCGCCGATGAAATGCCCGAGCAGGCTTGATGCAATCTCGGCAGCCAGAATGACCGGGCATTGCCGGGTGCCCAGACTGCTCGCGCCCAGGCGTTTTACCGCACGCTCCGCGGCTACGCGACCAACGACCTCGGGATCCTGCAGATCGCCGGGCGCCCGGGCCACGGTCCACCAGTCATCGCGTTGCATTTGCCCGTCGCGTTCGCCGATGACCGAAACGCTCAGGCTGTGCCGACTGGACGCATACCCGTGCAGGAAACCCAGGCTGTTGCCCATGACCCTGAGTCCCTGAAAGGTATTGAGACTTGCACCTTCAGAGTTGCTGATGTCCGGATGATGACTGCGCGCGGCATTTTCACAGGCCACGGCCATGTCAATTGCCGCCTCCGGCTCGATCGCCCAGGGATGATAGAGGTCGAGGTCGGGAAACTCGGTGGCCAGCAGTTCGGGGTCTGGCAAACCGGCACAGGGATCCTCGGCGGCATAGCGGGCGATGCGGCAGGCGGCGGTCACGGTTTCGCGCATGGCTGACGGACTCAGATCACTGGTGCTGGCGGAGCCCTTGCGTTGGCCTATGTAGACGGTCAGTCCCAGTCCGCGGCTGCGGTGATGCTCGACGGTTTCCACCTCGCCCAGGCGTGCCGTGACGGAAAGGCCGGTCTCGATACTGGCGCCCACCTCTGCTCCCGTGGCGCCTTGCGCACGGGTTTCGGCGAGACAGTCGGCCACCAGAGTCCTGAGCTGATCGAGTTGGGCTTGTTCGGAAGGTGCTAATGGCATGTTCGGCACGTGGAGTCCTGCAATCGTTGATTGGGGGGCGTCAGAATCAGTCTTGAACCCGGGTGCCGCCCACGGTCAGACCATCGACCCTGAGTGTCGGCTGACCGACGCCCACCGGAACGCTTTGACCGTCCTTGCCACAGGTTCCCACACCGGTATCGAGTTGCAGGTCATTGCCGACCATGCTCACACGGGTCAGGACATCCGGGCCATTTCCAATCAGGGTGGCGCCCTTCACGGGGCGCGTGATTCGGCCATCCTCTATCAGGTACGCCTCGCTGGCCGAAAAGACAAATTTACCGGAGGTTATATCGACCTGACCCCCACCGAAGTTCTTGGCATACAGTCCCTTTTTCACTGAACGAATGATTTCTTCTCCATCATGGGGGCCGGGCAGCATATAGGTATTGGTCATGCGCGGCATGGGAAGATGCTGGTAGGACTCGCGGCGACCGTTGCCAGTGGGGGCGACACCCATCAGGCCCGCATTCAGCTTGTCCTGCATATATCCCTTGAGCAAGCCGTTTTCGATGAGTGTCGTGCAGGTGGTGGGGGTGCCTTCATCATCAATGCTCAGTGAGCCACGCCGGCCGGGGAGGGTACCATCGTCGACCACGGTGCAGAGGGGTGAGGCGACTCTCTCGCCCACACGGCCGGCAAAGGCCGAGGTGCCCTTCCGGTTGAAGTCTCCCTCCAGGCCATGGCCGATAGCCTCGTGCAGCAGGATGCCGGGCCAACCTGACCCCAGCACGACCATCATGGCGCCGGCGGGCGCCTCCTCGGCCTCCAGATTGACCAGCGCCTGCCTGACGGCTTCCCGGGCGTACTCCGAGGCGCGGTCCCCCTCGAGAAAATAGTGATAATCCGTGCGTCCGCCACCGCCGTAACTGCCTTGTTCGCGGCGGCCCTTATCTTCAACGATGACACTGACATTGAGCCTGACCAGGGGTCGCACATCACCGTGAAGCGCACCCTCCCGGTCCATGATCATGATCACCTCATGGCTCCCGGACAGGCTGACAAAGACCTGCTCCACGCGTGGATCGATCGCGCGACATTCTCCGTCCAGTCGCTTCAGCAGGGCAATCTTGGCATCCTCCGGCAGCGATTGCAGCGGATCAATCGGCAGATAGAGTCCGGTGGGGCGCTGGGGAGTATTGACCTTCAGCTTTCCTTCGTGACCCAATCGTACAATCGAACGAGCGCTTTTGGCTGCCTCCAGCAGGGCAGGGAGGGCGACGTCGTCACTGTAGGCAAAACCGGTTTTCTCGCCGGATACGGCACGGATACCGGCGCCCTGATCGATGCTGTGTGATCCTTCCTTGACGATACCGTCTTCCAGGCCCCAGGATTCAAATCGGGTAGTCTGTAAATAGATGTCCGCATGATCGATGCCAGCGCCCGACAGACGCTCCATGACATGCTCCAGGTCTCGCGCCACCAGGCCGGCGGGTTCGAGCAAGGTTTGTTGGGCGATGACTAGCGGTTTAGAGTGCATGATAAGCAGGGAGGAGAGGTGCTCGCGGCAGGTTTCGAGGTATGGGGTTTAGCGGCAAGTCAGGCGGGTGTGTGCCAGCGCGGGAAAAGCCGCGCGGACTTTCTCCAGACGGTCTCGATCGAATTGGGCGGTGACCACGCCTGAACCTTGGGCCAGGCTGGCCATGATCGCGCCCCAGGGATCCACAATCATGCTGTGACCGTAGGTTTCCCGTCCGTTCATGTGGAAGCCGCCCTGATTGGCCGCTATGGTGTAGCAAAGATTCTCCACCGACCGCGCACGCACCAGTATTTCCCAATGCGCGGCTCCGGTGCGGGCGGTAAAGGCGGAGGGTACAGCCATGAGGTCCATACCCACGGCCGTCATTTGCCGGTACAACTCCGGGAAGCGAATGTCGTAACAGACCGAGAGGCCCAGCCGACCAAAAGGGGTATCGATGACCAGCGCGTCCTCGCCGGCCTCGATGGTGGCGGACTCCTGGTAGCTCTCCTCCGTGCCGGGTACGCTGACATCGAACAGATGAATCTTGTCGTAGCGCCCGATCCGACGACCTTTGTCGTCAAAGACCATGCAGGCGGCACGGACCTTCCCGGATTCGCAGCGAATGGGGATGGTGCCGCCCACCAGCCATACCCGGTGGCGTTCCGCACTTCGCGAGAGGAATTCCTGGATGGGTCCCGAACCTTCGATCTCGGCAACTTGCAATTTGTCCGTTTCCTTGATGCCCATCAGGGCAAAGTTTTCGGGCAGTACGACAAGCTGGGCGCCTTGGCTGGCTGCGGTCTCGATCAGACGTCCGGCTTCGAGCAGATTGCCGCTGACGTTAGGGCTGGACGCCATTTGCACGGCGGCAAGAATTGCTTTTCTCATGCCTGTATTCCAGAAAAGGGGCTGCCCGGAAGATTCATATTTGCCGGGGCCGATCAGTGAGCGGCGCAGTTTAACATAGCCGGAAAGAGCCGATACTTGTGCATTCAAACCAGGACCACGTCATATTGCTCCTGATTGTATTGGGATTCGACCCTGAACTTGATGTGCACACCCGTAAAGCTCTCCAGTTCGGACAGGGTATCCGCTTCCTCGTCCAGCAACCGTTCCACGACTTCGTTCGAGGCCAGCACCAGCAATTCCTGTACATTGTATTGGCGAATTTCGCGGATGATCTCCCGAAAGATGTCCAGGCAGACGGTTTCCGCCGTTTTCATGACACCTCGTCCTCCACACGCCGGGCAAGGCTCGCACAGGATGTGTTCCAGACTTTCGCGGGTCCGTTTGCGCGTCATTTCGACCAGACCCAGGGAGGAGACCTGACTGATGGCGCTTTTGGCATGGTCCTTTTCGAGATTTTTCTGGAGCGCCTGCAGCACTTGATGGCGGTGCTCCTGATCGCGCATGTCGATGAAGTCGATGATGATGATGCCTCCCAGATTGCGCAGGCGAAGCTGTCTGGCAATGGCCTGGGCCGCTTCGAGGTTGGTCTTGAAGATGGTTTCCTCAAGATTGCGGCCGCCGACGAAGGCGCCGGTGTTGACATCGATAGTGGTCATGGCCTCGGTCTGGTCAAAAATGAGGTATCCCCCCGATTTCAGCGTCACCCTCCGCGCCAACGCCCGCTGGATTTCATCCTCCCCGGCATACAGGTCGAACAAGGGACGCTCACCGGCATAATGCTCCAGACGCGGAGCGAGTTCGGGGACGAATTCCCGGGCGAATTTGACCAGGCGCGCATAGGTTTCCCGGGAGTCGATGCGAATCTTTTCGACTTTTTCGCAGTGCATGTCGCGCAGGACGCGCATGCTGAGTGCCAGATCCTCATGCAACAGGGTGCGCGATTTGGCGGATTTCTGACGCTGTGCAATCGAGTTCCAGAGCTTGACCAGGAACAGCATGTCGGTGCGCAGGGCGGCCTCGTCGATGCCCTCTGCCGCCGTCCTGGCGATGAATCCACCCGTGCCATGTTCTCTCTGAAAGGCATCCATGCAGCCACGCAGGCGGATGCGTTCCTGTTCGGACTCAATGCGCTGAGATACCCCAGCCGTGCGGGAATGCGGCATGTGAACCAGATAAACCGACGGGATGGCGAGATCCGTGGTCAGTCGTGCACCTTTGGCGCCGATCGGGTCTTTGACGACCTGAACGACGAGTTCCTGGCCGTCCTTGAAGATGCGCTCGATCTGATCGGTCTGAGCTTTTTCACGCTCGTGCGGGGTGAGATCCGAGATGTGCAGGAAAGCGGCCTTTTCCAGGCCGATGTCTACAAACGCGGCTTGCATGCCGGGCAAAATGCGGCAAATCTTGCCCTTGTAGATATTACCCACCAGGCCTCGACGGCGGCTCCTCTCAATCAGGACCTCCTGCAGAACACCGTTTTCCACGATGGCGACCCGCGTTTCCGGTGGGGTCATGTTGATCAGAATTTCATCGCTCACGGTCGGCTATTCTCCAGGGACGGCTGTAATGGGTACAGACCTATCCCGCGCAGCAAGTCGCCGGTTTCCCGCAGGGGAAGTCCCATCACCCCGGTGTAACTGCCGGACAGATGTTCGATAAACAAGGCGCCCAAGCCCTGAATGGCATAGGCGCCCGCCTTGCCTTGCGGCTCCCCCGTCATCCAGTAGGCGGCGATTTCATCCAGGGTGAGAGGCCGAAAACTGACCTCACTGATGCTGAGCGCTTCCCAGTGCCGGTTGCCGGCACGCAACGACACCGCGCTGAGCACCCGATGGGTTCGCCCTGACAAACGCGCGAGCATGGCCATGGCATGAGCCTGATCGAGCGGCTTGCCGAGGATGTCATCATCCAGGACAACCTCGGTATCGGCGGCCAACACCGGGGCTTCGTGACCGATCAAACGTTGCGCGGCCAATGACTTTTCCGCCGCGATTCGATGCACATAACGTTCCGGGGATTCGCCGGTTTGGGGGACTTCCAGGATGCCGGTGGGGCGCGCTTCATGACGTATGCCGAGTTGGCCGAGAAGCTGGCGCCGTCGGGGCGATGCCGAGGCCAGGATCAATGGCAGGGAACTCGGGGTTGGATGGGTGTTTGGCATTAGGTGTGCATTCTACCCCAGCCAGCCGGGCGGCCTGGCTGCCCAGGGTAGCTCGTGCTACCGGTGGTAAGGGTGGTGGTTCAGCCAGCTCCAGGCGCGGTAAATCTGCTCGGCCACGATGATGCGAACAATGGGATGCGGTAGGGTGAGGGGCGAGAGGCTCCATTGCTGATCCGCCCGGTCCCGGCAGGTATTCGACAGGCCCTCGGGGCCGCCGACCAGCAGGGCGATGCGCCGGCCATCCCGCAGCCACTGGCCGAGTTGCTCGGCCAGCGATTCCGTGCTCCAGGCCTTACCGTTCACTTCCAAGGCTATGACATGATCCTCTGGCGCTATGGCCGCGAGAATCCGCTCGCCTTCCTCCGCACGAATCCGGGCGATATCCGCATTCTTGAGTCGCTTGCCGGGACTGATTTCGCGCAGCATCAGTTTGCATTCCGGAGGCAGCCGTTTGGCGTAATCCTGGTAGCCCTCCGTGACCCAACGGGGCATTCGATTGCCCACCGCGACCAGATGGATCTGCATGGGCTAGGCGCGGGATGGTAGGAGAGGCTTGCCGTTCACACCACCGCCAGCATGCGGTCCAGCGCCAGCCGGGCAGGCTGTGCATCTTCTTCTACCACTTGAATCCGGTTGATGACGTGGCCCTCGACCAGGTTCTCCAGAACCCAGGCGAGATGCTGGGGATCGGTGCGAAACATCGTCGAGCACATGCAGACGGTGGGGGACATGAAATGGACGTCCACGCCGCGCGGGCGCATTTCGTTCGCCAGACGATTCACCATGTTCAATTCGGTACCCACCAGCCAGCGGGTGCCAGGCTCGGCCGCGCGGATGGTTTTGAGTATGGCTTCGGTGGAGCCTATGTAGGGCGATTTCTGACAGACCTCGAATGAACACTCTGGGTGGGCGATGACGCGCGTTTCGGGGAATTTTTCCAGGAATCGGTCAATGTGCCGCGGCTGGAACATCTGATGCACCGAGCAGAAGCCCTTCCAGAGGATGATTCGGGCCTGCTGGATCTGTGCTTCGGTCAAACCGCCCATGGGTTGGGTGAAATCCCAGGTGACCATGGCTTCCAAAGGGATGCCCATGCGGTAACCGGTGTTGCGGCCCAGGTGCTGGTCCGGGAAGAACAGGACCTTTTCCCGCCGAGCGAAGCTCCATTCCAGGATTTTTTGGGCATTGCTGGAGGTGCATACGATACCGCCATGCCGCCCACAGAATGCCTTCAGATCGGCGGCGGAGTTGATGTAGGTTACTGGCGTAACGCTGGCATCCGGGTCGATGACCTCTGACAACTCGCGCCAGCCGCGTTCCACGGCGGGCAGGTTGGCCATGTCGGCCATCGAGCAGCCGGCTGCAAGGTCGGGCAGAATGGCGATCTGTTCGGGCCGTGACAGGATATCGGCCACTTCGGCCATAAAGTGAACTCCGCAGAATACGATGTATTCCGCGCCGGATTGGGCGGCCTCCCGCGAAAGTTTGAGAGAGTCGCCAGTCAGATCGGCGTGACGGAAGACCTCGTCACGCTGGTAATGATGGCCAAGAATGACACAACGGTCGCCCAGTTTTTCCTTGGCGGTTGTGATTCGAGTTTCGCATTCGGCATCATCCAGCAGGGCGTAATCTTCCAGGGCGAGGGTGTTGGCGAGCATGGAGTCTTTATATTGCGTTGAATCAGGGAGTCGGAATTTTAGATGAAAACGCCCGGGTATAGGCGCCAGACCACCGGATTGGATGCCAGGAATGTCTGACCGGGTCAACAAACAATCTTGGTGCGGGTGCAGGCGCGAGTCGGTCAGTTACACGGGCGATCGATTGCTTTTCGTCGCTGTGGAGGGCACAGATCGGGGACTATGGCCACTGTTAAGTCAGGATTGGAATCAGGTCTCACCGGGTCCAGGGGATATTCCGTCCCACTGCGCATGGATAGGGTTCAAGTCTTGAGGCTGGATGTGCCCACAACTGGGTCAGGGCCTTATGTTAGCCCTGAAGCTTTCGATCTTCCTCCGCCTGCTCGTACAACGCAAGGTATTGATGGGCGCTGGTTTCCCATGAAAAGTCCTTCTGCATCCCCGTGATCTGCATTTGTTGCCAGTGGGCGGTATCGCGATACAGCTCCAACCCCCGTTCGATCGCCCCGAACAGCGCGTCCGGCGTAGCCTCATCGAAGACAATCCCCGTTGCCGTTCCGGCGTCGAGGTTTTCGGGGGTGGCATCCATGACGGTATCAGCCAGACCACCCACCCGGCGGACCAAGGGAATGGCCCCATAGCGCTGGCTATATAACTGATTGAGGCCACAGGGCTCAAAGCGTGAGGGCATCAGGAAGATGTCCGTTCCGGCTTCAACCAGTCGGGCTAATGCCTCGTCATAACCCAGGCGAATCGCGAAACGATCCGGAAACAATTGACTCCAGTGTTGGAGTGCCTGTTCGCAACGGATATCGCCACTGCCGATGAGGGCAATTTGCAGGGGTAGGGCCATCAGTCTGGGCATGATTTCGAGCAGAAGATCCGTGCCCTTTTGCTCGACCAGCCGGCCAACCCAGGCCAGGACAGGAAGCTCCGGTGCGGATGGTAAACCGAACTGTCGTTGGAGCTCGGCTTTCAGCAATCGTCGTTGCGGCAGCGACTGATCATCGAAGTGGACGGGGAGATAGGGGTCACTGGCCGGGTTCCAGACCTCCATGTCGATGCCGTTGAGGATGCCGCTCAGGCGGTGACTGCGCTGGGTCAACAGACCCTCAAGGCCGCACCCGAATTCCTTGCCCTGAATTTCCCTGGAGTAGGTGGGGCTGACGGTCGTAATTCGGTCGGAAAAGACCAAGCCACCCTTGATGAAGCTGAGTTGATCATAGAATTCGAGCGCCTGGTGAGACCAGAGGCGGGTTGGCAACCGTAACCTGACGAAAGTCTCATGAGGAAAGATACCCTGGTAGGCCAGGTTATGGATGGT
>Ga0172372_10012117_pt1 | contig 10850 bp, 9 predicted proteins | sample LakKiv5m_2_FD_114544 | JGI IMG/M metagenome (GOLD analysis project Ga0172372, IMG submission 114544) | Freshwater microbial communities from Kabuno Bay, South-Kivu, Congo - kab_092012_9.5m | ecosystem: Environmental > Aquatic > Freshwater > Lake | place: Democratic Republic of the Congo... | reverse complement strand
TCATGCGCACCTCGCAGGGTCTGAGCGAAGTGGTCACGGCCAACCAGGTGCTGGCCTCGCTCATTATGTTCACTTTCATCTACTCGCTGCTCTTCGCCGTGTTCCTTTACCTTCTCACGCGCAAAATCCAGCGCGGTCCCGACGACGAGGAGGAAAGCGAGGCCATGCCGGCCAGCTGGGTCGCGCTGATGGAGCGCCGCAAGGGACAGGCCAGCGCGGCCGGTTGATCACGCCATGGACCTCAACACCGTCTGGTTCATCTTGGTCGGCGTCCTTTTCACGGGCTACGCCATGCTCGACGGCTTCGACCTCGGGGTCGGGGCGCTGCATCTTTTCGTCAGGAAGGACGAAGACCGCCGCGTCTTCCTCAATGCCATCGGCCCCGTGTGGGACGGCAACGAGGTCTGGCTGGTCACCGGCGGCGGCGCGCTCTTCGCCGCCTTCCCCATGGTTTATGCCACGGTGTTCTCCGGGTTCTACCTCGCCTTCATGGCTTTGCTCTGCGCGCTCATCTTCCGCGCCGTGGCCATCGAATTCCGCAGCAAGGAATCGTGGGGCTGGTGGCGTCAGATGTGGGACGTCGGTTTTTCCCTCGGCAGCATCGGCTCGAGTTTCCTCATCGGCGTGGCCATGGGCAACATCCTGCAGGGCATCGAACTCGACGCCCGCGGCAACTACATCGGCGGCTTCCTCGCCCTGCTCAACCCCTACGCCATCCTGCTCGGCTTCACCACCATCGCGCTTTTCGCCATGCACGGGTCGATTTACCTCGTGATGAAAACCGAGGGCGCCCTGCAGGCCCGCTTGAAAGGCTGGGTCAACCGCACCATCGGCATCTTCCTTTTCTTCTACATCGTCCTCAACGTGGCCACCCTCGTCTACGCGCCGCACATCCTCGAAATCCTGCGCGCCCGCCCGTGGCTGCTGGCCGTCTTCGCCCTCAACGTCCTTGTCGTGATGAACATCCCGCGCCAGAACCACAAGGGCAACGAGTTTGCCGCCTTCCTCTCCTCCTGCGGCGCCATGATCCTCCTCATGATCCTCTTCGGGATGACGGTCTATCCCAACATGGTGCTGTCCATGCCGAACCCCGAGAACAGCCTCAACATCTACAACGCCGCCTCCACCGGGAAAACGCACATGATCATGTTCATCATCGCGTTGCTCGGCGTCCCCATCGTCCTGGCCTACACCGCCAGCATCTACTACATCTTCCGCGGCAAAGTGAAGCTGACGCCGCACAGCTACTGAGGGAATTTTTCAAAATGTAGCGGCGGTCTATGACCGTCGGAACGTTGGCAAAGAAAGGCACCGACGGTCATAGACCGCCGCTACAAGCTCGGGATAGCCGGCGTGACGACTGCTACACGTAAGGAATGAACGCCGTGTGCACCTCGGCGGGCACGTCGATCATCTTGTAGTCGGCGGAAGAAACAAAGAGCAGGCTCTGCTGGCCCTTGCCGAGCAGATGGTTCTGCGAGTCGTAGATTTCGTGCTCGAGGGTGACGAACTTCCGGTTGTAGCTGCCGATGCGGATGCGCACGCTGACCGTCTCGAACTCGCGCGTCTCGCGCACGAATTTGTGCTCGAAGGAGCGGGTCAGGATGTAGAACGACGTGTCCTTGAGGTTGAACTTGGGCATGACGCGGTTGAAGAACAACTCGCGCGTCTTGCCGACCCACATGGCATACATGCCGAAATAGACGTTGCCGACCGAGTTGGTGTCGGCATACGTGGCGACGAACGAGTGGACGAACCACTTGCCCTCGAAATGGCCGCCCAGCGGATGCTGCACGGCCTCGACGAGCGACTTGGCCGTTTCGGTCAGGGTGGCCGGCGCCTCGGCCGCCGCGCGCACCGGGCCCGGCGCGGCCGGAAGGGTCGGCGCGGCCAGCGGCGACATTTCGTCGGCCGGCGCGCCGAGTTGGTCGGCGTCGCTGACAAAATCCTCCCCCGCCGTGGGCTTGGCCAGCGTCCAGACGACGTAGCCGAGCGGCAGCAGCGACCCGATGATCATGAAGACCGGGTAACCGAGCAGGTAGCCGAAGGCGAAAATGACCACGGCGAGGCTGCCCAGGCAGAACATCTTCACCTGCGGGATGCGGTTGGCCGGCGTGTTGACATAGCAGCGCGCCACGGCCAGCGCGGAATAGCCGACGAAGAACGTGGCGTAGAAAATCATGAAGTATTCCAACTCGAGCCCGAGCGCCGCGCCGGCCAGCGCGACCGCGCCGCAGAACAGGAAGAGCGGGATGGGCGAGGTGACCAGCGAGGTCGGCACCAGGGCGAAGATGGCGTTGACGCTGGTCCGCACATTGCTCTGCAGGAACCAGCGCAGCGCGATGTAACCGCTGTCGAGCGTGGTCAGCGCGCAAGCGCAGAGGAACACGCAATAGGCGCCGAAGATCCAGGGATGCTCGGCGGCCTTCTCGAAAAGCAGGCGCATGACGGAATCGTGCCCGTAGATGTGACCGCCCAACCCGCCGTGCAGGAAGCGTCCCGCCCCGGCGCCGAGCGCCCAGAGCGCGAGCGTGCCGTGGAAAAGCAGGAGCAGGAAAAACTGCAGCGCCCCCGCGACATAGGCGGCGGCGACCGGCACGCGTTCGCGGTGCATCTGGATGGCGCGCTGCCATTGCTGCAGGTCGAGCCACGGGCCGAGAAGGAAACCGATGAAAATCGGCACCATGTAGCCCCAGTAATGCCAATCGTCGGTCGGCAGTTTCTCCACTTTGACCGCCGAAAGGTCCGGCGAAATATGCGCCGGCGCCGAGAGCAGGATCCCGACCGCCCCGGCCACGATGAGGAAGATCGCGCCGTGGCTCCACTTGATGCGGCGGATGTTGAATTCCTCGCCGAACAGGATGCCGGCCGCGAGGATGACCAGCAGGATGAGCGGCAGGTAAAGGATTTCGGGCGAGAGACCGAGCGGCATCCAGCCGTAGCGGATCAAGGCGAAGATGGTCAGCGTGACGGCCAGCAACTGGTAGAGGAGAAAGACCAGCCGGAACGGACGCGACCAGCCGGTGAAAAATTTCCCCAGCGATTCCGACCCGCCCGCCTGCCGCCGCGCGAGGTGGTGGGTGACGAGACCGAAGAAAACCAGGCCGAGACAGTTCGGGATGGCGAAACTGAGGAGGCCGAACAGCCCGAACTGGGTGGTGAACTGCACCGAGAAAAACAAACCGAGCCCCCACATCCAGGAGAGCGCGACGGTGTTGCCCCAGAGCAGGGTGTTGAACCAGCGGGGCGGTTTGATCTCGGAGGCCGGCATGACTTGGAAAGGCGAGCTTAGCACGAACCCCGCCGGCTGCCCAACATTCCGGCCACCGGACCCGGCCGGCCGGCCGGCGCCCCGGCCCCCGGCTCAGGCCGGCACGAACTCCGGACGGTATCCGCCCTTCGGCAGGGTGAGGCGCAGCGGATTCGACCGGCCGGACTTCAAATAGTAGGTCTCGAGGTCGCGGCGCAGCTTGCCGGCCTCGATGCGCACGATCGGATCGGTCAGCGGCTGAAAGCTCTCCGGCCGGCCGAAAACCTTGGTGCCGATGTCATAGGGATCGATCCGGCCCTCGTGGCCGGCCAGCACTTTCTCCGCCACGAATTCGAGGAAGCGCCGGTTGCGCGGCGTGGCCGGGAAGTCGGGGCTGTCGAGGACACGGCGCAGCTCCGCGCGCGGGTCGGCGGCGAGAGCGCGGTCCGCGGCGGCCGGACCGGCCTCGCGGTTCTCCGCGCGACGGAGCACGGGACGGTAGGCGCCCTTCGGCACGGTAAGGCGCCACGGACTGGAAGCGCCGGATTTCAGGTAGTAAGTCTCGAGGTCGCGGCGCAGCTTGCCCGCTTCGATGCGCACGATCGGGTCGAGCAGCGAATTGAAAAGCTCCGGCCGTCCGAAGACCGCCGTGGCCACCGAGTAGGCATTGAGCGCCTCCCCTTCCCCCGCGAGCTCCCGCTCCACGATGTAGGCGAGGAACGCCCGGTTGCGCGGGCTCGCCGGAAAATCCGGGCTCCCGACCACCTGCTGCAATTCGGCCCGCATTTCTTCAACCGCCGGCGCGGCCGAACCGGTGGCGGACGGCACTTCGAGAACAGCTTCTTCGTAATTCATGGACGGAAATATCTTCAGCGTGCCGCGGCGGGCACCGTGGTGGTTGTTTGTTGTTGGGCGAAATCGACGCGCAGCGCGTCTTTGTTCCAAGCCGACATGCCGACCGCGGTCCAGAAGGTGACGACCGCGGCCAAAACAAAGGCGACAATCAGTCGCCGCAACAGGCGGTCGCGCTTTTCGTTGGAGTCCGCCATTCCGGCAAGGGGCAAGTTTTCGTCCATGGGGGAGAAAATTACCCTTTTTCACGCGCGCCACGCCATACCCTCCGCAGGGTATATTGCAGCGGAGTCGCGGGGATCCTAATGCGCGCCTTGGAGCTGTTTGACCATTTCACCGGCGACGCCGGCGGCCGAGGCCGGGTTCTGGCCCGTGATCAAATTTCCGCTGGTCACGACTTGTTTCCGGAAGTCGGGAGCCGGGAGGTGCTTCGCGCCGCGCTCGCCGAGTTTCGTGGCGAGGAGAAAGGGAACGACTCCGGTCAGACCGACACTCTCCTCCTCCGCATTGGTGAAGGCGCTGACTTCCTGGCCGTCGACGAGGTAACGGCCGTCGGACAGTCGCACGTTGACCAGGGCGGCCGGACCATGACAGACCGCGCCGACCGGCGAACCCGCTTCGTAAAGGTCGCGCGCGAACCTCTGCACATCGGCATCGTCGGGAAAGTCCCACATCGTGCCGTGCCCGCCGGAGAAAAAGACGGCGGAGTAATCGGCGGGGTCGAGGTCGGACAATTTTTTCGTCGCGGACAACTTCGCGCGGAATGCCGGGTCGTTCCAATGGCGCGCGTTGACTTCGTCCTGCAAATCGAGGCCGTCCACCGGCGGTTCGCCGCCCCGGATGGAAGCCAACTCGACCGGCACTCCCGCTTTGGCAAAAACCTCCAGCGGATGCGTGAGTTCGCCGAGAAAAAATCCCGTCGGTTTGCCCGTGTCGCCCATCTGCGCGTGGCTGGTCAGCACGATGAGGACGGGTTTTTGCCCCGCCGCGTCAACGGGGGCGACCAACGCGAGGCCGAGCAGGAGAACAAGGAGCGTCTTCATGCCCCGGATTGTCCGGCGGCGCCCGCACGCCGGCAATGTCATTCCGACGCTACAAACTGCAGCCGTAGCTCATGCCGCGGCGCGCTTCATGGAAGCCCTCGGCGTAGCCTTTGTAGTAGCCGTCGGAAAACGGCACATTGTAGGCGGCGCCGGTGTAGCGGGCCTGTGCGCGGTAGGGGAAGCCGTTGCCTCCATCATAAAAACCGGCGTTGTAGCCCTGACGGTAGCCGTCGCGGTAAGCGGGTTGGTAGAAGGATAGGTTTTGGTAGGGCGTGACCGGACGGTAACCCGCCGGCACCACCGGCGCACCGTAGGTGCCGGGGCGGTTGTAGGGATTGACGACCGTCATCATCTGGTCTTCGGTGAGACAACCGGCCAGCAGGAGGGGGAGAAGAGCGAGAAGGGTTTTCATGGTTGGGTGAACAACCCGCTTCTTACCCCTGCCCTGCTCCGCGGGCAAGCCCGGCCTGATACCCTCCGCAGGGTATGGCGGCCCGGGCGGAACGCGCCGGAGACGGCTGTTGCCTACACGCTTCGGGCCCCCGAAGGATTTGCGAGCCATCCTGAAACGCGATAAATCATGGCCGTGCCCATGCGATCCGCTTCCTCGAGCCTGCTGCGCCGTTCGCCCGAGTTCCGCCTCGCGGTCATCGGGTTGCTCATGCTGGCGTGCTTCGGCCTGCTCGCGGGCAAGCTGTGGTATGTGCAGGTGGCCCGCGGCGCGGAATACACCGCGCGCATCCGCGGCAACTCGCAGGTCAATGTCCGCCTGCCCGCCGTGCGCGGCGAGATCCTCGACCGCCACGGCCGGCCCCTCGCGGTCAACCGCTCCAGCGCGGTCGTCGAATTCTACCTCCCCGACCTCGTGCGCCAATACCGCGAGACGCACGGCGAACTCCCGCGCCGCTCCTACCGCACCACCGTCGGCGGCATGATGACCGAGAAAGACGAACCCGACATCGTCAAAATCGTCAACGACACCGTCATGCCGCTGCTGGCGAAATTCGGCATCGACAAGAAACTCAACGAGGAGCAACTGCGCCTGCATTACCGCAACGAGACCGAGGTGCCCTACACTTTCATGGAGGACCTCGACTTCGAAACCCTCGCCAAGTTCGCCGAACACAACGCCGAACTGCCCGGCGTCGAGGTCAACATGCGCCCGGTGCGCAATTACGTCTACGGCGCCCTCGGGGCCCACTACCTCGGCTACGTCGGCGCCCCCAACGAGATCGACCAGGAGGAGGCCGCCCAGTTCACCTTCTACCAGTCCGACGTGGAGGGCAAAGCGCAGCTCGAACTGACGCTCAATGACGACCTGCGCGGACAACCCGGCGCCCGCATCCTGCAGCGCGACGCCAAGGGCCGCATCCAGGGGGAAGTGGCCCGCGAGGAACCCAAACCCGGACACAACATCCACCTCACCATCGACGCGCGCATCCAGCACATCGCCGAAAAGGCCCTGCGCGTCGTCGGACGCGGCGCCGCCGTGGTCGTGGACCCCAACAACGGAGACATCCTCGCCATGGCCAGCGTGCCCTCGTTCGACCCCAACGCCTTCATTCCCTCGATCAAGGCGGACGACTGGAACGCGCTCGTCTCCGACCGCACGAACCCGCTGATGAGCCGCGCGACCAGCGGTTACGCGCCCGGTTCGACCTACAAAGTCGTGCCCGCCCTCGCCGGCCTGCGCAAAAACATGTCCGGGCGCTCCTTCACCTGCACGGGCGGGGTGAAATACGGACGCCACATGCTCAAGTGCACCGGCACCCACGGCACCGTCGGCCTCGGCTCCGCCCTGCGCACCTCGTGCAACGCCTACTTCTGCCTCTACGGCAACAACGCCGGCATCGAAGAAATCGTCGCGGTGGGCAACATGCTCGGACTCGGACAAAGATCCGGCGCCCCGCTGGCCGGCGAGAGCCCCGGCATCCTGCCCGGACCCGAATGGCTCGCCAAACAGAACTTCCGCGAGCAGTGGTCCACCGGGCAGACGGCCAACACCTCGATCGGCCAGGGCTTCGTTCTCGCCTCGCCGCTGCAGATGGCCATGGTCGCGGCCACCGTGGCCAACTGGGGCACCAGTTACCACCCGCGCCTGGTCGACAAGGTCGTGGCCCGCGACGGCACCGTGGTGCGCGAGGAACCGGTCAAAATCCGCGCCAACCTCCTCGAGAACGGCATCAAAGCCGAAGACTTCGAGAAAGTCCGCCGCGGGCTCTGGGACGTGGTCAACCGCGGCGGCGGCACGGCCCCCGGGGCGCGCATCAAAAATTACCAGGTCGCCGGCAAGACCGGCACCGCCCAATTCTGGCGGCGCGGCGTGCCGGACAACCACGTCTGGTTCATCGCGTTCGCCCCTTATGACAAACCCCGCTACGCCGTTTCGGTCATGGTCAACGGCGGCGCCTCCGGCGGCGGCGTGGCCGCGCCCATCGCTTCGAAAATCCTCGCCGACATTTTCAAGATGGAGGAGGGCAACGAAGTCGAGGTGGCCAGTCTCACGCCGGCCAAAGGCAGCTTCGGCTACGTCTCCAGCGTCAATTTCGGCCGCGCCATCCCCGCCGCACTGGCCGCCGCGCCGCCGGGCGAACGCGGCGAGGGAGCGGCTTCCGGCGGTTCCTCGCGCCGCACTTCGTCGGCCACCACCGTCCGCCGCGCCGAAGCCGCCGCGCCCGCCGCGCCCGAGAAAAAGCCCAACCTTTTCCAGCGTCTCTTCGGCCGGAAAAAGAAAGAGGGCTGAGCGCGGCCCGGCCGATTCCCCATGGGCTTGAGTTGCGTCATCGTCGAGGACCAGACCATGTTCCGCCAGATGCTGCACAACCTGCTGCAGGGCACGCCCGACCTGCGCGTGGTCGCGGCGGCGGCCTCGGCGGCCGACGGTGTCCGGGCCTGCGAACGCCACCGCCCCGACCTGCTCGTCCTCGACCTCGCGCTGCCCAACGGGAGCGGGATTGAAGTGGCCCGTCGCCTCGCGAAACTCAATCCCGCGGCCAAGACCGTCATTCTCTCCGGCGAGGCCAGCACCTTCGTCTGTCCGGCCGAACTCCGCAAAATGGTGCACGCCATCCTCGACAAAACGCAGGCCTTCGACGATCTGGCCGGCGAATTGAAAGCGCTGCTGCCCAACGCCCGCGGCGGATCCTCCTCGGCGCGGAGCAAAGACGTGCGCGACCGCCTGAGCGAACGCGAATACGAGATCTTCCTCCTCGTCGGCCGCGGGCTGATGAGCAAGGAGATCGGCGAGAAGCTGTTCATCTCCCCGCAGACCGTGCAAACACACCGCCGCAAGATGGCCGACAAACTCGGCACCACCGGCTCCGAGTTCGTCCAACTCGCCATCAAACATTACCAATCCACCCTCGGTGCGCGGGGGTAGAGGATTGTTCCATTCCTTCGAGGTGTAGCCGCGGACCGTGACCGTCGGTGCCTTTGTGCATTATGTTACGGCGGTCACAGACCGCCGCTGCCATCAGCCGTCAGCGTGCGGACGGTCGTGACATGACTTCGTGCGCTTCGTTGCCTTCCGTGAAATTCTTTTCCCCCCCGAAAATAGTGGGGCAGCCGGAGGATTCGCGCTAAATTGGCGACCCCATGAGCCCTGCGGAACACGTCCAGCGCCGTCCGCGCGTGGCGGAGCTTTTGCAGGGGGTGGCGGGCCTTGATTGGCAGGGCGACGCGGCGCCGTTGGCGGACGAGGGGCCGGGAGATCTGGTGCGTTTTCTCGGCCTGGCGGAACAAATGGCGCGCCTCGTCTCGCGCGTGCACGAGCGCGGGGTGACGCATGGTGATTTGCGTCCGGGAAATTTCCGCCGGCGCGATGGCGAGATTCTCCTCGCGGGTTTCCATCACGCGGTGACGTTCGAAGTAGACCACAGCGGGTTTGCGCCGCTGGACCGTTTGCCGGCCGATGTGGCGTATCTCGCGCCGGAGCAAACCGGACGCATGAACCGTCCGGTCGATCACCGCGCCGATCTGTACGCGCTCGGGGGCACACTTTACCGGCTGGCCACCGGACGTGCGCCGTTTCCCGGACGCGACCGGTCGGCGCTGATTCACGCGCACCTCGCCAAGGAACCGCGTCCGCCTTCGGAACTCGCGCCGTAGATGCCGGAGGCCCTTGCGCAAATCCTCCTGCGCTTGCTGGCCAAGGAACCCGACGAGCGTTATCAGAGCGCGTCGGGATTGGCCGACGACTTGGCGAAGTTGCGCGCGGCGGCGGAGCGCAACGAGCCGTTGGATCGTGTTTTATTGCAGGGGGACGGACGCGTGCTCGTCCCGCGGACACCGCGGCGTCGGCACGGACGCGACCACGCGCTCGGCGAATTGCTCGCGGCCTTCGATGCGGTGACGCGCGGCGGAAGCGAGTATGTCTTTCTTTCGGGCGAAGCGGGCGTGGGCAAAACCTCGCTGGTCAACGAACTGCAACGTCCGGTCGCTTTGCGCGGCGGACGTTTCGTGCGCGGCAAGTGCGAACAATTCCAGCGGGATCGTCCGCTGCTCGCACCGGTGCAGGCCTTGCGGCAATTGCTGACCCTGCTGGCCGGCGAGAGCGAGGAAACGCTGCGCGAGTTGCGTCCGCGTTTGGCCGCGGGTCTCGGACCCGACGCCGGGGCGCTTGTGGAATTGCTGCCGGAATTGCCTTTGCTTGCGGGCGAACTCCCGCCGGCGGCGCCGCTCGATCCGCGCGAGGCGCAGCGGCGGCTGACCGAGCTTCTCGCCCGTTTTCTCGGCCTGGTGGCTTCGCCCGCGCACCCGCTCGTGCTGGTCTTGGACGATTTGCAGTGGGCCGATCGACCGTCTTTGGATTTTCTCACCGCGCTGATCGGAGACACCGATCTCGACGGGGTCTTGCTGGCGGGTTTGTTCCGCGGCGACGAACTCGACGCTGCGCCGGGTCTGCGAAGCCTGGCGGAAAAATTACCGTCCGCTGTCTTGCATCTCGAAAATCTCCCGCCGGAGGCGTTGTCCTCGATGGTCGGTGAAATGCTTGGTGTCCGGGCAGACGAAGCAGGCGCCCTTGCCGGGGAAATCCATCGCGCCACGCAAGGCAACCCTTTCCATGCGATCGAACTGGTGCAATCGCTCCATCGCGAAGGCACACTGGCTTTCGATGCGGCGTCCGCACGCTGGACGTGGGATGAGGCCGCGCTGGCCATCCACCCGCCGAGCCGCAATGTCGTCGAATTTCTCACCCGCAATCTTTCCGATTTCCCCCCGGCCACGGCGGATGCGCTCGTCGTGGCGGCGTGCCTCGGGGCGGATCTGACGCTCGGGTTGCTCGCGCTCGCCACCGATCGCTCCCCGGAAGAAACGGCCGCCGTCTTGTTGCCCGCCCTCGAACGCGGCGTGCTGGTCACGCCGGATGCGGAGGAATTCACGCGGGCCAGCGGCACGGCGCGGATTGCTTTCTGTCACGACCGCATGCAGCAGGCGGCCGCGTCCTTGCGCGACGAAGCATGGCGCCTCCGCCGTCATCTCGAGATGGCGCGCCGCTTCGCCGATCCGGCGTCCGGTCCCGCGGCGCAGCAGCGTGCCGCCGGACATTACGCGCAGGCCAGCGCGCTGCTGGAGGATGCGGAGGAAAAAGAAAAAGTCGCCGCCCTTTTCCTCGAAGCCGGACGCCGTTCGCGCGAGGCGGGCGCCTTCGCCGCGGCGCATCGCTTTCTCCGGCTCGCCCTTGACCTGCTCGCGCCCGACCCGTG
>Ga0172372_10012116_pt1 | contig 10851 bp, 13 predicted proteins | sample LakKiv5m_2_FD_114544 | JGI IMG/M metagenome (GOLD analysis project Ga0172372, IMG submission 114544) | Freshwater microbial communities from Kabuno Bay, South-Kivu, Congo - kab_092012_9.5m | ecosystem: Environmental > Aquatic > Freshwater > Lake | place: Democratic Republic of the Congo... | reverse complement strand
GCCGAGCCTGGATTTTCATCAGCGCCACGATAAGCCTGATTAAAGTCCACCAGAAGGAATCTTGCTATTGCTTCAATTCTGGCAGCCGTTTCAGAAATCGGACCTCGGGCTTCAAATGGAGAGGTCTCACCGGCTCCATACAATCCCCTAACTTGAAGAACACCACCAAGAGTTCCTGAGCCATCTCCAATTTCACTGGTTAAGTCTATATGTGCCGGTGTTCCATTACCACCATAGTCAAACACCACATAGTTCGGAGTAGCACCACCCAGCATAGTTGGAGCAGGTGGTGTAAGAAATGTAGGAGTTTTTGTCACCGACAATTCCCTGCTTGTTGACCCGGTAACCAGATCAAGCCCGCTTGGCAATGTAACATTTATTGTCCCATCACTAGTTTCAGTGGTCGTAAAAGAGATCTTTTTAGATAGTTCACCTAACAAATAATCCCTTCTGTCTCTTTCGTCTGCAGCAGTTTGTCCACCGTTTTCAATTCGGGCTACGGCGCCATTTAAGTTGGCGATCTGAGCAGTCAGAGTGTTTACTGCATCAACCTCTGTAACTATTCTCTTATCCATCTCCAATTGGATGTCTGATAATGTTTGGTATGAGGTTTTAATCGCATATACCAGGTCTTCTGCTCTCTGGATAACGTTAGAGCGGAGCTCCACACTTGAGGGATTTAAAGATAAATCGTTCAAGGATGAGAAGAAATCGGTCATTGTGCTACCGATAGTCGATCTTTCTCCTGTCAGCTCAAAAACAGCCTCGGCTCTCGCCAACATATCATCTCGCGTCTCAGCGGCAAATTTTTCAGAGGTAGATTCTCTAAGTGATTTATTAGTAAATTCATCTACATACCGAATTAAATCTTGTACCTTAACGCCTGATCCAATATTAATACCGCCTGCACCGGCACCGACCGAACTATTGGCAAGTAATACTGACCTGCGGGTATATCCTGGAGTGTTGGCGTTGGCGATATTGTTGGCGATACCACCCAAAACCGCTTGTTGTGCGTTAACGGAAGAAACCGCGATATTAAGAATTTTTGAAGTATAATTTGCCATTAGGGCTGTATGTAGCGGCAAAAATTTCCGCTACTTCTCCTCACGGAGATATAGTGCAAAGGTCATGCCGTTCGAGACATTACATGATTGGGCGAGGACAACCCATCATGCTTCGGGATAACTCCACTAGCATTGTAGATTTGGGAGGGCTTCTGGCTGTGGGCAAGGATTGTCGAGATACTTCCAGATACTAACTTCATTGAAAATGAGACTATTCCCTCTAGCTCTTTAGTGCGTTTTTGCCCTATTTCGATAAGGGTTTTCAATATTCCGCATTGCTGTTTGATCTCGGCGGAGTCAGCAGGATGAAACACACGCTCCGCGATTGCAGTCAATTTCAATTCAGGTCTATCAAATGTAATTTGTTTAAGAATCTCCCTTAAAATACCTATGCGCAGGTCTTGTTCGGCCCTAATCTTTACAATTAGCCCCTGGCGCTGCGTGGAGCAATCCTCGATGGTAGGAGTCATTAACTTCTGAAGAGCCGTCTTCTCTGCCTCTATGAGTCTCAAATACTCACGCTGCAAAGAAGCCTCTCGCTTTATAGAAGCAAGAATATCTTGGACGTATTTATGTTTTCTTTCAAATAAAACTGAAGCCACCAATTCCCTCACGAAAATATTTCGCGAGAGTCTTTAACGGAGAGATTCCTAGGCTAAATCAAGAATGAGCTTCTTTGCTATCTCTTCGGAGTCTACCTTGTAGAGCCCCGTAGCTATCTGCTCTTTTAAAGCCTTGACCTTCTCGGTCCTTACAGAATCAACAGAAGATGTATCGAGGTTTTCAATGTCGCGAGCCAACGCCGAAATAGTTACTGACTCCCCTTCGCCCTGCTCTGCCTTTTTTGCAATAGCCTTGCGTTGTTGAGTGCCCTGGTCCAAGGACCGGAGTCTCAGTGCTTCAGCGTCATCAAGAGTACTCTGTCTAATTTTCATGACCTTTAATCTCCTCGGCTCACTATGCATCCATACTTCGTTATGATGCCTTAAAAGCTGTTGGGTACTCTAATATTTTGCAACATTTAAACATAAGGATATCAACTACTTATCCTTATATCCCTCGAGTCTTCTTAGGTCTCTTACAATCACTTCTCTGACGCCGATACCCTGACCTTCAGAGATGCTATCTGCAAGAGCCTCGTTAAACATATCCCGGTACATCTGGGATTCGTTTGTATCTCCAAACAAACCACCCGCCGGAACAGACTCCCACATTGACTTCAACATCTGATGCAAAAGGAGTGCCTCAAAATTTTTGGAGGCTTCATCTATCTTTTTTGCCTCCTCAGGACTGGTTGATTTATCAACAGTTCCATTAGCTTGGCTAAGATTTTTGGTTCCACTGACAGCCTGCTCAACTTTGGCGTTAGCCGTAGCTAAGGAGGAAACTGCCAGGAAATCTTTGCCTATTCCGTTCATACGAATATCTTACATTACCACCAGTTCAGCCTCTAGAGCACCAGCTCTTTTCAAGGCTGTAAAGATACTTATTAGATCTCTAGGAGTGGCGCCCAAAGAGTTCAAAGCACCTACCAACTCTCCAAGAGTTATTTCACCCTTGATCACACTAAAATTCCCTAAATCCTCGGTTACAGTGATATCATTGTTATTCACTACAGCCGTGGTACCCCCAGCCAAAGCATTCGGCTGAGAGACCTGGGTGTCATTCCTGATAGCTATTCGCAGATTACCATGAGCTAATGCAATTGTAGAGACATTAACATTCTCACCCATAATAATTGTACCCGTCTTCTCATTCACGACAACCTTAGCACTAGTATCTTGCTTGACCTCTATCTTCTCTAACTGAGCCACCAATTCGATTGGGTTATTTAGGTGTTGCCCAATTATAGGAACTTCTACTGAAGCTGAATCAACTGGTTTGGCCAAAGATTCACCAAAGAATAAGTTAATCTCTCTGACCACGCGGGTCATGGTTGTAAAATCAGGTTGTCTTAAAACAACTCTCACCTTCTGCGATTGGAATAAATCAAAGGGAATTGCTCGCTCGACTGTTGCACCTTGAGAGATACTCCCTACGGTTGGATGATTTTTCTGAGCCTGATCTTCCTCAGCATAGATAGCATAACCACCCACTGTGATAGCACCCTGGGCGACGGCATAAACATTCCCATCGGCGCCCTTAAGAGGAGTCATAACCAAAGTTCCGCCCTCTAAGCTCTTAGCATCACCTAAAGAGGATAAAGTGACATCAATTTTGCTGCCTGGTCGAATGAACGCTGGCAAGTTGGCAGTAACGATTACCGAGGCTACGTTCTTAACCTTCAAATCGGCTGGCTCTACTCGCACACCCATCTTCTCAAGCATGTTTGAGAGACTTTTTACTGTAAATTCAGCCTTATTTCCGTCACCAGTGCCATTCAAACCAACAACCAATCCGTAGCCAACTAATTGATTACCGCGCACACCTTCAATATCTGCGATATCTTTTAATCGGGCGGCGTTGGCTACATCAACTCCAACTAAGAGAAGAATTGCAACTGATAAATTCTTTAGAATGGCCATACCTTCCTTACTATTTGTCCTAACCAACCCTGTCTCTGAACATCCCCAATATCTCCACGTCCATAATAATCGATGCGCATATTGGCGATTCGACTAGAATCAACCTCATTGTTTGAGGTGATATCACGTGGACGAACTAATCCTGTCAGAACCATTATCTGTTCTTCATTATTCACTGAGATTATCTTAGTTCCTTCGATTCTAAGAATTCCGCTTGGCAGCACCTCGGCCACCATGGCAGAGAGACTACCGATCAACGAATCTTTTCTGGTGGTTTCACCCTCACCCTTATAGTCATTCTGGGTAGTGGCTGCCATCGTGCTTGTTGGATCAGACCCCGGGAAATGGTCTTCTAAACCAAGAAAGCTCTCCACAGCAGCACTAAGGTTAGACTGGCTCTTTGTTTCGGTGTCAGCTTCTTTTTTGCCTTCAGTACGTTCAGAAATTCTTATTGTGATAAGATCCATCGGCTGCCAAGCTCTTACGTCTCTAAAAAACTCAAGACCAGAACTTGATTCCTTCCAAAGAGAAGATGCCTGCCCTGGGTCGCCCAAACTTAGAGGTCCGTTGTAATCTTTTGGATTCAGTTGAGGAGCACCGTATCCTGCTCCGGCGGCAGCCATCCGAGGATCCATAGCAGCACGCGCTTCAGTGGAGCTGCGGGAGTGTCCGTAAATAGGATGCTGAGTTTCTTCGACCCTATTTTGAGCCACTTCATGCGCATTTGGTCCGCCTTCAACTCCGACCGCAATTCTTCTGGAGTACTCGATTGAAGGGACAAGCGGTCTTTCGAATCTTCCAGCACCCATACAGCCCGAAAGCACTGCCGCAATAGCCACAATTCCTAATATCCGCATCTCAGTTTTCATCGAAGCACCTCGGTTTCAACCTTAACTAATCCAGGCTCAACAACCCTTGCCATAATTACCTTTTTTGAAGCATCGTTCTGAACTTTTATAACCTGCCCTGCTATCCCGGCTTCCAAAGCAACCCCTGTAGCAATCGCCTTCAGAGCTCCCGACTCATATACGACTGATACCTTTGAAGAGGCTAAAACAACCGGTGGGACTTTGACGCTAAAATACTTGAAGGTATCTCCGGCAGATACGGCATTCTTTAACTCTTTGCCCAGCAATAGATCTTCCCGAATTTCAACATCATTCCCCAACACTTCTAGATTTACCCTTGCCATCTGAAGGTCACTGGATTGAATAACTTCTCCTCTCTTCAATGGTCGGGAGGCAACCGGTACATCTGCCCAATCAGATACAGTAGCTGCTACATTAAATGAAGTTAGTGCTTCACCCTCAACCCGCACAGTAATTCCGAAAGTCATCTTGCCTTTGTTCCGAGATGTCATCTTAGCATCAATATTAGCAAGCCCTGGCGCTACTTTTACTGGCTCCTTGTAGTCAACTTCAGTGACAGTTAAGGATCTACCACTCTTCGAAAGTGTGCCTTGAATAGCATCTTTAACCTCAGCCAACGTGATTAATCTCGCTGCTCTAGATACTGCTATGTTTTTTGGGAAAACATAACCTATCTCTCTTAAGTTGATTCCATTTTCATTGAGCGCCTGAACAATCGCTGAAGCCTCAATAGTTAACTCCTCTCCAGCAGAGAGCGGGCGTCCAACAGCGATACCGCTAATACGATCAGCAAATTCCTTATTAGAAATGTCTTGCAAATCTGCAAGGTCTCCAACGGTAACTTTTGAACTCACAATGGTCACAGTTCGCTTGCCAAGAAGGGTCAGCTGCTTATTCTCAGCCGAAGCTACCGAGAGGGCTATCAATATCGATACTAAAGAGAGGCTTAATAATTTCATCTTATTATCTCTTTAAACTTAAGGCTTGAGATGTCATTTCATCGGCTGTGGTTATCGCTTTAGAACTTGCCTCATAAGCCTTCTGGGCTTGAATCATAGTTACTACTTCTTCAACCACACTGACGTTACTGCTTTCTAAGAAAGACTGAATTATTCTTCCAAACTCGTTCTCTCCGGCATTACCAGTGGATGGGGCGCCAGAAGATTGCGTCTCCATAAATAGGTTTTTACCTATCGACTTCAAGCCTGCTGGATTTTGGAATCGGGTAAGCTGGATCTGGCCTGCATCATTGGCGTCTGGATTACCTGGCTGCAAAATGGAAACTATTCCATCCTGACCGATAGTAATTGATAGAGCATCAGGTGGAACTGTTATAGGTGGCTGCAGAACGAAACCATCTGCAGTTACCAACTGACCATTTTCATCCAATTGGAAAGCACCAGAGCGAGTATATGCTGCGGTTCCATCTGGCATCGCGATCTCAAAAAATCCATCACCTTCAATCGCAATATCTAATTGATTTCCGGTCGAGGTAAGATCGCCTTGAGTGAAAACCTTCTTAGTTGCAGATGGCTTCACACCCAAACCGACTTGGATACCACTCGGAGTATTTGTAGATTCAGATGTTGAGGCTCCTGGCTCTACCACTGTCTCATACATTAGATCCTGGAACTCAGCTCGGCTCTTCTTAAAGCCAGTTGTGTTAACGTTAGCCATATTGTTAGCGATAACGTTTATGTTCAGCTCTTGAGCCTGCATTCCAGTAGCCGCAGTGAATAATGCTTTAATCATAATTAACCTTTCACAATGTCATTAATTGCAATTCTATTTATCTCATCTATGGACTGAGCCACTTTGACGTAACTTTCAAAACCTCTACTAGTAGTCATAAGCTCTACGATGTTGCTGACAACTGATACGTTGGCCATTTCTAAAGAATTCGGGACAACCTGGGCCTCAACAAATTCAGGTGCAGGAGTTCCGCTGCCTAATTGGAAACGGGTACCCTCTACTCGAACAAGTGAAGAAGGATCCTCAAACCTAGCCACCTGCAACCTGCCTAGAATCTGATCCCCAGCGAAGACCTCTCCAGATTCGGTGATCCGCACTTTTCCACCTTCAGGAATGTTGATAGCACCACCATCGCCCTGAACTGCAAGTCCATCTCCTGTCACCAGGTTTCCAGCGGAATCAATTGAGAAAGCGCCCGACCGTGTGTATTGGGCCGTACCCTGGGCACCCACTACAACAAAGAAATCTTTGTCATTTTGAAGAGCCACATCCAAAGAATTACCGGTAGTTTTAATAGGGCCTGGAGTAAAATCCGTCACGGATCTAACTGTTACAGCTCCCATAACTCTGTCATGATCACCCTGGGCGTAAGGATCTGTTGTTACGCCCGATTGCAGCTCCTGGGCAGCTAGAGTCTGATTGAATGACTGAGCCTCTCCGACCAAAAACTCACGCTTAAAACCAGGAGTATTAACATTAGCAAGGTTGTTAGATACAACCTGCATCTTTAAAAGATTGGCAACTCCTGCTGATGCTGCTGCGTATGTTCCTCTATCCATAAATCTCCTTATAATGTCTCACGTGAGCGACGCATATTTCCGAGAGCTCCTAATCTAGAATCTCTAATGGTAGAAGGAGCAGGCATGCTCGGTGCCTCTTTCTCTTTGTTTTCATTTACCAACATCTCGATCTTCTCTACTGTTGATGATGGCAATTGAGTTAATGCACAAACCTCAGCAATAGATCTTCCTGCGCTTAGGAGGTCCTTCGCCTGGTCATAAATTTTATAAATATTTGCTCTAACATCATCTTGTTTAGCAGCTTTTGGAGGTTGATTTGTGGGCTTGGATCTCTGCACTTCAATTTTTGAAGCTAATGTATTGCGGCTAGCTTGCTTGGCCCCACCAATAGGCTCTCCGAAAACATTCACTGCACCCGAGTAACTTTCCTCATCCTCTTGGGATTCTTCTCCTAAAACTTCAATTCGCTGATCTAGCGAGTCAGTCTCATCATCGATACGACGAGCCTTTGGAGCGGCCGCTGCTCTCTTTGGAGAACCTATCTCTACAGAGGAGGCTGCCTGAATTGCTGCTTGTAACATCCGGGTCTTAGACTCGGCCTCGGTTGATAGTTTAGCAGCTCTCTGCTCGACCCCCTCTAGATCGAATAATATCTGCTCAAGTGCTCTCTGTCTTTTTTGTAGTTCCCGATTCAAATCGGAACTAGACTCTTCGGCATCCTCAATAATCTTTCTGAGGCTTAGCTCTATCTCTTGGGTATTAATTGCAGGACTAGCAACGGTTGCTGCTGGAGTCTTCTTAGATGATTTGATAGCCAGGGAGATTACTAGGACGGTTAAAATTGTATCAACCATCAAACCCATTTGCTGTATCACTTCCATAAAACCTCTCAATAAATCCTCAAAAATTCCGGCAGATAATTCACCAAAAAAATCTGTTTGGGCCGAATCACAGTGTCATAAAACCGACACTAAAAACCGGCTGTGGTGTCACTTAGCCGACCTTAAATTAAGCCCAAAATTATGCTAACCACCTGAATACACTCAGCTCTCAGTTGTGGACACACATAACTCCATGGTCTAACTGTGCAAATGGCTTGCCAAATATCCAAACCAAATAAGGCCCTAATAACAATAAAGAAAGCAAAGTAGACTAACTTTTGAATCGAGCTATAATTCGCAGGCAGTCAAAAACGATTTATTATGGAAATACAGAATAACCAGACGAATCTCGACCTATCCAAGCCCTGGCTGGTTATCCACCGCTCCATTCGATCTCTTACTCCTATGATTTTGTGGACCTTGGCGACTGCCTTGGTGGTGGAATCTTACTTTGCAAACGCACTTTTGTTGAATGGAATCGCAAAGAATCTCAATTTTTCAGCACTGTGGATCGTTCCATTTGTTTTGGGATTAGAAACCACTCGAAGATATTTTAACGATCTATACATATTTCATGCTGATAAACTGACTCATAAATCTGGCAGAATATCGTTCAGATACAACGTGCCAGTAGTAAGCTTTGCTCACGTAAGAGCGATAACAGTTAGTCAGAGTATTTTGGGGCGAATTCTTAATTACGGCACGATATACCTCGGAACAGCGGGAGAAAGCGGCAATGAGATAGACATTATAGGTGTCGTATCTCCGAAAAAATTAGCTCAACACATAGATATTCTCCGAATAGACCTAGAGAGAAACGTTAAATTAGGTCGGCCCAGCACAAATTTAGAGCCAAAAGTGGGCAATCTTTCTTAACTAGCCCCAATCGATTTCAGTCTGGCTGAAACTTCTTAGGTAACTTGCATCAAATTTGCCTTCGCAACTATCTTTACTCATTCACAAAAATATCTCTTACAAAACCCTCAAGAAACCTTAGGAATTTGTCGTAATAAAGAACAGGTTGATGTTTCGCATGCTTGTTTGGAAGCCAAGTGCCTAATTTTGTGGATTTTTTTTGAAGAGAACAATTTATGGTGAGCTTACTCGTCGCTGATGATCATACCCTCATTCGTGAAGCACTGTGTGCCTTACTGGAGAAGAATCAAAGATTTGATGTGATTGCTCAAGCCAGTGATGGAGAGCAGGTTTTAGAAATTTTAAAAACACAGAGACCCGACGTAATTATAATGGATATTTCGATGCCCAAAGTAGACGGGGTCGAGGCTCTCAAAAGACTAAAAGGCTGGGCGCAGTGCCCTCCAGTTTTAGTTCTTACTGCAAATGCCGGAGATAACACAGTGAGGGCAGCTTTGGACGCAGGCGCCAAAGGATTTGTTCCAAAGAATGCTGCAGGAGATGAACTTGAATTTGCTATCAACTCGATCCTTAAAGGTCAGACCTATCTAAGTCCGGCTATCACAGATCAAATGTTGTCCAGGGGCGCTAACAACAGCAACGGCGTGAACCCTATGGCTGTGCTAACCAAGAGAGAGGTCGAGATTCTCAAACTGCTTGCTGACGGAAAAACTAATAAAGAGATCGGCAAGATTCTCTTTATCTCTAGTCGGACCGTTGATACCCATAGAAGCAACATCCTTAAGAAGCTTAAGGCTAAAAACAACCAAGAGCTTGTGAAGATCTCGGTTCAGGCCGGTCTAGTCTCGTTTTAAAAACAACCAAGGGTATCAAACTTTCCTTTTGTCAGCCTGAAGGCTCTCTGGTACCCTTTTACGATAAGTTTGAGGGAATTAAGGGACACCTAAGATGCTGATCGAAACGAATGTGGACTTTGCTGCGATAGTCGCTGAGCCCAATCTAGATATTGAGCAACTTGGCCCAAAAGAGAGAATTCTAGTTGCCGCATTGAGACTTTTCGTCAGGCAGGGATACTTCAACACTAACGTTCCAGATCTAAGCAAAGAGAGTAAATGTAGTGTTGGTTCAATTTATCATCACTATAAAAATAAAGAGGAAGTTGCAGATGCTCTTTATAGAACCGGTATTGAATCTTTTAGGGCGGCCCTTCAAAAAGTTCTAAAAAATCAGAGTGATATTGAGCTTATTCTAAAAACAATAGTGAAATTTTTCCTAGTCTTTACCGAGAAAAATAAAGATCTCTCTCGATACCTGTGGCTTTCACGGCACATCGAATTTCTGCATGGCAACATCCGTCATCCTATCGCCGTGGGCTTTGATCCTTTAGGTCGTGAGCTAACCAAAACCATCAAAAATGGGATTAGAAATAAAAAGATTCGACCTTTAAAAGCTAATGAGATTTGGACTGTCCTTTTTGGAATCCCCTTAAGCTACGCTCGAGACTGGCTAGATGGATACAATCCCGCTCCCCCCTCACAGGTAGCAGAAAATCTGGCGGAATGTTGCTGGCGGGCGCTTAAATCCTAAGACGCCTCAAATCGGTTATGTTCCCTAACCTTCCGGGTATTAGCGGGATTTAGGACCTGACCGTTCATAGCTATATAAACTCCCGGCGGTAGAGTCTGTAGGGCACCCAGCGCAAAGCCAACATTGAAGGTGGCATCACTATCCCTAAATCGAGCAGGTTTTAACGCTCCGGTAAAAACTATAGTTTTATCCTTCAAGTCACTCAGTGCCTGAGCAGAGAGCACCATCGTGTCAGTGCCGTGAGTTATAAGAACTCTATCCTCAGATGCAGCAGCTACCTTCCGCTTTAAGAGTGCCCTGTCGTTATCATCCATATCAAGACTATCTTTCTTCATGACAGGCTCAATAGAGTATTCAAAACAAATATTTGCGTCTCCTAAAATCTCTGTGAGCAGGGATTCGCCAACTTCGTATTCGCTCTTTGCGTCAAAATAAATTTTATCGATAGTGCCACCAACGGTGAAAACTTTAATTCTCACTTCGGAATCTCCATATTTAAATTGGGGAGTTTAAAAAGAACAGGCTGCTCTCTCTGATTAAGTTGCATTAAATGT
>Ga0172372_10012113_pt1 | contig 10853 bp, 10 predicted proteins | sample LakKiv5m_2_FD_114544 | JGI IMG/M metagenome (GOLD analysis project Ga0172372, IMG submission 114544) | Freshwater microbial communities from Kabuno Bay, South-Kivu, Congo - kab_092012_9.5m | ecosystem: Environmental > Aquatic > Freshwater > Lake | place: Democratic Republic of the Congo... | reverse complement strand
GGCGCTCGCGCGCTTCAACCACCCGTATATCGCGCGCTTCTACGAGCTGGGCTTCGACGGCGACACGCCGTACCTTGTGATGCAGTATGTGCCGGGCGACCGCATCACGGCCTAACGCGACCGGAACCGCCTGTCGGTGCGCGCGCGCCTCGAGTTGATGGCGAAGTTGTGCGACGCGGTGCAGCACGTGCACCTTCAGGGCGTGGTGCACCGCGACCTGAAGCCCGCGAACATCCTCGTGAGCGAGGCGCGGCCCGAGGCGGAGGATGCGCGCGACGCGGGGGAGTCTGGCGAGACGCAGGACGCCGTCGCCTCCGGGAAGGCGCCGATCCCCGTCCTCATCGACTTCGGGCTCGCGAAGTCGGTGAATCCCGACGCGCCGCTTGCGTCCGCGGTGGTGTCCGGCATCGGAAGCTTCGCGGGTACCTATGCCTACGCCGCGCCCGAGCAGATCAGGCAGAAGCGCGACGAGGACACCGGCCGGCAGGCCGACATCTACGCGCTCGGCGCGGTGCTGTTCGAGCTCGTCGTCGGCGTGTCGCCGATGGAGCATGTCCTCAGCGACACGACCCTGAGCGACCCTGAGCGCACGCTGCGCCTCGCGGACGACGAGCGGCCGAGCATGGCGGCCGCGTTCGCGCGGCTCGCGCCCGCGCGACAGCAGGAGGTCGCGCAGGCGCGCGGCGCGACCGTCGACGCGATGAAGCGGCTCCTGCGGTCGCGCATCGCGCACCTCGCCGACCGCGCGCTGCGGTCGAAGCCGACGGCGCGCTTCAGCGACGCGCGCGCGTTCGCGCTCGACATCGCGAACTACCTCGCCGACCGCGACTTCATCGAGGCGGCGGCCGAGCCGCGCATCGAGAAGTGGCGGCGGGCGTTCAGGCGCAACCGCGCGGCGTTCGCGGGCGTCGCGGGCGTGATCGCGGCGCTGACGGCGGGGGTGGTTGCGACGGGTCTTGCGCTCGGGCGCGCGCTTGAGGCGGAGAGGGGCCTTGAGACGCAGCTTGCCGAAACCGAGAAGGCACAACTCGCCGAGAAGGAACGCGCCGACCAGCTCAAGAAGGTCTCCGACTTCCAGGCAGGCATGCTCGGCCAGATCGACACCAAGGCCGCGGGCGAGGGGCTGATGATCGATGTGCGCGAGCGCTTCGCCGGTGCGCTCGAGAAGGCGGGCGTGCCCGAGGCCGAGCGCGCGGCGCGATCGGACGCGCTGCGGCAGGAACTCGTCAAAGTCAACGCCACCGACGCCGCCGCGGCGATGATCGACCGCACGATCCTGAAGCCCGCGATCAAGACCATCGACGAGCGGTTCAAGGACGACCCCGCGACGGATGCGAGCCTGCGGCAGGCGCTGGCAGAGCTGTACATCAGGATCGGCCTGTACGACGCGGCGTTCCCGCTGCAGGAATCCGCCCTCGAGAAGCGCCGCCGCACGCTCGGCGAGGAGCACCCGAGCACGCTCATCGCCATCAACAACATGGGCATCCTGCTCCAGGACCAGGGCAGGCTCGCCGAGGCGGAGCCCTTCTTCCGCGAGACCCTCGAGAAGCGCCGCCGCACGCTCGGGGAGGAGCACCCGGACACGCTCGCGTGCGCGCAGGCGCTCGTCGACCTCTACACCGCGTGGGACAAGGCCGAGCCCGGCAAGGGCTACGACGCGAAGGCCGCGGAGTGGCGGTCGCGGATCGAGCCTCCGGCGGCGGTCCCACAGGGATCCTAAGTATCGACTCAATCGATGCTTGCGCTCAGCGGTCGGTGGGCGTGTCCGATGTTCGATGCCGGTGTTCGATGCGGGGGACGCGTCCCGCGCGGCACGGGCTTCAACCGCGCTCGGCTACGCTCCTGATCTCATGGGCACGCATTCGTTCCAAGCCCCGAAGGGCACCCGCGACTTCTACCCCGCCGACCTCGCCGTTCGGCGGCACATCGAGGCCGCGTGGCGCTCGGCGTCGGTCGACTGCGGCTTCGACGAGGTCGACGGACCGACCTTCGAGCACCTCGAGCTCTACACCGCGAAGTCGGGCGAGGGCATCGTGAACGAGCTCTTCTCGTTCCGCCGCGCGGGCGGCGAGAGCGACTACGCGCTGCGCCCCGAGTTCACGCCGACGCTTGCGCGCATGATCGCCGCGCGCGGCGGCGCGTTGCCCGTCCCCGTGAAGTGGTTCGCGATTCCCTCGATGTTCCGCGCCGAGCGCCCGCAGCGCGGCCGCCTGCGCGAGTTCTTCCAGTGGAACATCGACATCGCCGGAGTCGAGGGCGCGCCCCACGACCTCGACGTGATCGCCTGCGGCATCCTCGCGCTCGAGCGCCTTGGCCTCACGCCGCGCGACATCCAGGTGCGCGTCTCGCACCGCGCCGCGATCGCGCGCATGCTCGCGGCCCTCGGCGTGCCCGCCGACAAGACCGCCGATGCGATGACGCTCCTCGACCGTCGCGACAAGCTCAAGCCCGAGGAGTTCGCGCAGCGCGCGGGCGCGCTCGGGCTCTCGGCCGACGGCATCGCGCGGTTCGACACCGCCGCGCGTGCGACGCAGGCATTGTCGGCGCCGCTTGCGGAACTCGCGGCGAAGATCGGCATCCCCGCCGACGAATTCGCCGCGCTCGACGAACTCCGCGCCCACGCCGCGCGGATCGGCATCCTCGACTGGTGCTCCGTCGACATCGGCATCGTGCGCGGCCTCGCGTACTACACGGGCACCGTCTTCGAGTTCCACGAGATCTCGGGCGCCGAGCGCGCGCTCGCCGGCGGCGGCCGCTACGACGGACTCGTCGAGCTCTTCGGCGGCCCGAAGATGCCCGCATGCGGACTCGGCATGGGCGATGTCGTCCTCGCGAACGCGCTGCGCGACCGGAAGCTCCTGCCCGAGGACGGCGCGACGCTTCTTCCGCGGCCCGACGTCTTCGTGATCTCGGCCGGCGGCGAGGCGGCCGACGCCGAACTGCCGAAGCTCGTCATGGCGCTCCGCCGCGCGGGCCTCCATGTGCGGACAAGCTCGAAGACGACGCGGAATGTCGGCAAGCTCCTCGGCGACGCCGGCAAGGCGCGCTCGCGGCGCGCGCTCATCCTCGGCGCAGAGCTCGCGGACGGGCAGGTCGCGCTGAAGGATCTCGACGCCGGCTCGCAGCGGCTCGTCCCGCTCGCGTCGGTCATCGAGGCGATTCGCGCTCCTTCGGCGTGAACCGCCGCCTCCCGCGCGGCCTGCGCATTACGGACCCGCCCGCAGGATCGGGCGATTCCGCCGAGTCCGCGTCACGCTCGGGGTGAATCCCGCTCATCGGCCGAGGCCGTGAACAGCGGCGCATGTTCGGCCGATTCTCCCAGTCGGGCGTGAAACCGGGGTTCGGAACCCCGCGCCCGCCGTGCCGTCAGGGAGGCCCTCATGCCGTTTGGCCTGTTTCGCCCGAAACTCTCGCCCGTTCTCGCCGACTTCGGCGCGAGCGGCCTGAAGCTCTTGCAGCTGTCGCTCGGCGAGCCGAGGCGCGTCCATGCGCTCGCGTCGATCCCGTTCGACGCGACGACGCGGGCGAAGCCTCTCGACGCCCGCTTTGCGGCGATCGCCGCCGAGCTTCCCGGCACCCTCCGCTCGGCTGGGTTCCGCGGGCGTCGCGTGGTCGTGGCGCCGTTCATGCAGCACACGCTCGTCCAGCACGTCGCGGTCCCCGCAGCCGACGCCGAGTGCGCGGAGGAGCTGATCCGAACCCGCATCGCGATCTCGCTCGGCTGCGATCCCGCCGAACTCGTCGTGCGCACGCGCTCCGTGACCGACACCATGCGCGACGGCGAGCCGCGCACGGAGACGATCGCCTTCGCGATGGCCCGCCAGGACGTGATGCGCTACGTCGAGCTCTTCCGCCGCGCGGGCCTGACGGTCGCGGGCGTGCACTCCGGCATCGCCGCCATGATCCACGCCTTCGACGGCGAACCCCGCCGCTCCGACGAAGGCATCGCCACGCTCTACGCCGATCTCGGCTACGGCGGCACCAAGATCGCGATCTGCCACGGCACGAAGCTCGTCTTCGCGAAGTCGATCTCCTTCGCTGGCCGTGCGCTCGACGCGCGCCTTGCCGCCGCGCACGGCGGCTGCGTCGAGGACGCGCGCCAGGCGCGCATGGCCGCGGGGCTCGCAGCGTGGAGCGCCCCCGAGCCTCCGATGCTGACGGCGGCGATCGCCGCGCCGGCCGCGACGGCCGCGACGGCGGTACGGTCGGGACGGTGCATGGCGACGATCGCGCGCGAGGCGGTCGAGAGCCTTGCCGACGAGCTCAACATGTGCATGCGCTACCACGGCGCGCTCTTCCCGGATCATCCGGTCCAGCGCGCCTTCTTCGCCGGCGGCGAGGCGCGCGACCGCGGACTCTGCCAGGCGCTGGCGGAGACGCTCGAACTCCCCGTGAAGGTCGGCGACCCGCTCGCCCCGCTTCTGTCGCGCGAGGTGCGGTCGGCGCTCGATGACCCGGAAGGACCGCACCCCGCGTGGGCCGTCGCGTTCGGGCTGGCCGCGGCGCCGACGGATCTATGAAGGAAGAAGAGAGTCCGATGAACCAGAGTTCCAGCTTCCTTCCAGACGACTTCGTCGCCGCGAGCCGCGTGCGGCGCACGGGCATGCTCGCCGCGGCGCTGTTTGCGGTGATGATCGTCGCCGTGTTCGCAGCGTTCCTCGTGACGAACCGCCAGTGGAGCGACGTCCGTGCCGCACAGGAAATCGTCGACGGGGAGACGGAGCGGGCTGCGCTCGAGATCGCGGAGATGAAGAGCCTCGAGACGATCCGCGCGCAGATGAACGCGAAGGCGGAGCTCGCGCGCGGTCTGCTCGAGCCGGTTCCGCGGTCGGTGCTTCTCGCGGTGCTCGTCAACACCATGCCCGCCAAGGTCGCGCTCACGTCCTTCGAGCTGCGAACCGAGGTCATCAAGCCCCAGAAGCCCGATCCGAAGTCCGATCCGAAGTCCGGAGCGAGAAACGACGCGAAGGCGCGCGCCGCGAAGGCGGCGGAGGCGAAGGCCCGGAAGGGCGCTGCTCCCGGCGAAGCGGCCCCGGATCCGGTGCGCCGACGCACCCACGTCACGCTCGTCGGGCTCGCACCGAGCCTCCTCGAGGTCGGGCGGTGGATGACCGCGCTCGAGCAGGTCCCCGCGTTCGCGGCTGTGCGGCTCGAGCTCATGGAAGAGCGCGCGGTCGAAGGCCGCAGTCTCAGCGAGTTCCGCATCGCGATCCGCATCGAGCCCGATGCGGACCTGCGCGCGTGGGAGGAACTCCCGGTCTTCCGCAGCGGACGGCTTCCGGATGCGGTGGCCGCGAGTCTCGGCGAGTCGGCGCATGACGCGCGGGAGAACGGACGATGAGTGCATTCCCCGGACGTACCCAGGCCTCGGGCGGCCGCAGGTTGCTCGGCCCGGCGCTGCTCTTTGCGCTCGCGGCCGTTCCGATCGCGGCGAACTACGTCGTCTTCGCGCCGCGAAACGACGAGATCGAGGCCGCGCGCCTGGAGATCTGCTCGAAGGAGGCGCGGCTCGTCGGCCTCCGCGAACTGACGTCGCGCATCGGCGACCTCGGCCGCGAGATCGACGCGCGCGAGAGCGAGCTCGCCCGGCTCGACGCGCGCCTGCCCGAGCGCGAGGATGTCGACGGCCTCCTGAAGGAGATCACGCGAATCGCCCAGCAGGTCGACCTCTCCGTCCGCACGGTGAAGGGCGACAGGCCGGTCGCCGCCGGAGCGGCGATGGAGGTTCCGCTTTCGCTCGTGCTCGAGGGGAGCTTCGACGCGCTCTACGACTTCCTGCTGGCTCTCGAGGCGTTGCCGCGCATCACGCGGATCCAATCGATGAAGGTGGCCGCGATCGGCGCGGATCCTCACGCGATCGCGGGCCGCGGGGGCGGGGGCGGACGCGGGGGAGTGCGCGCGGAGCTCGGGTTGTCGGTCTACTTCAGCGCGCCTGCCGCCGCGGCGTCGGGTGCGGATTCCTCCGCGACGGCCTCGACCAAGGGAGGTGCGCGTTGAGTCCGTCCGACCGCGACCGCATCGGCGTGTCATCTTCCCATGGGCATCCCGAGCCCGACACCCTGCACGGCTTCGACGCAGGAGCGCCCGAGTCGGACGATCTCACGGTCGGCCCGGCCGCCTCGGGGCGCCGGGTCGGGAGCGGCCTCGTCCTGTTCACGCTGCTTGGAGTCGCGGCGGTCGCAAGCCTCTGGTCGATGCGCGCGATCGGCCGCGCGGCCGCCGACGCTCCGCAGCAGACCGAGGCGGGGCGGCTCGTCGAGTCGTACCTCCGGGAGCGAAGCGGCGACGCCCGTCCGTCGGCCAGTGGGCTTGCGGCGGGATCGCTGCCGATCGGCGACGCGTCCGAACTGCAGATTCCCCGCGAGCATCTCGCCCGCGATCCGTTCGCCTCGCCATGGAGCGGCGCGGCGGTCGTCGCGACGGGCGAAGGACTCGCAGAGGAGACCGTCGTCGCGCCCGCGACCGCAGCGGTCGACCGCGAGGCGCGGATCGCCGCGTGGCAGACGGCCGTCGACGAAGGCGCGCATGACTTCATGGTCGAGTCGGTGCTCATCGCCGCCGATCCGAAGATGTCGATCGTGAGCATGAACGGCGGCGTGTTCCGCGTCGGGGAGCACGTGATGTTTCCCGACCGGCCGATCCGCTTCGAGATCGTGTCGGTCGAGCACGATGCGGTCACGCTTCTCGCGCGCAACGACGAGCTCGAGCTCGAGCGCATGGTGAAGCTCGTGCTCCGGCTGCCGCAGTGAACCGCAATCGCCGCGACGCGCGGCATGGAAACAGCATGGGACGATTCGATCTCGATGAACTCTTCAGGCCGTCCGAGCGGAACGCAGCCGCCGCGTCGCGTCAGCCCGTCGACGAGCCGCCGGCGACGGAACGCCGTACCGGGGCGCGGCTCGAGGCGATCCTGCTCGAGCGCGGCATCGTCACGCCCGAGCAGATGCTTGCCGCGCGCCGGCTCGAGAAGCAGTCGCCCGGGCGCCGGCTCTGCGAGATCCTGAAGGAGCAGGGCGCCGACGAGCGCGCGGTCCAGCAGGCGATCGCCGAACTCGCGCGCATGCCGTTCGAGGCGATCGACGCGAAGGCGCCCGGAGCCTTCGACCGCGAGATGGTCGCGAAGCTCGGGCTCGACCACTGCAGGACGAGCCTCGTCCTGCCGATGCGCGTCGAGGCGGGGCGCCTGCTGGTCGCGACCGCGAATCCGGCGGACGTCTTCCTGCTCGACGACGTGCGTCGCCGGACCGGCATCGCCGCCGTGCGCCACGTGCTCGCGGCGGCGAGCGACATCCTCGCGGCGTTGCAGACGGTCTCCGACGCGGAGGCGCGCCACGGCGCCGACGAGATCGATCTCGAGGCGATCCTCGCCAACGTCGAGGAGGAGGACGTCGCGGTCGAGAAGGACGACGTGCACGAGCGCGACATCGAGGCCGAGGCCGAGAGTTCGCCGATCGTCCGCTATGTGAACCACATCATCCAGACCGCGCTCAAGGAAGGCGCGTCCGACATCCACATCGAGCCCGACGAGAAGGTGCTCAAGGTGCGCTGCCGCATCGACGGCGTCCTCTTCGAGATGATGACGCCGCCGCGGAAGATGCACGCCGCGCTGACGAGCCGCATCAAGATCATGGCGAACCTCGACATCGCCGAGCGGCGCCTGCCGCAGGACGGGCGCATCCGCGCGACGGTGCTCGGACGCAAGCTCGACCTGCGCGTGTCGACCGTGCCGACGCCGAAGGGCGAGAAGACGGTGATGCGCATCCTCGACAGCCGGTCGATCAGCGTGCCGCTCGAGGAACTCGGCTTCAGCCCGGGCGCGCTTGCGACATGGAGGCACGAGATCGAGAAGCCGCACGGGATCCTTCTCGTCACGGGACCGACCGGCAGCGGCAAGACGACGACGCTCTACTCGTCGATTCGCCAGATGGACACGCGCCGGATGAACATCTCGACGGTCGAGGATCCGATCGAATACAACCTGCCGGGAATCACGCAGATCCAGACGCACGAGAAGATCGGCATGACCTTCGCGGTGGCGCTGAAGGCGCTCCTCCGCCAGGATCCCGATGTGGTGATGCTCGGCGAGATCCGCGACGCGGAGACCGCCACGACCGCCGTGCAGGCCGCGCTCACGGGCCATCTCGTGCTTTCGACGCTGCACACGAACGATGCGCCGAGCTCGATCACGCGCATGATCAACATCGGCGTCGAGCCGTTCCTCGTGGGCGCCGCGCTCAACGGCGTGCTCGCGCAGCGGCTCGTCCGCAAGATCTGCACGAAGTGCGCGGCCGAGCGGCCCGTGTCGGCCGAGACGCGCGACCTGCTTGCGGCGCACGGGGTCGACGCGCCCACGCTGCGCATCGGGCAGGGCTGCCCCGCATGCCGCCAGACGGGCTACTCGGGCCGCCTCGGCATCTACGAGATGCTCGTCCTCGACGACTTCCTCCGCGACAGGATCGCCGCGAACCCGAATGTCGTCGAGTTCCGCAAGCTCTGCGTCGAGCGGGGCATGAAGTCCCTGCGGCAGGACGGCTTCGAGAAGGTGCTCGCAGGAAAGACGACGGTCGAGGAGGTGCTCGCCGCGACCGAGTCCGCGCCATGATCCGAGCCATGATCCGAGCCATGATCCGAGCCAAGATCCGAGCCATGATCCGCGCCATGATCCGAGCCATGATCCGAGCCATGATCCGCATTCGTCGAACGATGGCGGAAGGCGATCGAGCCGCGCGCCGACCCTGCGGCCGTCTTCCGGCCTTCAGGGCCTGAACACGGCGACCACGAGGATCGCGAGCACGATTACCGCGACAGGCAGCTTGGCGAGCGTGCCGAGCACTCGGCCGATCACGGCGCCGATCGCGGGCTGCGTGGCTTCCTTCATCGACTTCTGTCCGCGCCATGTCTCGCCGATCACGGCGCCGGCCGCGGTTCCGACGAGCGCGCCGACGATCGTGCCGAGGATCGGGATCCAGATGAGCGCGGTGCCCGCGAGGGCGCCCGCGACGCCGCCGATCATCGCGCCGAGCATGCCGCGTTTCGTCGCGCCGAATCGCTGGGCGCCGACGGCGGACATGGCGAACTCGAGCAGTTCGCCGACGAGTCCGACGACGATCGCGACGACGATGGTGACCGGATGGAACGTCAGCGGCGAGCCCGGCGGCAGCCACATCCGGTCGACGCAGTCGACGATGATCGCCGCGAGGATCATCAGCCACGTGCCCGGGAGGCCGGCGACGACGAGCAGCACGCAGAGAAGCGCGAACAGCGTGTAGGCGAGGCCGATGCCGATGGCGAGGGTGTCGATGCTCATTGGGTTGACCCTGTCACGTTCGGACCTTGGCGGGGGCCGTTTCGTCCGCAGGCTCGGGCGCAAGCTCGAAACGCCAGTCTTCCACGCCGACGCGCCGGCCGCGGGCGCGCCATCCCGCCCAGCGCACCTCGATTCCGTCCCTGCCCACGGTCGCGTGACCTCGGAAGCGCGCGAGCGGCTCGATCCGGCCGCGGCCGCGCGAGAGTTCGCGCGGCACGTCGAGGACGAGGTATTCCGCGCGGTGCGGTTCGAGTTCCATTGCGTCGTGGATTCCTGCGGCGGGCGCGTCGGCGTCCCACGCGCAAAGAGGGAGTCGGAACGCACGCGCGATCCTGGCGTCGGGGTCGCGGATGGGGGCGTCGGCGGGGCCGAGGAAGAGGTCGATGTGGCTGCCCGCAACCGGCGCATCGAGGTGGCGCGCCAGCGCGATCGCGACCGCGCCATCGCCGGCGGCGAGCGGGAACTCGCTCGGAAGCGCGGCGTTTGCGGGAGGTTGCGGATCGGAGGCCATGGCGCGGAGTCTCGTAGATTTTTCGGGTCGACGCACGGCGACCGCCCGCCGCCCGCACCGTATCATTGCGCCCCATGAAGAGCCTGTTGTCCCGCGTCCGGTTCGGAGTCGGCCTCGCGGCCGCCGTTTCCCTCCTCGCACTGCCTGCGTGCTCCGCCCGGCGCCCGATGGTGGCGGCCAGGGCCGAGGCCGACCATGCGTTCATGCACGGTCAGTTCGACAAGGCGGCGCCCGCGTACCTCGAGATCATCGAGCAGGCGCCGGGCGACTGGGAGGTCGAGTACCGCTACGGCGTGTGCCTCGCGAACCTTGGAAACCTGCGCGAGGCCCGAACCCACGTCGAGACGGCGCATGCCGCCAATCCCGTCAGCGAGGAGTTGGCCGCGGGGCTTGCGGAGGTGTACTTCAAGCTGGGTGAGAAGCAGAAGCTCGTGCAGCTCCTGCAGGATCGCGGCAACCTGCAGCGCTCGATCCCGAGCTTCATGCTGCTTGCCGACTACGCGCTGCGCATGGACGACCCGGACACCGCGAACACCGCCGTCCGCGGCGCGATCCTGCTCTCCGACGGCAAGGATGTCGCGCCGTACCTCAAGGCTGTCGAGGTCGCCGAGCGTTTCGGCGACACGAAGACCGCGTCGCAGCGGCTGCGGCAGGCCTACACCATCGACCCGAAGTCGCAGCTTGTGAACGCCAAGCTCGCGGAGTACGGGATCGCGGCGGAAGGGACCACGGGACTTCCGCCGGGGCCGTGAGCCCGGCGCGAATGGCCTGAGCACGGTGCCGCGCGACGCGAAACCAGTCATCCCGATCTTTCACGCGCTTGCGGATTCGCAGCGCGCGCGCATGCTGCGCGTTCTGTCGCGCGAGGAGCTCGCGGTCGGCGAGATCGCGGCCGCGCTGCAGCTGCCGCAGTCGACGATGAGCCGGCAGCTGAAGGCGCTGTTCGAGGCGGGGCTCGTCGTCAAGCGCACCGAGGGAACCGCGACGCTTTACCGGCTCGTGCGCGACTCGCTCTCCGACGAGGCGCGCGCCGCG
>Ga0172372_10012108_pt1 | contig 10860 bp, 9 predicted proteins | sample LakKiv5m_2_FD_114544 | JGI IMG/M metagenome (GOLD analysis project Ga0172372, IMG submission 114544) | Freshwater microbial communities from Kabuno Bay, South-Kivu, Congo - kab_092012_9.5m | ecosystem: Environmental > Aquatic > Freshwater > Lake | place: Democratic Republic of the Congo... | reverse complement strand
TAATTGCGACTGACGCTTTAAATTGCCAATGCCCTGTTGGATTGTGCTCAGCTTGGATGGGAGCGTTCGCCTCGCCCTGATAATCGTGAAGTGTCGATGACCCACCAAAACTACAATGGACTTTGCCGCTCCAACTCTCTGCACACAGGGGTTGAATTAAAAGTGCGATGGCACATAGTTTAATGATGAATTTCATGAGGAGCGTCTCCTTAAAAGATGGGTTGATTTTGTCCAAGTTCGCTTGGGCCAGCGGCTTAAATTGCGAAAGCGTCCTAATGTTGGAATATACTTCCAATAGGGTTTGGGCGCTCCCAACCAGCGCAGCAAGTCGGTGGCGCGTTGCACCAACCAATCGTGGCTTTCGTCGGATAGCATCACATGAGGGTGAGTCTCCTGAAATTGCAGCAATCGTTCTCTTAGCCAAGCTGATGGAAACTGTGATGACATAAAGAAAGGCGTGCCATCGGGGCTGATGCGAACATCAGCTTCATTGAAACGTTCGGCGCGCCAATCTTTTTCCATTGGAGCGCCAGGGTAGATGCGTATGCCGCTAGTTAGGTAGGCTACGTTGGGTGCTTTTATGAACTGATCTATAAAAGTGAGGGTTTCTTCAACGGTGCTTTTTGTTTCTAAGTGTCCTCCCAGCAAAAAGACCCACATCGATTGAATTCCAACCTGATTGAGAGTTGCCAGAGTATGGTGTAAATTAGAAAGGCTAAAGCCTTTTTGGTAGGAGTCGAGCATGTTTTGGCTGGCGCTTTCAGCCGTGACAATCACCGTTTTGAAACCGAGTTGTGCCATGGACTGCGCTAGTTCGATGTCAAAGCGTGCTGGATTGATGCCCGTCCCAACATAGTTGGCTTTTAAACCTCGTTCTAGGCAGGCTTGAGTGACGGCAAGCGCATGCGAGGGGGGCAAGTTGAAGGTTGAGTCGACAAATTCAAAAGTATCTATGCCCTTTGACATAGCCTGTTCTATCTCATCGGCAACTTTTTGTGCCGCCATCTTTCGGTATTGTCGGCCTTCAATTTTTGCATAGGTGCAGTAGCTGCATTTTAAGGGACAGCCGCGTTTGGTTTGGATGGGGTAACCTGCATCAGCTTTGAGATAGTCGTTTAAATCGAACCATTGGTGCAATTTAGGCAAGGCCAAAGTGTCGAGTTGCTTCACTCTAAAAGGCGAACCGCAATCAGTGTAGATGGCGTCGACGCTCTTTTCATGGTCGAGTGCATTGAGCAATTGCACGATGGCTTCTTCCCCTTCGCCAATGACAAGATGATCGCCACCTACCTCGTTTAGAATTTTTTGTGGGTCAACGGTCACGGCAGCACCACCTAAAATAATTTTCACATTTGGCAAAATGTCGTGGATGATTTGAACCATTTTGCGTGGTGTTTCAAGGTAACTTTGGTATGCGACAAAGTCAGAGTTGTCGAGATTGCGAATGCCGATGGCGACAAAGGCAGGGTTGAAACGCAGCAGTTCACGTTGCCAATGTTGCCAATCTTGTGGGCTGAAAGGGCAATCAAAGGTTTTGACGGTGTAACCGTGCTGTTCTAGAGAGGATGCGATGAAGGCTAAACCAAGTGGCGCCACCCGATAGGGCCGGCAGGTGGAGTTGGCATTGATAACAGCAACGGGATTCATTTGCAACAAATTACAACAAATAACAACAAGTCAATCAAAATGTTGCTAATTGATACGATTTGTATAATCTGAAGACCCATTAACGATTAAAGACTTTATGACGATGACAGATTTGCTTGATGTGAAAGAAGCCTCCGACTTGCTGGGTTTAAATGAGCAAACGGTGCGGCGCTTAGCTCGTGATGGTCAGATTCCAGCTTTTAAATTTGGAGGCTCATGGCGCTTTAGACGTGAATTGTTGGACGCTCAGCCGCTTGCATCTGAGCTCAAGCGCGAGCATCAAAGCGTTCATGCTAAAGTCTTGATCATCGATGACGATCCGACGGTGGTGCGGATCATGAAAGAGATTTTGGAGACTGAAGGGCATCAAATTTACATGTGTTTTAACGGTGAAAAAGTCATTGAAGCAACACATGGAGAGATCCCCGATCTTATTTTTTTGGATTTGCAAATGCCACTTTGTAGTGGTCCACAAACGTTAAAAATTATTTTGGAGCAATGGGGAAGCATTGAAACAGTGATTTTAACAGCTTTTCCAGACAGCCAGTTGATGAAAGAGGTGATGGACTTGGCCAGTGTGAGATTGCTCAAAAAACCACCCGATTTGGAAAAAGTGATTGAATTGGCATTTCGAGCTGCGCGAAAAAAGCATGAGTTTGAGATTTAAAATTCTATTCAGTTTTTTGGGCTGCACAGGTATGTTGGTGATAGCCATATCACTGACATTCCCACCTTTGGTGAAGAGTTTAAGACTATACGATCATACCTTTGCACATGTTGGCCCCGAATTGGCAAGTTTGGTAAGCATGAAAGCCTTGATGATGGACCTTTTTTTCTCGGCAGATGCAGGCGATCGTCAAAGAGTAGACAGGGTTCATCGTGAATTCTTATTACAACTCGAGTCGTATGCTAAACATGCGGTTGATGAGAACGAGGCGCATTATCCTAATCAGATCAAGGCGATAGAATCGGAATTGTTGAAGACGAAAGATTTGTCGCCATTGCCTTTTCGAAATTTGATTAAACTTTTGGATGAGGCGATGATTGAAGAGTTTCAGGAAATGGCCGATGATGAACAAACGGCGAGCAGGATCTCAAAAGATATTCTGACCAAAACCCCCTTGATTTTAGGCTTGAGCATTCTATGTTCAGTGATAGCGGCCTTATTTTTATCAAGTTCTTTAATACGTCCAATTAAAAGGTTGATTCAAGCCCTAAACCTAGTAGGACAAAAAGAAGGCCTTCCTTTGGAAAGCATGGGTCGTGATGAAATTGGGCAATTGGGCGAGCATTACAACCAAATGTTGACGAGGCTCAAGGAAACGACTATTAGAAAAGATGAGATGGAGGCTTTGATTGAGATCAGAACACGTGATTTGTACAAGGCGCAACAAGGTCGAGAGATGTTAGCTCAAATCCTAGTTCATGATCTCTCTCATGGTTTGTTCGGGATAAAGGGCGAACTGTATCTTATGCAACAAAGGCATAGAGCGTTGCCCACGTTGACTGAGCAGGTCATGCGCAATCTGGACCATATGGAGGGTATGGTTACAGATATTTTATCTGTGTATAGAATGGAAAAGGGTATACTGAAAATTCATAAAGAGAACTTCAATATCGTTGCTATGATCGTTGAAACGGCCACTAATTTTTGGCGTGCCTGTGAAGCGAAGCAGGTTTGTTTGAGTTTTTTACCTAGTGACAATAAGGCAGTGATGCTGAATAGTGACAGGGGATTGTTGTGTCGAGTATTGCAAAATCTACTCAACAATGCTTTGCGTCATACCGATGAGAGTACCGAAATTGATATTGATTGGCAGATTGAAAAGCAGCAGTTCTTTTTTTCCGTTCGCGATCGCGGCCCCGGTATTAAAGCAGAGTTATTGGAAAATTTGTTTGAGGCCTACATTCATTCTGAAAATTCAAAAGGGCTAGGCTTAGGTTTGAATTTTTGTAAGATGAGTTGTGACTTATTGGGTGCAACGGTCAGTGTCAGCAATGCCGCCCCTGGGGCGTGTTTTAAGGTGACATTGCCATTGTGATAAAGGGGATCACTTATACCATTTTGAAATAAGTGTTTGGTATTTGGCGGCATCAAAATTGTCGGGAACGGGTTCATCGGCATTTTGTTGTAGTTCGTCGAGTGTGACAGGGTTCAGTTTGACACCTTGGTTAGGAACGTCGGTCTGGCTAACCCAACAAATGGCATTCAACACGATGCGGCGAAAGTCTGGATGTGCCCAGTTGACATGATCGTGTCCGCCGGTGATTCCAAAGCCACGACCGTGGCTGTAGTCAGCTTTGCGTTGGTAGGCCCAAGCTACAGGCTGTGAGAGTTTCTTTTCCAAGACATCTTCACGAACGTAAGGGTTGTTGCTGTGTGGGCCGTCTTTGCGTGAGAGCGTTTCGGCTGGTGGGAGTGCGGTCAAGATGGGAGTGAGGTTGTCCATACTTTCTCGAAAGCGCATGTGGTAGTACCATTCGTCGTGAATTTCAAATGGGTTGACACCGCGAGTGATGGGATGGTTCGGCAAATTTTCAAACTTTCCCATCCAATGTGGGTTGACCGACCAATGTGGTTCAAAGTAACCGCCGACCCAATTTAAAAAAGCATCGCCTTTCTCACCCTTGGTGGTTTCCACGCCATAGTGTATGTTGACCAATCCAACGCCCTTGCGCATGAGCTTGTCAAAATTTTCAGAATCCTCATTGAGCAAATGTCGATCGCCGCCATCGCAATAGACGACGATAGCTGCGGCGCCATCAAATACAGAGGGGTCTTTCGGATAACCCTCGACGAGCACTGTTTCAAAATGGAGTCCCGTTTGTTTGAGATGGTTGGCCAGTAGATTGCATCCAGATTTGTGATCGTGTGAAAAATAACCGTGACTTTTGCCTCCGACTAAAAAAACAATCTTTTTAGATGCCGCTATGACATCACACACAAAAAGGCTGAGTATGACGAACAGTAAAAATAAATTTCGCATGGATGGACCTAGGGTAATGAAGTGCTGATTACTTTTTTAAGAATGCGACAATGTCGGCAACATCTTGTGCTGACAGACCTAAATTTGAGGCAGGTATCATCAGCGATTCTTTCATGGCATGGCGTGAGGCTATGTTCGTTTTATCGATCACAATTTGGGCCCCGCCAAAGACTTTGACAATGATGGGGTCGCCATCAGCGATAATCAGACCTTGAATGGTTTTGCCATTGTTGGTTTTGATTTCTTCGCCCTTGTAACCGTGGGCCAACTCAGCGGAAGGGTTGATGATGGCGTTGATGAGTATCTTCGTGCTATTGTTTTTTCCAAAGATGCTAAGGTCTGGTCCAAAATCGACACCTTGGCCGTCGAGTCGATGGCACATGGTGCAACGTGCGACACTGGTTTGTCCACGGTTTGCATCGCCATTGAGTTTGGCAACAGCATCGACTGGAGGCAATTCCACTTTAGGTGACATATTGTATGGAATGAGATAGTCGGCCAATTCACTGCGTTCATCCTTCCCCGTTAATTTTTTGACGGGATGGAAGGCGCGCCATAGATTATTCTCGCGATGGTGAACCCACCATGAGGCTTCTTTTTGAACTTCAGCGTCTGCGTATTTGGCGATATTCACCATGGCATCTGAACTGGATTCGCTGGTAATGAAGCCAAGTGCGACCACGGCCTTGCGTCTTTGTGGTTCAGGAAGATTCTTAGCCATGGCAAGCGCTGTGAGATCCTTGATCGCAGCTTCCGGATGCAATCGCCAAGCGAGCTTGGCTTGTAGCGGTGACCATGTGCTGGCATTTTCTGGCCATTGTGATCTTAAGGCTTGATAAACGGCCGACTCCTTGCCGGCACAGGCCATTCCAAAAGCTGCGATGCTCCAAGGGTCATTGGCATCTAAAGCGAGGGAGAGCTGCTGTAATATTGGCATGGCGTTTTGAATGGGCAAATTTCTAAGCGACAGTGCGACCTCGCGACGCACGGCAAGGGAGTTATCTTTTGCCATGAGTGTGGCGACAGGAAGAATGTCGGATGAAAAGTGGCGTAAGGCGCGATAGGTGACGATGCGAAACTGCGGATCGTTGTGTTGGAGATAGGTCTCGATGGCCTTTCTGCCGGCATCAGAATGAGCTGCTAAGGCCCAAATGGCACGAGCTTGAAAATCTGGATTAGAATCATTTAGCATGGTTTGCAATGCTTTAAATGATGCCTCTCCACCTGTGGTGAGCAAGTGAAAGGCGTGTCCTCTAACATTGACAGCGGGGCTTTTTAGAGCGAGGAGTTGTCCTTGAATTGAATTGAAATCTATTTTGGGAGCTTGAGAGCGGTCGCCCTTTACTGTGATTCGATAGATAGAACCGAACCCTTTTTTGTCCAAGGTTCCATGACCGCCAACGCGGGCATCAAACCAATCGGAAATATAGATGGCACCATCGGGACCGACGACAATGTCGGAGGGGCGAAATAGAGTTTTTAGGTCATGCCCCATTTTGCCATTGGAGATGATGAAGTCTGCTCCGGCATAGTCACCGCTGCTATTGGTGGTGAGAAGATCAAAGCGCTCCAGTTTAAATCCCGCGCCATCAGGTTTGGGCAAGTATCCAAATACAGTATTTCTGGTTGGTTCGCAACTGAGCAGCAAGCCGTGGTAGCGTGAAGCAAGTGGGCCATTTTCGTAGTAGGTGATTCCGGTTGGAGCGCCGCCGCCGTAAACGTCACCGGCTGGAATTGTGTCGGGATCCTCTTGGCGCCATTCGGCAATTTGAGTGGTTTGGCCAGGGCGTTTTTCGCTTCCCCAACTGCGCTTTCCATCAGTAGAGTAAAAACCCAGATTACCGTACTCCATCAACCATGTGGTGCGAGCGGCGGGAGGGTCATCGTTGTCGTTTTGAAAGACATCGCCAAAACTCGTGATGGTCTGTTCGTAGCTGTTGCGGAAGTTGTGACCAATGACATTCAAGTCGGTGCCATCAAGATTGATGCGCATTGCCGTGCCGCCAATATAAACGTGACCATCTGCGCTCGCCAATCCCGCTTGGTCGATGCCGCCGTTGTAGCCACTGGCTGCTCGAAAAGTACGACCATTGCGATCTTTGGTTTCAAAATTGCCGGCGTTGCCGGTGTTGAAGTAAAGTTGACCATTGGGACCGACTGTAGCCGAGTGCAAGCTGTGGTCGTGATTTTGCCCGCCAAAGCCATCGAGTAAAATCTCTTTGCGATCGACTTTTGGATCGAATAGGGCATCATTGTTGAGGTCGTGGTAAACGAGCAGGTGAGGAGGTTGTGACACGATCACTCTTTGTCCTACTACAGCAATGCCAAGTGGAGAGATCAATTCAGGGTCTTGAACGAAAGTGTGGCTTTTATCAGCTTGTCCATCGCCATCGCTATCTTCGATAACGACGATGCGATCGCCTTCGGGACGCAGCTTGCTGCCGCGATAGTTCATGCCCTCGGCAACCCAAATGCGGCCTTTGGCGTCCACGTCCATGTTGGTAGGATTGAATAATAGGGGACTCGTCGCCCAAAGTGTGATTTCCAAACCCTCTGGGAGGGTAAATAGAGAAAGGGGGATGTGCGTTTCCGAGCGAGTGCGATTGACGGCATTGAGATCCGGTTTTTCAGCAAAGACAAATAGCTCAACACTGGGTCGACTATGATTGTCTTTGCCTAGAACCTCGTCGTCGATGCCTGCGATGGCTTGAAATCTTTCGTAACCTTCGGGTATATCGTAGACGATCATGGAAGAAGAGTGTGTGCCAATACCTTCGCTATAGCTTTTCTTGTCTAAAGAGAGGGTGTTGCTGTCGTAACTTTTATGGAGTTTTGCCGTGCCAGAATCCTGAGTGGCGCTTTTCCATGTTAAGTCGGTCAATTTCAACTCGCCTTTGGGTCCAATGAATTTGAGGTCAACCCAGTCGACATGGTCGTGACCATAACCATCGCCATTGTCGCCGACCACCAAGTACAGTTCTTTTTTGTTGCGAATGTCGATATTGATGTCGACGGATTTTTTGGGTGAAGATTTCGTGAGGGTGCCACTGCTAAAAAGAGCTTGGTCCAGTCCGACTCCTTCTGCACATAGGGTTGTTGCGAGCAGGCTGAGGCTCAGGATGTTTTTTACGAGTTGAGGCATGATTTTTTTCATGGGCTGAATGTTTTTAATGAGCTGAAAGTGGAAACGGTTTTTGAAAATAATAACTTGCATGATAAGGTAACTTATTTGTACAATTAGACTTTTATGTTGCTACGAGGAGGTGGTGTCTTGAAGAGTGTTAAAGATACAAGTTTCTTCAAGAATATCAAGACTCGTTTGTGAAATAGAGCAACTTTGCCGTGATATTGCAACTGCGGATCACGATCCTACAAGTGATTTGATTTTTAATTAAGAACAAACCAAAATCTAGGTCGAAAAACCTCAGATTTTGGTTTGTGAAAGTGAACTAAATTTGCTTGACGACCAAACAATCACAATCCACACGGTTGATGATGCGCTCGTCGATGCCCCATCACGAGTAAATCAAAATCTTTGGAAATGTCTATAATGGTACTGGTGGTGTGGTCTGATTTGATAATTTTTATGTCCACCGGAACTTTATGCGGTATGTTGTTGATGAGTGCATGCAGCTCTTCTTCGCTATAGGGGTGTTCCAAAGTTCTCATGACTCGACTTGGCGAGCCTGCTCTCGAACTGTTGATGTGCAACAGGGTGACGTTTCCCCCTGTTTTTTCGGCAAGCTCCATTGCGTGTTTTAGAATCGGTAAGTCGTGTTGATCTTCTAGTGCGATCATGATGCGTTTGTAATTCATGGTCTGCTCTCTCGGTGTAAATTATTTTTCCGTCAGAGTTAAAAACTCTGGCAGGTTTGTTTCTTTTTGGTGGATTCTAATAGGAGTGTAGAAAATCCCATGCTTAATTTAACGTGGTTTTCGCATCAATCGGTTGCGTTGAAATTGCAAGTAACAGCCCGATAGGGTTAGAAGAATCAAGCCCCAAGCGGATAATTCCATCATCCATGGACCAAATTTGCCCAGCAAGCGACCGCTGTGCAAGTCGAGCATGACCCTTTCCCATGAGATTGAGTCGGGGCTGTTTTGTTTTAAGAGGTCATTCAAAAGGGTTGGTGGTGTTGCAGTGGAGTTTAAGGGCTTGAACGAAATAGAACGTTCGGTGCTGGTCCAATTTAAGAAATCTGAGCTTTCCATGCTTTCGTGGTCATTTTTTAAAAGGAGTGAGTTATCTTTAAACATAGCAGCTATAAGAGGTGTTTTTAGCGGCAAGCCATTTTTTGAATCGATGCGATCGATGAGTTTGGCATTGGGATCTAACAAGATGAGTTCATCGGCGTTGATCACACAAGTTCCAAATTCTAGTTTAAAAATTTGGATGGGCTCTGAACAATGCTCAATCGCCAAGGTGTTGTTTTTCCACAGCATGGTTTCACTGAAACTCCACCAATCTTCGGCTATTTTGTAGCTAGTGAGCTTTGGAATAGGCAAGTCATAGAGTGAGCGAATCAGACTTGCAGGCGGTTTGGTTTGGGCTAAATTCCAGCTGTCGCTGCGAAGTAAAATCAAGCCGGTGATGGCTAAAAGTAGGGCGAAAAAAGCACAACTGATGCCTAAATAGCGATGAGTGCGATGTAAAACCAACCAGGATCTCAAGTTTTAGTGCTTGCTCATGAGCAAGATGGGCGAATAAGGACTAAGAGGTGAGGATACTAGTCAAAATCAGAGATCATGCTCAGTTGGGATGGTTCTTTAAATACTGAGCCATCATTAAAGCTTGTTGCGCCATGTGTTTCATGGCCCATACCGAAAGAGTCGCGCCCGAGATGCCATCGATTTCGGTATTGAGTTTTTTGTCTTGAATCAAGCCAACGCCTTCAAATAGCTTGGTGAAAAAAGGGCGAGTGACTTCGCTTCCGCGTGTTTCACGATAGACCAACACCTCCGCTTTGACGATGATCCCCTTTCGAACATGCCATGCGGTGGTGATGGGTTTGACTTTGCCGATTTGTTCCAACACAAACACGAAGTCCTCACCCTGCCGCCAATATTTTTCACGCATGCGCGCGGGCTCTTTGCCCATGGCGGATTCAAGCTCCTTCTTAAATTCGCCACTGATCCACAAAGCTTTGACTGTGGGAATTTGAGTGGGAAAAACTTGCTTTAAAAAGGTGTCCAGCTCTGAAGTCTCAGAAAAAAGCCCTGTGTTGCTCAAGTAGAGCAAACACAGGGTGATGGTTTTAATGAACTTCAAGTGAATTAGAAAGAGTAACCGACACCTAGATTGACGCCTTCTTGATTCTTTTTGTCGTCATTGTCTTGGAATTGCAAGTCCGCTTTCACGACGACTTGTGGGTGCGGCCAGTAATTGACGCCAACATCCCATTGTTCTTTGCCATTGCCGCTTTTTGAAGCGTTGTTGTCGTAATCGTTGTAGCGCGCAAAGACACCAACTTTCTCAGTGAGTTTGTAAGAAGGCTCAATATAAAAACCCGTTTGTTCGTCAGCGCCAACAGCTTCAGGACCAGTGCCGTCAAGACTCCAAGTGGCGTAAAGGGCTCTCAGTGCGAAGTCACCGACTTGATACTCGATATTGGCATTCAATAAGGTGGCGCTGCCAGCGGCAGGGTCGGTGCTTTGAGTGATGTCGTCTTGATAGTGAGCAACAAAACTAAACTTCAAATTTGAAATCGGAGTCCAGCGCAAGCGCAAGGTTGCGGCGTAATCTTTGGCGGTTGCTTCAGAAACTTTTTGGCGACCATTGCGCACTTTGTAATTAGGTCCACTCGTGTTTAAGCCCGATTGAAGGGCGATGTCGTAGCCGAATTGATCTGAAACTTGCCCTGAATAAGCCAGTCCACCTTCCCACCAAGTGCTGGGGATGATGTCCTTTTAGACGGGATTTCTTTCGACGCCATAAAAAGTATCGGGCTCGTGTGTTTCGTTGATGATGCCAACTGGGATTAGAAAAACCCCAGCTTTTAAACTGTGATTTTGGTTGAATTTAAAATCTAGATAGACTTGCTCCAATTCGACTTCGCCTTTGCTCGTTCCAGCATCTTTGATGAAAGCGTGCTCAACCTCCAGTTCGGTGTAGAGTGAAATTTTTTCGGAAAACTCGTGATTGACCATGAGCACGAAGCGGTGGACGTCGATCTCATTTTTATCGCTGCCTAAATCGTTGCCATCCAAGTTGTTGTAGTGCAATTCC
>Ga0172372_10012105_pt1 | contig 10863 bp, 9 predicted proteins | sample LakKiv5m_2_FD_114544 | JGI IMG/M metagenome (GOLD analysis project Ga0172372, IMG submission 114544) | Freshwater microbial communities from Kabuno Bay, South-Kivu, Congo - kab_092012_9.5m | ecosystem: Environmental > Aquatic > Freshwater > Lake | place: Democratic Republic of the Congo... | reverse complement strand
CCTCCAACTTTTAAACCTTTTGGCAATAAGGTTATTTTTGATTTATATAGAAATAAATTACCCCTAACATTTAATCCTTCTGGTAATGAGGTTATACTAGAATATGCTAAATTCAAATTGCCTTTAACATTCAAATCTTCTTCTGTAAATGGTATATTATTTATATGCTTCCACAAAAATGGTAGATTCTGTTGTTCCTTATTTTTAAGAAATTCAAATATTCTTTTTAGTGCTTCTTTTTCCATTATTTATATATTTCTCCTTTTATAAATCCAGGTTTAACCATTTCTATCAATTTATCATCTGTGTATTTTGTTAATGGTGTTTGCAATATATATAAATCACCCCCAACTTTTAATCCTTTTGGTAATGATGTTATATCTGATTCAGTTAAATCCAAATAACCACCAACTTTTAATCCTTCTGGTAATGAGGTTATTTTTGTATTATTTAAATCCAAATAACCTCTAACTTTCAATCCTTCTGGCAATGAGGTTATTTTTGAATGATATAAATCCAAATCACCACCAACTTTCAATCCTTTTGGTAATGAGGTTATATTTGAATGATTAAAATTTAAATCACCACCAACTTTTAATCCTTGTGGTAATGAGGTTATATTTGCTTTCACTAAACCCAAATCACCCCCAACTTTCAAACCTTCTGGTAATGAAGTTATATTTGTGTGTGACAAATCCAAATTACCACCAACTTCCAATCCTTCTGGTAATGAAGTTATATTTGTGTGTGACAAATTCAAATTACCACCAACTTTTAAACCTTTTGGTAATGAGGTTATGTTTGTGGATTTCAAATTCAAATTACCTTTAACATTTAAATCTTCTTCTGTTAATGGTATATTATTTAATAATTTCCACAAAAATGGTAGATTCTGTTGTTCCTTATCTTTAAGGAATTCAAATATTCTTTTTAGTGCAGTATTATCCATTGTCTTAATATTTATAATATAAATATAATATTTTATGAAAATGATTGAAACAATCAAAGAAGAAATAATTTCAAGAATATACAAAGATAATGTTAATTTCTTAATTCAAGAAATGAAAAAAGTTGGCATTGAAAAACTCCCATATTCATATTCATCATTAAAATCTTTTGTTGATGAAAAAACAATGAATATTCATTATAACAAACATTATACTGGTTATGTGGATAAATTGAATAAAGCATTAAAGAAAACAAAATCAAATGGTGATTTAAAACAAATCATATCAAACATAAGCAAATATGATGATAAGATTAGAAATAATGCTGGAGGCGCATTTAATCATGCTTTATTCTGGAATATGCTAACCCCCACCAAAAAGGATGTTCCAAGTGAATTAAAAACAAAAATAAATGCAAGTTTTGGAACATTTAATAATTTCAAGAAAAAGTTTGAGGAAGTTGCAAAAGACCATTTTGGATCCGGATGGGTCTGGCTTGTTGCAACCAAGAATAATAGATTAAAGGTAATAAGCACACCAAACCAAGATAACCCCCTAATGAATGTGATAAAGGATGGTGGTTTTCCAATATTGGGATTGGATTTGTGGGAGCATGCTTATTATTTAAAATATCAAAACAAAAGGGATGAATATATTCATAACTTTTGGAATTATGTGAATTGGGATTTTGTTCTTGAATTGTATAGTAATATGGATGATAATAAGCCAAAAGAATAATTTCTTATATTTATATATAAAAGAACTATGTCAGTAATAGCCGAGCCGGAAAGGACACAAATTTATACAAGAATTCGTCATTTACTTGGTGCACCATTAAGGGGTGTTGAAATAACTGATGAAATGATGGATTCATTAATGGAACTTTCTATTCAAGATTATGAGCAATATGTTTTGGATTGGTTGACAGAAAGCCAATGGGTTAATCTTGTCAATCTTAATATGAGCGAAAAATCTGTTGCAAATGCCTTAATCACAAGGACAATGGATTTTGAAAAGCAATATGAATATTCATATTCAAAGATTGTTGGATTGCAATCTGGTGGACCTTGGGTCTTACAAAAAGATTATTTTACATTAGAAGCAAACAAACAAATTTATGAAATCCCAGCAGGAAGGGAGGTGAACGAATTGCTTTGGTTTAGCAATCAGCCTTGGACAGCATTTGGCCTTGGTGGTGTTGGTGGATTTGGATTTGGTGGAATTGGTCTTGGTGCAACAGAAGCAGGTTATGCACAATTGGGTTATCAAGGATCATATTTTATGATGTCAGGTTTTGATTATCTTGTTAGAATGCAAGAAGCAAATATTTTAAATAGAATTTTAGGTGGCTCATTAACATATAGAATAACAGGATTACCTGATGGAAAGAAAGCAATTCATTTGCATAATACACCAGGTGGAAGATTTAACTGGAGCAATTTCTCATTGTATGTTGGAAAACAAGTTTGGTATTGGTATTATGATGTTGATGGTGATAGCCGTGGAAAATGTTTGGAAGATAATCCTGATATTATTAAATTACCATCTGATGTTCCATTGGCAGAATTAACCTGGGATAAGTTAAATCAACCAGCAAAACATTGGGTAAGAAGGTGGTTTACAGCCTATGTGAAGGAGAGTTTGGGCAGAGTTAGGGGTAAGTATGGTGGAGCAATAAAAGTTCCAGATTCAGAGCTTAAATTGGATTATGAATCATTGATGAGTGAAGGCAAAGATGAAAAATCCAAACTTGAAGAAGAATTGAAAATGAGATTGGAAAGATTAAGACCTGAAAAACAAATGGAAAAGGAAGCATTGATTGCTGAAAATTTAAATAAGCAATTAAAATTTAATGCATTCCCAAGACAAATATATGTGATTTAATTTTGATTATTAATAATTTTAATTTATCTTTGAAATAAAAACAATGGCAATAATAAAAACTATCCCCATTCAAAAGGTCATAAATGGTGCTTTTGTAAATACATCAGATATGGCAATTGTGTCAGAAACAGAATATTCCACATCAGGTGAAAGTTTTATTATTGTTAGAGCAATCCCCCAATGCAAGTTATTCCTATCATCAAAAAATACAGATAATGTTACAGTCAAAGCAATGACCACAGTTATTGTTGTTCCAGATAATAATAAGATTGATGAAGAATATGATGAAATCACATTAGAGAAAGGCTCATGTGTTGAATTCAGGCATTGTTCAGGAACTTGGTATATTGTGAGTTCTGATGGGTTAAAAGGTAATTAAAACAAAACAAATGATAGCAACAATTAAAACAATCAAAAATCGGTTAAGTAGAATGTTATGGAGGAATTTTGGCAAAAGAAAAGAAATGCCAAAACAAGGCAACAAATCTCCATATATGTTAAATCCAATAACTAAAACATGGTATGATGCAAATGACCGTGAGATTAGTGAGCCAAAGGATTACACTTTTGAAAGAACATTTGGCATTAATGACTATGAAGAGTTCATTACTTATATTAGTAATACTGAAACAAAATGGAATTTAAAAAGCAAAGGATTCTATGATTTGTATGCCAAATATGGTCTAAAAATGAGAAGTTAAAAGAAAACCCCCAATCTAATCAAGGCTGGGGGTTTTTCATTTTACACATTTTCATATATTAGATTTGGATTCACATTTATCTTTTCCCAGAACTTAATCTCATCTTCAGATATATTCATCACCTCATTTAACTCATCTTGATTCTTTTCTTCATAAGGAATACCATTAATTAATTTGCATTCTTCTGTTGTGAAAAACTGCCTATCTATTGGATCCTTTATTAAAATCCTATCCCTAATTTCTGGATTAAAAACAACTAATAAAGGTGTTATTCTTTTATTAAATGTAAGAACAGCTCTTGGGACATTGTATTCCCCAGTCAAATCTGGTGTCTTCTCAAGCACATTTTGGTCAATATAATAACAATTTAATTTAATCCCATCTTTTGTTTTTGATACATCACCATGTGATTGTTTTGTTCCATTATTAACATAATATATAATATCCCCAAGATTGACATGTAATTTTTCTTTTATAATTAACTCCATATGTGCCATCTTGCTTGTTGCACTACCTGCTTTATTTGTTGTTTTTAATTTCTTCTTATATTCTTGAACACTCTGCCTAACTCTTGATTTATTTGCAATCTGAATTAAAGGAATTTGCTTATTATAAATCTTTTCAAAATAATTATAATATTCTTCAATAAACTCTTTTCCTTTTCCTTCTAATAATAATTTGATTCCAACATCAATGAATTTCTCAATATACTCTGGAAGTTTCTTTGATTTTATTGTATTTCCTGTCAATTTTATTTTGCCATCATTTTTCATAATAGCATAATTCTTTCTTGCAAAGTTTACACAAGATGCCCATTCACCATCCAAATCTAATGCCATCTCTTTTTTCATATACAAATCATTGTATTCTGCAACATCAGCATACATGCCTTTATATACCTTATCCTTTTTAACTTTCCAGTTATTCCCTTTGCCAATATATTCCTTATCCTCAAGATTATCTGGTGCTGAAAAGTTAACACCATCTGTATCACAAACTAGGGGGGTGTATCCCCTATCCATAAAGAATTTAATCATATGTCTTAAATATAATCTACCTGTGCAAGTTATTTCTTCACCCTTATCCATTTCTGCCCAGTTAAATACCAATGGTGCTGACAATGAACCAAACATAGAATTTATGAAAATCTTTATTGGTAATTGTTTATTATCATATGTTGCTGCAATTTTCTTATCCTTGCTCTCCCATTCTGCTGCCAAATTCTTATAATGAATTCTTGTATCTCTAAAATATTTTAATATACCTTTTAAAACACCTGTTATATCACAAGATGGGAATACATCATGTGCTAATTGAATTGATGGATATAGAGATGAAAAGTCAAGTTTTTTAATATTCTTTGAATACCCAACCTTCAACAATCTGGATAAACCCCCAACAAAGTTTCTTTTATCCTCACTTTGGGGTATTGCCAATTGATTATTATATGACCAAGCCAACATCAATACTTTCCATAATCCGGCTGTTCCCATTGTGTAAATCCTCTCAAAAGGTAATGGAACCATCTTTGCCAATAAAAAAGACGCTTGACTAAATTCTGAATCAACTCTCATTGTTTCTTCCAAGTCATCATCAAGATATGCTTCAACAAGTTTATCACCAGTTATTCTCTTATAAACTTTTGGAAATTTAATATCAAGGTCAAGATAATCAGATGTTAATTTGTATTTTCCATTTTTGAGATTTACAAAATATTCTTCTTTGTCTTGATACATTTTGCCAATCTTTGTGTGTTCAATATAAACACGATCAGCATCTTCTGCATCAATAAATTTTGTGATATATTTAAGACCAGCAGATTTGATGTCACTATTAATGGCTTGGGCTCTTCTTACTGAATGAATTACATCAATAACATTATACCCCCAAATGGAGGTCTGTGTGTAATTCTCAACATCACCACCCAATTTTAATAAAGAATCCCTTCTTGTAAAAGATTTTGTTGGATTTAATGATTTGCATGCAGTTGGAGCATGTATCTTTAATATTTCACATCTTTTGAAAATCCATTCCCAGTCAAATGTTGATGAGTTGTATCCTGAAATAATGGTTGGTTTTATTTCATCAATAATATTAAAGAATTCCACAATTCCATTTGCCTCATCCTCTGGGTTCATACATTCTATAATCTTGGAATAACCTTTATTGGTCTTGATTCCAATCATAAATATTCTGCCATCAGTTGGCTCTAATGCTGTGGTTTCTAAGTCAAATACAAGTCTTGTTATATCATCATATGAATCAAATCCCTTAAATAATCTTTTACCTTTTGATATGAGATACTGATCAACTGGGGATAAGATGAGTATCTTTTCTCTTCCAATTTCACTCTTTGGATCTAACCCCCCCTCCTTAAAGAAGGTAGTTAAATTTCTATAACCTTTTAATGATTGAACCAAGAATTTCATTCCATTCTCTAATCTTGGATGACCATCTGTTCTTAATTTTGTTATAATAATCCCATGCTTGGTCATTGCTTCTTTTTGCAAGGACTTTGACTTTTTGTAGAAATTTAATGAATTTAAATTACCAACCCAGCAGAATGCTGTAAATGTATCTTTTACAATTTGCTTACCTTTATTTGGTACTTCTTTTATTTTATATATGTCATTTGTCATATAATCAAATTCCAAAGCAACAATATGTTCTTCAGGATCTGTTCCATTAAGGAAATCCTCAATCTCTTGAGATGTTAGCATATTTGAATATTTTAAAGGTGAAAAAACTACTAATTGAACTTCTTTGTAAATGAGTCCAGTATAATAATAGTTAATTCTTCCCTTAAAGGCAAGATGAGGTCTCCATCTTCATTCCTAATTAAGAATTCACCTTTATATATACCTGGTGTGTTTGTTTCTCTTTTCTTGAATTGATAATATATGTAATATTCTGTAGTTGGGGTTGGCTCTATTGTTTCTTTTGCTACTAAATATGCTTCTCCATTTGCTATTTTATATGAATTATTTTTTGTATCAATCATAGAAAATAATATGGTGGATGTTTCCAAATCTTCCATAAATTTCTTATAGTCAGACCTACCATCCTTTATTGGTTCAACTTTTAATATAGGTAAATCAGCACCTTTCTTTATGTAAAAATTCATATTATCTTTATTCATAAATATATGAAAAATATAAATTCAAAAAAACCTTGCCTAAAATATTTTCTTTGGTTATACTTGTAAAGTCTTATTTAAAATAAATTAAATTTTTTCACAAAACAATTTTACTATGAAAAACATTTTTAAAACGTTCTTATTTACATTTGCAACGTTGACAATTGGTTATGGTCAAGTAACAACTTCAGCCATATCTGGTACAATCAAAGACGCAAGTAGTGAGGTGCTTGTTGGTGCAACCATTGAAGCAATTCACTTACCATCTGGAACAAGTTATGGTACATCAACAGATGTTGATGGCACATATAGGATTTCAGGTATGCGTATTGGTGGTCCTTATAGGATTACAGTTAGTTATGTTGGCTATGCCACAAAAACCCAATCAAATGTTGTCTTGAATTTGGGTACAACAGCAAACTTAAATTATTCACTTGAAGTTGTTGAGTATGGTTTGACTGAAGTTACCATTAGTGCAAACAAGAATGACATTTTCTCCTCCAATAGAACAGGAGCAACTGCACAATTTAACTCAAATGCAATCAACACTTTGCCAACAATTGGAAGGACAATTGATGATATCACAAAATATAATGCTTATGGAAATGGGCGTTCATTTGGTGGTCAAGATAGTCGTTTCAATAATTTCACAATTGATGGTTCAGTATTCAACAATGGATTTGGCCTTGGTTCATCTGCTGCTGCTGGTGGTAGAACTGGAACAACTGCAATCTCACTTGATGCGCTTGAAGAAGTCCAATTAAACATTGCACCTTTTGATGTTAGACAATCAGGTTTTGTTGGTGCTGGTGTAAATGCTGTAACTCGTTCTGGAACAAATGATATTGAGGGTTCTTTCTACCGTTTGTTTAGGTCAAGTGATTTGGTTGGCAAAACTGTAAATGGTGTTAAATTACCTACAATCTTTGTTGATGAAAAAACAACAGGTTTTAGAATTGGTGCACCAATCATCAAGAACAAATTATTTATCTTTGCAAATGCTGAACAATTTGTTGGTTCAACCCCTGCTTTAAGTTGGCAAACAAACAAGCCTGGTGCAACTGGTAATGTGTCAAGGGTTACAGAAAGTGACTTGAAAGATTTGGCATCATTTATGAAAACTAATTTCAATTATGATTTGGGTCAATTGGATAACTTCAATAATGATGTAAAGAGTACAAAAGGACTTGTGCGTTTGGATTATAACATTAATCAGAAGCATAAAGCATCTTTAAGATATTCTCATCATAATTCTGAATCAGAACAAGTAATTAGTTCATCAAATAGTTCAAATACTGCTGGTAATGGAAATAGACAGAACTCTGCATTTGCCATTTCAGGTGAAAATACTGGTTATCTTATTCAAGATAATACAAGATCTGTTGCTCTTGAATTAAATTCAGTTCTTTCATCAAAGAAATCAAATAATTTCATTGCTACATTCAACAAACAGATTGAAGATAGAAGGTATAGAACTGATTTATTCCCAACTGTGGATATTCTTAAAGATGGAACAACTTATACAACAGTTGGTTTTGACCCCTTCACACCAAATAACAAATTGAATTATAGCACATTGAATTTGACAAATAACTTTAATTTGTCATCTGGAAAGCATTATTTCACATTTGGTGCAGGTTATGAGTATTTCCAATCAAATAATGTGTTCTTCCCAGCATCAAATGGTGTATATGTTTATAACTCTATTGATGACTTTAAAAAGGCTGCATTACAGTTCAAGAATGACCCAAATAATCCAGTTTCTCCTGTAACTTTAAATCGTTATAATTTAAGATACTCATTGTTACCTGGTGGTATTGAACCACTACAAACACTAAAAGTTTCAACAATTAGTGCGTATGCTCAAGATGAATATCAATTAACTGAAAAGTTAAAGGTGACAGCTGGTTTAAGAGGCGATGTTGTTATGTATGATAATTCAACAGCACAAGATTTTTATAATCCAGTTGTTGGTGGTTTAACATTCACAGACAAGAATGGTCAACCAACAAAAATTAACACAAGTAAATTCCCAAGTAGAGCATTATTGCTTTCTCCAAGATTAGGATTTAACTATGATGTGGATGGTGAAAGAACAACCCAAGTTAGGGGTGGAACAGGAATCTTTGTTTCTCGTATTCCCCAAGTGTTGGTTTCAAATCAGTTAGGTAATAATGGTGTTAATACAGCTGTAATCAATGTTACCAACACAACAGCATATCCATTCACAACTGACCCAAGCAGATTTGCGCCAGCAACAACAGATATTACAAAATTACCACCTTATGTTATCAATGCTTCAAGTAAAGATTTGAAATACCCATCAGTATGGAAATCAAATATTGCTGTTGATCACAAATTACCTTTTGGTTTGATTGGTACAATTGAGGGTGTTTATGGAAAAACATTATCTGGATTAAGATATATTGATGCTAACTTAAAAGCACCAGATAGATATATGTCAGATGAAAGACCACGTTTCCCAGCATCAGGTGTTGCAAGTTCAGGTTCTGGTGCAGCAAACACAGTTGCTATTGCAAGGTTCTTAAACCCAACTATTGCAAATGCATTTGTTCTTACAAATACAGATAAAGGTTATTCATATGCTTTAACTGCAAAGATTGAAAAACCAGCAGTTAATGGATTTGGTGGTATGATTGGTTATACCAATGCAAAATCAACAGATTTGCAATCAGTTGGTAGCACAGTTCAAGCAAATGCCCCAACTGTGGGTGGCCAAAACTTTTTAACTCCTTCATTCACAGATAATGATTTACGTCATAGATTTGTTGGTTATGTAAATTACAGAATCAATTATGGTGGCAAATTTGGAGGTTCAACAGAACTTACATTAGGTGCAACATCTGCAAGTGGAAGCAAATTAAATTACATCTATGGAAATGACCTAAATGGTGATGGTCAGATTAATGACTTGATTTTTGTGCCAACAAAAGCCACAGAATTGACTTTTACCACACTTACAGCAGGTGGTAAGACTTTTACCCCAGAGCAACAACAAGTAGCATTAGATGCTCTTATTTCTAGTGATAAATACCTTAACTCACGTAGAGGAACATATGCACAAAGAAATGGTGGATTTTTCCCTTGGTTAACAAGAGTTGATTTATCAGCAGTGCAAGAGATTTATGTAAATGTTAATGGCAAATTAAATAGATTGCAATTTAGAGCAGATATTCTTAACTTTGGAAATATGCTAAACAATGCTTGGGGTGTTGGTTATTCAACAACATCTGGTAGTTTTGGAACAGCAAGTCCATTGACAGTAGCATCAGTTTCTGCAACAGGAGTTCCAACATATAGAATGGCAACAAGAGTTGTAGATGGTAGCACACAATTACTTGATAAGACATTTGTTAAAACAATTAGTGTTGGAAATGCTTGGCAGGCACAATTAGGATTGCGTTATATATTTAATTAATAAAAAGGTATCCCTAACATAAGGTTGGGGATACCACTTAAAACTTAACTATGAAAAACATTTTTTTAAAATCAGCACCTTTTATGTTAGCCACATTATTTATTACATTTGGCTTAAACAAATTCTTACATTTTATGCTTGTTCCCCCACCAACAGACCCTGCTGCTCAAGCATTTATGACTGGTATGTTTAGTTCATACTTAAGTTCATTAGTTGGGTTTGTGGAAGTATTTAGCAGTTTTATGCTATTATTTAGAAGAACAAGATTTCTTGGGTTTTTAATTATTATCCCTGTTGTTTTGAATATTATTTTATATCATTTAACAACAAATGATGTTTCAAATCCAATTATTTTAATTGTTGGTGTTATTTTTGGAGGTCTTTGTTATAGCCAGAAAGATGCTGTTAAAGAGTTATTAAAAATTCAATCAAATATTTAAATCTTGCCAAAACAACAAATAAAAGATAGATTTGGCAAATTATAAAAAATTAAAAAATTAGGGGAAAGGGGTTGAAATCAACCCCTTTTTTTATTATCTTTGTGTTCATTACATAACTTAAATTAAAAAAATATGAGATTAATAACATCAGAGAGTGTTTCTTGTGGGCATCCAGATAAGATTGCAGATCAGATTTCAGATGCAATTCTGGACGCATATCTTACTTTAGACCCAAATGCCAAAGTTGCAGTTGAAACTATGGTAAAAGACAATTGTGTTGTATTAGGGGGTGAAATTACAAGCACGCATAGTATTG
>Ga0172372_10012104_pt1 | contig 10863 bp, 5 predicted proteins | sample LakKiv5m_2_FD_114544 | JGI IMG/M metagenome (GOLD analysis project Ga0172372, IMG submission 114544) | Freshwater microbial communities from Kabuno Bay, South-Kivu, Congo - kab_092012_9.5m | ecosystem: Environmental > Aquatic > Freshwater > Lake | place: Democratic Republic of the Congo... | reverse complement strand
TCATCGCTATCGGGGCGTTGCCGGATCAGAGCAGCGCTGGGTTCCACATCGCGCAGGCTCCAGTTGGCCAGAAACTCCTGCTCTATTTTTTTGAGCTCGTTGAGATCGGGATCCAGCGGGGTATGGAGCAGGGGGGCCACTTCACCCGCCTTACGGCCGTACTGCAGCAGGCCGTCCTTGTCACGGGCGATGCGGATCCACTTGTCGAGGAGGTTCATCACCCGCTTGCGCACCTCAGCCTCGGTGTGTTCGCTGAGGGCCTTGGTCGGTGCGGAGCGCCGGGCTCGATCACCCAGCCGTTGGGCTACCTCGGCCTGGACGGCATCGATCGCATCCGCGTTGCCGGCGTCCCTGGCCCAGCTGAGCGCCGGGCTGAAGTGACGGGCGAGCGCCACGGTGATGGCTGGCAGCCCCCGCTGGAGGGCGCGTGACGACCAGGGTGTGACGCTGGTGGCCTCCACATCGCGATAAAAGACCGAGTGCCAAAAGCTGAAGCGCTCGTAGTGGGAGCGGTCGCGCGGTCGGTTTGGGTTGAGCAACACCACCACCAGGCCAGGGCGCTGGTCGTCACGGCCGACGCGGCTGCTGGCCTGGATGTATTCGGCGGTGGTTTTGGGCTGGCCCAGCATCACCATCAGGCCGAGACGGCTGATGTCGAGACCGACCGAGATCATGTTGGTGGCAAGAGCCGTATCGACCCGTTGCTTGTCGTTGTCGAAGCTGAGCTCAAGGCGGGCCTTGGTGGTGCTCACTTCTGAGGTGGGTACCCGTGAGGTGAGCTCCAGGGGCTCATTGGCGATCTTGCGGCGGGCGTAGCGCGCGCTGGATTCGTTGAGGCGACGGCGCTGGTCGTAGGTGGTGAGCAGAGAGGTGACCTCTTCTTCCAGCAGGCGGCGGGTGATGCCGAGCTCCTTGATGGTGTTGAAGTAGCCCAGGCAGGTCATGTAGGGGTCAACCGGGTTGGCCCCCTTGGCTTCGCCGCGTTTCTCGCGGGCTTTTCGTTCCTTCTCGGCCTGGGCGTAGAGCTTCTGGGCCGTGCTCATCAGGGCCAGGCCCACCCGCAGCAGCAGCGCCTTGATGTTGCGCCCCGGAGCTGACACCCCCAGATAGATCCGTCCTTCTGCTTCTGTGACCGGGGCGGTGTAGGAGAAGAAGGAATCCCACCGATCGGGGCCCGGGGCCGGGAAGACAGCTGGGGCGCTGGTGCGCCCGAACAGGGCCTACATCTGCTGGCTGGCGCGGCGAACGGTGGCGGTGGAGGCCACGATCTTGGGCCGCACGATCTGCGCTCCGTTGGCTGTCTCCACCTGGCGGGCACAGAGTTCATCGATCACGGATTCGTAGAGGCCGCCCATCGATCCCAGCGGCCCGGAGATCAAGTGAAGTTCGTCCTGGATGATCAGATCGGGAGGCTCCAGCCCCTGCGGCAGGAGCCCTCCAGCCTGATCACTGCATCGCTGGGTCCAAAGAAGCCCTTGCCGGGCTGGGCATGGGTCACGCGGCCAAACAACTTTCCGGTTGCACCCACCCAGGGCAGGGCGGCGAACTTGTCGACCGTGGCGATCACGAAGGCTGGCAGCCGTTGATAGAGCATCTCGTCGACGGCCACCAGCGGCAGGGTGCTGTCGCCTGAGAAGCGGCACTGGCGGTTTCTGCAGCAGATCCTCAGCTCCTTCGGGTGATCGGCATCGGGGAGCAGGCGGAACACCCCGCGGGCCACGGCCGGGCGCTCATCGCCCAGGGAAGCCTTGCCCAGCTCGGTGCCGCACCAAGGGCAGTTGTCGATCGGAATCGGCTTGTTGTCGCCGCCACTCCAGGCCAGCACGCGGGAGCGGGCACTGTTGTCGTCGCCATCGCCTTTGTGGCCCAGCTTGTTGGGGGTGCCGCTCTGCCCCACCCACAGGCCGATCTCGAAGGGCCACTGGCCGAGCAGCTTGGGATCCTTACGCCGCTCCAGCTCCAGGGCACAGATCAAGGTGGAGGCGCGGCCGAGCTGATCGAGGGTGAGCAGGCGGAGGGTGTAGCGCATCAGCACGCTCATGCCGGCCGACTCGATCGCCCCCCCATGGCGCAGACGGCGCAGCACCAGGGTGGTGGCCGCCAGACCCAGGTAGGCCTCGGTTTTGCCACCGCCGGTGGGGAAGAACAGCAGGTCGATGGTGTCGCGGTCGGCATCCGTGGGCTCGGCCATCCCCACGAGGTTCATCAGCACAAAGGCGAGCTGAAACGGCCGCCATTGGGGCTTCACGGCGTCTGGGTTTTGGTTCCGCATCACCCCGAATCGCTGCCGGGCAGCGGCGGCCATCACGCGATTGGCGATCGCAAAGGCCAGCCGCACCTGGTCGTTCTCCAGCACGTCGATGCCACGCTCGATCCGCTTGGCCTGCTTGGTGGCTTCCTTCAGGAGCTCCGTGGCTGTGGCCTGCTGCTGCTTGCTGGGCGTGTCCGTCGCCGCGCGTTGCTGCTCGATCCAGTCCGTGTAGGCCTTCACGAGAGGGCGTAACGCCGCCTGCACAGGCTCAGCCCCTTGGCTCGCCAGCCCATCCAGCTCCGCCATCGACAGCACCAGGCCGGCGGCTTCCAGCTCCTCAACCCTGGCCAGCACCTTCTCCACGGTGGCCTGGGGCAGCCAGGTGGTGCTGATCTGGTGGCAGCGGCCGTTGGCATCGATCTGGGATGCCACGGAGATGTTGTGGCCCACGGCGAATTCGTGATCGCCCCGGTAGTGGAGGTTGTTGACGCGGTGGTCCCAATCGTTGGCGTTGATTGCCAGATCAGCGCTGCGGGGGTCGCGGCGCTCCAGGAAGCCGGCGCTGCAGCCCACATCCAGCTGCACTTGGTAGGCACTGGCACGATCGCGGTCTTCCGCGCTGCGCCCCTCAAAGCTGCGTTCGTTGGTGAGGAACAGGCTCACGGCCACGGCGCCGGTGGGGTAGGCGGGATCCGCAGGCGCCGGCCTCAGATGCCAACGCAGCATCAGGCCATCGCTGCCGGGCACCGGCTTGGCCTGGGCCGATCGGCCAGAGGGCGACAGCCATTCGGCTGGGATGCTGATCTGCTCGGTGTGGGGTTCGCGCAACCAGGCTTCGTCGGCCTTGCTGTCTTCTGGCGGGGCGGTGGGCTTGTAGCTGGCCCAATGCACGGTGACCTCCAGCCCGCTGGCTGGCGGGATGAGCAGGCTCAAGCCAACGGAGCAGGTGAAGAACACCCGCCGCGCCGGCCCGGCTTCACTGGCGCCGGTGTCGTCAGCGCTGGCGTTGCTCTTGCGTTTGGCGGAGAGGTTCTGTCCATCGAGGCCAGCGAACTCGTCGTCGGCTGCATCATCGGCGCGGTCGCCCAGGCTGGTTTCACTGGGGATCAGGAAACCGGTCTGGTACCAGCGGTTTGGGGGGCGATCGAGCAGCTCTTCGCGCAGCTCCGTTGCCTCCTCGGCCTGGCCTTCGGCCTCCAGCTGCGCAAGAAGGCCAGGGGTGGGCCCCACCAGATCGAGCTCAAGGGCCTGGATCAGCTGGCTACGCACGGCGGCGCTTGTGGCGTTGACAGTCACGGCTCAGCTCTCCTCGCGTTGCAGGCTGTCAATCAATGCAGAACAGGTGGCGCGCAATGGCGAGAGCGATTTTTGAATGACACCCCAAACAAGTGCATCATCAACTCTGTCGTATTCATGGGTGAGCTTGTTGCGAAAGCTGATGATGCGCACAGCCTGATCAATGCGGGCAAATACGCCACTGTCGACCCGCGACAGGTTGTTGAGAGCTTCGCCAATGGTGATGAACTCCCTCTCGACGGCAGCACGGATCAAGCGGCTGGTGCAGTAGTCATCGAAGCTAATGCCCTCGACCGCATCGGCAATGGCGTCTGCCGATTCGACGACAGCCATGTGCAGCACCCTGGAATCACGCCGCATAGAGCAACTGCTTGGTGGCGTCGATGTCGGCCTGCACGATGGGGTTGCGCCTGGCGCTGGCCATGACCAGATCCACCGGTGTGCCAAGACTGCCAGTGAGCTGTTCCTCAAGCCCGAAGTAGGCATCGACAAGCTCGGTGGGTTCGAGCGGCTGGAACTCCACCAGCAGATCGATGTCGCTCTGACCTGGACGGTAGTCGGGGCGCAGCAGCGAACCGAACACATAGAGCCGTGAGACATGATGCTGGCTGCAGGCTGCCGTGATGTCCGCGAGCTGGGGTTTGGTGAGCGGGAGCGCTCCAGTGGCGTGATCGTGCTGGCTCATAACCCCAACCCCATCTGCTCAGCCTGTGGTGCCTCAGTCTGGCTCACCTGACTGGCCTTGGGCGGCCGCCCCCGGCGTTTGCCGGCTGATGGGCCTGATGCCTTGGCTGCCTGCTTCCCTCCCTTGCCATGCAGCCCCTGGGCCACCTCCTCGGCGTAGCGCTCGGCGTTCAGGGCCAGCAGGCGGGCGAGCACGTCGTCGCGCACGGCATCAGGCCAGCGGTAGCGCCAGGGCAGCTTGCGGCGGCCGGTGATGGCGCCGTAGGCCTGCAGCTGGCCCTGGAAATCGAGGGCGTCGCGTGCATCCCAGAAGAACAGCTCGCCACTCTTCTCAGAACCAGCCCCGATGCGCTCCTGCAGCTCATCTGGAAGCTGGGCGTCGTCTTCGGTGTCGAGGTAGTCGAGCGCGAAGCCGCAGGCGGTGGGCACATCGCTCCAGCCGTAGGCGGCCAGCACCGCCTGATCCATCTCGCCGTGGAGACGGCGCAGCTCCAGCAGGCCGCTGCTGGTTTCGGCGGGATCGTGGAAGCGGTTGTAGGTGCTGGTGAGGCCTTCGTTGTTGCGCACCATCAGCTCGGATCGGAACTGGTGGTAGCGCTCGCCGATGGCTTCGAGGCTCTGGCGTGTGGATTCGTGAGCCGGATCGTGGGTAAGGGGTTCGAGGAGGGCAGTGGGGAAAGGGTAGGTCTCGAAGCAGTCTGTTGATGCATAACACCGACCATCCCCGAGTGAGTAGGAGAGGAACTCGGTCCACAGATCATGGACAGAGCTTTGAATTAATGACCAAAATGCGAAGGTTTCGTCGGAGAAGATAATCAAGCGATGGGCGTATACCGACCCGGGACGTAATGATGCGAATGCAAATTGCGCGAAGACCTGGCTGATTGCGATCACCCTGGTATTGGATGCCGTTGCCATCACGCCCGCGATATTGCGCCTCCCAAAAAGCCACCAGTACTTGCTGTAACTGCCGGGTTTAGGGATTCGCTCTGGCCTAACCTTGCGTTCGACGATTGCCATCAAACCAGGCCATGCACGCCGGCACTCTTCCTCAGTGCGCTCACCAAAATTGATCACATAGCGGCGATGGGCATGGGTAGGACTGCTATTTACCTCGTCGCCACCTATATATGGGAAGATCACCTCGGCGTTCTTGGGCTCATCCGCTATCAGTCGCTCCATCGTGGAGATCGGTGAGGGGGTGCCAGGCGTCTCGTCATCTGCGTCGTCAGAATCATCGAAAATAAAGCCCATCCCGAGCACAATTGAGCCCTGGAAGCTCCTGCCAGCATTGGCGGACAACGGCCTTGGATCGTCATGGCCACCACTTGCGAGCAAATACGCTGTTATCTCCTCGACTTGCAGCTTGTCGAGCAGCCTCTTTCCCACGTAAGCACCTTTCAGGAGGTGCACCATGCTCACCACCACAGCTGCTAAGCCAGGCCACTTGTACCGCTTACGAGCGGCATAGATCGTGCCGCCATTGAGGCAGATCCAGCGCAGGCCGGTGCTACGCGTATCGCCCTGAGCGATAGTATTGGTAGCAATCAGACCTAGCGAACCTCCGAGACGCAACAGGTGGAAGCATTGGCGGAAGAAGTGGGAGACCAAATCTGCGTTTGCACTGCCATCGGCAGATACTTCCTGCAACCGCTCTTTGTAAGTGTTTCCCAGTATCGCGCTGATGCGCTTACCACCAAGGAAAGGGGGGTTGCCCACGAACACATCGAACCCCGGCTCGGGCCGGCCGAACACATCCGGAAAGGCCAGCTGCCAGTGCAGCGGCTGAATCCCCTTCTCTCCCTCGCGCAGCCGCTCCAGCGGTTCCGCCAGCTCGTCCTCCAGTTCATCGGCTGAGCTGTGCTGCAGCGTGGCCGCCAGGTACAGCTGCTTCAGCTCCTCGCGGTCCTTCGGCTTCGTGCCGTTGAAGAAAGCCGCCACCAGCAGATCACCCACCGTGCGCAGGTAGGCCGTGCTGGCGTTCAGCTCATCGAGGGCCTGGCGCTTCTGGGCATCGTCGGCATCGCTGCGGTTATCGGCATGGAACAGGGCGAAGCTCCTGGCCTCCTGCTGGCGCACCTGCTCCAGGTATTCGATCTGCAGTTCCCGTTGCAGGCTGGCGCCCTTGATGGCCTTTTCGATCTCGCTGCGCTCCATGCCCACCAGCGAATCGCCGCACTTCAGGGCGTGATCCACAAACGTGAAGGGCGCGTCCTTGCTGAGGCTCACCAGCCAGAGGCTGAGGCGGGCCAGGTTCACTGCAAACGGGTTCTTGTCCACCCCGTAGAGGCAGCTCTGGGCGATCAGCCGCCGGGCGTAGATCAGGGGCTCTTCCCCGTGGGCGGAGCCGCCGGGCTTCAGGGCGTCTGGCAGGCCTTCGCGGGCCCAGGCCTGCTCCAGCAGTTCGGCCAGGTAGCGGCAGCACTCCACCAGAAACGCACCCGAGCCCATGGCTGGATCGCAGATCTTGAGCGCCAGGATCTGGGCCACGGTTGGTTTGCCGCCGCAGCGCTCCAGCCAAGGGCGCAGGGCCTCCACCACGATCGGCCGGGTGAGCGAGCGCGGGGTGTAGTGGCTGCCGCTGCGGCGCCGCTCCTCGGTGGGCTGGAACACCAGGCCGCCGGCCGCCTGGGGGCCATCAAACAGCTCGCGGTCGATGCGCGGGGCCAGGGCTTCCAGCAGCTTGGCTTCGCTGCTGGCGTCCTTCAACGCCGCCGCCGACTTCGCCGGCAGGGTGGTGCCGGCTTCCTCCTCCAGCCAGGCCTTGCGTTTGCCGCCGGGCAGTGCCAGCAGGGCATCGAGATCCACTGCCGTGGTGAGCTGCTTCTTGGCGCCCTGGGGCTTGCTCTTGAGGCCGATGCAGCGGCCGGGGATGCGGCGCACTGCATAGCCCATGATCCCCTCGTACACCGAGCCGATCTGCTCCACATCCAGCGCCCGGTAGCTGATGCGATCGCCGTTCACGATCAGCAGGTTGCGCAGCACCGCCAGCACCACGCCGTCGCTGATCCAGGGCGTTTCCAGCCAGGGGTATTCGGCGGGGTTGAACAGCTGGCCCTTGCGTGCCGGCAGGTAGTTCACGCTGGGGCCGCCGCCGTCGAACACCAGCCGGCACAGGCTCATCAGCCCCGCCCAGGCGCCGTAGCGCTGCTCCATCGTGTCGGGATATTCGGCTTCGTCGCGCTGGAGCTGCTCAAAGAAGGCGGTGAGTTTGTAGTTCAGCTCATACACCGCATCGGCAGGCATCAGCGCTTCGTCTTCCGCGTAGAGCAGGAACACCAGCCGCATCAGCACGGTGATCAGGCCGCCGTAGAGCTGCTGCGGATCCCGCTCCGGCAGATCGCCCAGCAATTCGGCCTCCTGCCGCTGGGCCAGTTCATCGGCCTGCTGGAAGCCGCGCAGCAACTCCCAAAGGGCCGCCAGCACCTGATCGGCCAGGGCATTGCTCACCACCGCCTGGAAGCTGCGTCTTTTTTTCAGCACATCCGCCAGGCGGGTGCCATCGGGATCGAGGAACACATGGCTCTGCCCCAGGAGCAGATCCAGGCCCGAAAGCATCAGCCGGCCGCTCACCTCCGCCAGTTCGCTCAGGGTGAAGGTGAGATGGCCCGAGCTTTCGCCTTTCGGCGCCACCACCAGCCGCAGCTGGCGGCCGTTGAGCAGCAGGCCCGCCTCCACCCCGGTCTCGCGCAGCAGCCGCTCCAGCCGCTCCTGGGCGCTGGCGCGCCAGAGGTGCTCGCCACCCGTGCTCTTCTGATCGAAGGCCGCGGCCAGCGGCAGCTCGATCACCAGCAGCTGGGCTCCCTCACCAGCCGCGGCCGGCACCACGGCCGTGGGCTTCAGGGTTTCGCCCAGCTCCGGCAGCTCCTTGGTGTGGGCGGCGATCGCCTCGGGGCTGGTGTCGAGCTGCTCGGGATCCCAGCCGAGGTGATCGCTGAGCAGCTCCGCCAGGGAGCGGAAGCCCCTGGGGGCGTTGTCGGTGTCGCCGGCGGACGTGTCGCTGGCGGCTGTGTCGCTGGCGGACGTGTCGCCTGTGGCTGGGTCGCCTGCTCCTGGATCGCTCGCGGCTGTGCCGCTGTCGTCGCTGTCGGCCGGGGCGCCGAGCGGTTCGAGGGCTTCGCGGTAGCGCTCCTGCCGCTCGATCAGCTCACTGCCGCTGCGGGTCACCACCCAGCCCGCTTCCAGCATCGCGGCTGGCGCCACCACCAGGCCCACCGGCTGGAGGTAGCCGAGCCATTCCCGGTGGGCCTTCAGCTCGGGGTCGGTGGTGGGGGAGGGGCGTGGCATGGGTCAGTGGGTGGCCGGGGGTGTGGCGCCAATCGGGCTACGGTCAGTGCGGACGCTGGAGATCACCGTGTCGTACAGGATCCGCCTGCTGCAGACCGACGAAGGTTGGTCGGTGAGCTGTCTCGATCTGCCGGGCTGCCACTCCCAGGGCGACAGCCGCGAGGAGGCCCTCGCCAACATCCGTGAGGCAATCGGCCTTTGGCTGGAAGTGGAAGCTGAGGAAGCTGGTGTGAAGCTCGTGGAGACGCTTGAACTGTCCATCTGATCCCACGCCACGACCCGATCAATGCCATCACGATGGGCGCGATCGCCCGCGACGCAGGGCTCACGCCCCAGCAGTTTTGGGAGTTGATGTGAGGCGTTGGCGGAAAGCTGCGGCATGCAGGCGGGAAATGGGGGCTAAGGCGGATCGGCGACTTGTCTTATTTTTTGGCCTCAAGGCTGTCTGGCACTGGAAAGCTTGGCGTGGAAGGGGGATGGAGCGGTCGATTCACTTGGCTTAGTCCTCCCGCTCCAGTTGGGCTATCACCCACCCAGTCGCATCGCTGGCGCTGTACCGGGGCGTCCATGGCGGAGAGGCGGAACGCTTCATGGCCTACCCACTGATCGGCCACAGGTACACAAGCCCGGCCGGCTCCAGGCGGTGGGTCACCACCTCGTAGCTGGCCTTGATCCGTGCTGGCTCGCTGCTCAGCTCTGATTCGATCGTCTCCAGCCGCCGCGCCCAGTGGCGCTGGTCAGCGGCCAGCTGGCGCCGCTCCTGGCTGGAGAGCCTGGCCAGATCCAGGGCGGGCAGATCGATCTGCTCCTCCAGGCCGGGGATCAGCGCCGTGGGCTCGGCTGCCGCGGCCTGGCGATCGAGCCTGGCCAGCTCACGGGTGCGTTGGCGCAGGGCGGCATTGATGCGCCTGCGCTGGCTGCGCAGCACCTCCTTGAGGGCCTCGGCTTCGCTGCTGCCGCGCTGCCTGAGCAGGGCTGAAGCCGCCTCCAGCGCCGCCTCCGACTCCCGCTGCAGATGGGGCAGCAGGGCGCCCACATCGGCCGCGGCCTCGGCCTGGAACCGGCTGGTGTCCACCGCCGGCAGCGACGCATCCGCTGCTCCGGTCAGGGCCTGCTGCAGCAGGGGCCACACCGCTGCCCGCTGCTGGCCGCTGAGGGGCTGCAGGGCCTCGGCGCGATCGGCGCCGGGATGCCAGTCGGCCATCACCGTGATCAGCTCATCGTGCAGGCGGGCCGCCCCCTGGCCGAACAGCGACAGCCGGCCCAGCACGATCAGCCGCGGCTGCGGATCGCGGCTGGGCAGCACACAGGCGCGGCTGAGTTCGTGATGCAGGAAGCCCTGGGCGAGAAAGCGGCTCAGCAGCCGCTGCACCAGCCGGTGCTCCAGGTGCAGGTGCACCGACTCGGCGCTGAGCCGGCCGGGATCGGAGAAGATCACCGGCCGCACCGGATGCTCCTGCCGCCACTCGCTCAGATAGGCCCTGGCCGGTTTCACCCCGCGCAGGCTGTCGAGGGTGCCCTCCCAGCTCCGGTCGCGGGTCTGGGAGACCAGCTCCTCGGGATTGGCGAGCCGCCAGCAGGGCTGGCCCTGCTCATCGGTGTGGCGCTCCAGGCCACTCACGCCCAGCAGCTCCAGCGAGCAGTTCAGCGCCTGGCGGAACGGATCGTGGGCGAAGGCCAGCCACTGCTGCGACTTGGCCAGCAGCTGGCGCAGGCCGTCCTGCTGCTGCTGCAGCGCCTCCACCCGCCGGCTGGCCTCCAGCTCCTCCCGGGCACGGCTCAGCAGAACGCCGCGCTCGCTGGTGGCCGCATCCATGCCCTCCAGCTGGCCCTGCAGGGCATCGAGCTGCTCCAGGTCGATACCGCCCTCCAGCGCCTCATCCACTTGCCGTTGCACCAGTGGTGAGAGCGAGCCGAGTTCCTGGCGGATCACCTCGGTCTTGCGCACCAGCACCTCCATCACCCGGTCTTCCGGGCGGTCGTCCAGCAGGAAGTAGTGGCACCACACCTGGGGCGCCTGCTGCAGCTTGCGGTCGATGCGGCCGTTGCGCTGCTCCAGCTTGCTGGGGTTCCAGGGGATGTCGAAGTGGATCAGGTGCTTGCAGTGGTTCTGCAGGTTCACCCCCTCCCGTGCGGCATCGGTGGCGATCAGGATCCGCAGCGGCTCCTGGTCGGGGTCGGCGTTGAAGCGGGCCTTGAGCTTCTCGCGGTTGTCTTCGCTCATGCCGCCGCTGACGCTCGACCCCCGCCGCTGGGTCTCGGCCTCGCCCAGCAGCTCGCTGAGCTGGCGCTCCAGGTAGCGCTTGGTATCCACGTAGTCGGTGAAGATCAACAGCCGCGTGGGC
>Ga0172372_10012101_pt1 | contig 10865 bp, 12 predicted proteins | sample LakKiv5m_2_FD_114544 | JGI IMG/M metagenome (GOLD analysis project Ga0172372, IMG submission 114544) | Freshwater microbial communities from Kabuno Bay, South-Kivu, Congo - kab_092012_9.5m | ecosystem: Environmental > Aquatic > Freshwater > Lake | place: Democratic Republic of the Congo... | reverse complement strand
TGATGACCATGGAGTTGCATGCTCCACAAATCCAAGGATTTTTCAATGTTCCTGTTGACCATTTGGAAGCATCTATAGTATTTGTGCCATACATCAGAACCTTAGATCAAGATAATTTGGTAATCGCGGCCCCAGACGTAGGAGCTTCAAACCGTATACGTGAAGTGGCAAAGGTGTTGAATTTACCCATGGTGATTTGTGATAAGGAAAGAAAGCGTGCCAACGAAATTGCCAATATGACGGTCATTGGTGATGTTGAGGGTAAAGATGTTGTGTTGATTGATGACATCATTGATACGGGTGGAACTTTGTGTAAAGCTGCAGCCATGTTGATGGAAAAAGGTGCAAAAACGGTACGAGCCCTTTGCTGTCACCCTGTATTGAGTGGAAAAGCTTTCGAGAATATTGAAAATTCACAGTTGACGGAATTGGTAGTAACAGATACCATTCCTTTGAAACGACATACTGATAAAATTAAAGTATTATCGGTTGCGCCTTTGTTTGCACGTGCAATCAGGAATGTACATGAACACGGAAGCATTAGTTCTCTGTTCAAGCAGGTATCAAACTCACAAACGAGTTTAGATCTTAAACAAATCAAGTAATTATTATTATTCAGAAATATGAAAACCATTTTATTAAAAGGAGAAATGCGCAGTGAAGTAGGTTCACGCACTGCGAAAGAACTAAGAAAAGAAGGTAAAGTACCTTGTGTAATGTATTCAAATGGAAAAGAAGGAATGCATTTCGCCATTTATCATGCAGATTTTAAAAACTTGGTATATACTCACAATGTATATAAAGTGAAATTAGATATCGACGGTACCATGTACAGTGCAATTTTGCAAGATATGCAGTTCCACCCAGTATCTGAGGCGATCATTCACGCCGATTTTATGGAAGTTGCAGAAGGCAAGAAAGTAATCATGGATATTCCAGTTCGTGTGGTTGGTAATTCTCCAGGGGTTCGTGCGGGTGGTAAATTGGTTAAGAAAATCAACCGTTTGAAGGTTCGTGGTTTATTGGCTGATATGCCTGATTATATTGATGTAAGCATCGATACTTTAGAAATTGGGCAGAGCGCAAAAGTAAAAGACGTATCTGCTGATAAAATCGAGATTTTGGATTCACCTGCGAACGCAATTTTATCAGTGAAGACTACTCGAGCGTTGATGCAAGCTGCTGCAGAAGAGAAAGCTTCTACAGGAAAGAAAAAGTAATCAACGAAGTTGACATATTTAAAAAAGGCCGCCTTGTGCGGCCTTTTCTTTTTTCCACTGTTGTAGTCCAAAATAAGCCAAACCAATAAAGATGAAGTACAATCCGGCCGTGATTTTTTGATCACCTAGATAAAACATGGGAACATAGATGAGGTCTGCTAATATCCATAAATACCAATGTTCAATCCATCGTTTAGCTTGCATATAAAGGGCCGTAATACTTAAAATTGTTAGAAATACATCTATGATTGGATAACGGGCATCTTTAAAAAAATGGATGTAGGTAAAGTACCAGAGTAAATATCCCAAGAGAAAAAAGAGTCCCAAAAATAGCGAAGACTTAAGCGAAATATGGCTAATATGCTTATTGACAATCTGAGAATTCAATGTTGACCAATACCACCAACCGTAGGCCTGAAAGGCGAAGAAAACAAATTGAAGGTATGATTCTGAATAAAAACGATTGGAAAAGAACACATAGGCATACAGCACAGAGGCCAACATGCTGATGGGCCAATTGAGGATTTTATTTTTAGCTGCGAGCCATACGCACCACAGTGAGAGTGCGGCGGCTATCCATTCTAAAACCTTCAACGAATCATTCATAATGTTTATGCGAATTTATTGCGCTCCCAACCATTCTTCGTTAAATTTGTTACAATTTAAATACTAAAATTATGTTCGAATTACCAAAACTCCCTTACGAATTGAACGCGTTAGAACCGCACATCGACGCAAAGACCATGGAAATTCACCACGGTAAACACCATCAAGCGTATATCAACAATTTAAATGCTGCAATTGAGGGCACAGATTTATCTGGAAAGTCTATCGAAGGAATTATGGCTGAAATTTCAAAGCACAGTATGGCAGTAAGAAACAACGGCGGCGGACATTTCAACCATTCATTGTTTTGGACCATTTTAGGGCCCAATGCGGGTGGTGCTCCAACCGGAAAGTTGATGGATGCTATTACTTCTGCATTTGGAAGTTTTGATGCATTCAAAGATCAATTTGCTAAAGCAGGTGCTACACGTTTTGGAAGCGGATGGGCTTGGTTGGTTGTTCATGAAGGCCGTTTGGTAGTTACCTCAACTCCAAACCAAGACAATCCTTTGATGGACATTGCCGAAGTTAAAGGAACACCTATTTTAGGTCTAGATGTTTGGGAGCATGCATATTACCTGCATTATCAAAACCGCAGACCTGACTATATTTCTGCATTTTGGAATGTAGTTAATTGGAATAAAGTGGCTGAATTATTTGAATCAGCAACGAAGTAATTATATAACTGCACTGAAAAATTCTACTTTTTCAGTGGTATGACTTTGAACCGCTTGGGCCCGCATGAGATCTACAATGATTCTGCCGGCCCGGCGTTTTCCGAGGTTGAATTTGGCACAAATATCTTTAAGAGTGGGTTTTTCACTCTGTGCAATGAATTTTAGAATTTCTCTTTCGAGCGGGCCCACTGATAGTTTTAGCGGCTTGTCTTGGGTTCGCATAAAATCAACGGTGGTTTTTGAAGCTAATATGCAATGATCGTTGACGCGCACATAAACCCACCATTTATCATCTTCACCGTGTGCGTAGTATGGTTTGTTATTTCCTTCGGGAACGTGAACTTTAAGAACCAATTTCCCTTCTACCATATGTTCTTCTACCGTGTATCTTACCTCCGGTTTGCAATGAAAGGCTGAAGCCAGATCGAGCATGTGGAGTTCATCTTCTGATCTTACTCCAGAAATACTACCGTTGTCTCTAACTCCAATAAGCAGAAAACCACCCACCGTGTTAGCGAAGCTGACCATGGATTTGGCAATTTTTCGGGGATCGTTGATGACTTGTTTAAAGTCTAATGTGACGCCCTCGCCCTTTTCTATTAAGGACTTTATGGGGTTCATTTTTCGGGGATGTAATGGAGGTGGCTGAAATTATCGATATCAAATACTTCATTTGCCGTGTCTTGAAGATTTTCGGCGGTGATTTTTTCGATTGATTGTATGGTTTCTTTCATACTTCGGGCTTTGCCGAATTTCAAGATTCCTTTACCCAAATGAACCAATAATCCGCTTCTGGTTTCATTTGCAATCACTAATTGACCCGTCAATTGGTTTTTAGCTTGGCTCAGTTGGAGTTTACCGAGTTTTTGATCCTTGAGTTTTTTTAACTCTTTTTGGATCAATTCAATAGATTTGTTCAGGTATTTTTCTTCGCAACTCAAATAACAGTGGAACAATCCGCTATCGCTGAATGCCTGATATCCGCTTTCGATGTGGTAGGTATACCCGTATTTTTCTCTTATGGCGAGGTTGAGTCGGCTGTTCATCCCGGGTCCCCCTAAAAGGTTGTTCAAAAGCAAGAGTTCAAATCGTTTGGGGTGCGTTTCTTCGTAGGTTGGGATGCCCATGATGCCGTATGCTTGAGAAAAATCGGAGACTTTTTGATTGCGAAAGGGGTTATAGGTAAGTCTTTGGTCTTTGGGGGTTGTTACTTGGTCTTTGGTCTTTGGGTGTTGGTTGTTGGTCTTTGGGTGTTGGGGGTTGTAGTATTTATTGATGGTATCAAGGACGCGATCTGTAGAGAGGTTTCCAACCACTACAAATACCATATTAGAGGGATGGTAATTAGCGGCGACGAAGTTTTGGATGGCGGATTTTGAGATTTGATCAATGGAATCTGCTGTGCCTAGAATGTTGTGAGCAAGCGGGTGATTCCCGTAAATAAGCTCTTGAAACTCATCGTAGATATTTTCTTCGGGGGTGTCAAGATACATGTTGATTTCATCTTTGATGACAATCTTTTCTTTATTGATTTCTTGTTCGGGGAATGAAGAATTGAAAGTGATATCACACAGAATATCGACGGCTCTTGAAAAGTGTTTTTTCTGAACAGTGGCGTATAATGTGGTAATTTCTTTAGTGGTGAATGCATTTAATTCTCCCCCAACAACTTCCAGATGATTGAGCACATGGATGGTTTTTCTTCGATGGGTTCCTTTAAAAAACATGTGCTCTAAGAAGTGTGCCACTCCTGGTATATCACCATCATTGCGGCTTCCCGCAAGAATTACAAAACCACAATGAACCAATAAAGTGCTCGGTGTTTTTAAGTGAGCAACCCTAAGTCCGTTGTTTAAGGTGTACAACTGATATTCTGAACTGCTCATATTCTGCAAATTTACTTTAGGTATTCCGTATTTTTGTAGTAAAGATGAGATTAGATACCACAGCTGCATTAGTAGAAAAAATAAAATCGGGTGAATACAAGCGAATTTTTATTACCACACACCACAAACCCGACGGTGATGCCATGGGTTCAACTTTAGGGTTGTGGCATGTATTGAAAAACTTTGCAGATCAGGTAACTGTGGTTACTCCCACTGATTATACGGCAGATTTGAACTGGCTTTCAGGAAATGAATATGTGGTGAATTTTGAGGAAGAATCTAATAGGGTTGTGGCTTTGTTGGAAGAAGCAGATGTTGTTTTTTGTTTAGATTTTAACAGGCTAAGTCGTATCAATCAGCTGGGTGAATTGGTGAGAAATTCAGGTAAGCCTACCGTAATGATTGATCATCACTTGGAGCCGGAGGAATTTTATACCTATGCATATTGGACGCCACAGGCAAGTAGCACCTGTGAACTAATCTTTGAATGGAGTATTTCAAACTTCGGTAAAGAATACATTTCAAAAGATTGCGTTGATTGTTTGTATACAGGATTGATGACCGATACGGGCAACTTCCAACACAACAACACCAAACCCCACACACACAGGGTGGCAGCAGACATGATGGAGTTGGGAGCGGATCATATTGCCATTCATGAAAGAATTTACGATGTTTTCTCACCAACGAAAAGTAGATTGTTTGGTTATTGCTTGTATAAGAAGTTAGAAATTATTGAAGATTGTAGAACGGCTTTAATTTACTTGAGTAAAGAGGAACTCGAAGAATTTCAAGTTGTTACAGGTGATACTGAAGGAATTGTTAATTTGGGATTAGGCATTAAAGGAATTGTATTCAGTGTTTTGATTGTTGATAGAACCGAAAGAGTAAAGATGAGTTTTAGAAGCAAAGGAAGTTTTGCGGCGAATGAGTTTGCAGGAAAGTACTTTTCGGGAGGTGGCCATAAAAATGCAGCTGGCGGTCAAAGTGAGGATACATTGGTAGCAACAGTAGATAAATTCAGACGAGAATTAGTTAAATACAAAGGAGAATTACAATCAATTTAAGAATGAAAAACAAAAAATTATTCATAGTTATGGCCCTTTTGGCGGTTCTTTCTGGCGGATTTTGGGTGTATCGTACTTATTTCCAATACAAAACCACGGAAACCGGTCTGAAGTACAGATTTCTAAAAGGAAAGGAATTAGGAATGGTACTCACGGGTAACAATTGGTGCCTAATAAATTACATGATTTTGGGTCCTGCAGGCGACACCATTCAGTCGTCATATGGAAATGATACTCTTGTTGAGGTTCCATATCCTACAACATTTAACAATGAGTTGACAGAAGCTTTGCAGATGGCTGCTCAAGGAAGTAAGGTTGAATTGTTGGTATCGACAGACAGCCTTAAAAAGAAAAATTCCAGTCATTACAAGATACAGTTGCTGCCAGATGGTGAAATGGCGAAGGTGATTTTTGATGTAGAAAAAATCTTAGGAGCACAAGACTATTATAAATATCTGGCTGATAAGTCGTTTAAACATACCATGCGGGAAAATAAGGCTATTGATGAATATTGCGCTAAATCAAAAGGCAATCGCTGGTACTTAGACACATACGCGATGGTGAAATACAGAGCTTTAGGTTCAGATTCCTTTTTATCAAAAACAAGTAACCTTTTACAAAATGCGGCATATCATAAAGGTGCTGAACAAGTGGAGTTTGATGTGGTGGTTCAGAGGCTAAACGGAGATTTAATTTTTGATAGTAGATTGGAGAATCGCAAGTATAAGACTGATGTAAATGGCATGATCAATCCAATAATAGCTTTGAATAGGCTCCCATTTTACGTGCCAACAGGTGCAATTATGGAATTTGTCATTACGTCGGACATGGGGTTTGGTTCAGCGGGTAGAATCGGTGTTCCTGCATATTCTCCCTTATATTTGAAGATTTATAACGTAAAGTCCATACAATAAGACCCCATCATGAAAAAGACCATTGTTATTACTGGCGGTGCCGGATTTATCGGATCGCATGTTGTTCGCAGATTTGTCAATAAATATCCTGAATATCACATCATCAACTTAGATGCATTGACTTATGCAGGGAATTTGGAGAATTTGCGTGATGTAGAAGGGGCTGAAAACTATGAGTTTATGAAGCTAGACATCACCAATGTTGCAGATATTGAAGGTTTATTCAAAAGTCATAGTATACATTCTGTGATTCATTTAGCTGCCGAGAGCCATGTTGATAGAAGTATTTCAAATCCCATTGATTTTGTGATGACCAATGTAGTTGGAACAGTTGTTTTAATGAATGCATATAAGGCTTATGGTGATACACAAAACGGACGATTCTACCATGTGAGCACCGATGAAGTTTATGGAACTTTGGGGGATGAAGGTAAATTTACTGAGAGTACACCCTACTCTCCAAACTCACCATACAGCGCGAGTAAAGCTAGTTCAGATCATTTTGTAAGAGCCTATCACGAAACATTCAAATTACCGGTTGTGATCAGTAATTGTTCCAATAACTATGGCAGTCATCAGTTTCCGGAAAAGTTGATTCCATTGATGATTCACAATATTAAAAACAGCAAGGCACTTCCTGTTTACGGAAAAGGTGAGAACATTAGAGATTGGTTGTGGGTTGAAGATCATGCTTCTGCTATTGATGCCGTTTTTCATAAAGGCAGAAATGGTGAAACCTATAACATTGGTGGTAACAATGAATGGAAAAATATTGACCTGGTTCACAAATTGTGTGAAATCATGGATGCCAAATTAGGTAGAACTGAAGGCGAATCTGCTGAGCTGATAACCTATGTAACAGATAGAGCTGGACATGACTTTAGATATGCCATAGATGCTAGTAAAATTGAAGCAGAATTGGGTTGGAAACCCTCTGTGAATTTTGCCGAAGGCTTCGAAAAAACAATCGATTGGTATTTGTCGAACGATGAGTGGCTATCGAATGTCACCAGCGGAAACTACCAATCGTATTACGAAAATTTATATTCAAATCGTTGATTATGAGCTCAGTCTCAATTTACAATACTCTCAGCAGAAAAACTGAACCATTTGAGTCTATTGTTCCAGGTAAAATAGGGATGTACGTTTGTGGACCAACGGTATACGGTCCGCCGCACTTGGGTCATGTTAGAGGGCCTATTGTGTTCGATGTTTTGAGAAGATTTCTTGTTTCTAAGGGATATCAAATCCGTTTTGTTAGAAATATTACTGACGTTGGACATCTTGTAGGGGATGCGGATGAGGGTGAAGACAAGCTTCAAAAACAAGCTCGATTGGAACAAGTTGAACCCATGGAAGTGGCCCAGACATATGCTGATTCCTACAATTGGGTTATGGATCAAATGAATGTGATGCGACCCAGCATTGAACCAAGAGCAAGTGGCCATATTATTGAGCAAATTGAAATGATCTCTTCCATCATCGAAAAAGGATTGGCTTATGAGGTGAATGGTTCCGTATATTTTGATGTGTTGGCATACAGCCAGATTGAGAATTATGGGGAATTGAGTGGTCGTGTTTTGGAGGACTTGGTGGCTGGTGCAGGAAATCAAAGCCGAGATTTGGAAGGACAAGGTGAAAAACGCAATGCCAATGATTTCGCACTTTGGAAAAAAGCATCACCCGAACATATCATGCAATGGACTTCACCGTGGGGAAAAGGTTTTCCTGGTTGGCACATTGAGTGCAGTGCCATGTCAGCCAAGTATTTAGGAGAAGAATTTGATATTCACGGTGGTGGAATGGATTTGTTATTCCCACACCACGAATGTGAAATAGCTCAGAGCAAGGCAGCACACAATCATGCTCCGGCAAAATACTGGGTGCATCATAACATGATTACTATTAATGGCCAAAAAATGGCTAAAAGCTTGAACAATGGCATCCAAGTGATGCAGTTGTTTTCAGGTGAACATCATTTATTGACCCGTGGTTTTGGAGCGGATGTTTTAAGGTTTTTTGTACTTCAAGCGCATTATAGAAGTACTTTAGATTTTAGCGAAGAAGCTTTGATTGCCTCTGAAAAGGGACTCCAAAGATTGTATGCTGCTGAAAAGCTGTTGGGCGGATTAAAAGTTGTTGAAAAGGGCTCTATGGAGTTTTCTGACTTAAAAGAGGCTATTGAAGTTGCTTTGTCTGATGATTTAAACACTCCAATTGCCATTGCGCAATTGTTTGAATTGGCTCGCAGAATAAATTTAATCAACGATGGAAAAGAAACCATTGATTCAGCGAGCGTGTTGGTTGCGAAGGAATTATTTGACCATGTATTTCATGATATATTGGGAATAAAGGCCGGTTTAGAGGAAAATTCGGGAGTTTTGGATGGAGTAGTTGATCTTTTGATTCAACTTCGAGCGCAAGCGAAATCAGATAAAAACTATGCTCTAAGTGATCAGATACGCAATGAATTAAAGCTTCGCGGAATTGAATTGATGGATTCCAAAGACGGAACCCACTGGAAATTGTCTTGATGATTTATGCCCGGAAAGTTCACCTTTTATAGCCAGAATTTAGATGACAATTTCATTTTTTTAGATGAAACAGAGTCTAGACACGCTATTCAAGTGCTGCGCTTTCAAGTTGGAGATACCATTGAAGTTTCGGACGGTCTAGGCAAGAAGTATTCTGCCATAGTTGTTGAAGTACAAAAACGTTCGTTAAAAGCGGAAATTCTAGATGTTTCCGAATTTAAAAATTCGAGAGTTAGGCTTGCGGTAGGAATTTTGAAAAATTCTGACCGGATGGAGTGGTTGGTAGAGAAATGTACCGAGTTAGGTTGTGCTTCTATTGGATTTTTTGAAACCAAAAATTCAGAACGTTCGAAGTTGAATTTAGAGCGCTTGCATAAAACAGCTATTTCGGCCATGAAACAATCACACGGGGCTTGGATTCCCAAGATTGAGTTGATGGATTGGAGCCAAGTGTTTTCAATGAATGTAGAGTCTAAATTTATTGCGTATTGTAATTTGGAAGAAAGTGTATCTGTGAAAAGTCAACCGCATCCTTTGGCAGATATTGTTGGTGATGTTGTTATTTGTATTGGTCCAGAGGGGGATTTTTCTGCGGATGAATTCAAAAGGGCAGTTGATTGTGGGTTTAAACCGTTGAGTTTGGGCGATCATATTTTACGTGCCGAAACAGCGGCAATCACAGCTTGTGCCTGGGCAAACTGGGTTTAAATGTGTTTTTATTTAGGGTTTAAAATTGATCTAAACGTTTATAATCGATTATAAACGTTTGGTTTACGAATAATAAATTAGAGTTTTAAGACTTTTGTGTTGTTAATATTAAACAACATGAAAAATTTATTGAATTCTGTCCGATTGTACGGCAATGTAGGGAAAGATCCTGTAATCACCATTTTTGAAAATGGTGGAAAAGTAGCTCGATGGTCTATGGCCACTAATGAGAAGTTAAAGAATGCCAAAGGTGAAGTTTTTGACGAGGTCATGTGGCATCAATTAGTCGCTTGGGGCAATGCGGCGACTTTGGTTGAATCATTTGTAAAGAAGGGATCGAGAATTGCGGTTGAAGGAAAACTCACCCATCGCAGATTCACCAACAGAGATGGCGTTGAAAAGGAAATTTCAGAAGTGTTAGTAAAAGATCTGCTTCTTCTAGAAAAGAAACAGCCTCAGAATCAAGAGACTGATGAAATAGAAGAAGCCGTTCCGTTTTAGTTTTTTAATTAGTCATCAAGAAGGGCTGCCTCGTGCGGCCTTTTTTGTGTTTTATGCAAATTTTATGAGCTGAATTTTAACGGTTTAATAGGGGGATTGATCTTTGGAACTTGTTTTCGCGATATGGAAAAGAAATACTGTTTGGAATGTAATGATTCTCTGAGAGGAAGAATAGATAAAAAATTTTGCTCAGACAATTGTAGATCTGCTTATCACAACAGAGAAGGAGGTAAGACATCGCCTATGGTGAAAGTAATTGATCATCAACTTAAAAAAAACCGTGAAATCTTGAAACAGATGTTCAGTCAAATAGGCGCCGGTCGCGAGAACGTAGAACATGTTATTACTTCTGAACAAATTCGTATTTACGGTTTTGTTTTTGATTTTTATACACATAGGAAAGTTTTAGACCGTGGTGAGTATCTTTTTTGCTATGACTACGGATACAATAAACTAGACGATGAGCGCATTCATGTGATTAAACACGACTTATTAAATCGTGGTGTGGATAATATTCCGTAAATTTGCGGTTCCATTCGTTGGCCATGAAAGAAAATAATGAACAGAGTAAAAAATTTACTCTAAAAGACCGCAAGCCTGTATCCCAAAATCATGGCGAAAATTCCCCGAAACCTGAAAGAACAGAAAGACCAAAAGTAGAACGTTCAACTGAAGGCGGATTCAATAGAGAAAAGCGCAGCGAAGGAGGTTTTAGTAGAGATCGCAGATCAGACGATAGACGCAGCGAAGGC
>Ga0172372_10012100_pt1 | contig 10865 bp, 4 predicted proteins | sample LakKiv5m_2_FD_114544 | JGI IMG/M metagenome (GOLD analysis project Ga0172372, IMG submission 114544) | Freshwater microbial communities from Kabuno Bay, South-Kivu, Congo - kab_092012_9.5m | ecosystem: Environmental > Aquatic > Freshwater > Lake | place: Democratic Republic of the Congo... | reverse complement strand
GGGAGTTCTCCGTAATCGACAATGCGCTGGATATTTTGATTCAGTCGCACCAATTGGGTTTTTACGTCAGTGTTGCCGACAACCATTAAGAAGCGAGCACGAGTAAGGGCAACCTCCGTTGGGCGTTGATCTCGAAGTTGCCGCCACCTATCTTTTAGAGACTCCCTTTGACTACGGGTACTACTTTTCATTGTACGGTATACACTATCGACTTCCCGTTTGTCATTAGTTAGGGTTGATATCCACACGTCACTTTTACACAAATCTCGCGTTTTGATTAGCTCCTCAGTATCAATAAATTTCGGGTGCATTTCGATGGCAAGATCAACAATTTGCTTCCAATCGCTGGCAAGTGCTGTCAATTCCCGATTTCGCTTTTCCAGCAGTTGCACAATCGCACGGGAATCGCGCTCTTCATGTTGTTGCTCAAGTAGGCTTTCGAACAGTTGTAGTTGTTGTATCAACATGTCGCTAGTTACTCCCTATCCAGCGTTATGAGTGTGTCAATGGTGGTGTATATCTGGCGCAATGCTTGGTCGATTTGTTGCTTTAATGCGTTAATATCGCCATCTTCCTGACTGACGAATTGACGTTGCAGTTCTTCAATGCTGTAGGTGATGCTTTTGGTTTGATTTTCGAGATATTCGGCAAACTGGCGGGCATCACTCTTGTCATCGATAATCGCGGACAGATAACGCCACTGCTGTAAGGTATGCGCATTTTCAAAAGCAGGAATATCGCCGTCTACAAATTTTTGCAGACGCTCCGTTTTGAACTTAGGTACCTCTTGCATTGGATGTTTTAGTGTCTCTGCCCGTCGTTGGAAGGCGCGAAGTGCTTTCAGCACATCCCCAACACTATCATCACTTAGCAGACGCTTCAGAGTTTCTTGCAGTTCAATTAAATCAGTGATCTCTTCTTGACGTGCCTGTGTACCTATTTCCCCAACAAGCCAATCATGGACATCAATAACATCTTTCCACGCAGGACTTCTAGTTTCAGGAAAGGATATCTTGATTAATTCACCGAAGTGGTTGACGTTCTTGAGCAGGTTCAGCGCACGGGCAGCGTCAACAAACCCCACTTCCCTTGACGTACCCTGCGGACAGTTTAGCATGAACAAATACTCGTCCAGCACCGGTGTGCGCTTGTCACCGAGAAAGCGTTTGACTACTTTGTTCCATGTCACTGTGCGGTTAAGATTCCCGTTGGCATGTAAACCGGGGTGCTTTGCAAATGCAACGATCTCATGAAATAGTGACTCGGGTACCTGTTTGCTCAGCTTGCCACTGATTGCCGTCAAACCATAAACTGCCTGGGTTAATGCAAATTCGTATGCGATGTCATTACCTGTGTTGTCATCGCTACCGATGCTTTTCACATAGTCCAGCAATCGCTGTTCGTTGCGTGCAAGCCATTGATGCAGCGTTGTTACATCGGTTGCCAGTTGTTCTGGAGTGGGATCGGGAAGATTGAGATGATCGATCGCGTGCAGGACAAGCGCAAATTCATTGGAGCGCTCAAAAACCATGTGCGGGGGCTTCGACTCACGACCTGATTGATCTTCAATGACAAAGCGACGTTGTGTAATACGTTCATCAACCAGCGTGCGCGAAACTCCGTGTAATTCCCATGAGATGGCGTTTTTTACAAATGAAACCAGTTCCTTAGCAAGTTCAGTATAATTTATCAATTTCCCGCCAGTGCGCCATTGTTCAATATCATCAGAGTAACCTGTTTTTGCTGGCTTCGACGGTGATGATAATGGATGTGCTTGGGGTGCACTTGAAGTCACACTACTGGTAATGGGTAATTTGGGGTATGTTGGTTGTTCGACAGGTGGTCTAGCAACAATGTTATCACCGATGAAAAACGGTAACTGGAATGCCTCAAAAACAACTGGTGTCAATGCCCCCACCGTCTGCTCATCGCTGTTTGCCGGACTATCCACTGTGCCATCACCCCAGATACGCAGTAGAGTTTCTATTTGATTGCGTTGCCCTGTCGATTTGGCAACACGTTCAATACTCTGTCGTTGTGACGGTCTTTGTAGATTGGGCGGGTCTACATCCGGTGCAAGATCATTGGGCGGTGGCGGAAATGTTCCTACACGAATTTTGTCGGTATGACTACTGAGAATGTAACTTAGGATGTTGTTCAAGAGGGCACGCGGGGTACGTGTGGCACGTTGTGGGTTCAGATTATTATAGAGGTTTGATAGTGCTCGCTCGTTAAAGGGAAACAAACCCACATGGTTGTCTTCGCCCTCAATTGTGATGAAGCCGAAATGTTCATGACATCGATTACGTACTGGGCAGTCGGTGCAAGCGTTAGGTAATGCATCGGGATTAGCCTGTTGATTCGCCCACGTTAGGATGGTTTCTCTCGACAAGCGAATCGCATTGAGATAGCGTCCCGCGAGTTCTACGACGTTTTGATCGGACCGTAGTAAATTTGATACCTGAGCGGTACTATCACCGCTATTGAGCGAGATCAAAAATGTTACGCGCTGACGTATATTTTCGCGGAATTGCTCGGCATAGTAGTTATCAGTTACGCCAATGAGACTGGTCAAGCGGCAGAACTCTGGGTTATCTGAGCCGTGTTGCGCCACCAGTACATCAATCAACCCTGTATCAATCCCGGTGAAGGCAGTAATGTCCTCAATGAATAGAGTTAGGTTTTTGCCCTCTTTGCGCAGTTGGCGACGCAAATCGCTAAACATAGCACGCAGTTGTTCTGGTGTGATAGTCGTCAGGTTACTGACTGCCCGATTGAGGAGCGCATTCATATAGTTGACAATACTGGCACGCTGAGATGTAGCGAAATTAGAAAGTCGTTTGGCAGCAACATCACCACGCTCAAATTGACGGAGTAATTCAGGGGGAAAATCAAAGTCTGCTTCATCAAACTGTGGCATCTCCTCGCCTGTACCAGCTTGGCGCTCTTCCCCACTTAAGAACTCCACAATGCGTTGAATACCACCATCGGAGCGTTGTAAATAATCTCTGGCAGGGGAACTCAGCAGAAAGTTTGGCATATCTTTTACGATGCGTTTGGAATACACGGTTTCTGATGGCTCATATGTCCCTTCATCGACTGCCATTGCTGCCTCTTGTAGCGCATTCAGCAGACGATTGCTTAGCTCACTACCAGACAAACTGTTTGTTGCCTGTTCTAAACGCTGTAAGTAGGTGCTAAATTGGGGTGAATCAAAAATCCCCTCTCTGATGATTTGACGCAACGTCTCACGTAGGCTACTGTTCGCTCTACGGATTAGTAGCGTTTCTTCTGCTAAACCTTCCTCCTTGCAGAGGGCCACATAGCGTTCTTTCAACCAACGCACTAGATGTGACTTACCTGTTCCGGGAATGCCCTTAAGCACTACAAACGTGTGCTGGTCAGTTCGGGCACGGTTAAGTAATTCACCTAGTAGTCCCTGCTCGCTGTCATCCGTCACATCGTAGTCACCGCGTTCATACCGCAAATCGGTGATCGGAAAATGTGTAGCAAGGAATGTCGCTGAATCCATTTCAACCGCCTCACGGTTGATTACCTGACTGATTCGAGATTCTTCCCAGCAGGTATAATTGATTGATTGATGCATCGTATTTAAGTCCTTCCACGTTGAATATGACTGATCCGGTTCACATCACCATATATCGGAAAAAGTTGCCATAGATCACCGGAATCTGGCATCTCCTTTAATGTCACTTCATGGCACTTGTACAGCACCCGTAATCCAGTAGATAACATAAAACTAATGTTGTTACTTCGATTCTCATTCGGGCGACTGAGTGTCCATGCTTCCTCGAATAAGGTACCACCATCCAATTCCGGGCAAACCGTCGCCAGTTTTTCCATAAAGATGCGCATTGTGATTGGTTCACCATACGGTAGTGTCTCATTTAGCACCCCACGCAGTCGCCCACTGGCATCCGGCACAAAACCGCAACGAAACGCATCGTGGGTGACACCCCACCCCAGAAATGCAGCCCAGTTCATCCAACCGTTAAACTTGGTGTCGTTCATAGCACGGGTGGACGCATCGGAATCACTGCCTTGTGATGGATACATCTCCTCACTGAATTTTGCGGTCAATCCGATTTTATTCAGATTACTGATGTGTGCATCCTGCACTGCGAACCACGCTGCGAATTGATTAAACACATAGTTATTGGGTGCGTTGGGGTTGGTGATGCCCATGACGCGCTCCTGCATGTATGCGCGGTATACATCAACTCGGTCAATTTTTTCAGGCACACTGGCAGCTAGTCGGAGTGACTGTCCGTTGTCTGTTATTTCAATCATGCCCAATGCCACGAGTAGGGCAATTGAATCTTTCGCTCTTGTCTGAGTGTCAGATAATGCTTGGGGTTGTAATAAATCCAGTACATTCTGCCTCGACTTTTCCCCGACCAATGCCAATAATTTTAGAATAGCGTGCAATCTGAGCGGGGTTGTAATTCCTGCAAGATGAATTTCTGCCATAAATTCTCTCCTAAAGCGTGTAATCTAATATGCGGAGCTGTTTCAAAAAGTGATCTAAATTTTCCTGATGACCGTTCACGCGATCCGTAAACAACCCATGTAGACTGTTCAGTCGCAGTGAACGTGGCAACACATAAATCAGTTGGGCGTGGGTATCGGTTTGCCATCTTTGCAACTGACGGTATACCCTGTCGCTCTGCTTATCATTGACATTCAAGAATGCCAATAATGGAAGGGGAAATAGTTGCATATCAAGCTGACCGCTAGTAAATAACATGTGTGGGCGATCTACAATGGATTGTAACTGCTCAACCAGTTGGGCAGCGTACATATCAAACATATTATTCGATAAGAGAACCTGCATCACACCCCGCCGAACCAACCCTGTAATGAGTTTCTCCAGCACATCAAAACGTAGTGCTTCATCGCTGTCATAAATTAGTTGTAATACCGATTGATGCCTCATCAATTTTTCGACATCACCCAATCTTGGCACGGGGTTATTGTGATTCATGTCGATGTCGGCGTTAATCTCCAGTTCCATGCTTGTCGCATAAGGTGGCTGTTGTTGACTGCGACATGACGGGCAACCGCCACATGCCAACCCAACTGGAGCATACACTTCCTCAAACCCATAAGCCAGACATTGCGTCGCATCATTAACCTGATGCGTGAATATCGCGTAAAGATGATTACTAGCAACAATAAGTTGTTCAAGCTCTTGTTTGCGTGCCTGTTCAAAGGCATCAAAAAAGTCCTGTTTATGATTCACGACATCATGTCGCAAGATTTCTATTGGCAACAGGTCATAAGTTGCTGTTTGTGAATCCTCATCCACCAGTTCAGATGATAGGTCAGTGACACGGATAATCTCTGCTCGTTGCATCAACAACAACACATGGTCATTCCAATCGCGGTTGATTTCGGATTGGATCATATCGCCCTTTGGGGTGATGCTCCGATTGACTACCAACTGTCCATTAAGCGATCTCCACGAATTGTGCAACATTGCTTCCCAGCGTAACCATGCTTTCTTGCTAGAAATGCGCGACGTTTTACTCATGCTTAATGCCATTTTACGGTCACGTTCAGTTGTAACCATCAAACTAAGACTGCTGCACCCGTCACGTCCGCCGCGCCCCACCTCCTGATAAAACCGATCTAAACTCTCAGGGAAAGCAGCATGAATAATTGTTCGCACATCTGGCTTATCTACACCCAACCCAAACGCCGACGTTGCGATCATCAAATCAATTTGATCGTCACGCCACTCTTGGACCAAATTTAGACGCAGATTGGCTGGTGTATTGCCAGTAAAAGTGGCTATACGACGATAGCCTTCCTCAGTCACAAGCCAGTCTTTGTAATCCTCGGCATCATCGGGCTTCGTAAAATAGACGATAGCAGGACGGGGTAGATGTCGCAATGCTTCCCGTACATGATCCCGTTTGCGCCAATAATTGGGTGTATCGACCATCCAATAGCTGATTTCTGGACGAAGTTGATTGACCTGAATGTGGTAAAACTGTTGCGACGGCAACGTGAATAATTGTTTCAATGTAACCAGCGCAGGTGGTGAGATAGTTGCAGACAACATCGTTAAGCGGAATGTGCCGTTGCTTGCCTCGTAAAGTCGTCGAAAATAAGTTGACAAAAACTGAAAGTCTGTGCGAAACGAAGCACCCCATGTTTCAATCAAATGTGCCTCATCAACAACAATGCGGTCAATTCGGTTGTTAGCGGTTGCTTCATGAATAATGTGGCGAAACTCGCTTTTAATCAGCGACTCCGGCGACATGAACACAATCGGGATTGTCCCCCGTCTTACACCCTCTCGAATAATTTTGCGCTCTGTATCCGAAGTGTCTCCAGCAAGGTAATATGGTTGATGATATGGATCTGTGTTCTTGAAATGTTGGCGAGCGGTCTCGTTCTGATCGATTGCCAGTGCCACCGTCGGTACGATTACAATTGTGGTTTTACCCCCACCCTGTCCACGCTGGGATGTCACCCATGCTGGCAAATAAACCGCCATGCTTTTACCAGCTCCTGTAGGCAATGTAATCAGTGTGGTCGAACCCGGTGCTGCAAATTGTGCTGCCCAAACTGCCTGTCGCTGCCCTTCGGTTTGGTATGTGGTAATCGCCTTGCCACCAGTTCTCATAAAATCATACAATACACCATCCCCCAGAACCGGTTCGTAGGTTCGCCGACCAACCAACTGGTCGATGGTTGAGGCATCTGACAACCAATCTGGTGACCAGTCCAATGCAATAATCAGCACAGTATCCGGTGTGTTGCCGATGCGAAGTTGTAAGCCAAAGTGAAGTGCTTTGTCAGGAATCGAGTCCCATACATCCAATGGGAATTCCAGCGGTCCATATTGTCGTGTGGCTTGCCGAATCAACACCAATAAATCCGCTACGCCTATCACCTCTCCGGCATCATGTGCGAGTAGAGCTTGCAACAACCGGATTCCTATCCGAGACAATGCCAACTCTGTTCCAATAAGCGCAGTGTGCAATTGTTGCTGCTTTCCAATCATGGTTCCCCACGACTTTGGTGGTCTTAACAGCGTTGTCTGTAACCATTTTTTGTCAAACAGACTCATGTATGGGTAGCAACCTCCAGAAGGCGACAGACTCCAAGCGGATCAGCGGATGACGAACACCCTCTGCCAGTGCATTAATTAAGCGGGCATCATCAATTGAAGACGACCTGTCCCAGTCAATTCCCTGTGCCCGTAGCCAGATTTGCACTGCCTGTTCCGCGAGGTGCTGTTGTTCTAAACGTTTCAACAATTCTTCCGCTTCATAATCCAGCAGATATTTGTTGGTGATGTGTGCCCATACCGTTGATGCCACATCCTGGGTTAATGATTTCCACTCATCATCGGGAAAGTGTTGCCTAAAATTTGCCAATTCACCGCTCTGGCGTTTCCCCAGATGCTTGCCGATTAACCGTTTATCGATCAGAAAACGTCGAATCGGGTGTGAATAGGACAGTATTTTTCCTTCAAGGTCAATAAAAATGCGCTCAATTGGCTCTCCTAAGATGCCACGTGTCCGATATAGATGAATTGAATCAAGCCCCAGCGCATACAGCGGACGGGGGTCGGTTTGCAACGTGAATAGAAACTCAAATCCCTCCCACTCAACCTCGATTTTTGGTGATTCGAGACAGATTGCCGCGCACCGTCCCCTTTCAGATTCCAGCGCATTGTTGATGGTTGCCCGCGTCCAGGGTTCGGCGGGTGCAAAAAAAACTAGATCTTCACGTTGAATAGCAATCGTGCGATTAAAGGTTCCCTGTATGACTAGTCGACGACTACGGATGGCACGTTCATTGGCATCTTCCATGTTGGGGATGCTCATTAATTTGGCATTTTGCATTGCTTTCAAGCTGAACTGCTTGGGATGGTAGGTGAGAATATCAGAGTGGGCATCAAATTGATTTACCAAGCCAATATGATTTGCCCACTCACTCACGCCTTCTCGCAAGGACGCACCATCGCCGTACATCTCACTGATTTCAGCTATTTCATGACGCACATTTGTATTTACTGCCATCTCTTCATAGATGCGTTCTAACTCAATCTCATGGCGCATTTGCTCTACTTCAGCTTTGAGATCAGGCAAGAGCCGCCGTAAACCGTCGAAAATATCCTGATGGAACGCCACGTCAATCCGATTTTGAACTTCTTCAATAATAATTTCCAGTCCACTCATTGACTGTGTGAATACTTGAAAACTCCCCTGAAACAGATTCACCAGATCAGACTCAATCTGGTTGTGGGCAAATGGTATGATTGAGGTGACAACCCCCGTGCGCCCTAAGCGGTCAATACGTCCAATGCGCTGCTCAATGCGTGCCGGTGACCAAGGCACATCAGCATGAATCAGAACACTGGCTATCTGGAAGTTACGCCCCTCGCCACCCAATTCGTCACATAAGATGACACGACACGCTGGATCACTTTGGAAGCGATCCGCCTCTGCTTCTAATGCATCACTATCCTGTATTCCCACATGAAAGGTCGCAATGGTACGACTGCCAAACGTAGATCGAAGCAAATCATCCAATATTGCAAGTGTTTGTGACCAACCAGTAAACACCAGCACTTTGCTGTCATTATTGGCATCAAGTGTATCTTTAATAGCAGCTAAGATTTGTCCTAATCTTTGTTGTTTGTCGTGCGTGGGATGATGTGCCTGTTTTTTGCGGTTCGTCAAGTATGCTTGAGATGCCACTTGCCAGCGTTGAACGCTCTGGTAGGCGTTTTGCCATAAACGAGTTTCGTCGGTGAAGGGATGCAACACGTTGACTAGTGCTTGCAGGCGTGCGTACTCATGGCGCGGACTTTGCATCCATAGCAGTCTGAAATCGTGTTCTTCCACCGAACGGGATTCGGTATTTGTCATCATTGCCTGCCAGCGAACGTCCAGCAAATTGAGTGTTGCATCTGGGCTACTGGCAAAAGCATGACACAGTGCGCGACAATAAGCAATGTTTTCGCTTTTTCCGCCGGCAACTGATTGCTGAATATATAACATCAGTTCATTGTAGGCATCCGTTTCCAAATCAGTTGGTGTGTAAGTATAATAGTCATCCAGATCGCGTTTCGGAAGCAAGTTCGGTTCAATCGCTGTGCGCCGATTACGAATCACTCTGCTTTCGATTCGATAATTTTCAGTGATATATACAATTAGCTGTCGACTGAGTGCCAATGCTACGTCAACATCGTCCAGTTCAGTTAATGAGGTTATTTGTTGTTGAACATAGACATCGCCACCTAGAATGGCGACTGCAGGTTCCATCAGGTCAATAAACTCGTCAATCTCATAAAAGTCCGGTTCCAAACTTTCCTGAACTGTTTGAACCACACTATAGAGCACTTTCTGATTCTTGATAATCTCCTCAAAACTGCTCTCATTGAGGGCGTTATAACGTTGTGGATGTAGCAATCGTAATAGGCGTAAATACTCTACACGACGATGTTGAATGGGTGTTGCCGATAATAGTAGCACTCGGTCACTGTCGCGGCTTAATAGTTGAATGCGTTCATAAAGACGTGATTGACGAGAGATATGATGAGCTTCATCGGCAATGAGTAAATCCCATTCATTGGACTGCACAAACTTCCATAATCTTTCATCGGTCTCCAATGCCTCATGTGTAATCAATAGATTAGACACGGCAGATCGAACAGTTTTCTTCTGCCACAGATTAAACCGCAACCAAAATTTTTGATCCAGTTCTTGATACCATTGTTGTACAAGGGCATCAGGAACCACAATCAATGTAGACAAACCACCGTAACGGTCTAGCAATCCCTTCAAGATCACACATGCTTCAATCGTTTTGCCCAATCCAACTTCGTCCGCAAGAATGTATCGGCAAAGATTGTTACTAAGAACCCGTGTAATCACCTCTGCCTGATGAGCTAAAAGCAACACACGAGTGTTAACTAGGGAACTCAAACCCAGCGTCGCATTTTGTAGTTCGGCGTAGACGCTGACAAAGTTATTGCGGTGGCGTAAATAGGAGGGATGGTTCAACTCATAGTCAGTAAGTTGTTCCAGAGGATTAATGTCCTGCCTATGAGAAGGTGGCATGAGATCACATTCAACTACCTGACGAATCTGACCATCTTGCATCTTGATATAGTAATTTAAAAACTCCCCATCTGTAAAACTGGGTTGTACTGATTCCAGAATAACAACGGTTTGCTCATCAGGAATGTAAAGTGCCTCAGTCATGGCAAGCACACGGCACCGATTAATTAAATGTAAGGATACTGTGTCAATTTGAAGCTCAGGTACACCATTTAGCGCAAATTGATCGAACGAGACGCTACATTCTTTTGTTGTAATCTCAATGGAAATAATACGACCTAAACGATGTAGTCTGTAATCTCCGCTATATTGACTACGTTCTTCTGGTGTGGGTACACGAACAAGCATTCCGACCTTATAATTTGAGTAATTCATGAAGTTATTTTCAGCAGACATTTAAGGTGGTTTTCATTAAACATAACTTGGATTATACGAGAAAAGCAACTTGAATCATACGAGGCTTTTAAGAAAAAATAAATGCGAAATGAGGTCATATTGACACGTATGTGTCAAATGTCATCTGGCATTTGAACACTGTTTCAAGGGAGACTTATAGGTATAACCTAGCGAGTGCTCTCGCCACGGGTGCGCTCGCCGTTGAACAGCGAGGGCTTAACGGGCGTAGTGACGCGCTCGATCACGAGGAAGCCTTGCACCTCCACGCGCCCCTCGTCGTGTAGCCCCTCGCGCATGACTTCCATCGCCACTTCTAATACTTGCTTCACCTGCTCGTTGGTGAGTTTTTGCTGGGGAAACTTT
>Ga0172372_10012099_pt1 | contig 10867 bp, 10 predicted proteins | sample LakKiv5m_2_FD_114544 | JGI IMG/M metagenome (GOLD analysis project Ga0172372, IMG submission 114544) | Freshwater microbial communities from Kabuno Bay, South-Kivu, Congo - kab_092012_9.5m | ecosystem: Environmental > Aquatic > Freshwater > Lake | place: Democratic Republic of the Congo... | reverse complement strand
CGGGGAGGTTTCGCGCACCTCCCACGCCGCACTCTTCACCCGCCCCGCAAACGGCAAAGAATCTGTGTATGTACTGGACAAGGTGTCGTTTTCTTTCGTCAAAGAGGCGGAGTCTCTACCGGTTCTCGATGATATCAATCTATCTGTAGATTCAGGTGAGCGTCTCGCCCTCGTTGGCCCCAGTGGGTGTGGTAAAAGTACGCTGTTGAAACTATTCGCCGGTATCCTGACGCCTTCTTCCGGGAGTTTGTCTTTCGTGGGGTTTCCATCCGTACCGCTTGGCACGGATGTCCTTTGGGTGCCGCAGGATGTAGAGGTTTTCTCGGGCACCGTCCGATACAATCTGTCGCTCGCCCTGAGCAGTGGTTCACTCGAGGATTCGCTCGAACTTTTAGGCCTTTCCGCCGAGTTTGCCGGGGTGCTTGAGCGCCCGGTTTCGGAGCTTTCTTTTGCGCAGAGGAAGATCCTGTGTTTCGCCCGCGCCGCAGTGTGCAGCCCCCCTGTCTTGTTGCTCGATGAGCCCACGTCCGGTCTGGCCGATTCGCAGCGAGGTTTGGTTATCGACGCCCTGGGGAGGCTCGGTTCGTCGACGACGGTGGTGCTCGCCACGCATTCGAGATCCCTTATGAATGCGTGCAGCAGGCTGGTTACACTCCCCGGTTCTCGCGCTGACGGCAAATTGGTGCTTTGTCGGTCAGAGCGGGCACAGTTGGGGTGATGACGGACTACGCTACGCCAAGTAATTTTACGAACCCAGCAGAGCTGCTGCCCGCCGCCGTGTTTCCTTACGAGCCGCAGCAGTACGCGCATCTGTCCGGCAATTTGAACTCGGGAAAGTCCAGCATTTCCGTAAAAATTGACAAGAAACGTTTTCTCCGTAAAGGTAGTGTCGAGAAAAATGTTTTCAGCGCGGCCTCTTTGCACATAGAGTACGTACCGGGTCGCTACTTGCTGGAATGGACCAAACTCAACGACTACCTGGATTCATACCTTGAGTGGTCCGGAACCGGGGAGGCAGCGACCCTGAAGATCTACGAGGACATACATAAAGCCATTAATCCCGTAAAACTTGAGATCATCATGAAGTTCGACCATTCTTCCTCGGGGGGATGGTTTTACGAGGTGAAAACCGTATGACGACCTTGCCCACCCCCGTAGATTTTCGTGATATCTATAAGGAAGGATCCATGGACCTCGCGCCGGGTACGGTGGATTTGGAGCTCACCGTCCAATGCACCAATTTCCTTCACCGCAGCTCCCTGGCAACCGGGGCGAACAAGGTTCGCACCAACCTCAAAGTGGTTTACCGTCCCAGCGACCGCGTTTTGTCCTGGTCCGCGTTCGAGATGTTCATCGAGTCGCTCGAGCACGAGCCAATGGGCTTGGAGCACGCCGCTGGCCTTATTCACGACTATGTCGACACCAACGTGAGACCGTCGTATCTGCAGGTGATACTGGAGCGCGACGATTCGCCGGGCTTCGTGCTTTTCTCGGTCGTCGCCTCCGCGTAACCTTGGATCGCCTGCCGATCCTGTTGGTGCGGATAATCGCAGGCAGGCTACCGACGATGTCCGGTCGGCGGCCCGCCGCCGGTACCGGTGCAGTCTCGGCCTAGAGTTTAGACTCTGCCCGGGTTCGTGAAATCTCGCGCATCAGGCGTCTGAGTAGACTGATCTGTGAACCGAGTCCTCGATTCCAGTGGGATGCCCCGTGTACACGTTTACCGAAGGCCGCGGAGAGACGCACCATGCGTAGCCCCTCGCGCCGCATTGCCGTGATCACATATGTTTCGAACTCCAGTCCGTCGGGTCCGCGCAAGAGGGCGTCTGCGCGCGTCGCGGGGACGATTGTCGGTGTCCCGCCAACCTCCCAGTAAGGCCCCAGGCCCCAAACGCTTAAGATAACACCGGCGAAAGCGGAGGGACCCCATTCAAGGAAAGGCCGCCCCACGCGTCTAGCCTTCACGTACGCCGAATCGTAGGCGTGGGACGCGTCCAGTTTGTCCGCCAGTTTTGCGGCGTCCACCGGGCTGCTTTTCAGGTTTCCCGGGAGCCACCCGATGTAACCTTCCCCGTTTTTGTCGGGCATGTCTCGCAACATTTGCGACGCCGCCTTTACTCCTGCTTTGACGGCCCGACCGAACCCGCCACCGCTGTCGCATGTCACCACGGTCGCCCCACCGGCGACCAGCAGGGCGTTGGTGTCGTCGCTCGATGCGTGGTCCACGAACACTACATGTACGTGCGGTATGCTAGCGACCATGCGGAGAAGATCGGTAACGTTCGCCGACTCGTTTCGTACGGGTATCACCAGTACAAGGGGTCGTTTGACGGGGGTGTCACCGGGGTTCACGAGTTCATCCTTCAGTGGGTGTTAGTAAATTCTCGACTTCCTCAGTGGAGATCTGCTCTAGAATATGTTTAGGTATATTGACGCCGACATTATCGCCCCGATACTGTCTGTCCCTAAGGTACTGCAGTATCCCGGCTTTGCAGGCGTTTTGCAGGTATGTCTCAACTGTTTTGCACATTTGAGCGCTTTCAGCGTAGTCCTTGCGCAGGAATTGGTACGACCAGGATGCCGCTATCATGCACTGATTGCGCTCCTTGATGCTGTCGGGCCCCGTGTCCGCGATGATGGTTTCGCACATGTTGCCGACTTCGCCCGCGAAGCTCGTATAACCGTCCGGGCAGTAGGCATCGCAATGAGCAGCGTCCCACGATTCCCACATCACTAATAGTCTACCGAAGGCTAAGTAGCATGTTTCCTCAAAGCCGGGTGTCGTCCCGCACCATTCCAGGGATTTTCGGTATTCTTCGGGTCGCGTATCTGAGAGCGCACCCTCTACGCAGCCTTTCGTCGTCGCGCCGTATGGGGGCGCACATAAGTCCAGTGTTGTTGAGACCGCTGGTTCCGGGGCGTCCTGGGGACGACCGTTGTCTATAGCGGCATCCCTAGCGAAAATCCAACTCATAACTGCCCCCGCGCGGCATTCCTCGAGCCACACAAGGTTTTTCAGGGTTTCGCATTCGGGTGTCGCCCTCGTCAGGTTTCCGTTGTGTCTCCCCATGGCGGCATGTCCCACCCCGTGCGCGCAGTCCCTGGCTCCTATCCCGTCAGGACTCACAGAGAAACGCTCCACGAGACGATCGCATATCAGCAGGGCCGTCTCAGAAAACTTCTCGTCGGTCACATAGATTCCCATGGTTTCAAGCATTCCGTGGAAGTAGCCGAAGTTGCACGACAGGGTTCCGCCGTCTACCAGGGTTTCTATGTCCAGTCCCTTCTTCCACCCGTACACGCCGATGTCGTGAGATAGTTCGTGACAACGCAAGTCCCAGTCACCTTCGTCGCGCTCGCTCAGGAGTTCCAGACGAGACATTGCGGCCGCAGGGCCTTCCTGTAACACCAGAGTCTGCATGTATGAGGTCATGCATTCGTAAAGGTCCTCGTTCACGTAGTAAGCCTCGCGCGGGCACGGGTCGGTCGCGGAGTTCAGGTCGATCTCCGGTATCAGACTCCCGACCAAAGGTACGCCCAGGGCGACCACCAGGGCCAATGCCCCCAGCCGCCGGCGTTTGGTCATAAACAGGGCCGCGGCCAGTATAAGCGGAGGCACGCCCAGCAGCCAAGGGTTGAGATTCAGGTCCGATTTCGGTTCGTTGACTTCTGTTGGTGTCAGCGGTTCACCGACTACGATCGTCTCTACACCCCCGGGGTAGGATAAAGAGTATGTGCCTTTTCCGAGTTTCGGCGGGAATACAAGCAGGGCTTCCGCGTCTTTACGGGCCTGCTCGCCGGTCATGGGTATTATGCGTCCGTTTTCGTCGGTCAGTTTTACGGCGCCCGCATCCACGCCGGCCGACAGTTTGACGATACGCGGGCTCACCATTCCGCACCAAATGCTTAGTGTATCCGTTTTTACCACTGAGGACTCTGGGTTCAGATTGCACTTGGCGACCGGGACAGTCTGCCCGCTGTTAGCATACGCCCGCGCAGAAGGGGCTGCGAGTGAGACGACGAGTGCCAGTATCCAGATTCTTCTGAGATTTGTTTGCCTGCGCATTGTACTAATCGTGCCGCGGGAAACCGAATTTACCACTAAGCGTACTTTCCGGAAACGGTAGTACTAAGGTAATAGGCTAGATCACTGTTGTTGGACCAACTGTCTGCACATGGCGCGGTCATCCACCGTGCACGAGAAAAAGAGGAGTCTGAGCGGGTGTACGTTTCCGTAGGCCGTCGAGCGATCCTGTTTGTGAACCATCAGGGTCTCCACCTCGCCGGAGATCAGTGTCGGGCATACCGCCCCGTCGGCACCTCTCCAGCAGAGCAGAGCGGCCTCTACGGGCGGCGGGGTTGTATCGCCACCTGCGAAAACCTGGTCGGTGTTGCTAAACCACTCTCCGCCCCCGGTGTCCCAGGTTACGACGAACGCCGGGAGTGTTACGCCTTCCTCGCAATAGGCACCCTCGCCTATGAAGGTATCCAATACCGATCGTGGCAGGTTTGTTATTATGCAGAAGATCTCGTTTCGTCTTTCTAGTTCCAGCAGCACGCCGCTAGAGGAAGATAGCCATGTCGGTTCGACGAGAACGAGTGCGAATGTTTTCCCGCCGGATCGTTCGACCACGGAGTCCGACATAGCGGAGACGTGTTGTCCGTCCACACCCCCGCCCGTAGACAGATTTTCCGGCAGTATCCCGTTAACCGTAAGAGTTGTTAAGGCTAGTAGTGTCGCGCCGATCACCCAACCGCCCACACCTCGCGTCACGCCTTGTAGCCGCTCGCTCACAGGCACCTTTTGAAGAAGCCGCGTCGCCAGCGTGACGATTCCGGCGCCTGCCGCCGACCAGGCAAAGATTATCACCCCGGAAATCCAGACAAGTTCGGTACCGACTTTTTCTTGTGCGGGGGATGCCACTATGGTCGCCGCCGCCCAGAAAGTGCCCGCGATCAGGGCGAGCGAGGCGAAGGGGTTCCGCCTGAGAAACGGTACGGCCAGCAGGACAGGTAGCAGCAGGGCGGCTGATAGCGCCCATAGAGGCAATCCGCTGTATGCGACGAGTTTATCCAGTCCCGTGCTACCGTTCGCCGCCTCGGCAATTTCCCGCCTGTATCTTGCGGCCTCGATGTAGTTTACAGGAAAACCTGGCTCGACGAAGACTCTTACGCCAAATGGTACGGCGAAAATGGCCATCAACGCGATGCCCGATCGACGCGGCCGCCTGTCGCCGCGTCTTACGATCAGAGCTCCGGCTCCCAGCAGCAGGGTGGTTATCCCCAGCGGGAAAGAGGGCGTGTGCAGGTGCGCGGCTATGCCGGAAGCTGCGATGAGAAAGTTCGGTCCGCAGCGACCGCAGGCAAATGCCAACGCGCCAGCCAGCAGGATGAGAACGGCCCACGGGCTCAGGAAGTGGATAGCGGAACCGTTCATGTCCAGTTTGCTGAAGTAGCCTTCCATCATGCCCACCGCCGTGGCCGCACCCAGTGCCGCCGCCCAGCCGGATAGTTTCGACCCGGTTATTCTCGTAAACAAGTACCCGGTTATCGCCACGGCCGTCAGCCTTAATCCCAGGAACATGCTCATAACCATAGCGTACACCGACCCGCCGATCCCCGCATCGTGCAGCGCCGACGCAACGGTCTTTAGCCACAGACCGAATGGTCCAGGGTGATGCACTCCCACGTCACTGTGGTGACCGGTCACGTACCAGCGTCTCTCTAGCGCGAGGGAAACTTGCAGCATGTCGCCCGCCGAATCCCCGGCCTCGTGGAGAACTTTCCCGGGAAGCCCCGTACGCATCAGGTACCATGCGTACACCAGCAGCAGGCATCCTGGTAGCAAAAGTTCCGTTACGCCTGCCCGCACGGCTGTTTTCACCGGGACAGTTCTCTGTTCAGTACCTGTCGGCGATCTCTTCGCTGCGAACATTCGGGTGGCGGGGCGCATACTGACCACGGTACGACTATCATCCACTATGTCAATGCTGCGCTTTGCGTTTTGGGCAACCCTAGGCAACCCCCATCCGCAACCCCCTCTCGGACAGGTCGCGCCCGCCTCCGCCCCCGGTTTACATCATTTCCTGCTGTCTTCCGGCGGATCTGCACCGGCGCGCCAGGTACGATCCACCCCCGAGGGCCGCTCTTGTGGCCTCACTGACGCAATCCGGTGGCACTACACGGTATGGTGCGTGAATGGACGCACCTACTTCCGGACTGGGACGGTGATCGTCACAGATTACTCAAAGCAAACCGTCACCAAAAAACATCCGGACAGGGGAAAGATACGGGATGAAATAAACTGGTACCGTAGCCTTCCTGCCGACCTTACGGCTTTCGCGCCAGCCCTGGTTAATGTACTCGAAGACGAACAAGGGTATGAGATGACGCTCATCCCGGGCCCCAACCTGGCCGAGTTGTGGGTTTTCGGAGCACAGGGATGGAGGTTCTGGGAGGTCGTCCTTAATGAGGCCGCCGACACGATTCGTCTCCTGCACGCACATCCACGACAGGACGCACACGACGCAGGCGTGGCGCAGCGCACAATGTACGTCGGCAAGACCCTCGAACGTCTCCAACTACTGGAACCGGCAAAGGACGTGACGCTGCCCGCCGCCCTCTGGGACGGCCTCCGCGTCGACGGCAAACCGCTGCCGGGTCTGCTGACGGTACGGGATGCACTGGAAAGTAGATACGACCACTCGATGCTGGCGGAGCCACGGCCCCAAACTATCATACACGGTGATTTTCATTTCGGGAACCTCTTCCGTCTACCGCAGGAGCGTTCGGTCATCATGATAGATCCTCGCGGGAGTTTCGCCGGACCTGCCGCCATCCACGGCGACCCGGTCTACGACTACCTGAAACTCGGGCACAGCATAGTCGGCAAATACGACCAGACCAGTCTAGGCCAGGTTCGCGCACGATACAGCGGCACAGACTTCTCCTTCATACAGGACTCGTCGACGAGCCGAGACCGACCCGACCAGCAAGCAGGTACTTGGCTCGTCGGACAACTAATGACGGACCACGGTTTGGGCGTCGAGGACCTCAATCTCGGTGTGAGTCTGCTGTTGCTGTCTCTTGCTGCACTGCACGGCGACCCGGCGTTGCAGACGACGCACCTTCTCCGAGGGCTGCAACTGTTCGGGGAATCCTTCTGATGCGCCCCGTTGTACTGCTCACCATGGCCGGCCGTTCCGAGCGGTTCAGCCGCGCAGGGGTCGATGTTCCCAAATGGTCGCTGCTCCTGGGGGGTCGCAGTATGCTTGAACGTGCCCTCGATTCGCTCGCCCCCCTCCTGAAGACGGGAGTAGACTTACGTTTAATAGTGCGCCCTGCGGACGCGGATTCGCCGCTTCTGGCGGATATCCTGCGCAGATACCCGTTTCCTGCGAGGATCGTGCCGTCGGACGGACGTGCGAGAGGCCAGGCCGTCGATGCCCTCAGTGGCATCGGGCACGGGGAGGAGGATAGGCCGTGCATCGTATGGTGCGTGGACACGTTCGTGCGCTGGTGCGACGAAACTGCCGCAGCGCTCGTCCGCGCGGAAGGAAACTGGCTGCTGACGGCGCCGTTAAGTGGCGAACAGTGGTCCTTTGCCGCCGCGACTTCCGCCGGCGAGGTGACGGCTACCGCGGAGAAACGGCGCATCGGCCCCGATGCCTCAGTCGGAATGTACGGCTTTGGTTCGTGTCAGGTGTTCCGTGACGCTGTGACCGCCGTCGCGGACTCGCAAGCCGAGGTGTACGTTGCACCGGTGTACAACGCAATACTGGGGGATGGTGGCCGTGTACGCCTAGTACGCATACCCGACGAGGCGGTAACATCCGTCGGGACTCCCGCGGAGATGCTAGCGGCCTGCAGTAGGCATGGCTGGAAAGTGCCGCCCGAACTGCGCAGTTACGCCGAGCAGAGACGCCCGGTGTCCTGAGTCTTCCCCGAATCTATGTGTTCAGCGTCACCCGGTGAACCAGCCATCCGCCAAAGCACTCTCGATCAGCACTTTCCTGCAGGCGTCGGGATCGTTGGACTGCGCAGCGCGAGTGTCACAGAGGAGTGCGTGAATACGGTCGACTTCTCCGGGGCCGAGAGCTACTCGACGGACAGTCGCCCGATATACGCCTCTCCTGCAGGCCCGCAGCGAGGGCTCGGTCAGCAAAACGCAGTGCTCAAGGGAGTTGCGTGCGAGTCCCTCGATGTGCTGCGGGTCGATTCGCTGTGCTTGCCTGACAATGTCGAGCGTCAACGCGGTATGGTTAACCACGGCTTCGCCCAGAGGCAGGAAGCACTCGAGAAACCACTGTTCCCCTAGCGTTTCACCACTTTCCCGGCATAGTGCGGGGTAGGCCGCCATCGCCGCGTCGATATCGGTGTACATTGGTGTTTCCGCCGGGTCGTGCTGCGGGGAGAGAACGGTCATCATAACCCCTGACATGCAGGAGTGTATCCGGGTAGGTTCCCCGTATATAGAACAGAGCTCGGCGGCGTCGGCGGCGTCGCGTACTGCCGGCCATACCGCGTGACCTACTGCGTGTATGCAGTCGGCCCGGACGGGGGACGGGACCTGTTCGCAAACCGGCATTATTTCAGCGACCCTGTCGGGATCTCTCATGCGTCCCAACTCCCCCATTACGCCGTGGAGGAATCCGTTGTCGCAGACGGAGGCCCCGCTTATACCTTCTAGTACCAACTTTAACCCGTCCCCTGAGGTTTCGTAGGCGCGGATACCCGCCGTGTGTGCTTGGTCGTGGCAGGGAATTTCGAACTTCGGGTGTGCTGCGACGAACATTTCCATGCCCCTAACGAATGTGGGCAGGTACCCGGCGCGCACCGCGTTGTCCCACACCGACTGTACACAGTCTTCCCGGTAACCGTAGGCGGCGTCCGCCGCGATGCAGGCGTCGAGTTGGGCCCGCACCCCGTCGACACCAGGATCTACCCGTCGGACACTCGCGACGTAGACGAGCGCCGCCGCAGAGACCATCGCAACGGCACCGGCAAGGATCTGTTTACGCATGATACCGACCGTCCATTTGGCTGTGGCAAGGGCAAGCATGGAATCTAGCCGGGAGAAAAGGACCGTCTATAGGGTGAACCCTGAAAAGTCCTCGGAAGACCCCTCGACCGACCCCGGTTCCGGGCTGGACGCATCGATCATGGATCTCGAGGTGCTCCGTGCCGCGATCCGCGATGCACGTTCCGTAAAGGGGGCACTGGGGGAACTTTTTGCCCGACTCGCGGAAAAAGCCGGGCGAAACGAGGCTTCCAGACTCTGGCTCGCGGTGTTTTCCGAGAGTGATGCCTCCGAGACGTGACCACCATCGTCGCCTTGAGCCGCCCCTGCCTGGTCCGTTGCCACGACGACCTCCCGGAAATCCCGGGGACGGTCGGCTAGCGGTATACCTCTCGGCCCCCACTGACAAATGAATGTCAAGTACAACCGGAACGGTGACGGACGTCACACGGGAAACGGTACGTTGAACGTAAGTAGAGGTCAGCGCGCAGGTGGATGTAGCCACCGGCTAATCGGACGTCGACCCAGTTGAGGCGGCCAGCAGTCGCAGATACTCTGCACGATCACCCAGCAACGGCTCAATACGGGCCCGTACAGCATCGGTGGAGAGATCGCGGTACGCGTCACTGGAACCGAGAGCGGCAGAGAAAACAAACACGGCGATAGACGCAACCAAACCGACCGCGGACAACAACTCCCGGCTGAATGTAAGCGTTGCAACAAACTCGACCTCCACGGCGGAAACTTCGCGACCGAGCCACGACTCGAGCACATCGACGCGAATCAGCAGGACCCCCAGCAAAAGCAACACCATCGAAAAAGCCGCCGCCGCCAAGAACGAAAACACCCCAGTGGCGACCGCCGCCAGCGCGACAATGTTGTATATCTCCGATCTACGAAGCACGTGGACACCAGCGGCTTCGACGGACCCGAAAGACAAGCCGCCGATCAGCATAGACAACGCGACAAGCGTAAAGGCGCAGAGCAGCAGCCCTCCAATCCCGGCGTTTGCAGCAACCTGCCAAGTTTCGGTGGCAAAGAACAAAGCCACCAGAACCAAAGACAGCAGCGGGACCGTACGCCACAGGCTACGCCAACCCTCACGCAGATTCGACAACGCAAAACGCGCCGCCCAGGCGAGCACGAAACGCAACCCCATACGCTCCTCTAATGAGTAGAAGACAAGCATGCACACGTTGAGTGCAGCAACCTCCGCCCCACTCACCCAATCCGAAACGCCCCCCACCACGACTGCCGGCACCACCACAAAAGCGGTTTCGGTCAGCCAGCGGGCAAACGGGCGATCGGAGCGATACTCCAAACGTTGAAGAAACATGCCGGCAAGTAGTGCACTCACCGCGACAACAGCCGAACCGACGACCACCAACTCCGAACTGAACCTTAGATAAAGTACCGCTTCCGCGGCCACTACCGCGGCGGACAGGAACACCAGAAATGTAGTAGGACGCAAATGTGGCCGACGACAGAAACTCACCAACCCCGAGGAGCGGAACTTGTCCTCGAACTCTCCCAGCGAACCCATCGGAGACACCGTACCGAACGAAAACTCTCCGTCACGAGTCGACGCAAACGTGAGGACTCGGGCGGGGTGCTGCCACTAGTCCCGGCTTTAGGACCACATGTGTCTTCGCACCGGGAGTTATGTGCATGTGAGGTTGCTACTTATATGCATATCTCTTGGTGAGGTATGCACATAAGTCCGGCGGCCTTGTAGGTCAGGGTTTGAGGGTGTTTGTTCACCGCCCTTTTCAGCGAAATTCGAGGATTTTTCAGCGCTTAGCGGCTCGATGTCTTCCTCGATTGGCTGGGCTACGAACCGGAATCGCT
>Ga0172372_10012098_pt1 | contig 10867 bp, 12 predicted proteins | sample LakKiv5m_2_FD_114544 | JGI IMG/M metagenome (GOLD analysis project Ga0172372, IMG submission 114544) | Freshwater microbial communities from Kabuno Bay, South-Kivu, Congo - kab_092012_9.5m | ecosystem: Environmental > Aquatic > Freshwater > Lake | place: Democratic Republic of the Congo... | reverse complement strand
GGGCGCGATGACCGTGCCGATGTCCCGCCCGTCCAGCACGGAGCCGGGCTGGCGCTTGGCGAAATCGCGCTGCAGGTCGAACAGGGCTGCGCGGACGCCGGGGTGCACGGCGACGCGGCTGGCCGCCTCGCCCGCGGCGCGGGTGCGCACCTCCGCCCGATCGAGATCGGAAAGATCGAGCGTGCGCGCCACGGCCTCGGCGGCGATCGGATCGTCCAGATCACCTGGGCCCGCCAGAACGCCGACGCCGACCGCCCGATAGAGAAGGCCGGTGTCCAACAGCGGATAGTCATAGAGCGCGGCGAGGCGCCCAGCGATCGTGCCCTTGCCGGACGCTGCGGGCCCATCGACGGCGATCACGAACGCCATAGCTCAGGCTTCCGTCAGCGTGGCGCCCAGGCCGCGCATCAGGTCCGCGAAGCCCGGGAAGCTGGTGGCGATCATGCCCGGCTCGTCGACGGCGACCGGCGCCTGGGCGGCCATGCCCAGGATCAGGTGGCTCATGGCGATCCGGTGGTCGCCGTGTGTCTCGACCGTCGCGCCGCCACGGGGCGGCTGGCCGGTCCCATGGACGATGAAGCCTTCCGGCTCCTCTTCGACATCGACGCCGCAAGCCTCGAGGCCAGCGGCGGTCAAAGCGATGCGATCGCTTTCCTTGACCCGCATCTCACCGACGCCGCGCATCACGGTGTCGCCCTCGGCGAAGGCCGCGGCGATGGCCAGGATCGGATACTCGTCGATCATCGACGGCGCCCGCTCGGGCGGAACGACCACGCCCTTGAGCTTGGAATAGCGGGCGGTGATGTCGCCGACTTCTTCGCCGCTCGACATCCGACGGTTCGAGATGACGAGATCCGCGCCCATTTCCTGAAGGGTCGTGAAGAGACCGGTGCGCAGTTCATTGAGCATCACGCCCTCGACCGTGACCTCCGAGCCTGGAATGATTAGACCGGCCACCAGCGGGAACGCCGCCGAGGACGTATCCCCCGGCACGGCCCCATGGGTCCCGGTCAGCTTCTGGCCTTCCGGCAGGCGGATATGGCGGATGGTCTTCTCGCCGACGACGCGGTCCTCGACGATCACCTCGGCGCCAAACGCCCGCAGCATGCGCTCGGTGTGGTCGCGGGTGGCTTCCGGCTCGATCACCTCGACGCCGCCTTCGGCGTGCAGACCGGCCAGCAGCACGGCCGACTTCACCTGGGCCGAAGCCATCGGCAGGGTGTAGTTCAGGCCGCGCAGGTTTCCGCCCTTCAGCGTCAGCGGCAGGCGCCCCTTGTCGCGGCCGAGCCATGTCGCGCCCATGCGGGCCAGCGGATCCAGAACCCGGCCCATCGGTCGGCTACGAAGCGAGCTGTCGCCGGTGAAGGTCGCGCACATCGCAAAGCCCGCCGCCACGCCCATGATCAGGCGAACGCCGGTGCCAGCGTTGCCGCAGTCGATCACGTCAGAGGGTTCCGAGAAGCCGCCCTGGCCCTCGATGCGCCAGCGGCCGACGCCTTCCTGTTCGACCCTTGCGCCAAAGGCCTGCATGGCCCGCGCGGTGGCGAGAACGTCGTCGCCCTCCAGCAGGCCCTCGACCGTCGTCGTCCCGGTCGCCAGCGCGCCCAGGATCATCGAACGGTGGGAAATGGACTTGTCTCCCGGAGCGCGCACGATCCCTCGCAGAGCGCTTCCGGGGGCGCTCTTCAATCCAGCCGACGACATGCCGAAACCGGCTCCTTAGTACTTGGTGGTTTTCGCGAAGGGGTTTGCTTTTGACAGCGGGCTCTCGTCATGGCAAGTGACCCGCCGCTTTTCCCATCCGGATCAAAGGGTCGCCACCTTGGCCAATCCCGACCTGGGCGCAAAACAAATCTGCCCCAACTGCCAATCGAAGTTCTATGACCTCAACCGCCGTCCGGCCGTTTGCCCCAAGTGCGGCGAGCAGTTCGACCCGGAAGAGGCCCTGAAGTCGCGCCGCGTCCGCGCCCGCGCCATCACGCCGGACTATGAGTCCGACGATGAGAAGGAGTCGGTCGCCCCGAAGGAGGAGGACGGCTTCGAGGATGAAGTCGACGAGACTCCGGAAATCGACGAAGCGGCCGAAGCCGACGTCGTCGAGACGGACGACGAGGACGCCGAGCCGGGCGCGACGCCCGCCGGCGACGCCGACCTGGGCGTCGACTTCGCCGAGGACGACGATCTCGCCGAAGACGAAGCCGACGACGTGCCGTTCCTGGAGGACGAGGACGACGACGATATCCTCGACGAGGAAATCGAAGGTCTCCCCGGCGAGGGGGACGACGACTGATCCAGCGGAAAGCCGGTTTCGGTCTCGCCGCGACCGGCTGTCCACAAGCGTTTTCGGGCCTGCGACATTTTTCTCGAAAAAAGTTCGCAGGGAGGGTTGATCCCCGGAAAATCCCGGACTAGGTTCCGCGCCTCTTCGGGGAGCGACACCAGTCGAAACGCCGAAGAGACCAAGGATTTCCGAGAGTTACCTTCAGGTGTTCTCAGAAATTTTGGGGCTATAGCTCAGCTGGTAGAGCGCTTGAATGGCATTCAAGAGGTCAGCGGTTCGACTCCGCTTAGCTCCACCATCAAGGCCCGGACGGAAACGTCCGGGCCTTGTCCATTTCTGGATCTGAATTTCCTGGCCTGAGCTAAAGCGGGCTCGGCCCAGACCTCTTCCCTCTTGAACCCTTCGTCCGTGCTCGCCATGTCTAGCGGCGTGTCGCGGGGACAGGCGCCGATCCTCGGGTTTGTCGCCGCGAACGAAGTCGCTTGAGCGAGGACTTCGCGATGACCCGGACGATCCTGTTCGACAGCCCCTTCCTGCTGGGCTTCGAGCACACCAGAGACCTGATCGAGCGCGCGGCCAAGGCCGCGTCAGAGAGCTATCCGCCCTACAATGTCGAGCAGGCCGAGAACGGCGGCGTACGCATCACCTTGGCCGTGGCGGGCTTCTCGCCGGAGCAGCTGCAGGTGACCGTGGAAGGCGGCCAGTTGATCGTGGCGGGCAAACGCGACGCCGATGGCCGCGGCGAGGCCGAGAGAGCTTTCCTGCACCGTGGAATCGCCGCTCGGGGCTTCGTGCGCACCTTCGTCCTCGCCGAGGGCATGGAGGCGCAGGCCGCGACCCTGGAGCACGGCCTTCTGCATATCGATCTGGCGCGCCCCGAGCCCGAGCGCCTTATCAAGCGCATCCCGATCCGCAGCGCGGGCTGACCGCGCCCATAAGCTCAATCCAGCGCGGGCCAAACGGCCGCGCGGAACAAGCTCTTCCCGGCGCGAGCTGAACCGGCCGGTGAAAGGCGCGTTCCCTCATTGAAGGAGGTGGTCATCATGACGCCCAACACCCATCACAGCCCGCTCTTCACGAGCGAAGCTTTCGCGGCCCTAGGCGCCCCTGACCTCGTCTATGTGCGGCCGATCAAGGCCGCCGAAGTGCTCGCCGACGCGCCAGAAGGCGTGGAGGACTTCAATCTCTCGCCTGACCAGACGCTGTACGCCGTCTGCCGCGCGGACGGCGCGCGCCTGGCCGTCATGATCGACCGCGACACCGCGATCGCGGCCGCGCTGGCGCACGAACTGGCGCCCGTCTCGGTGCACTAGAGCATTTTTCGAGCGAAGTGGTCCCGGTTCGCGTGAAGAAAAATGCGTCGAAACGAAAGACTGGAGCACACGGCCTGACGCAGTCAGGCCGTGTGCGCCTTAGCGAGAGGGGTCAAGCCGCCGTGCTGGCGGCTTCCTGGGTCAACAGAACATGGATGGCGTCAGCCGATTTGGCTTGGCGCAAGGCGGTCCTGATCTCGGGCTGACGCAGAACGCGCGCCACGCGGGCCAGGGCCCGCAGATGCTGAGCGTTGGCGTCCACCGGGGCGAACAGCGCCACCATCAGGTCGACAGGCTTATCGTCGAGGGCGTCGAACGACACCGGCGTGTCCAGACGCACAACGACGGCGCGGACGCGGTCCACGCCCTCGACGCGGGCGTGCGGAATGGCCACGCCCTCGCCCACGCCGGTCGAACCGGCCGTTTCTCGCTCCAGGAGACCTTCGAGCGTCTTATTGGCGTCGACGCCCAGGACGCGCGCGGCGACATCGGCGACCAGCGAAAGCGCTTGGCGCTTGCCGGGCGCGCCGGCGCGCAACGCCACCGCCCCCGGGTCCAGAAGGTCGCCAATGGTCATGGACTTCTAACGCTCGCTCGTTGTCGACCGCCTTGGCGCCGTCGCCGCAAATCCGCCAACGGCGCTGCCGGCCGTGACACGGTCCGGTTAGCTCGCGGTAGACCCGTGCCCGTTCAGCGACTTCGTGCGTTCGGGATCGATCCAGCCGATATTTCCGTCTGGACGCCTATAGACCACGGACAATCCGCCGTGGGCGGCGTTCCTAAACACGATTGCCGGGTAGCCGGTCAAGTCCAGTTCCATGACAGCCATGGAAACGGTCATTGTCTTCAGAGCGGCCTGGGTTTCCGCGATGACCATCGCCGCGGGCGCGCCCGTCGGGTGATCGATATCCACATCCCAGTCATGATCCTCGCCATCCTCGGCGTCGGGCGCGCGAAGGACGAACATGGCGGCGTTCTCGACCTTCTTGGCCGTGGCCGCCGCCGAGTGGCTCTTCAGACGTCGCTTGTATCGTCGGATCCGCGTGTCGATCTTGGCCAGGGCCGCGTCGAAGGCGGCGTGGGCGTCGCCTCCGGACCCGTGGCTGATCAGCTGCTGGCCCGAGGCCAGCTTGACCGAACAATCGACACGGAAGGCGTAACCCTCCTTGCTGACCACGACCTCGGCGTCACCGCCGCGATCGAAGTATTTGCCGATGCTTAGGGCGATTTCGTCGGAGACTCGCGCTCGCAGAGCCTCGCCAACGTCGACATGCTTGCCGGAAACTTGGACTTGCATATCGATACAACGCGCCTGTCTCGAACAGGTGTCAAGCGGTCCAGACGGTCCTTAAGGAACCGTCAGAACAGACCCGAAAATACGGTCATGAGCTTGCGTACGGCGATGATCACCACATGCGCGCTGACGAACAGCAAACCCCCGCTGAACAGCGCCATCAGATAGCCCGCCAAGGCCAGGATTCCGTCCCGCTGCAGCAACGCCAGAGCCAGGATCGCCACCGTCGCCCCCGGCGCCAGGTTGCCCAGCGGGATCGGCAGGACCAGCACAAAGGCGAGCAATGTGCAGACCACGCCGATGGCCCGTTCGCCCATGGGTGCGAACATTGGCCGCAGTCGGGGCCGGGTGATTAGCTCCATGCTCCGCACAATCGGCGCCAGGCGGCGGAAGAGGCCGCGCATGTCATCTCGCTTAAGCGGCTTTTCGGTCAGCCTCCTGGGCAGCCAGGGGTGATCAGCGCCCATGGCGATCTGTGGGGCCAGAAGGAGGATCGGCAGGGACAGGATCGTTGAAGACCCGGGGGGCAGCGGCAGCGTGTTCAGCAGGCCAAAGACCAGCAGCATGGCGCCGAAGGCCCGACTGTCGAAGGCGTCCAGCATCTCGCCGACGGTCAGGGTTGGACGCTCGTCCTCGCCAAACCCCTCGATCACCTCGGCCAGACTCTTCTCGCTCATCCGTTCCTCGTCGCGCCCGCACAGAAACGCGCGGGCGCCGATTAGGCCGCGCGGCCGATGGGCGCGAGCGGTGTTCTCACGTCATATAGGGCGTTCAGGCCATTTCCTTCATCAGCCGCCGACGTTCGACGGAAGACGGGATGCGCATGGCTTCGCGATACTTGGCGACCGTGCGGCGGGCGATATCGACGCCCGCGGCCTTGAGGATTTCGACGATGCGATCATCCGAATGGACGTCCGCCTCGGTCTTCTCCGCATCGACCAGGCCCTTGATCTTGTGCCGGACGCTGGCGGCGGAGTGGGCTTCGCCCCCTTCCGACGACTGGATGGCAGAGGTGAAGAAGAACTTCAGCTCGAAGACGCCCCGCGGCGTGGCGATGTATTTGTTCGAGGTGACGCGGCTGACCGTGCTCTCGTGCATGCCGATCGCGTCGGCGACGGTCTTCAGGTTCAGCGGCCGCAAATGCTCGACTCCAAAGGCCAGGAAACCGTCCTGCTGGCGCACGATCTCGCTCGAGACCTTCAGGATGGTCTTGGCGCGCTGGTCCAGGCTCTTCACCAGCCAGTTGGCCGAGGCCATGCAGTCGGCGACGAAGGTCTTTTCCTGATCGCTGCGCGCGCCCTTGGCGACGCGGGCGTGGTAGCGCTGGTCGACCAGCACGCGCGGCAAGGTGTCGGTGTTCAGCTCGACATGCCACATGCCCCCCAGGCCCTCGCGCACCATGACGTCGGGCACCAGGGTCTCGGCGGGCTCGCTATGATAAGCCGCGCCCGGACGCGGGTTCAGCGCGCGGACCTCGGCGATCATGTCGCGCAGGTCCTCGTCGTCGACGCCACAAACCCGCCGCAGCCCCGCCATGTCGCGCTTGGCCAGCAGTTCGAGGTGGTCGAGCATGGCCGCCATGGCCGGATCGTAGCGGTTCAGGTCCTTCAACTGCAGGGCCAGGCACTCGCGGACGTCGCGGGCGAAGACCCCGGCGGGCTCGAAGCCTTGGAGGACCGTCAGGACCTCCTCGACCATCGCCAGCGCGCAGCCCAGGCGGCCAGCCAGCTCGGTCACGTCCAGGCGCAGGTACCCGCCCTCGTCGACCGCGTCGATCAGGATCTCGGCGATGGCGTTGCGGGCCGGCGACAGGGCCGCCTGGACCAGCTGCGCCCGCAGGTGGGCGGAAAGCGTCGGAACATCGACCAGAGCGCTCTCGTAGCCCTCGTCGCCGTCAAAGGAACCGCCGGAGCCGGCGCGCGACCAGTCGATCTGACCGCCGGCATGCTCGGCCTCCGCGCCGTCACCCGTGGCGCGCTCGCCGGGCGAGACGTCCTCAGTGGGGGCGTCCATCTCACGACTGGCCGCGGTGTCGGCCACCACGTCGAGCTGGGTCAGGCTAGGATCGCGCTCAGCCTCGCCGTCCAGGGCCGGCTCGGCCTCGCCCTCGTCTCGCTGCAACAGCGGATTGCGCTCGAGTTCGGCCTCGACGAAGGCGTCGAGCTCAATGTTCGACAGCTGCAGCAGCTTGATCGCCTGCTGCAGCTGGGGGGTGATGACGAGGCCCTGGCCTTGCCGGAGCTCAAGTCTGTGGCTGAGCGCCAATGCGCCCTCCTGACGAACGAACCAATCTCGACCGTCATTGAAGGGCTGGTTTGGTTAACGGCTTGCGAACGCCTGCAAATATCGGGCCGGTGCGACCTTCCGCCTCGGGAAAATATCATGCCAGAGGCTAAGCCCTTTCACGAAAAGGACTTTGCGGCGTGTTCAGCGTCCCAGAACGCTCCCGATCGGCCAGAGCGGCCCGCGATCAGGCCCCCAACCTGGGTTCGGAGAAGCTGTCGCCCAGATACACCCGCTTAACTTCCGGGTTGTCGACGATCTCGCGCGGCGAGCCTTCGAACAGCACCTCGCCCGCGTGGATGATCGAGGCGCGGTCGATGATGTCGAGCGTCTCGCGGACGTTGTGATCGGTGATCAGGATGCCGATGCCGCGGCTCTTCAGGTAGCCGATCACCTCGCGGATGTCGGCGATCGCCAGGGGGTCGATGCCGGCGAACGGCTCGTCGAGCAACATGAACGACGGCTCGCTGGCCAGGGCGCGGGCGATTTCGACACGACGACGCTCACCGCCCGACAGGGCGACGGCGGGCGACTTGCGGATGTGGGTGATACGCAGCTCTTCCAGGATGCTGGTGACCTGCTCGCGCGCCTTGCGGGCGTCCTTCTGGCGCATTTCGACCACCGCCATGACGTTCTGCTCGACCGTCATGCCGCGAAAGATCGAGGCTTCCTGCGGCAGGTAGCCCACGCCCAGACGGGCGCGCTGGAACATCGGCTGAGCCGTGATGTTCTCGCCGTCCAGATAGATCGCGCCATAGTCGGCGGCGATCAGGCCCGTGATCATGTAGAAGCAGGTCGTCTTGCCAGCGCCGTTTGGGCCCAGCAGGCCCGCGACTTCACCGCGCTTGAGGCGCAGGGAGACATTCTTGACGACGGGACGGTCGCCGAACGACTTGCCCACGGAATCGACGAACAGGCCGTCCATGTCGGCGGAGGTCAGGGTCATGAAACGATCCTAGCGCTGGGCCGGCTGGTCGGACGCGGCGGGCGCGTCGCTCTTCTTGCTGTCGTCCTGATAGAACACCGCGCGGACCCGACGCGTCGCGCCGCGCCCCTTGGCGCTGGACTCCAGCTTGGCGTCGTTGGTCTTGGTGTTGACCGTCAGGCGGTCGCCTCGCGCCACGTCCTTGCCCTTAGTCAGGATGACGTCGCCGGTCAGGACCGCGATGTTGTCGCTGAACGTATAGACCGCGCGGTCGCCGCGGGCTTTCTGGTTCTCGCTGACGACATAGACGTCGCCTTCGGCTTCCAGGCGCTGGGCGTTGCCGCAGCCGTTGTCCGAGCCCGCGCGCTTGGCGCTGTACACCGTCACCTGCTGGGCGCGCATCCGCGAGCGGTCCTGCAGGATCTCCACGTTGCCGCGGAAGATGGTGATGCACTTGCTGTTGATCGTTTCCTGCTGATCAGCGGACACGTCGATCGGCGCGCTCGAGTCGCCTTGTTGGGCATAGGCCGCGCCGGCGGCTCCAAACCCAGACAGGACCAACGCGGTCGCCGCAGCAGCCGTCCATCGCTTCATCAGAACCATGTCCTCATCCGTCGCGGCCGCCTCAGCGAACCTGCGCCATTTACGTTCTTTACTGCCGTTCTAGCCGCGCGCGAACCCCGCCCCGGAAAACGATGCGGTCGCCCTTGTCATATACGGAGTAGGCGCGCGATTGCACCTGTCCGCCGGGACCTTCGCCATTGAGCGCGCTCTCGCCGGTGACATCGCCGGTGCGCGTATCGACGAACGATTCCTCCGAGGCGAAGCGATAGCCCGTGCCGTCATCCAGCCGCACGTCATCCTTCAGGGTCAGGCCAAAGTCGTCCTGGCGGTAAACGCCGCTCTTGGCCGTCATGCGCGTGGGTGTCGGCGAGCCCAGGTCCAAAGTCAGCGCAGGCTCGTCCAGGATGATTCGCCGGGGGTCGGCGTCATCGCGGATCGCCGAGCGGGCGGTGATCATGAAGCTGCGGCCGTCGGTCGATTGGCCGTAGAAGCGCGGCGTGATCAGCCGGATCTCGGTCTTGGCCTCGACGGGCGGATGGGTGGCGGCCATGTAGGTGCGCCAACCCACCTGCGAAACGACGATTAGCAGCAGGGCGCCAATCGCGATCGGCAGGACGATGCGCGCCATCAGGACGCGGCGCGAGCGGCGGCGCCAGCGCGCGAGATCGGCGCTGATCGCTCTTCCGTTCATGACCGCGGCTGGCTGCATCCTTCGTCCGTCAGCTGTGCGCGAAGATGTCGACGTCCTCCCAACCGGCCAGATCGAGCGAAGCGCGGTGGGGGAGATAGTCGAAGGCGGCCTGGGCCAAGGCCATGCGGCCCTCGCGTTCGAGCATGGCGTTGAGCTTCTCACGCAGCGCGTGCAGGTGCAGCACGTCCGAGGCCGCATAGGCGACCTGGTCGGCGCTCAGCGAGGGCGAGCCCCAGTCCGAAGACTGCTGCGCCTTCGACAGCTCGACGCCCAGCAGCTCGCGCGTCACGTCCTTCAGGCCGTGGCGGTCGGTATAGGTGCGGGCCAGTTTCGAGGCGATCTTGGTGCAATAGACGGGCTCGGTCACGACTCCCAGATGGAGTTCGAACATGGCGATATCAAAGCGGCCGAAGTGAAAAAGCTTCAGAACGGCTGGATCGGTCAGCAAGGCCTTCAGATTCGGACAGTCGTAACCGGGCCGGCTCAGCCGCACGACATGGGCGTCGCCGTCGCCGGACGACAGCTGCACCACGCACAACGGATCGCGCCCCAGGCGCAGACCCATGGTTTCCGAATCGATCGCGACGATGCTCGCGCCCGCGAACACGCCATCGGGCAGGTCGCCCTCGTGAACGAAATTGGCCAAGTCTCAGAAATCTCCGGCGAGAACCGCGCGCACGACGCGTTCAACCACGCGCCCGATATAGGCGCGCGTTACATATACTCACGATGAATGGGATATCTATCCGCCCAGGTTCTAGATACGGGAGGATTTTGGCGCCACCCCCGCTTCTCTAAAGAAGCTAACAAGGGGTGGTGCCCAGGAGAGGACTCGAACCTCCACGACCTTTCGGTCACTGGCACCTGAAGCCAGCGCGTCTACCAATTCCGCCACCTGGGCCCGCAGTCGCAACCGGTTAGGTCGCCGCGAGGCCGGGACGTTTAGGGAAAGCGTTCGGCCGCGTCAACAGCGAAAAAACGACAAATCGTGATTTCGTTGCGTCGTCGCGCTCGGTCGTCTAATTCCCGCGTCATCGCATGCGACGAGGAATGAAGATGCAGGGTCTTGTCACGGTGTTCGGCGGCTCCGGTTTCGTGGGCGGCCAGGTCGTGCGGGCGCTCGCCAAGGCGGGCTACCGGGTGCGGGTGGCCGTTCGCCAGCCGAACCTCGCCTATCGCATGCGCATGTTGGGCGACGTCGGCCAGATCGAGGTGGTCCAGGCCAATGTCCGCGTGCCCAGCTCGGTGGCCCGCGCGCTGGACGGCGCGGAAGCCTGCGTGAACCTAGTCGGCGTCCTCTGGGAGAGCGGCCGGCAGAAGTTCCAGTCGATCCATGCCATGGGCGCGCGCAATGTCGCCGAGGCCGCGGCCAAGGCTGGCGTGAAGCGCCTGGTCCACGTCAGCGCGATCGGCGCCGACATGAACGCCACCGCGAAATACGCCCGCTCGAAGGGCGAAGGCGAGGCCATCGTGCGCGCCGCCTTCCCGGGCGCGACGATCGTGCGCCCCTCGATCG
>Ga0172372_10012096_pt1 | contig 10870 bp, 7 predicted proteins | sample LakKiv5m_2_FD_114544 | JGI IMG/M metagenome (GOLD analysis project Ga0172372, IMG submission 114544) | Freshwater microbial communities from Kabuno Bay, South-Kivu, Congo - kab_092012_9.5m | ecosystem: Environmental > Aquatic > Freshwater > Lake | place: Democratic Republic of the Congo... | reverse complement strand
TCCGCCAGCACTGGGCCTGAGCCGGGAAGATTCAATTGGAGGCGGAGCAGCGGGGTGAGATGGCGAGCGCATTTCAGGGGCGAGAGACCGAGGAATACCCGGAGGGTATGGCGACGGGAGAGAGCCACTGAAAGGTGCCGTCAGGTCACCTCGGGGCGACCCGATCAACTGAATCGTCCCGGCTGAGCCGGCTGCGGGTCCGCCCGCAATCCGGGGCGCGCGTCGCGCAAGGCCCGCGTAGCCGCGGCCGGGCCGGGCTGGCATCCTTGCGGGGTGACGCCCGCCCCCGCCACCTCCTCGCCCGCGCGCCCACCCGCGGAGACGCTCACCTGCGACGGCAACGAGGCGGTGGCCTCGGTCGCGTACCGCCTCAACGAGCTGATCGCGATCTATCCAATCACCCCCTCGTCCACGATGGCGGAGACCTGTGACGAGTGGGCGGCGGCGGGCCGGCAGAACCTCTGGGGCGAGGTGCCGCGCGTGGTGGAGATGCAGTCGGAGGGCGGAGCGGCGGGCGCAGCCCACGGCGGCCTGCTCGGCGGCGTGGCCACGACCACGTTCACCGCGTCGCAAGGGCTGCTGCTGATGATCCCCAACCTCTACAAGATCGCGGGGGAACTGCTGCCGTTCACGCTCCACGTCAGCGCGCGGGCCCTCGCGGCCCAGGGGCTGTCGATCTTCGGCGACCACCAGGACGTGATGGCCTGCCGGGCCACCGGCGTCGCCCTGCTCTGCAGCCATTCGCCGCAGGAGGCCCACGACCTCGCGCTGGTCGCCCACGCCGCTAGCTACCGAGCGCGCCTGCCGTTCCTCCACTTCTTCGACGGCTTCCGCCCCTCCCACGAGTTACGCCGGATCGAGCTGCTTTCCGACGATGACCTTCGCGCGGTGCTATCGCCCGAGGACCTCGCGGCCTTCCGTGCGCGGCGGATGTCACCCGATGCCCCGGTGATCCGCGGGACCGCCCAGAATCCCGACGTCTACTTCCAGGGGCGCGAGGCGGTGAACCGCTTCCAACTCGCCCTTCCCGGCCACGTGCAGGCCGTGATGGACCTGCTCGCCGCGCGGACCGGCCGCGCCTACCGGCTGTTCGAGTACCACGGGGACCCCGCCGCGGAGCGCGTGCTCATCGCGATGGGCAGCGCCGTCGAGACCATCCGGGAGACGGTCGACTGGCTCCTCGCCCGGGGTGAGAGGGTCGGCGTGATCGGCGTCCGGCTCTTCCATCCCTTCGACGCGGCCGCCTTCCTCGCCGCGCTTCCCGCCACCGCCCGCGCCCTGGCGATCCTCGATCGCACGAAGGAGCCAGGCTCGCTGGGGGAGCCGTTGTACCTGAACGTCCGCACGGTGCTGGCGGAGGCGGGCTCACCCCTGGCGGGTTCCGCCCGGGTCGTCGGCGGCCGCTATGGCCTCGGGTCGAAGGAATTCACGCCCGTGATGGTTCGCGCGGTGTTCGATCACCTCCACGCCCCGGCTCCCCGCAACCACTTCACCGTCGGGATCATCGATGACGTCACCGGCACCTCGCTGCCCTACGACGCGGAGTTCGACCTCGAGGCGCCCGACGTGAGGCGGTGCGTCTTCGTGGGGCTGGGCGCGGACGGCACCGTCGGGGCCAACAAGAACTCGATCAAGATCATCGGCGAGCAGACGTCCCACCACGCCCAAGGCTACTTCGTCTACGACTCGAAAAAGTCGGGCTCGATAACCATCTCCCACCTGCGGTTCGGACCGCGGCCGATCCGGTCGCCGTACCTCATCCGGCGCGCGGACTTCGTCGCCTGCAGCCAGTTCGGGTTCGTCGGCCGCGTGCCGGTTCCCGGGTACGCCGCGCCCGGCGCAACGCTCCTGCTCAACTCGCCGCACGATCCCGCGGAGACCTGGCGCCGGCTGCCGCGCGACTGGCAGGTGACGATCCTCGAGCGGCGGCTCCGGCTGTACGTGATCGACGCCACCGGCGTCGCGATGGCCCACGGGATGGGTCGTCGCACGAACACCGTGCTACAGACCTGCTTCTTCGCCCTGTCCGGGGTACTGCCGCCCGATGACGCGATCGCCCAAATCAAGGCGGCCATCCGCAAGACCTACGCCCGCAAGGGTGAGGAGGTGCTGCGGCAGAACTTCGCCGCGGTCGATGCCGCCCTGGCCGCCCTGCACCCGGTCCCGCTGCCCGCGGAATTGAGCGCGGCTTCGCCGGTTCCCGCGGCGGCGCGGTTCGACCGCGAGACCGACTTTGTCCGGCGGGTGACCGCGCGGCTGCTCGCCGGGGAGGGCGACCAGCTGCCGGTGAGCGCGTTGCCGGCGGACGGCGCCTGGCCGACCGGCACGGCCCGGGTGGAGAAGCGCAACCTCGCCCTCGAGGTGCCGGTCTGGGATCCCGCCCTCTGCATCCAGTGCAACAAGTGCGTGCTCGTCTGTCCCCACGCGGCGATCCGGGCGAAATTCGTCGCGCCCGAGGCCCTGCAAGGCGCGCCCGCCGATTTCCTTTCCGCCCCGTTCCGCTCGGCCGAGCACCCGGGCCGGCGTTACACGCTGCAGGTCGCGCCGGAGGACTGCACGGGCTGCTCCCTCTGCGTGCAGGCGTGCCCGGCGAAGGACCGGACCAACCCGCGCCACAAGGCCATCGGGATGGCCGCGCTGCCGCCGCGCCTCGACGCGGACCGCGCGAACTGGGATTTCTTCCTCGGCCTGCCGGACCCAGACCGCTCGCGGGTCGACGCCGGCACGGTCAAGGGATCGCAGTTCCTGACCCCGCTGTTCGAGTTCTCCGGCGCGTGCGCGGGCTGCGGCGAGACGCCTTACCTGAAGCTGCTGACCCAGCTCGTCGGCGATCGCCTGCTGATCGCGAACGCTACCGGGTGCTCCTCCATCTATGGCGGCAATCTCCCGACGACGCCGTATTGCACGGACCGCGCGGGCCGGGGCCCGGCGTGGGCAAACTCCCTGTTCGAGGACAACGCGGAGTTCGGGTTGGGGCTGCAGCTGGCGGTGGAGCAGCGCGCCCGGACGGCACGCCTGCTGGTGGCCCGGCTCGCAGGCCCGCTCGGAGCGGAGCTGGCGGAGGCGCTGCTCAGCGCGGACCAATCCACCGAGGCGGGCCTGGCGGCGCAGCGCGTGCGGGTCGCTGAGCTCCGGATGCGGCTGGCGGACGCGGCGTCGCCCGACGCGCGGCGGCTGCTCGCGTTGGCTGATGACCTGGTCCGGCGCTCGGTGTGGATCGTCGGCGGGGACGGCTGGGCTTACGACATCGGCTACGGCGGGCTCGACCACGTCCTGGCCTCCGGCGCGCCGGTGAAGGTGCTGGTGCTCGACACCGAGGTCTATTCCAACACGGGGGGGCAGGCCTCCAAGTCGACGCCGCTGGGTGCGGTTGCGAAGTTCGCCTCGGGCGGCAAGCCGGTGGCGAAGAAGGATCTGGCGCTCATCGCGCTACAGTACGGGCACATCTACGTGGCGCGCGTGGCGTTCGGGGCGAAGGACAGCCAGACCCTCGCGGCCTTCCGGGACGCGGAGGCGTTCGACGGCCCGGCGCTGATCCTCGCGTACTCGCCCTGCATCGCGCACGGCTACCCGCTCCATCTCGGCCTCGAGCAGCAGCGGCTCGCCGTGGATTCCGGCTACTGGCCGCTTTTCCGCCACGATCCGCGGCTCGCCGCGCAGGGCGAGAACCCCCTCCGGCTCGATTCGCCGGCGCCGCGAGTGGAGCTCAGCCGCTTCACGGCCAATGAGACCCGCTTCGGGGTGCTGCGCCACGTCGCGCCCGCGCGCGCCGAGGAGCTGGCCGCCGAGGCGCAGGCGGCGGTCCGCCGCCACTACGCCGTCTACCAGCAACTCGCCGCACCCACCGCGCCCACGCCTCCGGCCGCCCCGGCGCCCGCGTCATGAACCTCACGACCTCATACCTCGGGCTCACCCTCGAGAACCCCCTCATCGTCGGCGCCTCGCCGTTCTGCGACCACGCCGGCAGTGCCCGCCAGCTGCAGGACGCCGGCGCGGGTGCGATCGTGATGCGTTCCCTGTTCGAGGAGCAGATCCTCGCCGAGCAGCGCGCGCTGGTGCATCAGCTGGAGTCCTCCGCCGAGGCGACCGCGGAGGCGACCTCCTACTTCCCGGCGCATCCCGACTACCAGCTCCCGCCGGACCTCTACCTCCGGCAGCTCGAGCACCTGAAGTCCATCCTCAGCATTCCGGTCATCGCTTCGCTCAACGGCTGCCGGCCCGGCGGCTGGACGGAGTACGCCCGGCGGTTCGCGGCGGCGGGGGCCGACGCGATCGAGCTCAACCTCTACCATTTGTCCACTCGCCCCGAGGCGGGTGCGGCGGACGTGGAGGCGGGGTTGCTCGAGACCGTGGCGTCGGTCACGCGGGCGGTGGCCATTCCGGTCGCGGTGAAGTTGTCGCCTTTCCACACCGCCCCAGCCCATTTCGTGGCGGGCCTAGAGGCGGCGGGCGCGAGGGGAATCGTCGTGTTCAACCGGTTCTACCAGCCGGATTTCAACCTGGAGGAACTGGAGGTCACGCCGAGCCTCCGGTTGTCCGACTCGTCCGAGTTGCTGCTGCGGCTGCGCTGGCTGGCGGTGCTGTCGCCGCAGGTGCGGGGGTCGCTCGCGGTGAGCGGGGGCGTGCACACGGTGGAGGATGTCCTCAAGGCGCTGCTCGCCGGCGCACACGCGGTGCAGTTGGTCTCGGTGCTGCTGCGCCACGGGCCGCGGGTGCTCGCCACGCTGTTGTCCGCGTTGCGGCACTGGCTCTCGGAGCACGGTTACGAGGATCTCCGCCAGCTGCGGGGGGCGCTGGACCTGCGGCGCTGCCCAGATCCCTCGGCCTTCGAGCGCGCCAACTACATCCGGATTCTCCAGAGCTGGAAGATCTAGCGGCCAGAGGCCCGCCTCAGGCGGTGACCGACTCCAGCGAGCAGCCGTCCGCGTCGCCCGCGGGCGTCTCGCAGTTCGGGCGGGCGATCACGCCGGGGTAGGGTTCGGGGGCGAAGGCCCGTCCGGGCTCCGCGAGCAGGTGGCGGTCGCAGACCGCGAAGAGTTCCGCGGCGGTTTCCGTGCGCCGCATCTCGTGCAGGAAACGCCCCTCCGGGTCGACGCCCTGGCCGACGAAGTTGAGGTACTTCTTCATCTTGTTCACGTGCAGGCGCTCGGGGAGCCCCGGCGGGCGCGTGGCGTGGAACAGGCGCTCGACGTACTCGCGCACCTCCGCGAGCGAGACGTCGCGCGCGGCGCCTCCGGCGAATTGCTCCCGGCACTGGCGGAAGATCCACGGGTTGCGGATCGCGTGCCGGCCGATCATCACCCCGGCGGCCCCGGTCTCGCGGAGGACGCGGGCCGCCGCCGCGGCCGAGGTCACGTTGCCGTTCGCCAGCACCGGGCAGCGCACCCGGCGGACCGCGTGGGCGATCATCCCGTAACGGACCTCGCTGCGGTACATCTCGCGGACCGTGCGCCCGTGCACCGTGAGCAGGTCGACGCGGTGGGCGTTCATCAGGTCGAGCAGCCGGTCGAAGTTGGCGGTGTCCTCGAAGCCCAGCCGCATCTTCACCGTGAGCAGGCCCGGGACCGCCTCGCGAAGGGTGCCAAGGATGGCGTCCACCCGGTCGGGGTCCCGCAGGAGGCCGCCGCCGACGTTCTTGCGGTAGACTTTCGGGGCCGGGCAGCCGAGGTTGAGGTCGATGCCCGCCACCGGCAGCGGGAGCAGCGCGGCCACGGTGCGGCGCAGGTGCGTCAGGTCCTCGCCGATCAGCTGGGCGAACACGGGCCGCCCGGTGTCGTTTTCCGTGATGGAGCGCACGATGTGCGCCTCCGGGCGCGACTGCGCGTGCACGCGGAGGAACTCCGTGAAGTAGTAATCCGGGGCGCCGTAATGCGCGGTCACGCGCATAAACGCCAAGTCCGTCACGTCCTGCATCGGCGCCAGCGCGGTCAGCGGGGCGCCCGGGAACAGGCCGGCCGGCAGGGGGAGGGCGGGGCCGCTCACGCCGGGCCCTCTTCGCCCTCGCCGGCCTGCTGCTTGAGCACGCGCTCCAGCACCTCGGTCATATCCTCCGCCTGGTCGAAGACCGCGCGCGCCACGTGGATCGGGCGCTGCTGCTGCAGCGCGAGGACGATCGAGTCGCTTGGGCGCGCGTCCAGCTCGATCAGCTTGCGGCCGAGCTCGTTCTCCATCCGCAGGAGGATCCGCGCGAAGAAGGTGCTCTCGCGCGCGTCGTTGATCACGACGTGCTCCACGTGCGCGCCCAGTCCGAGCAAAATGCTCCCGATCAGGTCGTGGGTGAGCGGGCGCTCACGTTTGGCGCCGCTGAGCGTCATCTGGATCGCGCCGCCGACGGGCGCGTCCACGTAGATCACGAACGTCTTGGCCTCGTTGCCGAGGAACACGGCGCAGCCGTTCGCGGTGGGCATTACCCCCTTCAGGGTGACGAGGACGACGTCGCTGGGCATAGGCGCAAGGTGATCCCGGAACACGCGGGGCGCAAGCACCGGGCCGGTGGCCGCAGGATTGGGCTCGCCGCCCCGCGGCCGCGGGCCAATCTCGGGTTACCCCGCGGGATGACCCTGACCCGCCCCTGCATCTCCCCGCCCTGCGTTCGCTCCCGCGCGCCCGCCCCTGTGGCCCGCCGGTGGTGGGGCCTTGCCTTCATCGGGTTCGGCCTCGTGGCGGCGATCGCGCGCGCCCAGTTCCCGGTCCCCCCCGCCGAGGAGGTCGCCTTCATCGAGGACCTGCAGCAGCGGGCGGCGCGTTACTTCACCGAGGCTGCTGATCCCGGGACGGGCCTTGTGCTCGACCGCGTCCGCGCCGACGGCCGCGGCGGCGGGCCCCGCGCGCCCTCGAGCGTCGCCGCGACGGGCTTCGGCCTCACCGCGTGGTGCATCGCGGAGCACCGCGGCTGGCTGTCCCCGGCGGAGGCACGGCGGCGCGTGGTCACCGCGCTGCGCACGCTCGCGGCCGGACACGACCACGAGCGCGGCTGGTTCTACCACTTCGTGGACGCGGCGACCGGCCGGCGCGTCTGGGACAGCGAGGCGTCCACGATCGACACCGCCCTCCTGCTGCAGGGGGCGCTCCTCGCCCGCGAGTACCTGCGCGATCCCGAGGTGGATGCCCTGGTCGCGCGGATCTACGGGCGGATCGACTGGCGCTGGGCGCAGGCTGGGGAGCGGACCTTGGTTCACGGCTGGCGGCCTGAGTCCGGCTACATCCCGCACCGCTGGGACGCCTACGCGGAACTGCTCGGGCTCTACTTGCTGGGGCTCGGGGCTCCCGACCCGGCGCGGGCGTTGCCGGTAGACGCTTGGGGCGCCTGGCGCCGGGAGCCGTGGGTCGAATCCGGGGGGCGGCGTTTCATCCAGTGCGGGCCGCTGTTCACGCACCAGTACGCGCACGGCTGGTTCGATTTCCGGGGGCGGCGCGACGGCGGGGTCGATTACTGGGCGAACTCGGTCGCGGCGACCCTCGCGCAGCGCGACTGGTCGCTCGCGCAGCGGCCTCGTTACCCCCTGTGGTCCGGCTCACTCTGGGGCCTCACCGCTTCGGACAGCGCGGGCGGTTACGTCGCTTGGGGCACGCCGGGGCCGGATCCGGATCTCAGCGACGGTACGGTGGTGCCGTGCGCGCCGGGCGGATCGCTGCCCTTCGCGCCGCGCGAGTGCCTCGACGCGCTGCTCGGGATGCGGCGCGCGCTCAACGGCCGGGCTTGGGGGCCCTACGGCTTTGCCGACGCTTTCAATCCGCACACCGGCTGGATCGCGGAGGACGTCGTGGCGATCAACGTTGGGATCACGCTGGTGATGGCCGAGAACCTCCGGGGCGGGTTCGTCTGGCGCACCTTCGCGCAGGCTCCCGAGGTGCAGCGGGCTTTCGCGCGCGCCGGGTTCACGCGGGAGCCGGACGGACCGCCTCCCGCGCGCGGGCTCGCGCTGGCCCGTTGATCAGGCGCGCTCCAGCTTCGGGCGGCCGGCCTCGACGCGGAAAGACGCGCGCGTCACGAGCGGCGCGCCCGGCTTGGTCACGAACGGTACCGTGCGGTAGTGGGCGGTCCACGCGCGCGGGGTGAGCTCGCAGGTGACGTAGCCGCGTTCCTCGTTCTGGAACTTCACGCCGGGGTTCTCGGCCAGCAGCCGGTCGAGGCCCTTGGCTTCCGCGCGGCCGTCGCCACTCGAGCTGATCGAGGTGCCGACGAATTCCACGGCGGTGACCGGGTCGTCGGGGCGCTCGAAGTCCGGACCGAGCTCGTTGGCCCAGTTAGAATGGATGTCGCCGGTGATCACGACCGGGTTGCGCACCGCGGCCTCGCGCCAGTGGCGCAGCAGGAGCCGGCGCTCGTGCTCGTAACCCGGCCACTGGTCCATACTGAGGGAGATCTCGGGGCCGGGGGACTTGTCGACCCGGGCGAACATCACCTGCTGGGCGAGGACGTTCCAGGTCGCGGCCGAGCCCTCGAGGCCCTGGCGCAGCCACGCGCGCTGCGTCGGGCCGAGCAGCGTCCCCGCGGGGTCGAGTTGCGCGGGGTGGGGGGGCTTGCGGCCGTCGCCGAGCGGCTGGTCCGTGCGGTACTGGCGCGTGTCGAGCACGTGGAAGTCCGCGAGCCGCCCGGCGGTCACGCGGCGGTACAACGGCATCTCCGGCCCGCTGGGCAGCTGAGCGCGGCGCAGGGGCATCGCCTCGTAATAGGCCTGGTAGGCGGCGGCGCGGCGGCGGAGGAGCTGTTCCCGGGTGGTCTTCCCCGGGTCCTGCGGGATGTCGCCCGCGTAGTTGTTCACCACCTCGTGGTCGTCCCAGGTGACGATCCACGGCGCCGCCGCGTGCGCGGCCTGGAGGGCCGGATCGAGACGGTAGAGCGCGTGGCGGGCCCGGTAGTCGTCGAGCGTGAGGATCTCCCCGCTATTGTGGCGCCGCGTGCGGCCGTTGGCCGCGGCCCCCTCGTAGAGGTAGTCCCCGAGGTGCACGATCAGGTCGGGTGCCTCCCGCACCATGTGCTCGTAGGCGGTGTACAGGCCGGATTCGTAGTGCTGGCACGAGGCGAACGCGAAGCGCAGGCGCTCGGGCAGTTCGGTCGCCGCCGGGAAGGTCCGGGTGCGGCCCTTGGGGCTCACCTCGGAACCGGCGCGGAACTGATACCAGTACCAGCGCCCGGGACGGAGGCCGGCGACCTCGACGTGCACCGCGTGGGCCCAGCCCGGGTTCGCGACGGCGGTGCCGCGCGCGACCACCCGGCCCATCCCCTCGTCCTCCGCCACCTGCCAGCTCACCTCGACGGGTTCGGGGGGCATCCCCCCGCCGACCTCGAGCGGCCTCGGCGCGAGGCGGGTCCAGAGCACGAAGCCGTCGGGCGTCGGATCACCCGAGGCCACGCCGAGCGTGAACGGGTAACCGGGCAGCTTCGGGGCGGCCGCAACCGCGCCGCGGAGGCGCGTGGAGGAGGCGGCGGCCGCGGCGGCGAGGGAGGCGCCCGCGAGCACGAAGCGGCGGCGGGAGAGGGGGAAACTGCCGGGGAGCGGGGCGACGGGGTCGGGCATGCGGCGAGGCAACGACCCGGCGCGGGAAGGGTCAAGACGCCGGAGGTGACAAAGCGGCGTCGCCGGCGAGCGCCGCGTCCTCCTTGAGGCCGGTGCCGCTGAGCCCCAGTTGCGCCGCCGCCAGCAGCAGGCCCGCGAGGCGCTCCGCCGCCGCGGCGGGGGCCAGGCCCTCGGGCCGGATGTTCGAGACGCAGTTGCGGTCCGCATCGGTGCGGCCAGGCCCGGGGGCGAAGGTGAAGTAAGCGCCCAAGCTGTCGGGGGCGCCCAGCCCCGGGCGTTCGCCGAGCAGGACCAGCGAGAGCCGGCACCGGAGCAGCGCGCCCACCTCGTCCTGCAGCTTCACGCGGGCGAAGGGGACGATCAGCACTGGCGCCACGCTCCAGCCCGCCGCGGTGAGCCGCGCCAGCAGGGGCCCCAGCGTGGGCAGGGCGTGCCGCTGCGCGGCCGGGGCGGACAGCCCGTCGGAAACGATCACGGCGAGGTCGCGGCCGCCCCACGCGACGGCGCGGGCCTCGAGGTCGCGCCGCGAGGCCTCGGCGAGTCGCCGGCCGAGATCGGGGCGCGCGAGGTAGGACGCCCGGTCGTGGGCCCCGGTGGCCGCCCGGGCGTGGGGAATGCCGGCCGCGGCGAGCGCCCGCGCCAGATCATCCGCGTCAAAGCCGGCCTGCACCGCATCGCGGGCCCGCGCGTGCGCGAGGAGGAAGTCGAGCCGCGCGGCGGTGGGCAGGCTGCCGCCCGCCCGGCCCAGCGCGATGCGCGCCGGCGTATGGGCGCGGAGCGCGGTCCAGGGATCCGGTTGCGCCGGGAGCGAGGGTTCAGGGCAGGAGAGCATGGTCGGGGGCCACGGGCAGCAGGCGGCCGTCGCGGGCGAGGCCCATCCGCTCGAGCCAGGCCTCGAACTCCGGCGCGGGCCGCAGGCCGAGGACCTGCCGCAGGTATTGGGCGTCGTGGAAGGACGTCGATTGGTAGCCGAGCATCACGTCGTCCGCGCCGGGGACGCCCATAAAGTAGTTGCAGCCCGCCACGCCGAGCAGGGTGAGCAGGGTGTCCATATCATTCTGGTCCGCCTCCGCGTGATTGGTGTGGCAGACGTCTACGCCCATCGGCAGGCCGAGGAGCTTGCCGCAGAAGTGGTCCTCGAGCCCGGCGCGGATGATCTCGCGCCCGTCGCGGAGGTATTCCGGGCCGATGAAGCCGACCACGGAATTGACCAGGAACGGATCGAACGCGCGGGCCACGGCGTAGGCGCGGGCCTCGCAGGTCTGCTGGTCCACGCCGTGGTGGGCGTCCGCCGAAAGGGCAGAGCCCTGCCCGGTCTCGAAGTACATCACCTGCGAGCCGCCGCGGCC
>Ga0172372_10012094_pt1 | contig 10870 bp, 10 predicted proteins | sample LakKiv5m_2_FD_114544 | JGI IMG/M metagenome (GOLD analysis project Ga0172372, IMG submission 114544) | Freshwater microbial communities from Kabuno Bay, South-Kivu, Congo - kab_092012_9.5m | ecosystem: Environmental > Aquatic > Freshwater > Lake | place: Democratic Republic of the Congo... | reverse complement strand
CTCAACGGCAATCCGACAAACCGGTCCCGAACGTCGAAGATCGGTGGCACAATGCCGGCGCAGGCGATCACGCAGGTCTGGAAGACATCGTCAGGTTTCCCGGTCAGGAGGTCCATCCATGAAGGCTCGTCGGTCCTTGACTGCCCTGGCAGTCACATGCCTCGCGGCCGGGTCGCTCCTGGTCGGATGTGGTCAGATCGCTGAGTCCGCCACCGAGCAACTCCTGGAGCAGGCTGGCGGTGGCAGTATGGACATCGACATCGAAGGCGACAACGTGACCGTCCAGGGTGAGGACGGGGCCATGTCGATGGGCGGTGATCTGGCACTTCCGGACAACTGGCCCGCGGAAGTACCGGCCTTCACGGATGGTTCCCTGGTGTTCGTCTCGGTCGACACGAACGCCGGGTCCGCGACCGGAACCTGGAACACCGACCTGGCCGTGGATGACGCCCTGGCCTCCATCCGCGGTGCCGCGGAGGGCGCTGGCTATGCGGTGGAGTCCGAGTCCCAGATCGAAGGCCTGCGCTCCTTCAGCGCGAAGGGCAACGGCTACCGACTGGACGTGAACGTGGCCACGGACGGATCCGCCACCACCGTGCTCGTCTTCGCCACCAAGGAGCAGTAGCCCCGCCTGCGCCCGGGGAGGTGTTCAGCGCCTTGGGCGCGTCTATCCCTGCAGGTCCAGTCGCGGCTTCAACTCCGCCAGTCTGCCCAGGACCCCGTTGACGAAGGGGGCCGACTGGTCGGTGGACAGTTGCTGGGCGAGCGCGACGGCTTCGGCGATGGCAACCACCTCCGGCACATCCGGCGACCACAGCACCTCGAAGGCGCCGAGCCTGAGGATGGCCCGGTCAACGGCCGGCATCCGATCCAGCGACCAACCGGTGGCGTAGGTGCCGATGAGGTCGTCGATCCGGGCGCGATGGTCCTGCACACCGGTCACCAGCACGCGTACGTAGGCGTTCAGGGCCGGCTCGCCGCCGCTCGCGCGACGCTCGTCCTGGGCGAGGAGCACGTCCGCGGGAGCCAGTTGCCTGATGTCCGCCTCGTAGAGGATGTCCAGGGCACGCTTACGGGCCTTCGAGCGGGCCGCCATCCTGGTCGCCGGCCCGACTAGTCGTTGACGCGACCGAGGTAGGAGCCGTCCCTGGTGTCCACCTTGACCTTGGTGTCAGGCTCGATGAACAGGGGTACCTGGATCTCGGCACCGGTCTCGAGCGTGGCCGGCTTGGTACCCCCGGTGGATCGATCTCCCTGCAGACCCGGCTCGGTGTAGGTGATGACGAGCTCGACGGAGGCAGGCAGGTCCACCAGGATGGCCTGACCTTCATGCAGCGAGACCGATGCCACCTGGTTCTCCAGCAGGTACTTGGCAGACTCCCCGACCACCGCATTCGGCACGTTGATCTGGTCGTAGGAGACGCTGTCCATGAACACCCAGTCGTCCCCGTCCCGGTAGAGGTACTGCATCTCCCGGCGATCCACCGTGGCGGTCTCGACCTTGACCCCTGCATTGAAGGTCCGGTCCACCACCTTCCCGGAGAGCACGTTCTTCAGTTTGGTCCGCACGAAGGCCCCACCCTTGCCGGGCTTGACGTGCTGGAACTCCACGACAGACCACAGTTGGCCGTCGATGCGCAGGACCATTCCGTTCTTCAGGTCGTTCGAGGTTGCCACGGGCTTCCCTTGCTGTTGCTGGACGTCGGTTCGCGGCTAGCCGATGCAGGCCAGTTCGCGCGGCAGTTCGGTCAGCACCCGGGCTCCGCTCGACTCCACCACCAGGGTGTCCTCGATGCGAACGCCACCGCGACCGGCGAGATAGATACCGGGTTCGATCGTGATCGGGGTGCCTGCGCACACACTACCGGTGGCCCTCGCGCTGAGCATCGGAGCCTCGTGGATCGCCAGCCCGACGCCGTGGCCGAGGCCATGGCTGAACTGCGGTCCGAACCCGGCGGCCTCGATCGGCCCGCGGGCGGCGTGGTCCAGTTCAGCCACTGGCACGCCATCCATGACCACGGCGCGTGCCTGTGATTGGGCATGCAGGACGAGTTCATGGATCTGCCTCTGCCAGTCGGACGGAGATGTCCCGACAACGGCGGTTCGCGTCATGTCGGCGTGGTACCCGTCCACCAGGGCCCCGGCGTCGACGACCACCAGATCACCTGGCTGCAGGGTCCGCGGACTGCACTGGTGGTGGGGTATCGCCGAGTTGGGACCGCTGCCGACGATCGTCGGGAAGGCGCGATCCTGGGCTCCGAGGTCGCCGAAGATCTGCTCGAGGCGTCGGGCGACGAAGACCTCGCTCAGGCCCGGTCGGAGTTCGGTGAACAACACCGCGAAGGCCTCGGCCGTGATCCGACATGCCCGCTCCAGGGTGGCCAGTTCCCACTCGTCCTTGACCACCCGCAATCCCTCGACGAGCCCGTCCAGCGAGCTGACCGGTCCACCGAGCTCCCGGCACACCACGTGCCAGTCGCCAAGAGCGATCGATGACTCCACGCACACCTGGCCCGCGTCCTTGGACAACCGGCGCACGACGGCAGCCAACGTCCCTCGGTCGATCACCACCTCCAGATCCGGCGAGGAGTCCCGCACCTGATCGACGTAGCGGCCGTCGGTGCCGAGCAGATCTCGGGCCGGATCCGTGGCATGGAGGGCGAAGACGGCGTTGCTGCCGGTGAATCCAGTGAGATAGGCGACATTCGGCAGGGAGGTGAGCAGCAGCCAGCATGCCTGGGGAGCCTGCTCCACCAGGCGCTCCCGGGCCCGCTGCCGACGACCGGCGAACTGAGGTGACGACGCATGCTCACCCACCGGCACCTCGATCATGTGGACGCATCGCCAGCGGCGTCCAGCAGGAGTGCGATGGCGGTTAGGGCCAGGCGGTAGGAGTCAACCCCGAAGCCGGCGATGGTCCCCTTGACCACTCCGCTGACGACGGAGTGATGCCGGAACTCCTCGCGGGCGGCCGGATTCGATAGGTGGACCTCAATAATCGGGGTGCCGACCACGGCGCACGCATCACGCACCGCATACGAGTAATGGGTGAACGCCGCCGGATTCAGCACGACCGGCGCCTGGGTGTCCGCCGCTTCGTGCAGCCAGTCGATCAGGACGGATTCCTCGTTGGTCTGCCGGACCTCGGCCTGCAAGCCGAGCTCGCGTGCCCAGCCGATGCACGAATCAACGAGTTGGGCGTAGGTCGTGGATCCGTACACCCCCGGCTCACGGGTTCCCAGTCGGTTCAGATTGGGCCCGTTGAGGACGAGTACGCGATGCACCGGATCAGCCTAGAGCCCTGGGTCGGACGAGATGGCCGCGTAGGCAGCCTCCATCAGGGCCGGTTCGGGCCCCTCCAAGATGACCGGGTCGCCGATGCGACGCAGGATCACGAAGCGCAGCACACCGTTGCGTGTCTTCTTGTCCATTGCCATGGCTGCCCGCAGCGAATCCCACCGATCCGGCGCATATTCGGTTGGCAGACCCAGCAGGCTGCAGATCTCGCGATGTGCATCGGCGTCGGCATTGGGCAGGTACCCCCCGATCCGGGCGAGTTCGGCGACATAGGCCAATCCGACGGAGACGGCGGCTCCGTGACGCCAGCGGTAGCCCTGCACGTGGTCGCCCGCCTGTCCGAAGGTGTGCCCGTAGTTGAGCACCTCGCGGGCGACGCCCCCGGTGCCGAGGACACCGGTCGCCTCCTCGCGAAAGTCCAGGCCGACCACGGTGGCCTTCACCTGGACCGCTCGGCAAACGAGTTCCGCGAGCAGCGACCCATGGGGATCCAGGCAGCCGACTGGATCGTTCCGAACTTGTTCCAGGATGGTCGGATCGCTGGTGAACCCCACCTTCACCACCTCGGCCATCCCGGCAGCGAGGTCCGTCGGCGGCAGGCTGGCGAGGAGGTCCAGGTCGCAGACGACCCCCGCCGGACTGTGGAAGGCTCCGATGAGGTTCTTGCCGGCCACGGCATTGATCCCGGTCTTGCCGCCGATGGTGGCATCGACCATCCCGAGCAGGGTCGTCGGTACCAGCACGGACGAGATCCCCCGCATCCAAGTGGCTGCGACGAATCCGGCGAGGTCGGTGACCGCACCCCCACCGACCCCGATCACGGCGTCGGTGCGCGTGAACCCGTTCGAGCCCAGGGTGTCCCAGCAGGTGGCCAGCACCTGGACGGTCTTGGCCTGCTCGGCATCCGGCACCTCGATCAGGATGGCACGATGCCCGGCGTCGGCGATCGCCGCTGCGATACCGGTGACACGGTCCCGCAAGGCGCCCGGGTGGATGATCGCCACCTGAGCGGTCGGGCCGAGCAGTCCGGGGATCTCCTCCGTCAGGCCCCGGCCGACGACGACCTGGTAACCGCGTTCCGCGGAAACCGGTATGCGCTCAGACCGCATCAGCGAACCCCCGCCTGGTGACTGTAGGCCAGCACATCCGACACGACGTGCTCCAGGGGTCGACCGGTGGTCTCGATCGAGATCTCGCTGACCTCCTCGTACCAGGCCTGGCGCTCGCGCAGGAGGGTGGTGAGTCGGCCGCGGACGTTTCCGACCAGGAGAGGTCGGGACGCACCCAGGCCCACCCGTGAGGCTGCTTCGCCGACCTCGACCTTGAGCCACACGACACGGTGTCCGACCAGCCGCTCGCGATTGCGTTCACTGATGACCGCCCCGCCACCCAGGCTGACCACCGCCCCAGGCCTTGCGAGCGCCTCCTCCACTGCCTCCTCCTCGAATGTTCGGAAGGCCGACTCCCCCAGGTTGACGAACACATCGGCGACCGGCATCCCCGCTCGCTGGACCACGAGGTCGTCGGTATCCACGTACGTCACGCCCAAGGTGCTCGCGACGCGCTTGCCGACGGTGGACTTCCCAGAACCCGGCGCACCGACCAGGACCAGATGCGGCGACTGATCACCGCGTGACACGGAGGTCATCGAATGCGTAGTCCATCGAGATAGCCACCCACATTTCGGCTGCACTCCGCCAGGCTGTCGCCGCCGAATTTCTCCAGGATGGCATCAGCCAGGACCAGGCAGACCATCGCCTCGGCCACGATGCCGGCGGCCGGAACGGCGCACACATCAGATCGCTGGTTGATCGCCGGGGCCGCCTCCCCGGTGGCAACATCCACGGTGCGCAGGGCCCGCGGGATTGTCGAGATGGGTTTCATGGCCGCCCGAACGCGCAAGGCCTCCCCGGTCGACATGCCACCCTCGGTCCCACCCGATCGACCGCTGGTACGCCGCAAGCCGTCCTCACCCGGCACGATCTCGTCCTGTGCCTGGCTACCCCGGACCGCAGCCAAGCCGAACCCGTCGCCGACCTCGACGCCCTTGATGGCCTGGATGCCCATCAGTGCCCCCCCGAGTCGGGCATCCAGCCGACGGTCCCAGTGGACATGACTGCCGAGGCCGGGCGGCAGCCCGAGGGCGATCACCTCCACCACCCCACCCAGCGTGTCCCCGTCCCGATGTGCTGACTCGATCTCGGCCACCATGGCGGCCGATGCCAGACCGTCCAGACACCGAACCGGATCGTCATCAATCCGCTGCCCGTCAGACACCTGTGGCAGCACCCCGTCCGGGGCCGCCGCACCACCGATTCGGACGACATGGCTGAGGATCTCGATGTTGCCGACTTGGCGTAGGAAGGCCCGTGCGACGGCGCCGAGAGCGACACGTGCAGCGGTCTCGCGGGCACTTGCCCGCTCCAGGATGGGACGGGCGTCGGTGAAGCCGTACTTCTGCATGCCCACCAGGTCGGCATGCCCCGGCCGGGGTCGGGTCAGCGGTGCGTTTCGGGCCAGATCCTCCAGCTCGGCCGGATCCACCGGGTCCGCTGCCATCACCTGCTCCCACTTGGGCCACTCGGTGTTCTGGATCTCGATGGCGATCGGCCCGCCGATCGTGTGACCGTGGCGGACACCACCCACGATGCGAACCTCGTCCTGCTCGAACTTCATTCGCGCCCCACGACCGGTACCGAGTCGCCGTCGTGCCAGGTCCCGGGCGACGTCTGCGGTGGTGATCGCCGTGGAGGCCGGAAGCCCTTCCAGGATCGCCACCAGGGCCGGTCCGTGGGATTCGCCCGCAGTGAGCCACCTCAGCATGCGGGCATCCTCCCAGACGCGACATCGCCCTGGCAGGCGCAGGGTCGTCAGGCCGCCGGAAGGGCCGCGCGCATGGCGGCGATCGGAGGCTCCAAACCGGTCATCAACCGCACCTGCTCCGCAGCCTGCCACAGCAGCATGTCCCGGCCGTTGGCGATGATCTCCCCCGCCCAAGCGGCTGCCAGCGGTGTCGGCCATGGATGGTACGAGGCGTCCAGGAGCGCGCCGGTGCATCGGGCCGCATAGGTTGCCCAGGCGGCCCCGGCGTCCTGCGGCACGGTGCTGACGATGACTGCCACATCCGCCAGGTCACCCTCGGGTGGCTGATTCCCAGCCTGCCAGTCGACCACGTCCACGACCAGCGCCAAGGACTCAGCCAGCGGTAGCAGTGCCGCTGCTGCCGCCGATCTGCGTGCCGCCACCAGGACCTGCCGGATCCCCAGGTGCGACAGCGCCGCCAGGGCACTGCGCGCGGTGGCCCCGGCTCCGAGTACCAGGCCGATGCTCTCGGCTTCGAGTTCCAGGCCAGCATCCGTCAAGGCCTGGGACATGCCGTAGACGTCGGTGTTCGCACCCCGCCATCCGCCGACCGTCGGCAGCAAGGTGTTCACCGAGGTGACGGCCAGCGCGAGCGGCTCCACCTGAACGAGCAGGTCGATGACCGACTCCTTCAACGGCATGGTGAGGGACAGCCCTGCCCAGGTGTCGTCCAGGCTGGCGAGGAATGTGGCCAGGCCTGACTCATCGACCTCGATCGCGTCGTATCGCCAGTCCAGACCGAGGGCGGCGTAGGCAGCACGATGCAGGACCGGGGAGAGGCTGTGCGAGATCGGTGATCCGAGTACCGCGGCACGCAGGCCGGTCCGTGGTGTGGGCACCGCACTACTCGTTGGCCGCGACGTAGTCCTGGAACTGCTTCTTGTATTCCAGGAAACGGTCGTAGCTCTTGGTGAACTTGGTCTCGCCCGTGTCGGGGTTGACCGTGACGAAGTACAGCCATGGACCCTTCGCCGGCTGCAGCGCTGCTTCGATCGCCGCCTGGCCCGGTGAGTTGATGGGTGTCGGCGGCAGACCCTTGACCACGTAGGTGTTGTAGGGACTCTCGGAGGCCAGTTGGTCTGCCGACAGGGTCAGGTCCACCACGCCCAGACCGTAGGCCGTGGTGGAGTCCATCTGCAGCAGCATGTCGTCGGCGAGTCTGTTGTAGATGACCCGGGAGACCTTGGCGAAGTCATCCGGATTGCCTTCGGCCTGGACGATCGAGGCGATGACCAGGACCTGATACGGGTCCAGGCCGCGCTCAGCGGCCCGATCGACCAGGTTCACGTCACTACCGGCTTGGCCGAACCGCTCGACCAGAGTCTGCAACACCTGCTCGGCGGTCTCGTCCCCGGCCAGATCGTACGAGGCCGGGAACAGGAATCCCTCTGGGCGATCGTTCGCCCAATCGGGCAGGCCGAGCGTGTCCGGCTTCGCCAGTGCTTCCTCGAAGGAGGATGGCGGCAGCCCCGTTGCCTCAGCTGCGAGATCGATGGTCTGGCCCATCCGCAATCCCTCGGGCAGGATCAGGCGACTGTCGGCCCGAGACTGGGGATCGAGCATCAGATCGACGGCATCCTGAGCGCTCATGCCGCGCTTGAGGGTGTACCTCCCCGGGCCGATGGATGCTCCCTTGTCGTCCACCAGGGCCGCGGACACGAAGGCTTCCACCGAGGCCACGACCCCCGCCTCCTTCAGCGTTCGGCCGATCTCGGTGATGGTGTCACCCCGCTCGACGGCGATCACGGCTTCCCCGGTGCCGGTTCCGGCGAAGTCCTGGGTCGGCGCGGGGCTGCGGATGAGGAAGAAGGCAGAGCCGACGGCCGCCACGACGACCAGTGCCGAGACCAAAGCCGCGATCTTCCGCCACGGGCTGGATCGATTGGCTGACGGCGGCAACGGCCCATCGGTCATGAATGGCTGCAGTTGGCTCATCGAGTACCGCCCGTCGATTGTCCTCGGATCTGATCAAGGTGTCCCTGCAACAGTACGACGGCAGCAGCGCTGTCGATGCTTCGGCGCGAGGATCTGGTGTTCCGGCCAGCGTCATGCAGCCTCCGCTGGGCTTGAACGGTGGTCAGTCGCTCGTCCACCAGGTTGACCTCGGCTGAACTACCGGAGGCCGTGAGCGCCTGGCGAAGGCTGGACGCCCAATCGCGGGCCTGCTCGGCAGCAGGACCCGTGGACCCGTCGAGTCGCAGCGGCAGACCCACGACAACCTCGATCGCCTCGACCTCGTGCACCAAGTCGGCAACCGCAGCGATCGCTCCGTGAGCAGCAACCGCCGGCAGCGGGCTCGCCAGTAGTCCGTGCGAATCGCAACGAGCCAAGCCGACCCGCACGGTACCGACATCGCAGCCGATCCGTACTCCCTGCCGCATGCGGCTAGGCGCTCGCCTTCTGGGCGATCAATGCCTCGACGGCGGCGAAGGCATCCGGGATACCGGTCACCTTGCTGCCACCGCCCTGGGCCATGTCGTCCTTGCCGCCGCCCCGTCCATCCAGGGCCGGCAAGGCGGCCTGCAGCACGCCTCGTGCGGTGATGCCCTTGGTGATGGCGCCGTCACTGGCCGTGGTGATGATCGCCACCTTGCCGTCCGCCACGGCGAGCCCGACCTGCACCGCCGGGGTCTGCGGCGGAACGCGGCCCTTGGCCTTGGCAGCCAACTCCCTCAGATCGTTCGCACTCGTGCCATCCGGGGCCTGATAGGTCCAGACCCGGATGGAGCCGATGTCACGGCCCTCGCCGAGAATCCCGTCGACCGAAGCGCTCAGCTGCGCCGACCTCACCTTGGCCAGGTCTCGCTCGGCCTCCTTCAGCGAGGAGATGGTGCGTTCGATGCGCTCCACCAGCTCCTCCGCCGGAGCCTTGACCAACTCGGTCAGCCGGGACACCAGCGTGTGCTCCCGAGCCAGGAACTGGTAGGCGTCGGCTCCCACGTAGGCCTCGACCCTGCGCACCCCGGCCCCGATCGATCCCTCCCCCAGGAAGGTGATCACGCCCAGTTGACCCGAGCGTTGGGCGTGCGTGCCGCCGCAGAGTTCATGGGCCCAGTCACCCACCGAGATGACGCGGACCTGGTCGCCGTACTTCTCACCGAACAGGGCCATCGCCCCCATCGACCGGGCGTCGGCCTGGGACATCACCTGCGCCGAGACGGCGAGGTCCTCCAGCAGGATTTCGTTCACTCGGGCCTCGACCTCGGCGAGGGTGGCAGCGGAGACCGGTGCCGGGCTGGGGAAGTCGAAGCGCAAGCGCCCAGGCGCATTCTCCGAGCCCATCTGTGTCGCGGTCTCACCCAGTCTCTCTCGGAAGGCACGGTGGATGAGATGGGTCGCCGTGTGCGCGCGGGAGATCGCCCGACGACGAGCCACGTCGATGTTGCCCGCGACCTCATCGCCAACGGCGATCGCACCGCGAATCACCTGCCCGCGGTGGACGAACAGACCGGGTACCGGCGTCTGGACGTCGTACACCTCCACCACGGAGCCGTCCCCACTGACGATGCGCCCGTGATCGCCCAACTGACCGCCGGCTTCCGCATAGAAGGGTGAGCGATCCAGCACGACCTCCAGATGCTCGCCCTGCTCGGCTGCCGGGACCGACACCCCGTCGCGCACCAAGCCGATCACGGTGGCCTGGGTGGTCGATTCCCGGTAGCCGGTGAACGTGGTCGTGCCACCTGATTCCAGGATCTGGCGATAGGCCGTGGTGGCGGCGAACCCCGCCTTGCGCTCCCGAGCATCCGCCTTGGCGCGCTCCCGCTGCTGCTCCATCAACGTGCGGAACCCGTCCGCATCAACCTCCAGGCCCTGCTCCGCGGCCATCTCCAAGGTCACGTCGATCGGGAACCCGTACGTGTCATGCAGGGCGAATGCCTGCTCACCGGACAGCACCGTGCCTCCGGTGGATCTGAGCAGTCCAGCAGCAGACTCGAAGATCGTGGTCCCGGTTCGCAGGGTCTGCATGAACGCGGTCTCCTCGGCGACGGCGATCTGCCGGATCCGGCGCACCTCGTCATTGAGCTCCGGATACTGCGGGGCCATGTTGAGGACCGTCGCATCGACCAGTTCGGCGATGGTGGCCTCCTGTGCACCCAACAGTCGCATCATGCGGATCACCCGACGCATCAGCCGACGCAGGACGTACCCTCGGCCCTCGTTGCCGGGAATGACCCCGTCGCCGATGAGGAACACGCACGTTCGTGCATGGTCGGCAACCACGCGCAGTGCCACATCGTCTCGCTCACGGCGCCCGTATCTGGCGCCGGTGAGATCGCAGGCGCGGTCCAGGATGCCCCGAGTCGTGTCGATCTCGTAGATGTTCTCCACACCCTGCAGCAGCGCTGCCATGCGCTCCAAGCCCATCCCGGTGTCGATGTTCTTCGCCGGTAACGGCCGCAGGATGTCGAAGTCCTCCTTGGAGCGCACCTCGGAGAGCTCGTCCTGCATGAAGACCAGGTTCCAGGCCTCCAGATAGCGGTCCTCGTCCGCAACCGGGCCACCTTCACGGCCGTAGGCCGGACCACGGTCGTAGTAGACCTCCGAGTACGGACCTCCTGGGCCGGGCACGCCCATCGACCAGTAGTTGTCCTTGGGTCCGCGTCGCTGAATCCGTTCGAAGGGCAGTCCGGCCACCCGATGCCAGATCTCGATCGCCTCGTCATCGTCGTCGTAGACCGTGACCCACAGCCGGCCCTCGTCGAATCCG
>Ga0172372_10012090_pt1 | contig 10873 bp, 10 predicted proteins | sample LakKiv5m_2_FD_114544 | JGI IMG/M metagenome (GOLD analysis project Ga0172372, IMG submission 114544) | Freshwater microbial communities from Kabuno Bay, South-Kivu, Congo - kab_092012_9.5m | ecosystem: Environmental > Aquatic > Freshwater > Lake | place: Democratic Republic of the Congo... | reverse complement strand
GTTCTGCGCGGCTGACGGTCGGACCACGAAAGACGTCCGGCGGTCAGTTGGCGGACGGATCCTCGGGAACGTCGGCCAACCACGACACCGGCGCCGGTTGCCGACGGAGCACCCGACGCCACAGATCGGCGGGGGAGTCGTCGAAAACGTCGTCGGCCCGGGCGTCGACCACGATCCAGGCCCCGAGAGCCAGTTCGCCATCGAGTTGCTGAGGCCCCCAACCCGAATACCCGTGGAACACCCGTAGCGCGGTGGGGCGCTCGTCGTGATCGTCGGGTTCGATGTCGAGATCCACCGGTTGTACGCGGGCTCCGTTGCCGTCGTTGTCGTCGCCATTGCCGTTGCCTTCGACCCGGGCGAGGGCGATCAAGGAGGCGGTCTGCACCGGTCCGCCACGGAAGATCCGCGACGGGGGAGCCACCAGGTCCCGCCACGAGTCGAGTTCACCGGTCATGGCGTCGAAGGGCAGGTTCTGGTTGGGTCGATTGATCACCACGCCGAAGGCACCACCCTCGTCGTGTTCGATCACGAACACCACCGAACGGTCGAAGTTCGGGTCGCCGAGCGGTGGGGCGGCCACCAGCAATCGGCCGCGAGTCGAAGGTGTCGAGAACGGGTCGACCATCGGGTTCATTGTGGCCCGAAGCACGGCGTCGATGGGAGCCGTCGAGACTTCGAGGAGAATCGTTGTATTCTCATTCAGAAGTCCGTATGATCATTCGTCATGTCGGCGAAAACCCTGCGTGTGGCGGTGATCGGAGCGTCCGGGTACACCGGGGTCGAGTTGCTGCGGCTCATTGCCGGGCATCCCCACCTCGACATCGTCCTCGCGACGGGCGACTCGCAGGCCGGCACTCCAGCCGCCGCGCTCTACCCGAACCTTGCGGTTCGTTACCCCGACCTGGTGTTCGCACCCTCCGATGACGCCACCCTCGCCGACCGACTGGACGGTCTCGACGCGGTCTTTCTCGGTCTGCCGCACGAGGCGAGCCTGGCGCTCGCCCCGCGACTCGTCGGTCGGGTGGGTTGCGTGGTCGACCTGTCGGCGGCCTACCGGTTGAAGAACTCCGCGTCGTACCCGGGCTACTACGGATTCGAACACGACCAGCCCGAGCTTCTCGCCTCCGCGGTCTACGGCCTCCCCGAACGTCATCGGGCCGCATTGTCCGGGGCTCGTCTGATCTCGACACCGGGCTGCTACGTCACGGCGGCCTCGCTCGCCCTCGCGCCTCTCGTCGACGCCGGTCTGATCGAGACCTCGGGTGTGATCGTCGACGCGGCGAGCGGCGTGTCGGGAGCGGGACGGGTTCCCAAGCCGAACACCGTTTTTTGCGCCGTCGACGAGGACTTCACCGCCTACGGACTCCTCGATCACCGCCACACGCCCGAGATGGAGGAACAAATCGGCGCCCGGGTGCTCTTCACGCCCCACCTCGCACCGATGAACCGCGGAATCCTCGCCACGTGCTACGCCCGCCCGCGGGGCGTGGTGTCGGGTCCTCGGGTGCTCGATGCACTGGTCGAGGCGTATCGAGGTGAACCATTCGTCGCGGTACGACCCGAAACTCCTTCCACCAAGGCCACGCTCGGATCCAACGCCGTCCATCTGACGGCGCGTTTCGATCCGCGCACCGAGACCGTCGTCGTGATCGCGGCACTCGACAATCTCTGCAAGGGAGCCTCGGGAGGGGCCGTGCAAGCGGCCAACGTCGCGCTCGGTCTCGACGAGACCGCCGGACTCACGTCGATCGGGGTGTACCCATGAACTCACCGTCCATCTCTCCCGACACTCGCGCCGCGGTGCTGGTCGAGGCCCTGCCCTACATTCGGCGGTTCGCCGGCAAGGTGATCGTCGTAAAATACGGAGGCAACGCACTCGCCGGGGCGTCCGAGGAGAACGCCCTCGCTCTGCTCGCCGAGGATCTCGTGCTGATGAGGCTGGTGGGTTTCCGGCCGGTGGTCGTGCACGGTGGCGGTCCGCAGATCAACGATCTGTTGCGGAAGTTGGGCAAGACGAGCGAGTTCCGCGACGGCCTCCGGGTCACGGACGCCGAGACCATCGACGTCGTTCGGATGGTTCTCGTCGGGCAGGTGAACCCGCAGATCGTGTCGGCCATCAACGTTCACGGCCGATACGCCGTCGGTGTGAGCGGAGAGGACGCGTCGTTGATCTCGGCCGAGATGCGCGATCCGGATCTCGGATTCGTGGGTGACGTGAAGCGCGTCAACCCCGGGATCCTCCGACGGCTGATCGACGACGAGTTCATCCCGGTGGTGGCCACCATCGGCACCGACGAAAGCGGTCAGGCCTACAACATCAACGCTGACATGGTCGCCGGAGCGATCGCCGAGGCCCTCGGCGCCGAGAAGCTCGTGTACCTCACCGACATCGACGGCCTGCGTCGCGCGGTCGACGATCCGACCAGCCTCATCCGCCAGTCGACTCCCGACGAACTCGACGAACTGATGGCCGACGGCACGATCGCCGGCGGAATGATTCCCAAGGTCGAGAGCTGCGTGCACGCGGTTCGCAACGGCGTGAAGCGCGCGCACATCCTCGATGGTCGCGTGCCGCACGTCCTGTTGCTCGAGTTGTTCACCTTCGCCGGAATCGGGACGATGGTCGAGAGTTCGTTCAGGAGCGCAACATGACGCCACACCAGTTCGACGAACGGGGGCTCGCGCATTGTCCCTTCATGCCGGTGTTCGGACCGCCCGCGGTCATGTTCGAACGCGGGCGCGGCACCGAACTCTGGGACACGAACGGGAAGCGGTATCTCGACTTCCTGTCGGGCATCGCGGTGGTGTCGCTCGGGCACTGCAACGAGGCGGTTGCCCGCGCGGTCTCGAACCAGATGTCGACCCTCGTTCACGTCAGCAACTTCTTCGCCAACCCCGCGGCCACCCGGGCCGCGGTCGCGATCGACGAACTGCTCGCGACGGCCACCGGTGCCTCCGGCCAGGTCTTCCTCTGCAACAGCGGAGCCGAGGCCAACGAGGCGGCCATCAAGTTGGCGCGCAAGTTCGGCGGACGCGGTCGTCACGTGGTCGTGAGTGCCCTCGGCAGTTTCCACGGTCGCACGCTCGCCGCACTCGCGGCCACCGGACAACCCGCCAAGCACGAACCCTTCCAGCCCATGCCCGAGGGATTCCGACACGTCGCCTTCGGGGATCTCGCGGCTCTCGAGGCGGTCCTCGATCCGACGTGCGCGGCGATCCTGATCGAGACGGTGCAAGGGGAGGGTGGCGTGATCCCCGCGAGCACCGACTATCTGCGTGGCATACGACGACTCTGCGACGAGCGGGGGATGCTCATGATGGTGGACGAGGTTCAGACCGGGTTCGCCCGCACGGGAGAGTGGTTCGGCTTCCAGCACTCCGGGGTGTCGCCCGATGTCGTGACGATGGCCAAGGGGATCGGCAACGGTTTCCCGGTGGGCGCGATCTGGGCCAAGCGCGAGATCGCCGCGGTGTTCTCGCCCGGAGACCATGGATCCACCTACGCCGGCACCGCCATCGCCGGAGCGGCCGTCGAAGCGGTGATCACCGAGATGAAGCGCATCGACGCACCGGCTCTGGCCCGCACCAAGGGTGAACGACTCGCCGCTCGTCTGTCCCGGATTCCCGAAGTCGTCGAGGTCCGTGGACGCGGACTGCTGTTGGCGGCCGACCTCGGTGCGGAGCGCGACGCCAAGGCCGTGTACCTCGAGCTCCTGGCTCGCGGGGTCGTCACCAACGCCGTGAACGCGTCGTCCCTGAGGTTCGCGCCACCCATCACGGTGAGCGACGACGAAATCGACGAAGCCGTCGACGCTCTCGCCATGGTTCTCGCCGACGGGGTCGGGGTGCCGCGATGACCGCGCACGTTCTCGACATCGTCGACCTCGGCGCCTCGGGCGTTGCCGAGATCGTCGCGCTCGCCCAACGCACACCGGAGTCGTTGGCCCGACCTCTCGGTGGTCGGGGAGTCGCGCTCATCTTCGAGAAGCCCTCGAACCGAACGCGACACTCGATGGAGATCGCCGTGGTCGAACTCGGCGGCCATCCGGTGTACACGCGCGGTGAGGAGATCGGTTTCGACGTGCGCGAACCGGTGGAGGACATCGGACGGATCCTGTCGGGGTACCACGCCATGGTGGCCGCACGGGTCTTCTCGCACTCCACGGTCGAACGACTGGCTGCCTCGTGTTCGGTGCCGGTGGTCAACATGCTCTCCGATCGGTCCCACCCCTTGCAGGCTCTCGCCGACGTGCTCACGATGGTGCAGGAGTTCGGTTCGCTGTCGGGGCGCAAGGTGGCTTGGATCGGGGACTACAACAACGTCGCCCGTTCCCTGTTCGAGGCGTGCGCCGGGTACGGCTGCGCGTTGGCCTTCGCCGGGCCGGAGGGTTTCGGTCCCGACGCGGGCGAGGTCGAGCGCATCGTCTCGCTCGGCGCGGCTTCCTTCGAGAGTTCGGTCGATCCGCGCGACGCGGTGGTCGGGGCCGACGCCGTGCACACCGACACCTGGGTGTCGATGGGACAGGAGGCCGAGAAGGCCGAACGTCTGCGCACCTTCGCCGACTACACCGTGAACTCCGATCTCATGAGGGTCGCCGGTCCGGATGCCGTCTTCATGCACTGCCTGCCGGCGTACCGCGGACTCGAGGTGTCGGCCGAGGTGATCGACGGCCCGTCCAGTCGGGTGATTCGGCAGGGTCACAACCGGCTGCATTCCGCGAGGGGTGCACTCGCCTGGTCGATGGGGGTTCGCTGATGTCCACCAAGACCCAACGGCAACAACTCATCGCACGTCTGGTGGCGCAGCACGCGGTCACCAACCAGCCCCAATTGGTCGACCTGCTCGCCGACGAGGGCATTCAGGCGACTCAGGCCACGGTGTCCCGCGACCTCGAGGATCTCGGGGCGGTGAAGGTGCGCGTGCCCGGTGGCGACACGGTGTACGCGATTCCCGAGTTCGAGCCGGCCCGACTCGCTCCCGAGGATCAACTCCGGCGGGTGATGGGCGAGTGGGTGGCCGAGGTTCGGGCCAGTGGTCCGATGGTGGTGGTGCGCACTCCTCCGGGTTGCGCCCATGTCGTGGCGTCGGCCCTCGATCGCAGCGGTCTCGAGGGTCTCATCGGCACGGTGGCCGGTGACGACACGATCTTCTGCGTGGCCGACGCCACGCTCGGAGGCACGGCGCTCGCCGCGCGACTGCGCGACCTGGCCGGCATCAGCGAGAGGAACGGACGATGAGTGGCGACGGCAGGACGTTGTGGCACGGGCGGTTCGAGGGAGGTCCGGCGGCCGAACTCATGGCGTACACCGCGAGCCTGCCCTTCGATCGTCGTCTCTGGCGCGACGACATCGCGTGTTCGCGGTCGCACGTCAGGGGTCTGGCCCATTGCGGCATCCTCACGGTCGACGAGGCCGACTCCATCCTCGCGGCTCTCGATGCGGTCGCGGCCGAGATGGAAGACGGCGGGTTCGTGTACGTGGAGGCCGACGAGGACATTCACACCGCCGTCGAGCGGCGGGTCACCGAAATCTGCGGACCGGTCGGGGCCAAGCTCCACACCGGTCGGAGTCGCAACGACCAGTCGGTGACGGGACTGCGGTTGTGGTGTCGCCGGGAACTGGCGGCGGTCGGTCGCCGGGTGGTCGCTCTGCAGCACGTTCTCCACGATCGGGCGGTGGAGGTCGGCGGGGCGTACCTGCCCGGCTACACCCACGTTCAGCGCGCCCAGCCGGTCCTCCTGTCGCACCACCTGCTCGCGCACTGCTGGTCGTTCGGACGCGACCTCGACCGCTTGTCGGATCTCCTGGTGCGGGTCGACGTCTCCACGCTGGGAGCCGGAGCGTTGGCCGGGTCCTCGCTGCCGCTCGACCCGGAGTTCACCGCCCGCGACATGGGATTCTCCGCGGTGTTCGAGAACTCGCTCGATGCGGTGAGTGATCGCGACTTCGTCGCCGAAGCCTTGTTCGTGCTGTCGATGATCGCCATTCACCTCTCGCGACTCGGCGAGGAATTCGTTCTCTGGACGAGCGACGAATTCGGTTTCGCGTCGCTGGACGATGCGTACGCCACCGGCTCGTCGATGCTGCCGCAGAAGAAGAACGCCGACATCGCCGAACTCGCGCGTGGCAAGGCCGGGCGCGTCATCGGCGACCTGACCGGTCTGCTGGCCACGCTGAAGGGTTTGCCGCTCTCGTACAACCGTGACTTGCAGGAGGACAAGGAACCGTTGTTCGACGCGGTCGATCAAGTGAGTCTCGGATTGGCCGCGATCGGGGGCATGATCGCCACCGCGCGCTTCCATCTCGACCGCATGCGCGAGGCGGCCGACCAGCCATCGATGGGAGCCACCGATCTCGCCGAGTATCTCGTGCGGACCGGCATGCCGTTCCGCGAGGCCCACGCCGTGGTCGGTGCACTCGTGCGGCGTTCGTTGTCCGGGGAGGCTTCGCTCGTCGACCTCGTTCGCGCCGAGCCGGTTCTCGGACCGCGGGCGGCATCGTTGCTCGAACCGGGGGTTGGCGTTCGGATGCGAACCTCGCGCGGCGGAGCGGGTCCGGACCCGATGGGTGACCAGATGAAGCGTCTCGAGGTGGCGCTTTCGCGGTGGGAGAGTCGTTTTCCGTGGACATGAGACTCTTCGGCGAGGTGGTGGTCACCATGCTCGTCATCCTCGACCCGCCGGGCAACGTGCCGATCTTCCTGGCGGTCACCCGACGACTCTCGGGGCGCGAGAGGCATCGAGCCGCGTACTTGGCCACGGCCACGGCGTTCCTGGTGATCTCGATCTTCGCGGTGTTCGGCCAGACCGTGCTCGATTATCTGAAGGTGTCGGTGCCGGCTCTGCAGGTGTCGGGCGGACTGCTGCTCCTACTCGTCGCTCTGCAACTCCTCTACGGTCGGGGATCGGGAGAGGACGGATACGCGGAGGCGACCCCCGAGCAGCGCACGTCGATCGCCATGGTTCCGCTCGGCACGCCCTTGTTGGCCGGACCCGGCACGATCGTGGCCACCATCGTGTTCTTCAGTCGCGCCGACGATGCCGCCGAGTGGCTCACCGTGGTCGCCGGAATCGCGGTCGCCTTGTTCGTTTCGTTGCTGGCTCTCCGTTTCAGCGGATTCATTCAGCGGCTCTTCCGGCCCACCGGGATCCTGCTTCTCGCCCGTGTCGCGGGCATGATCCTCGCCGCTGTAGCAGTGCAGTCGATCGCCAACGGAGTGATCGCCTTCGTTCGCGAAGCCACCGAGGCGGTCTGACGTGACGTTTCGGCAGCGGATCCGGGTTCGCTACGGCGAATGCGACATGCAACGCGTGGTGTTCAACGCCAACTATTTCGTCTACTGCGACGACGTGGTCGATCTCTGGACGCGGATCGCGTTGGCTCCCGAACTGGCGGAGGCCGGTGATGCCACCAACCTGCACTCGATTGGCTTCGACTTCATGCTCAAGAGCACGCAGCTCGTCTGGCACAGTCCGGCGGTCTATGGCGACGTGCTCGACGTGACGGCCCGGGTCGCGCGATGGGGCAACACCAGTTTCGATGTGGCCCTCGCGGGATCGGTGGGCGATCGCGCGGTGTTCGACGCCACGATCACCTACGTGAGCATCGATCCCGAGTCGCAGCGACCGACGCCCGTGCCGGCGCTGGTTCGTGTCGCCCTCGAGCGCGACTGCGAGGCCTGACTCAGCCGAGATCCACCCTCCAGACGAAATCCTGGCCGTGGTATCCGACCTCGCCGATGATCGTCTCGGTTTCGCTGGATCCATCGAGAAGAGTCACGCGCACGTCGGCCACCGGACCGGCCGGCTCCATGCGGGCCCACACGACGGGCGTGGTCGAGGACGCTCGTGATCCAGCCGCGCGCAGCGCCTCGCGAACACCGTCACGCACATCGGGTGCGAGGTATTGCCACACGATCGAGTGGAAGACGACGTGCGCGGTGGGCGCCGTGTCGGAGAGGGACCGACGCAGGAAGTCGTCGGCCGACTCGGCGACGACCGATGGGGGCCAACGCCGGGCCACGTCGATGGCCGCCCGCAGGCGCGCGAATCGCTCGCTCTGGTCGGGCCACACGAACGAGAGCAGACGCAAGGCGTCGCCATCGTCGGCGGGATCGAGCGGAAACGGGTCGCAACCGCGGCGATCGACGCACCGGGCGGCGATCGCGACGCCGGGCGGTTCGTGTCCCAGACGGTCGAAGTTCTGGTTGAGTCCGGCGCTCGACCCGATCTCGAGCAACTCGAACTCGTCGACATCCCGCGCGGCCAGCCAACGCGCCACGGCGACCAGCGCCACCGACCGGCGCGGCTCGTTGGTCTGCACCTGCTGAGTGAGGGCGAGGTCGACCTCGGCCCGATGCGCGCGCACCACGTCGAGGAGAACCTCGATGTCGATCGATCGTCCGTCCCCACCGCAGGACGGAAATCGCTCGGCGAGCGCGGGTGCATCGCCGCGCAGTGCGATGCGGTGCACGACGCCCAACAGTCGCAACGGGAGTGCGTCGTGCGTCGGTCGATCGGAACGATGGGCGAGCAGATCGGCGACGAGTCCTCCGCCATCGTGGTCGACGATCAACTTCTCGAGAAGATCGGCGTACTGGTTGGATCCCAACGACCGGCAGGCCACGGCCTGTCGAGCCAGCGAATCGCGAACCTCGTCGGTCATGCGATCACCGTACCCGCGGTCCGAATCGCGGGGACGACAAATGATCCGCCACCTCGGGTCGGTTCTTGGGAGAATGATCGGGTGAATTCGTTGCTCGCCGATCTCGAGGCCCGCGGTCTCGTTCACGATTCCACCGATCGTTCGAATCTGTCGTCGCGACTCGATCAGGGTTCGATCGGTGTGTACGTCGGGTTCGATCCGACCGCCGACTCGTTGCACGCCGGCAATCTGCTCGGCCAGGTGATGCTCCGCCGTTTCCAGTTGGCGGGTCACCGTCCGGTGGTTCTCGCCGGTGGAGCCACCGGCATGGTGGGCGATCCGGGCGGGCGAAGCGAGGAACGCAACCTTCTGGATCGCGAGACCCTCGCGCACAACGTGGCGTGCGTCAAGAAGCAACTCGAACGAATTCTCGACTTCGACGGACCATGTGCCGCGCGTCTGGTCGACAACGCGGATTGGACCGCACCGATGAGCGCACTCGATTTTCTTCGCGACGTCGGCAAGCACTTCACCGTCAACCAGATGGTCGCCAAGGAGTCGGTGCGCGCGCGAATGGAGAGCGAGCACGGCATTTCGTACACCGAGTTCAGTTACATGTTGCTGCAGGCCAACGATTTCCGGCACCTGTGCGAGCACGAGAACGTCGAGATGCAGATGGGCGGCAGCGATCAGTGGGGCAATATCGTGGCCGGCATCGATCTCATCCGTCGACGCGCGGGTCGTCACGCCTTCGGCCTCACGTGGCCACTGCTCACCCGCAGTGACGGCGCCAAGATGGGCAAGTCCGTGCACGGCGCCCTGTGGCTCGATCCCGACAAGACGTCGCCGTACCAGTTCCGCCAGTACTGGGTGCAATTGCCCGACGACGACGTCGAACGGTTCCTGCTGCAGCTCACCTTGCTCCCGGTCGACGAGGTGGGGGAGGTGGTGGCCGAACACCGGGTCGCTCCCGAACGCCGAATCGGCCAACGCACTTTGGCCCGCGAGGTCACGGCTCTGGTCCACGGAGCGGTGGCCGAAGCCGCGGCCGCCGAGGCGGCCGGGATCCTGTTCGGGGGCGACCCGACGACGGCCTCGGCCGACGCGCTCGCCGTGGTGGCCCGGGAGGTGCCGACGACCACGCTCACGAGCGGTGAGTTAGCCGATCTAGCAGGTACTTTGTCCCGGCTGGGCTTGGCCAAGTCGAACGGCGAGGCGCGGCGCACGCTGTCCCAGAAGGGCTACCGGGCCAACGGTCAGGTGCTGGAGGACGGGGTCGACCTGGCCGGTCTTCCCCGGCTCCATGGGCGATTCCTGCTTCTTCAGCGGGGGCGGAGCACCCACCACTTGGTCGACGTCGCGAACTGACCCGCCGCATCGATTCACTCGAGTCGGGGCAGGTCGGGCCGGTTCGAGCCGGGCCGGTGGTCGAGGGACGGGTTCGGCTCGTGAGCAGGAAAATTTCCCGGCGTCGGGGTTGGCGAGCCCTCGGCGGCTCGCTAGATTCGCTCTCCGCCCCATAGAGCCGTTCGGCATTGCCGGCCGGTTGTGGGGATCCGCATCGGTTCCACCGCTGCGTGAGCTTCGGCTCCTTGAAAACGGAAGAGAAGACTGAACGCCAGTGCGGGCAGCGACGAACGGGTTCGACTTCGGTCGGGCCTGGCCGGACGCTGTCTGTCAATTCTGATGGCCGGTTCACGCCGGCTGTCGCAAAAACAAAATCACACCGAGCAATCGGTGGAGCGGATCGTGGTTCGTAACGGCAGGGAATTTTCCCCCGGCCGGAACCGCGCTCTCACTTGGACGAAGTCATCATGTTGCGGCCGTCGAGCAATCGACGTACAACGGGTGACGAGTTCTCGACGGAGAGTTTGATCCTGGCTCAGGACGAACGCTGGCGGCGTGCTTAACACATGCAAGTCGAACGAGGTCCATGCCGTAGCAATACGGCGGAAGACCTAGTGGCGAACGGGTGCGTAACACGTGAGAAACCAACCCCGGTCTCTGGGATAACAAGTGGAAACACTTGCTAATACCGGATGCCGTCGTTTCCTCGCATGGGGAGATGACGAAAGGGCTACCGGATCGGGACGGTCTCGCGGCCTATCAGCTTGTTGGGGAGGTAACGGCTCACCAAGGCATCGACGGGTAGCTGGTCTGAGAGGATGATCAGCCACACTGGGACTGAGACACGGCCCAGACTCCTACGGGAGGCAGCAGTGGGGAATCT
>Ga0172372_10012089_pt1 | contig 10874 bp, 12 predicted proteins | sample LakKiv5m_2_FD_114544 | JGI IMG/M metagenome (GOLD analysis project Ga0172372, IMG submission 114544) | Freshwater microbial communities from Kabuno Bay, South-Kivu, Congo - kab_092012_9.5m | ecosystem: Environmental > Aquatic > Freshwater > Lake | place: Democratic Republic of the Congo... | reverse complement strand
GTGCATCTGGTAGTGATATTTCTGAGGCACTCGATAATCTTATTTTGGCATTAACATCTCAGTATACGCATGGTCTATCTGCTGATCTATGTGATAGTTCAGATCCGAGTGACTATGTCACTATTAATCCTATGGGAACGCTTGGTGGATGGGATAACACTAGTTTAGTTTCTAGCAAATCTATAACATTTACACTTCAAAATACTAGTAAAATTCTTGGCCTTGAGAGTGGAACAGAGGATGCAGATGTACCTCTCAATCAAGCAAATTATCCAAATATTGTAAATGCAATTAAAGATACAACAGCAAGAGGAGAAGCTGGTTCGGGATTGACTGGAACAGCAGATTTTTCTGGGTTTGAACAATTTATTCTTGCCATTCCAATTGAGATCTCTTTAACTAATAATATATCGACCACAGCTATAGTTCAATTAGACTATACCTCAATTAATACCCAATTAAATGAAGAAGTAACTGTTGGTGTTGTTTACGTTAACAATGAAACACTGTCTGGAGGTGACCATGACCGACTTGTTAATGGAGTAAATAAAACATATTTATTGACGAGTACTGCTAGTCGAACTATTAACTTTACAACAGGTGATGTTTCGTATAATATTGATGGGAGTAGTGACAACTTTGATGTATCTATTAATGAAGATTTTACAATTAACGATAGTGATTTGAGTTTTGGTGCATTGCGAGGTGATATTTCAAACGTACAGTTTGCGATTAATTCGAATCTTGCATATGATGGACAGGAGGGACGGTTAGGTACACTCCCAGTATTGACATCCGTGAATGAAGGAGTTTCATCCAATAACACAATCCAATCACTAACAGTTAATCTTGAAATTGGGTTAACAGGTGCGGATCGTAATACACTCGAATCAGTTGATTGTTTACGAATTGCTACTAGAATCTGAATCTACATAAGAAAATTACTAAAATATATTTCTTTATAGTAATAAAATTACTATGAAGATAAGCATTTAAATATGCAGAAATATAATAGAAAGTATGGACAAGTGTGATGGAAAGATTATATTTAGTAAAAATCAGTCCAAGTGTGATAAACAAAAACAAACTACACCAGTTAACGGAACATCCCTCTTACTTTTTAGAGTAGCAAACGTTTTGACTAATGAAAGAGATGGTTTAAATAAAATCAAAAAACTTCTAGAAGTCCTAAGATGATTATAGACAAGTTTTTTTACTGCGCGGACCAGATTTTTTTTCTTAAGGATAAACGAATATATGAAATATCTTATGATCCCTTAGCAGACAAAGTTATATTTGTTAAAGAAATTTTAAATCTTGAAAAAATAACAATTGATTATAATAACACTAGTGTTTACTCTAAATTTAAAGAAAATAAAATTGTTTGTATTTATGATAAACAAAACGTGTATATAAATATAAATCTATTTAATCGATTAAAACCAGAAAATCGTTCTTCATTTGTAAAAATCAGAAAAGACTGGTTTCGAAGATTATTCATTCTGGGTCACATAGAAGATGTTTTATTATTTAATAAAAATTTAATAATTTACTATAAAGATGAAATTGTTAACAACATTAAAACATTTATGAATTTAAAACTTGAAAAAAAACAAATTTTTACAAGCCCAACAGAAATTCTTCTTACGGATGTTGATAAAGTGATATCATCAAGTGTTCATTCTGTGTTTACATTAGTTCAACAAGGAACGCGGTTTGTACTTGTTTACTCTAATCATTTTAAGAGAAACTATGATATTACTGAATACTTATTGTATCCAATTCAAGAATATACGTTTGTAATGTCAATTAATCAGGTAGCAGTTATTCATTCAACAGGTATGTTTGTTTTATTTATGTCAAACGAAGGTTTTCTTATTAAGACAAAAAACTTGGCAGAAACACCTGAGATTTGGAATATTCTCAAGTCAACACCCTTTGAAGTTCATTTGTTTATTGATCAAACAATTATTCATATTCTCCAATCGGGTCAAAGATTTCTACTTTTATGGCTTGAAGAAACTAAAATTAAACCACTTATTATACCATTTCTTCCAAAAAAGTTTTTCGATAAAAAATATGAAATCACAACTAGTAGTTGAGCAATGACCTCGTATGTAATCAGTGGAGTGATTGACAAGTTTTTCGATGGAAAAATTTCTCAATCAGTTTCAATAGAAGTTCTAGCAGATGTTTCTGGAAGATTTAATGGAACGCTTGATACAGAGATCTCAGGAAGAATATTAGGATTTGTGGAAGATTTTACCATCAGTGGAACATTATCTGGATATGCGTTAACTACAACAAATATAAATCTGCCTCTCACTGGGAATATGACGCAGACATTATCCGGATATATCAATACGTTTGTAAATGGTTCCGTATTAGGAAATGCTAATATATTTCTCTACAATCCTACTCATCTTTCAGGGGATTTAAGTGGTATTCTGGATGCTGATATTAGTGGAACAATTCGTGGAATATTGGGACCCATTTGTAAGCCATTTTTGAAACTCAATGGTGATATAAGCGGACTTATTCAAGGAGATGTAAAGGGTGATATAACTGGAGATGTTGATATAACTGTTTCTGGAAGTATATCAACAATTTTAAATGCCGATATTTCCGGCGAATTTAACGGAAAATTAAGTGATACAAATGTATGTGGAACTCTTAGTGGAAATGTCTATGGGATCCCCAGTAATTTATTTATAGGTGATTTCTCTGGATATATTGACGCATCTCAACTCAGTGGAACAATTTCAGGAGATATTAGTTCTGTTTCCATTGATAGTTTGCTAAATGGAACACTTAGTGGAACAATTGGATCTACGTCTGTAAATGGAAGCATTAGCCAGACTATTACGGATTCCATAAATGGGATTTATATAGGTGATCTCGCAGGAAATGGTATCTTCTATATTGATGGGTTTATTAACGCATCTATTAGTGGCAATATTAACGGATATTTCTGTGGGAGTACATATACGTGGTTTAATGGAGAATTTCAAGATATGTCAATAAGCGGGTCTATATCAGGAGATATTAATGGTGGTATTCGGGGTGTTATTATTGGATTGAGTGATGATAATCCCGATATAGTTGGTACAGTTTCGGGGAGTATTAGTGGAGCAATCGAAGAGGATCGGCCACCAGCCCCTCCATATACACCTCCAATTATACTAGTAGAAGGTTTTAAATGTTGTGTAACTGGTATATATCCGTGGAATAACGTTTCAACAGAAGGAGATGAATTAAGAATACGGAAAGATAAATGTCGAGTACAGAGGTATTTATCAAAACCCCCAATTCAAAGAATTCCTTTTAGAAGCCAAAAGGAATACTTGGCATATATCAAATTCCGATGCTCGTGTCCTGAATGTTAGTAGCTTATCCACGATGTTCAAACATACGATTCCTTTGTTGCTCAAAAAGTTGAGACTGAGAAATCGTCATAATCTCCAGTGTAAGACTGATTGGCTCTTGATAAGGATACACATCATTCCCATAGGGATCTGTTATTTGTAAATCTACGCGCGTGAGATCAATCGGTGGGGATGGTTCAAATTCAAATGTCATCAAATTTCGCCCATCTTCAAATATCATATCAACTGCCTCCCCTGGTACAGTTTGGGTATTCACAATGAGTTTCGCAGAACCAACAAGAGTATTATCCTTGAGAGATGATCGGATAATATCATATCCATTCAGATTCAGTAAATAATATTGGAAACCATTGAGATTTACGAATGCCTCGGTAATGAAACTTCCAATGGGAATAACATACACTCTTTTACGAAAACCAAGATTGTATCCAAGTCCCCAGTCCATATCACGGGCTGTAAATCGTCTATCGGGATCAAAATGAATATGCTTTCCAATGCCACTAGCGGTTGGGGTAACCACTATTTTACGGGTAATACTATCATATGCTAATGAAAGCCAGGTAGATGATTGTGTATTGATTTCACTAAGAAGTTGCGAAATTGTATAATTTCCATCATCAATCGTAACTCGTTTCACCAGTGTACCCGATGCTTCCCTGATTTCAAAAACATTGTTTCCCCGATATTCACTAATTACATATGGAATATTTGGTAATTCTACACTAGCAACTCTGATTTTAGTTATATTCCTTATTGGGTCAACCATATTGATGGAACATTTTGAATCAGGTGCAGTTGGAGATGATTTGAACCGAGTATCAATATTCAAATAGTATTTACGAGTTTCCGGTCCAGCAACTCTGTCTCGATGGACAACACGATAATCCTCCATTGGACGACTCATCTATCGTTTCTAAAAAAACAAATCCCATATACAACAAACCTATCTTTCTGGAACAGTAATACTCGGTCCAGTTCCAACAGAACCCCCTTTCTCTTTTGGGCGAGTAGCTACCGAATCAATACTCGGCGGAGGCCCACAGACAAAACACAGGCATCGCTTCGGTCCTGCAAATGCCATCCACTCGCTAATCGTATAGGAATCCGACATACTCAGGTTACAACGAGCACAGATTGGACGGAGATTTCCCAGTTCCAGCGTCCCTCCCTTGCTTTCAGGGAGATTATGACCTACATGAAAATCAAACGCAGACATTTTGTTTTTACACCAGGGGATCCAGCATTTTGTCTGGAATTTGTTGCCAACATAAGTGACCCAAACTTGTTCACGGAGGGCACGTGGGATACGTTCTTTGGTCATTCAATCAGTGTATGAAGGATATACACCTGCGAGACGGTTATCAATTACTAACACTATGGGGGCATCTCTTAAATGGGGGAACCCAGGCGCTTATGCCGTCCCCCTCCTTGGTGGGAGTGTCGGGTGAAGGCTCCCCGGGGAACCCAGGTTCCCCGTTACCCCCTCCTTGGTGGGAGTGTCGGTGGGGGCCCCTGAGGGAGCATTGTGGTATACAAGACATAGAACCCTCCCGGGGAACCCAGGTGGGAGTTTTCGCCGTTCACCACCTCCGGTGGCTAAGGAGTCGTTCCCGCCGAACGGCGGGAACTCCTTTCGGCGAAAACGACCTAACCAGGTGCCTTTGGGCTCCTGGCGTCGGCCCCGTTACCCCCTCCTTGGTGGGAGTGTGAGTGAAGGTTCCCGAGGGAGTGTCTCTGTTCACTCAATCGCACGCTCACCGAAGGTGAGCTGGGTTCGTTCCTGCCGAACAACAGGAACTCCCACGCGCACCCCCGACGGGACCCGCAGGGTCCCACGCCCCGAAGGGGCGAAACGGCGGGGGGGCCCTGGGGGGCGGCTAGCCCCCCAATTGAAGGACAACCTCCTCCCCCTATGGAGACATCATACCATCTCAATCACAACAGCCTTGGTGTTGTTTCGTGCCTGTTTGTTTGTTTGTTGTTGTTCGTACATATGTCTGCGTTTGCGTCGTCTGTGTCTCCAATGGATATCACTACGTTCTATACTCACATTCGCTCCCTCGTTGCCGACAATAACTATGCCTTTCTCACTGAACTGCTTCGCTCCTATGACTCTCACCGAGGCTCTATCAAGACCACTGACCCTGAATACCAATACCGCGAAGCCCTGATTGGAGAGATTGTTCGTATTCTTCGTGATGATTTACATAAGCAACGCTCCGGAGAACGGGTAAGTGAACTCGCAAGATTTGTTCCAAATATCGCGAATAATACTGTTGAACAATCATTGTCTGAAGGAACTGCTTGTCGTATTGCCTGGGAAGTGTTCATTGTTCAGTTCCCTGAAAGTCTCCGCTGGGCTGCTCACGTGGACTCGTTCTATAGCGACACCAAGTCCATTGATGTGGATGATACGGAGAGGATTGCGATTCAAAGCTCCCAAGCCGCCGCCGAGAAACGCTATCGTTCATCCCTCCAAACTCTCCGGAATGAATGCCGAAAACAACGAGACCCAATGATTACCCCCATTCCACTCCCATCTCCTCATGCCACATCTCCCCCACCATCCTCTCTAAAGACACTCTCCAAATCCTCTTTGAGTTCTGCCAAGAGCTCAATGACTGCTCCCAGTTTACGGACAATGCGTGTTGCCGCACCACCTCCTACGGAACCTACGAGTGGATTCATTCGGCGTCCTCCCACCGTTAATCCGCTACTGGCAACAGGAGAGGTTTCCTCCCCAGCACTAGGCCCAGGGGAGTGATGATTCTCTACTTGTGGATCCCACCAGAATACGCGGTCAGTCAACATATCCGCACTGGAAGATAAAAACAAAGCAGTATCTCTATATTTTTGTCCAATCGCCCCCAGGATTTTCCTGTAAATCCTCACATCCTCAAATACCTCTCGCCCAATGCTGTCCAACCAATCTCCCACTCCCGCCCCCGATGTAAGCTCTGCGACTGTCTCGGGTCCTCCCCCACTCCGTATCAGGAACCAGTCTACATTGTGTATCAACATCCCAGCCCTCGGGAGCGCCACTCCCGTTCCAATCAACACCCGCACTCCCCACTCCTTGGCCGACTCAATCAAGTCCTGCCATTCAATCATCTTGACCATTTCCGACCACACTCCCGCCGCCTGAGGGTCCTCCACAATCAAAACCCGTTGACGACCCATCAGCGACCCCTCGGCATACTCGTGTTTCCATCGCGAAATCAATGCGGCGAGGTCTCGGCGGGGAGTTGCGAGAACACCTGAGGGAGGGATACGATTGACAAGTGTACCTGTTCCAATCCAAGCAATCTCGGCGTGTTCTCCCATAGCATCCGTAATACGTTGATTCAAGTGAGCCTTCCAACCAGGTCCCGCGATAACCCATACAGCCCCCCGGCGACTATATTCTGTATCTGGAATCTTCCTGAATGTAACACTCCTTTCTTCCTGCGTATTTCCGTACATATGTTTCACGAGGGAATATCCAAGGGAAATCAATCTTATTAGTAGAGAAACACTGAATGGCAGAAGGGACAATCCCCACGTGGACATCCTTCCTCCTAATCGCGGGAGTGCTCTTGGTTGGTGACTATATTTGGCTAGGACACGTTGCGAGACCAATGTATGACTCCCTGCGTTTGACGTTGAACCCCGGGAGGAGCATTGCTTCACTCCCATATAGGATCCCGGCAGCAATCGTTGCGTATGCCTTTATGATACTCACTCTGGGATGGCTAGTTCTTCCACAGGTAGTTGGGAGGACGTGGCAGGAGCGATTACTCCGGGCGATTTGGTGGGGAGGTCTGTGGGCCTTGGCGGTCTATGGAGTGTATGACTTTACAAACTATGCGATTATAGAGGCATTCCCTCTGTCAACAGCCCTCATAGATTTAGCGTGGGGAGTATTCATTGGGACACTCACGGCATTTATATCAGGAACATTTACTCCTGCTCTTTGAACCTCTCCTAGGGAAAGTAACACACAAAGACAGATGAACCAGCCTGAATGTTTTTTATGCCTTGAAGGGGAGTTTCCAGACGAAGAACAGCTCCCTGTAGCACATTCTCAATCAACACAATCCAGTGATAACTCTGCGAGTGACGAATCTCTCCTTGGGAACAAATGGAAGAGAGATGGGGGTGGGAGTGAGGAGTGTGATGAAAAGGAGCATCGATGTTTAATGCCCCTAGTTGTTTCGGGATGTGAATGTCATCCGTGGGTTCATCAAGAGTGTCTCCAGGAGTGGGTAAATGTTCGTCGGGAGCATTGTTGTCCCATTTGTCGCCGGGAGGGTAGGATTGAAGGGGTTGTATATCCAGATGACTCCTCCTTTCTCTGGAACCTCTGGGGAGGGGGAGGAGTGGCCCCGAGGGTAACTAACGGGAGTGTCCATCAAGTTCAATGGTATGCCTTTGGAGGACACGTTTACAGAAATCACGTACAGGTTCCAGAATATACTGAAATGGGACAAGTCCAGTCACATCCATCACAATCACACCCACAACAACAGCCATCACTGGTCCAGGGTCCTGAATCAGGAGTAATGATTGCTCGTAGAGATGAGGCAAGGAGAAAACTATGTTTAACTGTGTTTGTATTTGTAGTTGTAATCTTTTTCATTTTCATCATCTCCTACTTTGACCATCAATCCCAGTAACCATTGCTTCATCACCTTTCCTTTCACCCATTGCGCTCCCTCGTAAGCCCCCCAGCAAACCAGACCCATCTAAGGCGTTCTCACTCCATACTATGTAGTGTCAACCCTTGTACTCCCCAATGGTCTCTGTGATTTCAGCACTAGACCAGTCGCGAATGCCCGCCGGCGAAGGATGGAACGGCCATCCGGAACACGAGTGGGAGACTGATACCAACGTGGTTGCTTTGCGAGAACGTCTTGTTCAGTTGTTCTTCCAGATGGTTCGCACGGATTCCAGGGAGAAGATTTTGTCTCTTGCCGAGGCACATAGGTCGCTGATTGATGACCTTGTTGAGAAGGATCCGGAAGACCATAGTCGCGTAATGGATCTCCTGAAGCGTCTCCCTCTCCAGACCCGCGATATTCGTTCTGGAAAGGGGGAGCGTGCCCTTGCTTACTCACAGCTTCTGTTGTGGTATGACGTTGGATACACAGAGTATGCCGAGGTAGTTTTCCGGAGATGGCTGGGGGTGGACGGAGGTTTCCCACTTGGTTCCTGGAAGGATGTCAAGTTGTTCTCCGAGTTTGTCAAGTGGATTGCTCCGGAGCGTAAAGGCGCAAAGCATCCATTGGTTCTCTATGGAATCCATCTCTTGGCTGACCAACTCCGCAAGGACCAGCACTCGGCGAACCCGTCGCTTGCTGCCAAGTGGACACCTGGGGAAAAGTGTAAGCGATTTGCGTGGATTTTCCGGGCAGTTGCCGATGAACTCTTCCCCCCATCCTCTCACATAGAAGCTGGAAAGGAGCCTAAGGAGGCCCGTGCGTCTCGTCACCGGAAACTCCGCAAGTTGCTAAGTGGATTGAACCAGAAGATCCGCACGACGGAAGTGATGATGTGTGGAGGACGATGGAGTGAGATTGATTTTACGCGTGTTTCCTCAGTAACAATGCAGAAGCACAAGCGGGCATTCTACAATCTCCCCAAGTCCAAAATCATTATTCGCAAGGGCAAGTTTGTGAGCACCAAGTTTGACGACAAGACACCAGCGGATGATGGAACGACACCCGAGCGTAGCGAGGCGGAAGACCGCCGGATGTGTGCTACAAACCTTCGTTCCCACGTTGACAAATCGGCAAAGGGAGAGGTGGAAGTCAAGGCCAAGAACACATCCCTATTTGACCTGATTCGGGATGCGATCAAGTGTGTGTCAAAGTCTGCCGATGATGATGAACGCAAGATTCTCGAGGAGCAATGGAAGAGTAATCGCTCCGTCAATCGCCCGGGTCTCCCCCCAATGATTCCAATGGTGGATGTAAGTGGATCAATGGCACACCCCAACTTTATCCCCCTTTATAATGCTATGGGTCTTGGTCTCCGTGCTAGCGAGATGACGCATCCTGCGTTCCGCAACAGGATTATGACGTTTAGTGAATCTCCTTCGTGGGTGGCTCTGCCAGAGAAGGCTGGTTTCGTGGAACGCATCAGGATCCTCCGCAGCGCCCCCTGGGGAATGAACACGAATTTCTACAAGGCACTTGACCTCATTTTGGATACGATGGTTTCCAGTAGCATCCCTCCCGAGGAGGCCAAGGGGATGGTTCTCGCCGTATTCAGCGATATGCAGATTGATGCCGCATCAAAACAGACAACGAGTGCCCGCTTGTCAATGCACGCGGAGATCAAGCGACGTTACAATGCAGCAGGATATGAGCCCCCTCACATTCTCTACTGGAACCTGAATGGAACGAGTGGTTTCCCGAATGTGAGCACGGAGATGAACACGACAATGGTGAGCGGGTTCAACCCGGCACTCCTGAATGCCTTTGAGACAAAGGGCATTGAAGAGTTGTCAACGATGACCCCCTTTGCGTTTGTTGAGGAGATCCTTCGCAAGTACCATTTGGAAGTAGATGCGCTGGAACGCGCGGAGGCTAAGTTATCAGCTCTATTTGATGAGATTGAGGAAGTGCTTCCCAATAGACTTGAAGATAGGGCGAGAGAACAAGGTCAAGAACAAGGAGAAGGAGAAGAGGATGCGAAGGGAGAAGCCGTGGAAGTCAGTTTAGATAAGGAAAAAGAGGTAGTCGCGGAGTTCCTTCATTGTCATTCTCCTTCCAGTGAAGACAGAACATCCGCTCGGTCGTGCTGTGCTGATTTTTGCTGAGCTTTGATTTCCCTTTTTACATTGATTTGAGCAACACTTGGGAGTGATACACAAGGGCAGCGCCTCCCAACATTGTTAAAATGGAATACCACATTCCCCCGACTTTTTGAGAACGGAAAATCGTGCGAGAAGAACCCAAGTAAATCATCAAGGGACCTACTACAAGAGCGTGGAACCAGTTAACCCAGGTTCCAGTTCCAGCAATGACCTTGGTGAGATGATAGAGAACGACGACGGAACCCATTGCGAGTAAGACCCAATCCAGCCACAGAGGGGTATTAGAGCGCATAAATCCTACATACAGAAAGAGAGGAACCACCACTAGAATATGAAACCAGTTAATCACTGCACGCTGGTCCATCATTAAAATGGATTTGTTTTCTATTAGATAGAACTAAAATCCCTGCCATGTTTCGCCGTATCGCCACACTCCTTGCTAGTGCCGTTGCCACCCTGATTTCTCCCATCCCTCTTGTGGCCCCCGTGCTTGCTGGTACGCCTCCTGTGACCCCCTGTACAAGCCCCGCTCCCTCCACATACCTCGCCCAAAATCTCAATCTTACGCTGACCCCCGAGGTTCCTGTTGCGGGAGGGACCTATGTGATTGGTGTGGCATTTGACCTCCCGGAGAGTGTTGGTCCTATTACGGCGGGCTCAATGGGAATCAAAGTAGCCCTGAGTGGTTT
>Ga0172372_10012086_pt1 | contig 10875 bp, 7 predicted proteins | sample LakKiv5m_2_FD_114544 | JGI IMG/M metagenome (GOLD analysis project Ga0172372, IMG submission 114544) | Freshwater microbial communities from Kabuno Bay, South-Kivu, Congo - kab_092012_9.5m | ecosystem: Environmental > Aquatic > Freshwater > Lake | place: Democratic Republic of the Congo... | reverse complement strand
ATTAGAAGAAAAAATTTGTGATTTTGTTAATAATTTGGATAGCAAAATTGTAAATAATATTTGTTGTATTAGTGGTCAATTAAAAAGTTGAAATAGTATAATACCATTTCCACTAATAAATGATACAATTGGGTATTTATAAATTAAGCTTCATCTTTTTGGCTAAAAATCTCTAAAAAAAATTTTCAGTCGTGCTAAAGCAAGCGACACGAGCCTCAGCTGTATGGATATACAGCTTTATTTGATAAGCTTTTCATGTAGAGTTTCACTAGCTCTTGGTAAAACTGAATTAATTTCTCTCATTTCATCAATTTTGCCATTACAATGCAAAACTAAATCACAGCCAGCATCAAGAATTAATTTAGTATTTTCTGAGATTGTTCTTTTAAGCGCCTTCATGGAAATATCATCACTCATCAAAATATTTTTAAAACCAATTTCATTTCTAATAATTGAAATTGCTTTTTTAGAAATTGTAGCGCAATTTTCTTTATCGATACAATCATAAAGAATATGCGCAGTCATAGCAAATTTTTGCTGATTAAGAGCTTTAAATGGAATAAAATCAAAATCATTTAATTCTTCAAAAGAAACTTCAACACAAGGCAATTCAAGGTGGCTATCACAATTACCGCGTCCATGTCCCGGAATGTGCTTAATTACTGGATAAACTCCTTTGCTTAATAATCCTTCACAAACTTTTAAACCAAGATCAGCAACTTGCATAGGGTTATCACCATAGGCTCGATCTTTAATAATTTCATGGGTTTGAGAATTAGCGATATCAAGCACCGGAGCGCAATTAACGTTAATACCAACTTCGATTAAATCTTGAGCAATCTGTGCAAAGTTATTAAATAATTGTTTGCGAGCTTCTTCAGGATTTGATTTATATAGATCGGCAAAATATTTGCCACTAGGATATTTTGGCCAATTTGGAGGAGTTAATCTGGCAACTTTACCACCCTCTTGATCAATTAAAATCAATACTTCGCCATCCATTAATTCACGAAGAGAATTGGTTAATTGTTTTAATTGATTTTTATCAATTATATTTCGAGCAAATAAAATAAAACCTATACAAGAATTTTTGGAAAAAAAATATTTTTCTTCATCACTAAGAACAGTGCCTGCAATGCCGTAAATAACTGGCTTAAATAGTTTTTTATTATTAGCTATTTTTTGTAAAAGATTAGACATTTATAAATTGCCTTTAGTTGAATTAATGGCATCTTTTTTTCTTTCATCTATTTTTATTGCCTGACGAAGAGAGTATGCAAAAGCTTTAAAACAAGATTCAATAATGTGATGATTATTGATTCCATAAAGATTTTCAATGTGTAAATTACATTGAATTGAATTTGATATTGCGAAAAAAAATTCTCTAAATAGCTCGCAATCCATTTCTCCAACTTTATCTCTTTTAAATTCACAATTAAAAATTGCATAAGATCGACCAGATAAATCAATTACAGCTCTGCTGAGGGTTTCATCCATTGGAATGTAGGAATGACCAAATCTAGTGATGCCGATTTTTTCACCCAAAGCTTTATTTATAGCCTTGCCTAAAACTATTCCGCAATCTTCAACGGTATGATGAAAATCAATATGCAAATCTCCAACTGCTTGAAGAGAAATATCAATTAAACTATGATGAGAGAGCTGTTGCAACATGTGATCAAAAAAACCAATACCGGTTGATATTTTATGAACTCCAGTGCCATCAAGATTGATATCAACTTTAATTTTTGTTTCTTTGGTGTTTCTTTCAATTGAAGATTTGCGCATGAAACTATGCTTTTAAATTTTGATTAACAAAGTCCCAGTTAACAAGATGATTAAGAAAAATATCAATATAATTTGGACGAGCATTTTGAAAATCAAGATAGTAAGCATGTTCCCAAACATCCATGGTCATTAGAGGCTTAGCTGATGATGTTAAAGGGGTTTCAGCATTACCAGTTTTAACTACTTTTAATTTATTAGAATCAAGCACTAACCATGCCCAGCCAGAACCAAATTGAGTTGCTCCTGCATTTTTAAATTCAGTTATAAAGGATTCATATGAGCCAAAATCTGATTCTATTTTTTTGAGCAATTCTCCACTGGGCTTTCCGCCTCCTTGTGGCTTCATTGAATGCCAATAAAAAGTATGATTCCAAACTTGTGCTGCATTATTAAAAATAGAAGCTTTAGATTTATCTTGAGATGAGATTTTAATTATTTCTTCAAGAGATTTTTTTTCTAAATCTGTACCAGTAACCAAATTATTAAGGTTGGTTACATAAGCTTGATGATGTTTACCGTAGTGATAATTTATAGTATTTTCAGATATATGTGGCGAAAGTGCATTTTTGCTATATGGAAGAGCTGGTAATTCAAAAGGCATAGTGTTTCTCCTAAAAAAATTTTTGGTTAAAAAAGTTTTACTATTAAAAGTTTTAACTTTACAAGCACCAATGGCTATAATTGGCGATAATAAAATTGTTTTGATGAATTTTCTTTTTGATATTATCATCTAAATAATTAAATTTTTTTAAATATAATTATAACAAGATATTTTGTTAGAACTTGATTTAATACCAAATCCCATCTTTAAAAGTTTAAAAAAAATTAAAATTCTAACTTCATATTTTTGGTACAAAAATCTCTAAAAAAAATTTTTCAGTCGTGGCTTATGCGAGCGACACTTTTTTAAAAGTCGCGCTAACGCGAGCGACACGAGCCTCAGCTGTATGGATATACAGCTTCATTTTTTAAAAATTTTTATCTTAAAAATCGTGTCGAAAGCTTTAGCACGACTGGCAAAAATATTTTGTTATAATTTTTTTTAAAAATGGGAAATGATATTATTTTTTATCTTTTAAAATTATAATTATTTTCTTAACCTTGTCAATTTTATTTTTACCAAATTTATGGAAAAAATTTCTGCAGTAATTGTTGCTCACAATGAAGAAAAAAAAATTTTAAATTGTTTAAAAAGCCTTGATTTTACTGATGAAATTGTGGTTGTGCTAGATAAATGTACCGATAAAACCAAAACAATAATTTTAGAATATTCAAAAAAAATCAAGATAATTGAAGGTGCATGGGAAATTGAAGGAGCAAGAAGAAATGTTGCTTTAAATAATGCTAGTTATAACTGGATTCTTGAAATTGATGCTGATGAAATAATCTCTGATAATCTGAAAAATGAAATATTAAAAACAGTTAAAAATTCACCACCAGCTGGTTTTATAATTCCTATTAATAATTACATCGGTAATAGATGTATCAAATATGGCTGGCTTAGAACTATATGCGTTCTTAATCGCTTAAGCTTAACATATAAAGGTTTAAAACAATATCATCAAGATAAAAGAGTTCATCCTACTTTTGATTTTACAGGCAATATATATAATCTATCAAATCCAATTAATCATTTTGTTGATGAAAATATTTCAGATTTAATTTTGCGCTTCAATCGCTATACTAATTGGAAAGCAAATGATATAATTGATAAACAAAAAAAATTACCTAGTTTTTTAAAATTAATTTTTGATTTTAAATTAAGATTTTGTAAAGCTTATATCTTAAAAAAAGGTTACAAAGAAGGTTTGATTGGTATTTTAATTGCAACACTTGCTGGTCTTTATCCATTGGTAACATATTTAAAAGTTAAAGAAAAATTAAATGAAAATAGCTAATATCATTATATCTTCACAAAATGGAGGAGCTGAGCAGGTTTTCATTGATTACATGAAAATTTTAAAAAAACTTGATCATCAAGTTTGCGCTATCGTTAAAAATAACGCTCCTTACATTAGTAAAATCAATGATCTTAAAATTAATATTTCCAAAATTCACAACCGATTTGGGTTTTATGATTTTTTTTCAGTAAAAGAATTGGTAAAAATTTTATTAAAAGAAAATCCTGACGCAATAATTGCTCACGCTGGAAGAGCTACGGTTATTGCTCGCAGTGCAATTAAAAAAATAAAAAATAAAAAAATTTTTTTGATCGCAGTAAATCACAGCACCAATGTAAAAAGATCAATTGGAGCCGATTTTATTTTTTCAATTAACAAGCCAATTTTTTACAAAACAATTGATGCTGGACAATCACCAGAATCATCTTTTGTAATTCCCAATGCTATTGATATTGAAGATGCTAATTTAAATTATGATAAAATTAAAATTGCGCAAAAAGAAACCATTACTATTGGAGCCCTAGGCAGATTTGATCGAACCAAGGGTTTTGATTTTTTGATTAAGGCAATTAATAATTTACAAAATAGTCATAAAAAAGTTATTTTAAAAATCGCTGGTGCAGGATATTTTGAAAATGAACTTAGATCTTTAGTAAGCAATCTTAATCTCAGTGATAGAGTTGAGTTTCTTGGTTGGATTGAAGATAAAAAAAAGTTTTTTGCAGAAATTGATATTTTTTGCTTACCTTCACTTAATGAACCTTTTGGCCTAGTATTGCTTGAAGCCATGAAATATGCAAAACCAATTATAACAACCGATGCTGATGGTCCAAAAGAAATACTATCACACAATACTAATGCGATATTTGTAAAATTAAATTCTGAAACAAGTCTTGATTCCCAAATTGCTCAAGCAATCACAGATTTAATGGAAAATAATGATAAATGTGATCAATTAGTTAGCAACGCTTCCAAAAAATTAATTGAACAATTTTCAATGCTAAGTCTTGAAAATAGATTAAAAGAAATTTTTAACAAAAAAATATAGGCACTGTTAACAAAGGTTTTTAAACAGTGATTAATACCAAATCCCATTTTTAAATTAAATATGAAAAAAATTTTAGTAAAAAATCCTATCGTTGAAATTGATGGCGACGAAATGGCCAGAGTAATTTGGAATCTAATTAAAGAAAAACTTATTTTACCATTTATTGATATTGATATTAAATATTTTGATTTATCAATACAAAATCGCGATTTAACTCAAGACCAAATTACTATTGATGCTGGAAATGCCATCAAAGAAATAGGTATTGGCATTAAATGCGCCACAATTACTCCAGATGAAGCACGCCAAAAAGAATTTAATCTTAAACAAATATGGAAATCTCCAAACGGTACAATCCGCAATATACTTGATGGCACAGTATTTCGTGAACCAATTGTTTGTCAAAATGTTCCGCGCTTAGTTTCAAACTGGACATCGCCAATAATTGTTGGTAGACATGCTTTTGGCGATCAATATAAAGCTACTGATTTTATAGTTCCATCCGCAGGAAAATTAATAATAAAATTTGAAGGTGATGATGGTAAAATTATTGAACATGAAGTTCATAAATTTAAAAAATCAGGGATTGCTATGGCCATGTATAATGTTGATGATTCAATTAGAGGTTTTGCTAATTCATGTTTTAATATGGCATTACAAAAAGGCTGGCCTCTTTATTTATCAACTAAAAATACTATTTTAAAAAAATATGATGGTCGCTTCAAAGATATATTCAAAGAAGTTTATGAAGAAAATTTTAAAGATAAATTTCAAAAAAATAATATAACTTACGAGCACCGCTTGATTGATGATATGGTAGCCATGGCATTAAAATCTAATGGTAGCTTTATTTGGGCCTGCAAAAATTATGATGGCGATGTTCAATCAGATTCTATTGCTCAAGGCTTTGGCTCTCTTGGTTTAATGACTTCTATTCTTATAACTCCAAATGGCAATATTATTGAAACTGAGGCCGCTCATGGCACTATTACCAGACATTTTCGTGAATATCAAAAAGGAAATCCCACTTCAACCAATCCTATTGCTTCAATATTTGCTTGGACTCGTGGATTATCATTTCGAGGTAAATTAGATAAGAACCAAGACTTAATTGACTTTTCAAATAAGCTTGAAAAATTATGTATTGCCACAGTAGAAAAAGGTAAAATGACAAAAGACTTAGCAATTTGTATTCATGGCTCCAAAGTTGAACATGGAAAGCACTATCTTTACACTGAAGAATTTATAAATGAAATAAATAATCTTAATTATTAACTTTTATCTACTAACTGTTATTTTGTTCTTTGGACTTAAAGCTTCCTTTGCTTGTTTTAAAAAAACATCCTTAAAAATATGAGAAACAGATATATCAACATCTCTTCCTGCAAATTGATTCTTCATTTCATCATTTTTAGCAAAAACACCTTTAATTATTGAGAGCGCTTGATCATAACTTTTAAATTCTATTCCTTTTGTTTGAAAAAAATCTAAAATATCTTGTTGAGAATATATTCGTTCATCTTTCATATAAACATCACTTACAACACCACCAGCGATCTTGGAAAGAAAATCTTTTACCATATTCTGTTGTTGTTCAAGTCTTTTATGAGCGATATAAAATATTGTAATTGAACTTGGAGTCATAGTTGGGCTTGGTTTTTTGGGTTCTAAGTCTAATGATGATCGTAATGGTTCATGATTACTAACTGGGAGAGGTTTTTCAAAATGAGGTGGCATTGACGGTAATAAAGATGCTGTTATTTCTGGTCTTGCAGGAATTGAAAGAACTGGCAATGATTTAGAAGAAACTGTTGAAGATTTTGTTGCATCAGCTCCAGATGCTGTTGGCAATACAGATGTTGTTGACGATAAAGTTTCTGGCTTAGAAATGAAGCTTGGGAACCTTAATCTTCTACGACCACCAAGCAACCTTCTTCCCCTTTGTTCACTTGGAGCAAATAATCTCGCTCTTCTTCCATCTACAATTAATCCTTTTACTCCTTGATCATCTCCCAACATTTCTTTTGTTAATTTTACTGATGGTCGTCTTCTAGAAAAAGATGTTCTAGGGGGTGGTGGCCAACCTGCAGGACCTATTGTTGATGATCGAGAAGGTAGTGGCTTTGCTGATTCAGATTCAATGTTTCTATCTTTTTCTTTAGCAAGTTCAGCTTTAGTTTGTTCTAGTTCCAATTTCATTCTTTGCAATTCTGCTTCTGCTGTAGCTCTTGCTTGAGCTTCTTGGACAATATTGGCTTGGGCTTCTGCGACTTTAGCTTCAGCTTCTGCTTTAGCTCTTGCTTGATCTTCTTGGGAAGTCTTGGCTTGGGCTTCTGCTTTAGCTCTTGCTTGAGCTTCTTGGGAAGTCTTGGCTTGGGCTTCTGCGACTTTAGCTTCGGCTTCTGCTAATTTAGATTCGGCAAGTTTAGCTCTTTCTTGCGCTTCTTGAGCTTGAGCTTCGGCGCCTGCTTTAGCTCTTTCTTGAGCTTCTTGGGCAATCTTGGCTTGGGCTTCTGCGATTTTAGCTTCTGCTTCTGCTTTAGCTCTTGCTTGATCTTCTTGAACACCTGTAGCTATTGCTTTGGCTTCCTCTATAACTCCCCCTAATTCAACTTCTAATGCTTGTGCGTTTGCTTTAAATTCTAGAGCTTGAGCTTCGGCAAGGTTAGCTCTTGCTTGAGCTTCTGCGACTTTCGTTTCATTTTCTTTGGCTTTTTGTACTGCTTCTTTGAGTTCTGTAATTGTTGCTTCGTCGTCCGCTTTAATTTTTCGAGCTTGATCTTCTGCTCTTATTTGAGCTTCTTCGGCAGTCTCAGCTCGGGCTTCAAGTTCTTTAATTTTTGCTTCAGCTTCTTGAGCTTGAGCTTCAGCTCTTGCTTTCTCTTCTTGGGCAATCTTGGCTTCTGCTTGAACTTTTGCTAATTCTGCTTCGGCTTCTGCTTGAACTTTTGCTAATTCTGCTTCAGCTTTTTGAGCTTCGGCTTCGGCTCTTTCTTGCGCTTCTTGGGCAATCTTGGCTTTGTCTTCAGCTTCTGCTTTAGCTCTTTGTAATTCTGCTTCAGCTTCTGCTTGAACTTTTGCTAATTCTGCTTCGGCTTTTAGAGCTTCGGCTTCAGCTCTTTCTTGAACTTCTTGAACACCTGTAGCTATAGCTTTCTCTAATTCAACTTCTAATGCTTTTGCGTTTGCTTCAGCGCTTGTTCTAAATTCTTGAGCTTGGGCTTCGGCGTCTGCTCTAGCTTTCTCTAATTCAACTTCTAATGCTTGTGCCTTTTCTTCAGCGCTTGCTCTAAATTCTTGAGCTTGAGCTTCGACTTCTGCTTTCTCTTCTTGGGCAATCTTGGCTTCTGCTTGAACTTTTGCTAATTCTGCTTCGACTTCTGCTTTCTCTTCTTGGGCAATCTTGGCTTGAGCTTCAGCGCCTGCTTTAGATTCTGCTAATTGAGCTTCTAAGGCTTCAACTTTTGCTGTAACTTCTGCCAAATTACTTTTAAGTTGCTGATTTTCTGCATTGATAGCAACTAATTCCTGCTGAAGAGATAAAGCTTTTTGATCTATTGTTGTAATTAATTGTTCAAAATTTTTTAATTCATCTCCTACAGAAGTTAATGATTGTAATAATTCTTTATTTTCACTTTTTAATTCTTTAATAATTCTAAGTCTTTCTATTCGTTGTAATCTAAGAGCTTCTCTTATGTTTCTAATAGCAGAATCATCACTATACCAACCATCAGAATCATAATCATCACTTGTATCCGCCCTTTGAGTATCAAGCATACTCAATACAGAGTCTTCTCGTTCCAATGGTTGAGCATCTTGTGTTTGTGCTAATTGTGCTTCTAATAATCGACCTCGAAGTAATAAATTTTGTTGTTGAGCTTCTCCAAGTGATTGCTGTAAAATTGAAATTTCACCTCTTGATTTAGCATCTTGTGAAACTAATTGCGCCTTTTCAAAATTAACCTCTTGAATTGAAACTCTCATTTTAGCGATTTCAGCTTCTTTCTGCGATTTCTCTGCTTTTAATGCAAGAACATCTGAAGCTTCATACTCTTTTAGCTTTAATTTAAGCTGATCAAGTTCTTCATTTGCAGATGATAATCTAGATAAATTATTATTGTTACTGCCAAAAAGATTTTCTCTTTCAGATTCAGACTTAGATAATTTCTGTTCTAAATCTATTATTTTAAGAGATAAAGAACCAATATTTGATAATCGAAGACTTTCCAGCTCATGATCTTTTTCTGATAATTGTTGCGATAATTCAGCTACCTTTTTTTGAAGTTCAGTAACTAATTTTTCAAGCTTAATTTGTGCATCTATAATTTCAGGGATTTCTCCTTGATTATAAGTGGGAAGAGATTCAACTTCATCACCTATATTATAACTTCCCCAAGATTTTGAAGGTGGCGGTTGTTTTTCAATTGCCAATTTTTCATTAATCTCTGCTGGAAATTCTAAACTTAATCCTTCTTGATTACTTACTAATTCTACTTGTTGTTCTTGAGCTTTTGCTTTAGACTCTTCTTCAATATTTTGTTGAGCCTCAGCTTTTATTTTATTTTCTAATTCTAATATTTTTTTTAATTGCTGTTGTAATTTTTCTGTTACTGATATTTTTATTTGTGGTAGTTTTTGGTTAATTTCATTAGAAAAAGAAAGCGTATCAAATGCAAGATATCTTTGAATTCTTTCAATCTCAGTTTCTGTTGATGCTAATCCTTTTGTTTGTTCAGCAACTTCAAGATCTATAGGGAGTTTAAGTTCTTTTTGGATTGTTTGTTCTATAGTATCTAATTCTGTACCTAATTGACATTTAGTATTTAGAGTTACTTTATATCTAGGTGATGATTCTTGATTTATTTCTAATGTTATCTTAGTACCTAGCGCTGTTTCTATAAGTTGTGTATGTTGTTTAACTTGATCTGTTTTAGACTCACCTAAAAAAGCAGAACTAGTTACAACTGGCGTTATATATTTTGTTAATTCATCAAAAAACTCAGTTTTAAGATTAAAATTATCATCTATCGCAAGTTGTGCATTAATTGACGATTCTTTTTCAGCTAATAATGTTTGTAAATCTTCTTGCAGTTGAAAGTTTGAAGCTTTTAATTCTAAAATTTTTGCTTTTTTTTCTTGTTCATTTAAACCATAAAATAATCCTATTGCAACATTTTGCTTGTCTATTTGACTGTCAATATATTGTTCAAAGGTCATTTTTGTCGATCCTTTACCTCGCTGTTCTTGAATTTTTTTTTGCAAATTTTCTAATCGAACTTTTCTTTGTGAAACTTCTCTTTTTTTTTGATCAGATATTGAATTTGCTCGATGATTGATATAAGGTACAACTTTCCCTTCAAGTTTGGTATCAAATCTTCCCATTTGTGTTGTTATATTTGAATTAATTGTCACTCTTGCATTAGTACCATTATTTGGTGCTTTGCCTAATTTTTCCTCCACAATTTCTCTAAATGGTGCTGAACTTGTTTCACTAGGTGGAAATTTTTGTATAATCGATCCTACAGCGTTCTTTAATTTTTGTTGAACCTCTATTAATTGAGGAATTACCAATTTTATTGGATCAGGATCATTAGATGTTGTTCTGGGCCTGTTTAGATCTGTTGTTACTCTGGGTGTTATTGCACTAGATTTGTTTAGACTAGCTTTTGTTACTCTGGGCGTTGGTGCACTAGGTCCTACTGGTCTTACAGAGTTTGATAAATCAGTTTTTCCTAGATCAGATAAAGATTGTTTTTTACCAACACTTTTTCCTTCGATAGAAATTTTCAAAGGATCTACTTTTTGTTCTGAAGCTCTTACACTTTGTCTTCCTCGAGTTGTTACTGCACCAGGTCCTTTTCTCATTATATCTTACATATTTATTTTTTTATAAGGCTAAGAAGAATATTTATAATATTTTAACTTGAAAATTAGCCAAAATAATAATTTTATTTTAAAGTTGTATTATACTAATTTAATTCGGGAAATGGTATTATACCAAGTTGCGATCAAAATATGAGTAAATAAATTGCAGAATTTTGGTAAAAATTTGCTTGAATAATGACGCTGTATAACCTGATACAGCTTTTATTATTTGTTGCAATTTTTCCTCAAAATTTCTTTGTTATTTACTCATAT
>Ga0172372_10012081_pt1 | contig 10877 bp, 6 predicted proteins | sample LakKiv5m_2_FD_114544 | JGI IMG/M metagenome (GOLD analysis project Ga0172372, IMG submission 114544) | Freshwater microbial communities from Kabuno Bay, South-Kivu, Congo - kab_092012_9.5m | ecosystem: Environmental > Aquatic > Freshwater > Lake | place: Democratic Republic of the Congo... | reverse complement strand
CAGTTTCCCTGCGGTTACTGCAACCTCCACTGCTGTGTGCATCGGGTCGCACACGTTCACAGTGGCAGGCCCCTACACCTACGATTCGGGGATTGCCTCGGACGTGGCGGCGGGCATGACGGCAACCGTCACCGTCGGAACTGGGGGCTGCACGAATGCGGCCGCGCCGAACTTCAATCCGGCAGCGGATTGGGACAACGGCTCCTGCCTCCCGGTGACACTCACGGAGATTACGGCCATTCAGCAGGGTTCCGTCGCGGCGGGGGCCACGGTGGTCGTGGAAGGAGTGGTGACCGGGGTCTTCGGTTCGCTTGCGACCATCCAAGACGGGACCGGGCCATACTCCGGGATTTGGGTGTTCGGTTCGAACGTGCCGCTGACGGTCGGGAACGCCGTGGAAGTCACGGGCGTGGTGACGGAGTACTTCGGCTTGACGGAATTGACTTCGCCCTCGGTGGTCATCACCGCAACGGCCGCGGCGTTGCCGGCTCCGGAGGTGCTGACCACGCTCGCTGCGGCGGATGAGCAATGGGAAGGGGTGCTGGTCCGTGTGACCGGATCGGTGGCAAACCCGTCGCTGGGCAACAACGAATGGAGCTTGGACGACGGCTCAGGCGCATTGCGCGTGGACGATCGCGGCTACAACGCCATCCTGACCGGTGCCGTTACGGCCGGAGCGCAGTGGCAGGTCACGGGCCCGCTCGACTACACCTTCAGCAACTTCAAAGTGCAGCCACGTGGAGCTTCCGACGCGTTGTTGTACGGCTGCACGAACCCGGCCGCCGACAACTTCAACCCGCTTGCGGGCATTGACAACGGCTTGTGCGAGGTGCCTGGGGCAGAATGCACGGTGTTCTTCTCCGAGTACTGCGAAGGATCTGGCAACAACCGCTACCTCGAGATTTTCAACCCGACCTCTTCACCGGTCTACCTGAGCCAGTACACGATGGGCAATTGCAGCAACGGTTGCGACGATCCAGGCGCTGCGACGCTTACCGACGTGGTGGACTTTTGGACTTTCACCTTCCCGCTCACGGCGGTTCTGAACCCGGGCGCGACGTTCGTGGTGGCCCATCCGACGGCCGACCCGGTCATCCTCGCCGAAGCGGACATGACGTACTCCTTCCTCTCGAACGGGGACGACGCCTACGTGCTCGTGTCTGTGATTGAAGGGGATACCACGTTGGTGGACCAAATCGGGGACCTCGGCCTCGATCCCGGCCTGGGCTGGGCGGTCGCAGGCGACGCCTCTGGAACCTTTGACCGCACGCTCGTTCGGAAATCGAACGTCCTCGTCGGAAACGGGGGCAACTGGACGGCCTCTGCCGGCACGAACGAGTTCGATTCCGAGTGGGTGGTGCTTCCCACGAACACCTTCACCAACCTCGGCATCCACACCTTTGACGGCGGTTGCGCAGGCACCTCGGGCGGCTGCACCGATCCCTTCGCGGAGAACTACAACGCCGCTGCGACCTACGACAACGGCACGTGCTTCTACATCCCGAACGTCACCGTGCAAGAAATCCACAGCACGAACCTCGTCGGCCAAGCGCGCACGACGGGCGTCGTGACGGCGGTTTTTGCCGCAAACAGCGCCCTGTCGAACGCCGCCTCGTACGTCATTCAGGACGGCACCGGCGCGTACTCCGCCATCTGGTGCATCGGAACCGGCGTGGCCGTGGGCGATGAAGTCCAGGTCCTCGGAAACGTTCAGGAAGTCTTCGGTTTGACCCAAATGCTCGGCGCAGCCGCAACCATCCTCTCCTCCGGCAACGCCCTTCCTGCCGCTCAAGTTCTCGCCACGGCAGCCATCAACGACGAGCAATGGGAAAGCGTCCTGTGCTCGATGACGGGCACGGTCAGTGGAATCAACACGACCTACGACGAGTGGACCCTCGACGACGGTTCTGGCAACGGGATGGTGGACGACCTCGGATTTGACGGCCTCGATGCCACGGTTACTCCTGCAGGTGGAACCGCGCAGCCGTTGGTGTCCGCAGGTGCCAAGGTGCGCGCCGTCGGTCCGAACTTCTACGCCTATGGCCAGTGGCGTCTGCTTCCCCGCACCGCAGCCGACGTGGTGCGCGTGGGCTGCACGGACGCGAACTTCGCGAACTACGACCCCTTGGCGTCGGAGAACGACGGCTCTTGCGCAAACCTCCAAGGTTGCACGAACCCGAATGCTGACAACTACAATCCAGCAGCGACCATCGACAACGGCTCGTGCATCGTGTCCGGTTGCACCGACCCTGCGGCGCTGAACTACAACGCCAGCGCGAACAATGCAGCGAACGGAACGTGCTACTACACGTTGCCGGATTTGGTCATCAACGAAATCCACTACAATCCGTGCAGCGCCCAGGGCGATGACTTTGACTACGAATTCGTTGAGATCTACAGTGCAGAAGACCTGCCGGTCAACCTGTACGGCTTGCGCCTCGTGAACACCTCCGGCGGTCAGCCGGAAATCGCCCTGCAATTCCCTGAAGGCGCTACCATCCTCCCCGGGGAGTACATCCTGTGCACCGTGAACGCAGCCGGCGCGGCCTTCTACGCTTCCACGGGGGCCGACATTTACACGATGACCGCGGGCAACTTCTCGAACTCCGGCGAAGCCATCAGCCTCCAGGACAACTTCAACAACGTCATCGATGCGGTGACGTACGGCACGGCGAACCCGTGGCCCAACGCCAGCGTGTCGGTCCTCGGCAACGCCATTGTCAGCTCGCCCAACGGCGGTTGCTCCACCCTCGAACTCGTGGCCACGAACCTCGACAACTCGGTGGGCTCGAACTGGCAAGCCAGCTGGGTCAGCAACGGCACACCGGGCGCCGCGAACTCGTCGGTCTTCGGCTGCACCGACCCGACGGCGTGCAACTTCTCTGCGCAGGCATTCTTCAACGATGGTTCGTGCTCGACGGCGTGCTACGGGTGCACCTATGTGGATGCTCTGAACTACAGCGCTGCCGCAACCATCGACAACGGTTCCTGCTTCTTTGACTCGAACGATCCCTGCCCGGCAGACATCAACAACGACAGCATCGTTTCGACGTCGGACTTGCTCATGTTCCTCGCGGCCTTCGGGTCGACGTGCCCGAACTGATCGGCCGGTAGAACTTTCAGGAAACGGGCGCCCCGCAACGGGCGCCCGTTTTGCTACTTTCGGACTTCGTGCAACCTGTACATTTTCTCCTGACGCTGCTGGGCGGTTTGGGTCTGTTCCTCTTCGGAATGCGGCTCATGAGCGATGGCATTCGGTGGATGGCGGGGCCGCAGTTGCGGGGGGTGCTGGGTTCGCTAACGCGGAACACGGGCCGGGGCATCCTGACGGGCACGTCGCTGACGGCGCTGCTGCAGTCGAGTTCGGTGGTGACGGTGATGGTGGTGAGTTTGGTCAACGCCGGCATGCTGACCGTGCGCGAATCCGTCGGATTGATCCTCGGGTCGAACATCGGAACGACCATTACCGCGTGGCTCGTGGTGCTGTCGCTCGGACGCCTGTCGTTCGTGGACATGGCGCTTCCCATTGTCGGGTTGGCCTTGCCCTTTTTGCTCGTTGAATCGCGGAAAGCCCGCACGGTGGCCCACATCGGCATCGGCTTCGGCCTGCTTTTCCTCGGCCTCGGAGTGTTGAAGGATTCATTCGGCAACCTCGACTCGCTCGCGTGGATCGAAGGCTGGCAAGCGGCGTCGGTGCAGGGACCGGGCGTGCTTTTCGGCTTCATGCTCTTCGGGGCCTTGATCACGGCCTTGATCCAATCCTCCAGCGCGGCCTCGACCATCACCTTGACCGCGGTCCTGTCCGGCCTCATCACCTTGGAGCAGGGAGCCGCCATGATCCTCGGGGAAAACATCGGCACGACGGTGACCGCGAATGTGGCGGCGGCGGTGGGCAACCGCGATGCCCGGAAGGCGGCCCGGGTGCATTTCTTGTTCAACCTATTCGGGGCGTTGTGGGTGGTGTGGACGGTGCCGGCGGTGGTGGGGGTGTTGCGGGCGTTTTGGGTCGCCAATTCTGCGGATTCGGGCATTCATGACGGGTTGGTGTTGGCCTCCTTCCACACCTTGTTCAATGCGGTCAACGTGTTGATTATCGGTTCGTTCCCGGGATTCTTGGTGCGGGTGGCAGAGGCGACCGTGCGCAAATCCCGGCTGGATGCGGCGGATTCGGACGACCTGTCGGCGGTCGGTGCGATGCCTTCGGAGTTGGCGTTGAGGAAAGTCCAGGAGTCGTTGCTGACCTCGGCCTTGCTGGCGCGGAGGATGAACGATTCGACGCAGGAATTGCTGGCGGCCATCGAGGTGATGGAGCAGGCGGATTTGGTCGAGCGCGTGGCACGGCTGGAGGAAAAATCAGACCGGATTCACCGCCAGGTGGAGCGGGCAGTAGGCACGTTGATTTCGAGTGACTTGACGCCGGAGTTGGCGGCCCAACTCCAGGCCTGCGCCGGGGCAAATCCCGACCTCGAACGCATCGGAGACATCTACCTGTTGTTGGCGATGAAACTCAGCCGCCGCGAGCACGCGGAGGGCTACTTCGTTCCGAAGCAGCGCGACCGGTTGCGGACCATGTTTGGGCTGCTCGGGGAAGCCATCGACCTGATGGTAGACCACTTGCACCTTGAGCGGAAGGTCGACCTCGAGAAGGTGGCAGAGGTGGAAAGCCGCATCAACGCCTACCGCGACGCGCTCCGTGAAAAGCATGTGCGCGACGCGGACCGGGGGCGGTACCCGACGTCGAGCGGGCTCTTGTACCACGAAACGGTGACGGCCCTCGAGGAAATCGGCGACCGCATCGCCCACGTAGGCCACCAGTTTGCCCGCGCGAATCGGGCTACGGTTTGACCGCCGCGGCCGTCAGCACCTCGTTCGAAACGTTCAGGCTGCGGTCCCACAACGTCACCCGGAACCGCAGGGTGTCGTAGGGGCCTGAGAGGTACCAGGCGGGCATGTCGACGCTGAGGGTGCCGTGTTGGGCCGGGCTGGAGCCGGTGGGCACGGCGCGCGGCACGCGGTAATAAAACGGAATGGCACCGGTGGCAGGATCGAGTTCGATGGGGGTCCAGAAGCCCTCCCGAAGCTCCTCGTACTCGCACCGCAGGTTGTAGTGGTGCGCGCAGGTCGGGCAAAACACCCCCAGCGTATCGCCCGAATCGAGGCCCACGTCGCCGTCTCCGTCCGTGAACTCCACGACCAGCGTACGCCCGCCCGACGCGGTCGGCTCGAACGCCACAAAGGTCAGCGCGGGCACGTCCGGATAGGCCGGCTCCGGGAGGCAACCGCACAGTGCGCAAGCGACGGAAAGGACGAGGAATCGCATCGCAGTAAAGCTACGGATTGCAGAACTTCGCGGCATGGATGTGCAGGCGTTGCGCGGGGAGTTCCGAGCACTTCGGGAGCGCGGGGCAGGGGCGTCGGAATGGGACGCCTTCGCAATGCGCGTGTTTCGCTTCCAAACCGCCCACCACCCGGTCTACGCGCGCTTCGTCGAAAGCCTGGGCATCGACCCCGTCGCCGTCGAGCGGATCGAGGACGTGCCATTTTTGCCGGTCGAGGCCTTCGTGCACCACCGCATGGCACCGGGGGAGACCGTGTTTCGCAGTTCGGGCACGATGTCGGGGGGGCGCCGGGCGGAACACGCTGTGGACGATCCGGCGTGGTACGAGGAAGTCGCAGTCGCGGCGTTCGAACGCCTGTATGGGCCCCTTTCGGGATGGGCGGTAGGCGGCTTGCTGCCGGGGTACCTGGGCAGGTCAGACGCGTCGCTGGTGCACATGGTGCAGGCGTTTGGCCGGCGGACGCAAGTGGGCGAAGCGGGGCTTTTTGACGGGCCAAATGAAGGGTGGGAGCGCTGGCTCGACGAAGCTTCGAAGCAGGCAGACCGGGTGCTGGTCCTGGGCGTGACCCACGCGCTGTTGGCCTGGAAGCCTCGGCATCCGCTGCCGCCGCACGCCGTGCTTATGGAAACGGGGGGAATGAAGGGGAGGGGGCGCGAGTTGGTGCGCGAGGAAGTCCATACGCTCCTCCGGGCAGCCACCGGATGTGCGACCGTGGCGAGCGAGTACGGCATGACGGAATGCCTGTCCCAGGCCTATGCCCCAGCGGACGGGCGTTTTCAACTTCCCCCGTGGATGCGGGTGTTCGCGGTGGAGGTGGACGATCCGAAGGCCTTGGCGCCGTGCGGACGGCAGGGCAGGTTGGTCCTGGTGGACCTGGCAAACCTGCATTCGTGCTGCTTTCTGGCCACGGGCGACGTGGGCCTGGTGCATGCGGACGGCACCTTTGAAGTGCTGGGCCGGCACGACCGCGCCGAGGTAAGGGGATGTAATTTAATGTTGTAAAACGCCCGCGCGGTTGCATCCTCCGTCGAAGCGCCGCATCTTGCGCAGGCTTTCCGCAACTGCATGGAATTCTGGATCGGCCTCCTCGGATTTTCGCTTGCTGCGTACTCGGTCGTAGGCAACGACAGCATCCAAACGTTGGGCACCTTCATGTGTTCGAATGAGCGCGTTCCGTGGTGGGGGTTGTGGCTGTATGCAGGGGGAATTCTGGCCCTCACGCTGGTTCTGGGTTACATCGGTTGGGGGGAATTGCTCGGCGGCGACGGGGCGGCGGATTTGACCTTCGGCAAGTACCGGGCCATGTTTGCAGACGGCAACGCCTTCCCGAAGCTCTCGTGGTGGTTCATCTTGCCCCCGCTGGCGCTGTTGTTCATCACGCGCTGGGGGTTGCCGGTGAGCACGACGTTCCTCGTGCTGTCCTTTTTCAGCTTGGAGAGCTTGCCGAAGATGCTCACGAAGAGCCTCGCAGGGTACGGGGTGGCCTTTGCCTTTGCCTTTGCCATCTACCTGGTGTTGATTCCACGGCTCGAGCGCTTTTTCCTCGAAAAACCGTTTGCGGAGCGGGCGGGCTTGCTGAGGAACAAGGCGTTTTGGACCGGCTTGCAGTGGGTTTCGACGGGGTTCCTGTGGAGCCAGTGGTTGACCCAAGATTTGGTCAACATCTTGATTTACCTCGGGGATCCTGCAGCTGTCAGCCCGGGTCTGTTTCTCTTCGCCGCCGCGGTGCTCGTCGGGTTGCTCGGGTTGATTTTCTACCAAGACGGGGGGAAGATCCAAGAAATCGTGCGGGTAAAGGCGAATTCAGCCGACATCCGGTCCGCCACGCTGATCGACTTTTTCTACGCGGCCGCGCTGCTCCTCTTCAAGTACGACATGGCGGGGCTGTGGGCCGGAGGCATTCCCATGAGCACGACGTGGGTCTTCTTGGGCTTGCTCGCCGGTCGCGAAATCGCCATGCGGACGCGGATTCCCGAGCTGCGCAAAGGAAGTGTGACGTCGATGGTGTTTGCAGACCTCGGCAAGGCATCCATCGGATTGGTGGTCAGCGTGGTGCTCGTCGTGCTCCTCCATTTCGCGGAGGGAAAGGACCTCAGCGCGCTCTTCTGAGTCAGTCGGCGTAGACGAGCGCGAAGCTCTTCTTGCCGCGTTGTACCACGGTCAAGCGGTCGGCGATGAGGTCAGCGGCTACGATGACGCGGTCTTCGGAGCGGGCGGCGGTTTTGTTGATTTGGACCGATCCTTCGGCCACCGCGCGGCGGGCTTCGGAGCGGGAGGGCAGGAATCCTGTCGTGCAGAGGTAGTCGAGCAGGGGGATGCCTGCGGCCAAATCCGCACGGGACACGCGAAACGTCGGCACACCCGTGAACACCTCTTCCAACTCTGCCACCGTCAACGCTTCCAGGGTGTCACGTGTGGAGGCTCCGAAGAGGATTTGGGCAGCGGCCAGGGCGGTCGCGAGGGCGGCCTCGCCGTGGACGCGGAGGGTCATGTCGGCCGCGAGGGCTTTTTGCATGGCCCGTCCGCCCGGGTCGCCTGCCTGAACGGCTTCTAACGCCTCGATTTCTTCGCGGCTCATGAGCGTGAACAGGCGCAGGAAGCGCGCAGCATCCGCATCGGCCACGTTGAGCCAGTACTGGTGGAAGGCGTAGGCGGAGGTTTTGTTCCGGTCGATCCACACATTGCCGCCCTCCGACTTCCCGAACTTCGTTCCGTCGGACTTCGTCACGAGTGGCGCGGTCACCGCGAAGGCCTGCCCGCCCCCGAGCCGGCGGATCAGTTCCGTGCCGGTGGTGATGTTGCCCCACTGGTCCGATCCGCCCATTTGGACCCCCACGCCTTCGTGCTTCCACAGGTGGTAAAAGTCGTAGCCTTGAATGAGTTGGTAGCTGAACTCCGTGAAACTCATGCCGTGCTCGAGCCGGTTTTTCACGCTGTCCTTCGCCAGCATGTAGTTGACGGTGATGTGCTTGCCGACGTCGCGGATGAAGTCCAGGAAGCCCATGTTCTGGAACCAGTCGTAGTTGTTCACCACGCGGGCTGCCTGCGGTCCTGTGAAGTCGAGGAAGCGCTCGAGTTGGGCCTGCTGGCAGGCCAAATTGTGGTCAATCGCCTCCACGTCGAGGAGTTGTCGCTCGACGGTCTTCCCGCTGGGATCGCCCACGCGCCCGGTGGCCCCTCCTACGAGCGCGATGGGCCGCCCCCCGGCCCGCTGCCAATGCAGCAGCAGCATCACAGGCACCAGGTTGCCGATGTGCAGGGAATCCGCCGTCGGGTCAAACCCCACATAGGCCGTCATCGGGCCTTCGGCCAAGGCTTCCTCTAACCCAGGGGTCGCATCGTGCAACAGGCCCCTCCAGCGCAACTCATCGAGAAACTTCATGGCATCGGCTCTTCGCCTGCGAAGATAGTCCGCGCATGCGCCTGCCGCTCAGAGCACCTCGAGCAGGCTTTCCAAAGCCATGCTGCGGGATCCCTTGAGCAGCACGGTGCGCCCGCTCAATCCCTTCGCCTCCAGGGCTGCGCGGGCTTCCTCGGGCGTCGTGTGCACTTCCCAGCCGGCGGCGTTCGCTGCGACCGCGCGAAACTCGGGCCCCACTGCCATGCCTTCTACGCCCGATGCGACGGCGAGCTGCCACAGCCGCCGGTGCTCCTCCCCGCTGTAGGAGCCGAGCTCCGCCATGTCCCCGAGGATGAGGAAGCCGGGGTGGTCCTGCAGCGCGGGCAGGTGGCTGAAGTGGGCCACGGCGTGCTGCATGCTGGACGGGTTCGCATTGTAGGCATCCAGCAACACCCGGTTGCGGCGGGTTTCGCGCCATTCGAACCGGTTGTTCCGGGGGCGGTAGCTGGCCACTGCGTCGCTGCAGTCGGCTGCGCTGACGCCGAAGTGCCGGCCCACTGCAATGGCCGCGAGCAAATTTTCAAGGTTGTGGGGGCCGCTGAGGTGCACGGGCACGGGGCCGTGGACATTCCCGTCGCGATCGTGCCAAACAAGTTCCGCGCCCGCTTCCCGTTCGTCAATTTGGCCCCAGGGGGGCGCATCCTCCAACCCAAACACCACCCGGTCGAGCCCTTCAGACACCTCACGAAGCGCCGCATGTCCGCCGTGTATGAACACCTTACCTCCGCGGGCCCCGATGAAATCGAACAGTTCCCGTTTCCCCGCTTTGACGCCCTCCGGCCCCCCGAACCCCTCCAAATGCGCCAAACCGATGTTCGTGATCAGCCCGTGGGTCGGTTCTGCAATCTCCGCCAGCAGGGCAATCTCCCGCTGGGCGTTCGCGCCCATTTCGATCACGGCAAACCCGGCATCTGCGGGAATGCTCAGCAAGGTGAGCGGCACTCCGATTTCGTTGTTGAGGTTCCCGACGGTGGCCCGCGCCTGGGGGTGCTTTTTCAGCATCACGGCATGAATCAGCTCCTTCGTCGTGGTTTTCCCGTTGCTTCCTGTCAGGCCCAACACCGGAAAATCCCACGTTCGCCGGTGGGTCCGCGCAAGCCGTTGCAACGCTGCGAGCGCATCCTCGACGAGCATGACCGCAGCACCCTCAAATTCGGGCCGCTCCTCGTCGACGACCACGGCCCCGCACCCCCCCGCGAGGGCCGCCAGGGCGTAGTCGTTTCCGTTGAACCGTTCGCCTTTCAGCGCGAAAAACAGGGAACCCGAAGGCGCATTGCGTGTGTCGGTAGAGACGGTCGAAGCCTTCAGATAGGCATCATACACCGCCGCGTCCGAAGCGCGCACCATCACGTGCTCAGTAGCCCGAAAGCTGCACCGGCGGTCCGAGGCGGTCCATTGCACAGCGGAAGCCGATGGACGCAGAGGATTTGGACTCGTCGAGGTAGCGGCGCGTCCCCGGAATCAAGTAGTACGCGCGGTCGTCCCAGCCGCCGCCCTTGTAAACCCGGGTGCGGTCGTTGATGAGCGTTGACTTGCCGTATCCGTACATCGGTGCCTCGTCATTGCCTCCCGTCTCTTCTTCGCTCGCCGTGAACGTGCCTTCGTACTCGATGCTGGATTCGTAGTCCCCGTCGCGGAACCCGATGTTGTCTGCAATGCGGTAGTTGTCGCGGTTGAGGTTTTCCTCCAACCGCACTTCGCGGTAGCGCACTTCACCCGGGCGTGCCGTGATGTTGCGCGAGAAGAATCCCCGCACTTCTGCGACGTTCTGAACGTCTGGCTCGTCGATGTCGAGCAGCCCTTCGAGGAACAGGTCCATTTCCTCCCAAGCCGCATCGAACTGCTTGTTGCGCAGTTGGTTCTCGGTAGCTTCGATGGCGCGCAGGGCATCCTCGATGACCTTGGTTTCTCCCGCCGTAAAGGTTTTGGCGCCTTTTTCTTGGTAGGCGGAAAGTTCCGTCTTCACCAACTTGAGGTCGTATTCCGTCGAGGCATACACATCTGCCACGGTGCCGTCCGCAGCCACTTGTTTCGTCGTGAAGACGTTGCCGCGGAAGGGCCGGAACTCCTCGTTGTCCATGGTGCTGAGGGGCCGGTACACGTCCATGACCCACTCGCTCACGTTCCCGGCCATGTTG
>Ga0172372_10012073_pt1 | contig 10883 bp, 3 predicted proteins | sample LakKiv5m_2_FD_114544 | JGI IMG/M metagenome (GOLD analysis project Ga0172372, IMG submission 114544) | Freshwater microbial communities from Kabuno Bay, South-Kivu, Congo - kab_092012_9.5m | ecosystem: Environmental > Aquatic > Freshwater > Lake | place: Democratic Republic of the Congo... | reverse complement strand
TCGTAAAGCGTAGGTCGTCAGTTCAAATCTGACCGGTGGCCCTTCCTCAGACGTTGTCATCAGTTCGCAGAAACCCTCGCCACTGCTCAGGTTGCGAGGGTTTTTCGTTTCCGGAACCGAACCCGGTCATGCGGCCGGGCGTTCTTCCCGCGACATCCGGATGAGTGGGATTGAATCACTCACAGGCACTTCGCGTTTCGATCTTCGGACAGGATGCTGGAATAGAAAGAGACGAAGGGAATGAAGGCTTCTTCCGGATGATCTTTGTGGCCTTCGTTTGCTTCTGTTCCGGGTTGAAAGGCTTTCACGAGTTCGATGCGGGTCTGGATCCGCGCGGCTCGGCAGAGGACTTCTCTGGCATCACGCGCCACGGTCCAGTCGTGAGCCAGGACAACCATCGCTTCGTCCTGCGCGAGGTCGCCTGCTTCGCGGTGCAGGTCAGAGAGGATGAGGTTGCAGCGGGCGAAATACATGTGGCCGAGGTCTGCGAATTCAACGCAGGCATCCTGGTTCGCTTCGGTCAGTCGCGTTGCTTCGTTGCCGTGGCCGAGGCGGGTGAGCAGGTCGCAGTGCCAGATGCCGGGCAGGCTGTAGAGCGGGCATTGCTGCCTTCAATCCTGTGCCGCCAGTCGTGGCTTTCGACTGTCTTGGTTCAGATCAATTCGAGATCCTGATAGACGGCCTCCACGATCCCGTCGTTGCGTTTCTGGTGGCGGCCTTCGCCGATCCGGCTGTCGGCGACACAAGCCATCACCAGGCCGTGTTCCGGATCGGCGAAGGCGATTGACGACTGCGATCCTCCATGCCCGAACGTCCGGGGCGAGCAGTGGCGGCCATAGCCATACGGCACCGTATCGGCGCCGTACTGATTGGAATCGACGATCACACCAAGCCCGAAATCGACCACATGCATCAGCGTCCGGTCGTAGAGCCCGATGCGCTGCCGCGTCTGCAACTGCCTGAGCCATTCCGGTGAGAGCAGCTCCGGTCCATGTCCGATCAGGCATTCATAGAACCGGCCCAGTTCGCGAGCGGGACCGCGCGTATTGCTGCCGGGAGCCGGCACGGTGCAGCAGAATTTTTCGTGCCACGGCAGCGCCGTATGTTTCCCTTTATCGAACTGCGTCATCACGCCTATGTGGTCGCGCTGCTCGAACCAGACCTCCGCCGGCATTCCGTTCCATGTCCGCGTCATGCCGGCCGGGTCGAGCACCAGTTCCCGCAGCGCTTCGGAAAACGATCGACGGGTCGCGCGCTGCAGCAGTTCGCCAAGAACAAACCAGCTCGAAGCGATGTGGTAACCGGCGGTCTGGCCAGGCACCCAGTCGTCTTCCAGCGGCGTTTCGCAGCAGCGCGCGATGACGTCGCGCCAGGCAGTCCGAGGCCAGCCGGTTTCGACATTCCGGAATCCGGCGGTATGCGTCAGCAGATGACGGATGGTGATGTCGTCCTTGCCTCCGCTCGCGAATTCCGGAATCCAGCGAGCGACCGGTTCATCCAGAGCCAGCCGGTTCTGTTCGATCAGTTTGAGGACTGCGACGGCCGTCAGCGGCTTCCCCGCCGACAGCCACGGCATCAGGACATCACGATCCATCGGTCGTCCGGAATGATCGGTCCCAAGACCGCCATCGGCGACGACTTCACCACGCAGCGAGACATAAATCTGCAGACCCGAATGCAGGCCTCGCGTCCGTCCCTCTTCAAACACGCGACGGACAGCGGTCAGACGTTTGAGTTCCGTCATTCCATTCCAGAATCAGATGTCGTGGATGGCTCTGGTCTCCTCTGCGCTTTACGGAGTCACTGCGACTCTGGGTTCGGTCTTCGGCGGAGTCCAGTCCATGGTCAGCCAGAGAATCGCGCGACCGTCCTGGCTGCCGGTCAGAATCGAACGGCCGTCCGGTGAAAACGCCACTGTGGTCACTTCGCGAGTGTGACCGTCCAGCGTCAGCACTTCTTTCTCGGTCTGAGTATCCCAGACTTTGACCGTGCCGTCCTGGCTGGCCGTGACTGCGCGGGCCGCTCCCGGACCGAACGCCGCAGAGGTCACGCGCGCGGTATGACCGGCCAGGCGGTGCAGTTCCTTTCCGGACGCCGCCTCCCAGATGCGGGCCGAGTTGTCTTCGCTGGCCGTGATGATCAGCTGGTCGTCATCCGAAAACGCGGCCGACAGCACGGTCCATTCATGGCCTTTCATCGCAACCAGTTCCCTGCCGGTTGCCAGATCCCAGATGCGGGCGGTGCGATCGTTGGACGAGGTCAGTACCTTCTTTCCATCCGATGAAAAAGCCGCATGCCGCACGCGGTCTTCATGTCCCGTCAGAGTCTTGAGTACCTGACCGGTCTTCGCATCCCACAGCTTCGCAGTCCGATCGTCGCTGGCTGTGAGAACGAATGCTCCATCCGGCGAAAACACCGCTGAGTTCACGAAGCCGGTATGGCCATCGGGACCGGTCAGTTTGAGCAGATCGCTGCTGGTTTCCGCATCCCAGATGCGGGCCGAGTAATCCCAGCTTCCCGTCACAATCCGCTTGCCGTCCGGCGAGAAGTTCGCGGACGCCACGATGCCATGCGGACTGAAGGTGAGCTGTGGTTCGCCGGATTCGATGCTGATAAGCCGCGCGTCGCTGCCGCCCAGAGTCAGCAGGCTCTGACCGTTCCTGGCCGGAGCGAAGATGGCAGCCCACAAGGGACTCTTGATGGTGACTGTCTTCTCTGGAACGAACTTCTCGCCGACACCATCCAGCGGCCAGAGGTGAACCTTGCGGCTGTCAGAGGCAGCCGCGAGTGCGAAACGTCCCGTGCTGTCCACAGCGACTGAAGTCACGTCCTTATCGCCATCAAAGGTGCCGATCACTTTTGCGCTGTCCGCATCCCAGACTCGCACGCTTCCATCGACACAGGCCGTCACCACCTGCGATGTCCCCGGTCGCAGTGCCAGTGAGGTGACGCCGTCCGGATGCTTCAGATTCAGCAGCGGATCTTCCTTGCCGGTCTCAATGTTCCACTGCGCGACTGTCTTGTCCGCGCAGGCCGTGATGATTCGATCCCGGCCTGGCAGGAAAGCCGCACCGGTGATGCGGCGGCTGTGGCCGTTGAGCGAATGAATGACCTTTGCCGAAGCGAGATCCCACAGAGTCGCCCGGCCGCGTGAATCACCCGTCAGCACGTACTTGTTGTCTGCGGAAATCGCGACCGCGGTGACTTCGCTCTGATGAGCTTTCACAACCCGTTCGCCTTCCTTGTACGAGGTCAGCACGCGTTCCACTTTTCCCGTCGATGCGTTCCACACGCGAGCCGCCTGATCATCTCCGCCGGTCACAATCCACTTCCCGTCCTGGCTGATCGCCAGTGCGGCCGCGCGACCGGTATTCTCCAGAACGAAGAGCTGCGTGCCGGAATCGGTATCCCACACGCGAACGGTGTTATCGACCGCGCCGGTCACCAGTCGCCGGCCGTCCGGAGAGAACACTGCCGATGTCGCCAGGAAGGAGTGACCTTCGCTGAACGTTCTCAGCGGTCTTCCGGATTTCGTATCCCAGGTCCGCGCCGTACGGTCGCGTCCAGCGGTCACGATGCGCTGTCCATCCAGCGAAAAACCCGCGGACAGAATCGCATCCACATGTCCTTCGAGGACATTACTCTGGAGCACGCGGACCTCTTCGTATTCGCCGACATCCCACTTGCGGATGCGATGATCGTGACTGGCCGACAGGATGTTGCGATCGTGGTTCGCGAACGCGACCGAACGCACCGCGCCGTCGTGACCTCGGAACGCTTTGATCAACTGCCCGCCCGCCTGTCGTTCGTCCCTGCCCGGCGTGCCTTCCAGATACGGAGCGTTCCACAACCGCACGGTATTGTCCTGCGCGCCGCTGATGATGGTCCGGCCGTCCTGCGAGAACGCCACGCTGCGAACCGGTCCGGTGTGACCGTCCAGCGCTGTGAATTTCGCCGGCGGAATCACATTGCCGTTCTTAGAAGTCAGACGACGGAAGTCATATGGGCGCACATCCGAAGGCTTCCAGATCAACACTCGGCGATCGTAACTGCCCGTCGCAACCGTATTGCCGTCCGGAGAGAACGCCACCGAATAAATGGCACCTTCGTGACCGGTAAACGGCGGCCCCGGCTCACCCGTCGCCACATCCCAGACAATCGCCGTCCCGTCCTGACTGACGGTCACGATCCGTTCCTCATTCGGAGAGAAGGCGGCATCCCAGACCCACCACGAATGTCCGACCAGTCGCCGCACCTGCTGACCGCTGGCCGCATCCCACAGACGCGCCGTCTGGTCGTAAGAACCGGTGAGCAGTTTCGTGCCGTCCTTCGAGAACCGGACGCTGAGCACCGCATCGGTATGCGAACGCCCCGTATCCCGGCCATCGCCGAACTTCTGCATCTGACGCTGGCCGGTCGATGCATCCCACAACTGCACGTACCCGTTTACGGCATCGTTGCTGCCGGTTGCGATCCAGCGGCCATCCGCCGACCACGCCACCGCATGCACGTAAAGACCATCGTGCTTCAGTCTTCGTACCGCGTGTCCGGATTCGTTGTCCCAGACAACCGCCTCGCCGTTCCATCCGCCGGTCACAAACTTCGATCCATCCGGTGACATCGCCAGCGACTCGACCGGAGCGTTGTTATCGAACGCCCCGATGCTCTGCGTACACAGATGCATCAGCCGACCCCATTCCCAGTTCCGCAGTTCCGGCGGGCAGTCTTTCAGGATCGTCAGCGCCGTGTCGAACGCATTTTCTCGAATGCGGGCATCGGCCAGACCGATCTGAGCCACATACTTTTCGTACTCAGCAAGGCTTCTCTGGCGGATGGCTTCCTTCTCGTTGGCCAGTGCTTTCTTTTCGCTGGCCAGTGCGACGATCCGCTGTTCATCCGCGATGCCCTTCTGACGCAGAGCTTCTTTCGCGTTGGCTTCGGCGATGAGCTGCTGCTTCTTCGCCTCTTCGGCGTTCTTGTCGGCGATGCCTTTCTGCTTGAGCGCCTCGGCCGCATTATCGTTGGCTTTCTTCTCGCTGGCCTTGGCCAGCATCTCCTGTTTGCGAGCCGCTTCAGCATTCTTTTCAGCCAGCATCTGCTGCTCGACCGCCTTCTTGAAGTTCGCTTCGGCAAGTCCCTTCTGCTTGACCGCTTCGGTTTCGTTGTCCTTCGCCTTCTTCTCATTGGCCAGCGCAATCAATCGCTGCTCTTCCGCGATACCCTTCTGTTTGACCGCTTCCTTCTCGTTCTTTTCGGCGATCAACCGCTGCGCATCGGCGAGTCCCTTCTGGCGCAGAGCCTCTTTCTTCTCCGTATCGGCGATCTCTTTCTGCCGCAGGGCTTCCTTTTCGTTCGTCTGAGCGATGAGCTGCTGTTTCTTCGCCTCTTCCGCATTCAGTTCGGCGATGCCCTTCTGTTTGACGGCCTCCGCCTCACTGGCTTTGGCCAGCATCTCCTGCCGCTGTGCCTCCGCGAGGTTGTCTTTCGCCAGCTTTTCCTGCTTCTGAGCTTCCTTGAAGTTGTCTTCGGCGATGCTGCGCTGCTTCACGGCCTCGTTGCGCTCGACGGTGATCCAGGCGCCGGCGACCCCCATAATCAGAAACAACGCGATGGCGCCGTTGCGCAGCGCTTTTTTCTGCCGTTCGATCTTGGCCTTGCGTTCTTCCCGTTCGTCGGCAGCCGCCTTCAAGCGGTCGAAGATCGTCTTCTGATCGGGAACCTTCACATCCAGCAGCGACATTCCCAGATCGAAGTCGCCCTTGCGCTCGGCACTGGCCGCGTAAGCCAGCCGGGTCACGGCCATGCCTCTGGCCGCGGTCTTGTTGCCGTTCCACATTTCGAAGGCTTCCTCGTAGGCGAACAGCGCCTTCGAGAAATCCTGGTAGTTGTCTGATTTCTGTGCCGCTTCGAGATCTTCCGCGGCTCTCGCTGAAAGCGACACGCTCTCCGTATGCGACTGATAATCGCGAATCGCTTTCTGGAATTCCTGCATCGAAGCGTGCCGCAGTTCCGGTTCAGTCGCCATCGCGCGGAGCGCGATCTGCATCAGTTCGCCGGTCGGGTCTGTCCGTTTGACCTTCTCCGGATCGACTTCGCGGATGTCGTTCCGCGCGGCGGCCATCAGGCACTTCATCGCGTTCTTGCCGGCATGTGGCGGCTTGCCCGTGATGATCTCGAACAGCATCGCGCCGAAGAGATACACATCGCTGTGCGGTCCGACTTTGCTGATCGGACCGGTCGCCATTTCCGGAGCCATGTAAGCCGGAGTACCACCCATGCTGGTGGTTTCCGTGATGCTGCCCGACTTGCGGAATTCCCTGGTCGAATAAGCGAGACCCCAGTCCATGACCAGGACTTCACCGAACTCGCCCAGCATCACGTTTTCGGGCTTGAGGTCGCGGTGAATGACGCCGCGCGAATGCGCGAACGCGACTGCGTCCGCACAGCGCATCAGGATCTCAAGGTTCTCGGTCACAGATTTCTCGGTGACCACTTTCAACCAGGGAATGCCCTGCACTTTCTTCATGGCATAGAAGAGTGCGTTATCCGGGCTGGCACCGACGTCGTAGATCGGAACGATGTTCGGGTGATCGAGTTCGCCGGTGACGACGGCTTCGGTCAGGAACTTGGCGCGCTGTTCCTTATCCTTCGCGGTCTTTGGCTTGAGCATCTTCAGCGCGACCTCGCGGTCGATCGACCGCTGCCGCGCGGTGAAGACGATGCCCATGCCGCCTTCGCCCAGCACCTTGATCAGTTCGTATTCCGGATTCTGAGGTTCCGGCGGACGCGGACCGCCCGTGTTGTAATCGGCAATGTTCCGTGTGCTGAAAGCCCGCTCGGTGATGACCAGCGTCTGCTTCGGAGCGGCGGCTTTCTTCTTTTCCGCCGCCTTGATGGTCATGCCGGGTCTGGCCCCCTTTTCAAATCCCGGTCCCCAGGCATTCTCCATGTTCTTGCGAGCCTGCGCGGGCAGTTCGGCACTGGCCAGGGTCTGCGCGAAGCTCTCGTCACCGCTGTTCCTGCCGCCGTCTTCGGAAAACTCCTCGGACTGCATCGTCGCACCGTAGCTGTCATCGTCATCCGGTACGGCGATCGAGCCATCCGACTGAATGGTCGCGCCATAGCTGTCGTCGTCGTCGTCACTGCCGGCTCCGGGAGCGAGCGCCATCGAATCCGACTGGATCGTGGCTCCGTAGCTGTCTTCATCGCTTTCGGCCTGCTTCTGGCGATCCAGCGCGCTCAGGCCGTCCCCGGCACCCGACCAGTCATCGGACTGCACCGTGGCGCCGTAGCTGTCGTCATCGCTGGCGGCTTCGTTGAGCGTCTGACCAGACGGACCGAAGTCGCTCGACTGCACCGTGCGGCCATTGTCTTCACCATCCAGCGCGCTGATGCCATCGGCCGACCAGTCATCAGACTGCACGGTCGCGCCGTAGCTGTCATCGTCGTCGCTGTCTTTCGCCTCCGAGGCTCTGACGAAATTCGGCAGAGTGGCGCGCGGATCGCGTTCCGGAGCATCCTGCGACGCATCCGGCGAAAAGATCGTCCGGCCACTTTCATCAACGCTCAGATCGTCTGACTGCACGGTCGCGCCGTAGCTGTCGTCGTCTTCGCTGACACCTTCGGGATCGATCGCCTGACTGAAATCCGCGGACTCCATCCCGGTCGCGCCGGTCTTCACAGGTTTGCCGTCTTCGTCAAACGCGCTCAGCCCTTCTCCCCAGTTGCCGTCATCCGACTGCATCGTCGCGCCATAGCTGTCGTCGTCTGAGTCATCGTCACCGGCGGCGCTCTTTTCGCCGGGCTGGCTGTCGGCAGTGGAACCACCCTCGCTGATGTCCGATGGAGCCGATCCGGACTTCAAAGAAATCTCATCCAGAGTCGCCCGGATGGCGGTCTCTGTGTCCGGCGTGGTTGCGAGCAGTTCGCGCATGGAACGAGCTTGCGAAAACAGCCGGCCGAGAATCTGCCCGGATCCGTCTTCCGCCTGTCCCAGCTTGATGAAGATCTCTCTGGGAACGGCTGGCTTCGCGGAGTGGCCGGCAGGAGACGCGGCCGCCTTCATTGCTTCAAAGACGGCGGAATCGATTTCACTGATCGATATCGCGCTCTCGCCCGGCATCTCGAACATGGTGCTGAGTGCGTTCGCCGGAATCTCGGCAATTGTTCCAGACAGTTCAGGAGACATCTGCCCCAGCGCTTCGACCGCCTGAGGATCGACGCCCGCCAGCGATGCCAGCGATTCACCCGAGAGACTGGCGAGCGACGAAATGGATTCCGGCGGAAGCTGGTCCAGTGTTGCCACCAGTTGATCCGGCAGATCGGCAGTCATGCCTCCCACCGGCAGTTCATCCACAGTGTCCGCCGTCGTCGATAACGCGGCCGGAAGCTGCCTGAGCAGTTCCGGCGGCAGCGATGCCAGGCCGCTGACCACATCGGGAGGCAGCGACATCAACACCCGGACGGAATCCGGTGATACGGACTTCAGTTGCTGCAGGGCATCAATGGAATCGCCCGCCAGCTTCGCGAAGTTCGTCAGCACTTCCGGCTTCAATCCCTGCGCGACCGGGCCTGAAATCTGTCCGATCCAGAGCAGCACCGGCGCTGGCAGCGAAGACAGCTTCTGCAGCATGTCGAGCGGCAGGCGCAGCAGGTTGTCCAGGGCGTCATCCGGCAGTTCCGACAGCCGCGCGACAAAGTCCGCAGGCAGTTCCTGCAACTGGCTGAGCACCTGAGTCGGAAGCTCCGCCAGAGTGCGGACGAGTTCGTTGGGCGTATTTCCGTTCTGACTGGTCATGGCCGCGGTGTCCGTTGTCGAAATCGAGTGTCTGGATCTCAGTCCGGAGTCTTTCAAGAGCCACAAGCGGATCGGGAATCAATCCGGTTGAGAGTTATCGTGATCGTGCCGGGCCAGCCTCCGTGACTCATCCCGCTTACGCTGCTCCGCCTCCCAGCGAGCCATTGTGTCATCCGCTTCTTCGTCCCAGTTGCGATGGCGCAACTGCATCACCACCGCTCCGCCCGCCAGTAAAGCACCAGCGGCGAGCGGATGGAACCCGGCGGTACTGACCGACTGGTCATCCGCCCGGGATTCCTGCGGTCCTGTCGAGTACCAGCGGTCGAGACCGTTTTTCGCGCCGAAGGTCTCCCATGCTCGATCAAGTCCATCCACCGAAGCGGACTGCTGCTCGAGTTGTTCCGCCTGAGGAGCGGCTTCCGCCTGACCGTCATCGGCCGGTGGATTCCCGCTGCCTTCACCGCCAGTGGTATTCGGAACGGGTGGCTGCTTCGAACTGTCAGGCGTCACCGTTCCGTTCTTCCCGGTGTCGGGAGTCGTCGCAGTGGGAGGACGATCCTGAGTTCCCTGCGCGTCATCCGCTGGCCGGCCATCCCGGATGATGACTTCCAGAATCAGACGCTGCCGTTTCTCGCCGGCTTCCTGCAGCCAGATCTGATAGCGCCCGTCCGGCAGTTTCTCGAAGACCAGTTGCGGCAGGTCATCGAGCACGTCTTCCGCCAGAGGCACTTCTTCCGCGACGCGCCAGACCGAATAGCCGCCGGACTCCAGCTTCTCGTAAATCAGATTCGGCTCTGGATTCTCTGGAATACGGTCCGTCACCTGTCCCGTTGGCCGAAGCACCTTGAGCCACACCACACGCTCAACGGCCGCCGACTCGTCCTGCGCCGCCGCCTGGCTGGAAGCCGAGCTTTCCGCCTCGGAGGAAGAACTCGAAGTCACCGACGATTCCGTGATCACGATCGTACGCGGAAATTCCAGTTCCGGATTCTTCACCGACAGATCGAAGACAAAGCCGGACGTCTGATTGTCCACGCCCTGACCAGGCACGCTGGCCACTGACGCTCCACCGAGCGCATTCGGCTGACCGAAGAAGAGCATCGTGTTCGACGCCGCGCTGGCATTCAGACTGAAGGCCCGCTGCAGAGCCGACTCCATCTGTGCATCCACGATCGCCGGCAGACCGGGCACTCCGGGCATCGGGAAGAACTGGAACTCAGTCGTGTTGAAGAACGGATTCTGCACTCCGTCGATGATCTGATCCTGGTTATCCGATGCACGGTAGGTATCGATCCGCGCTCCCAGTCCGGTTCCGAATTCGTCCTGATTCGCGGCTCCGAGGTTTGCCGCCTCAAGATCATCCGCCAGCAGTTCGCTGAGGATGAACTGATCGGTATTCGCCAGGAACGACGCGGGATTCACCGTCTGATCCGGTTCCATCGGATCATCGGACTCCAGCAGTTCGTTCACATCCAGAGCGCGGATCTGATCGTTGCCGTCCACTTCCACGATGTTCGGAGCGCCCTGCAGGATGACGCGGATCGTGATCGGAGCGGCCGGGTTATCCGGATCCGGAAGGTTTTTCGAGTTGTAGAAGTGCTCGAAGTAGAACGTCCGCGTGGTTGTGACACCGTCCGGATCATCCAGCGGCAAGCGTTCGTCTGTCATTTCCTGGATCGGACTGGACGGCACGGCATCGTCGGCATCGCCGGTCAGATGGTCGTACGAGAACGTGTCGTCACCCCAGCTCACCAGCAACCGGAAGTTGACTTCCCCCACCCGGCCGAAGCGACCGCTGATCGTCGCGAAACCATCCGAACCAACCTGCGGCGTCACGAAGGTTTCCGAGACCAGCAGCGGCGTGAGACCCGGCAGCGTGACGACATCACCTTCAACATCCATGTAGGTAACCGGCGCACCGGAGATGACCCCGGAGTTGCTCAGCAGCCGAGTGGCAACCGTCGCTCCGGATGTCGGATGAACCTGATGCACGACGTTGCTGGCCAGCATGGCGCTGGCCGATGGCAGCAGTTGCCCGCCACGCGTGTAACGAATCTGGCGGTTCGGCTGCGTGTCACTGTTCCGC
>Ga0172372_10012072_pt1 | contig 10884 bp, 15 predicted proteins | sample LakKiv5m_2_FD_114544 | JGI IMG/M metagenome (GOLD analysis project Ga0172372, IMG submission 114544) | Freshwater microbial communities from Kabuno Bay, South-Kivu, Congo - kab_092012_9.5m | ecosystem: Environmental > Aquatic > Freshwater > Lake | place: Democratic Republic of the Congo... | reverse complement strand
GACTTCATCAGCCCGGCCAGCGCCATCGTCTCGGGCCTGGACCTGCTGGAAGACCCCGCCGCCCAGGACATGCGCGACGACGCCATGAACCTGATCGCCTCGTCGGCCCGCAAGCTGGCGGACCTGCTGCAATTCACCCGCGTGGCCTTCGGCGCCTCGGCTTCGGCCGAGAATTTTGACAGCCGCGAGCTGGAGAAGCTGGCGCAAGGCGTCTTCGCCCATGTGCGCCCGACCCTCAACTGGGCGATCGAGCCCCAGGCGATGAACAAGCCGTCCGCCCGAGCGGTGCTTAACATCGCCCAGATCGCCGCCAGCGCCTTGCCGGCCGGCGGCGTCGCCACCGTGAAGGGCGTGAGCGCCGATGGGCGTTTCTCGATCATTGCCGAGGCGGTCGGCCCGCGCGCGCGTTTGCGGCCCGAGATTCTGGCCGGGCTGAAAGGCGAGCCCCTGGCCGAGGGCCTGGGCGGTCCATGGGTCCAGGCGGCCTATCTGAACGCCCTGGTGCGCGCGGCTGGCGGACAGATCGCCTGCGAAGTGGGCGAGGATCGCGCCTCGATCGCGGCCTGGGTGCCTGCCTAGCGCCTTCATAGCGCTCGGAAATTCGGCAAACCGCTCCTTAACCAGAAGCCTTCATCCTGGTCGTCTGGATTGGAGCACGCCGTGAAGACCTGCCTGGTGGTCGACGACAGCCGGGTGATCCGCAAGGTCGCCCGCCGAGTCCTCGAGGACATCGGCTTCGACATCGCCGAGGCTTCCGACGGCATGGAAGCTCTGGCCTGGTGTCGCGCGGCCATGCCTGACGCCGTGCTTCTCGACTGGAACATGCCGGTGATGAACGGCCTCGAATTCCTGCGCCTCCTGCGCAAGGAGCGAGGCGGCGACGCGCCCAAGGTCATCTTCTGCACTGTCGAGAACAGCATCGACCGCATCCGCGAGGCCCTGGACGCCGGCGCGGACGAGTACATCATGAAGCCGTTTGACGGCGACATCATCCTGGCGAAGTTCGCCGAGGCGGGTCTGCTGTGACCCCCGAGCATATCGAGCTTCTGGCCGCGCTGGGGCGCGCCCGCGCCGGCGTACGGGTCGAGGTTGAAAAGCCCTACCTGATCGAGAGCCGCCTGACGCCGCTGGCGCGACGCGAGGGCTTCGAGAGCATCGAAGCCCTGATCGACGAACTGCGGGCGAAGCGGGAGGAGCGGTTGATCTGGGCGGTCGTCGAGTCGCTTTGCCGGACCGAGACGACCTTCTTCCGCGGACGAGAAGCCTTCACGGCGCTTCGCGAAGGCGTGCTGCCGTCACTCTCTCGCCGTCGGGATACGCCGCTGCGGATCTGGAGCGCGGCCTGCGCCACCGGCCAGGAGGTCTATTCGGTCGCCATGGCCGCCGCCGAGGCGACGGGCTTAGCGCCGGGCGCGCGGTTCGAATTCTTCGGCTCGGACCTTTCCGAACGGTGCCTGGAGAAGGCTCAGAGCGGCCTCTACACCCAGTTCGAAGTCCAGCGCGGCCTGCCGATCCGCATGCTGGTCAAGTATTTCGAGAACCAGGACGACACCTGGACGATCTCGCCGCGCATCAGACAGATGGTGCGCTGGCGGCGGATCAACCTGCTGTCCGATCTCTCGGCGCTCGGCGCGTTCGACGTGATCCTGCTGCGCAACGTCTTGCGCAACATGGTGCCGGCGCTGCGGCACAAGGTCGTCCGCAGCCTTGCCGGACGGCTCGCGGCGGATGGGGTGCTGGTGCTGGATCCCGAGGACGACGTCACGGGTCTCGACGACATCCTGGTCGCCGCGCCCGGCGGCGCGGGCCTCTATCTGCGCGATCCGACGATTGGGACGGCCGCCGCGGCGTAGACGTCTTCAAGCTCTTCGGGACTTAGGCTGCAGACGCGCGAGGGCGGCGCCGCCTGCGACACTGGCCAGCATCTCGCCGATCCGGGCCAGCACGCTGGCTCGCGCAGGCGGCAGGGCCGCGAGCGCAGGGGCGAGCTTACGATACAGGATCGGGTGCGCGTCGGGCCCAACGATGGCCTCATGCAGGCCCATGGCGTCCACCACGGCGCGAGCGGCCTTGCGCCATGCGATGGGCGGAGCCTCCCCGTGCGGCGGCGGCGCGCGGCAGTCCGAGAAATCAGGTTTCAATCCGCCGCCGGCGGCGATCGCGGCTTCGATTTCTCGCGCATAGGCCTGATCCCGCGCCAATCGATCCACATCGATCACCAGATCGGCGTGCGGAAGCGCCTTCAGATGGGACGCCAGCCAGACCGCCAGGAAGGCCTGGAAAGACAGGCTGGACGGACGGCGCTTGAACGCCCGGCGCACCGTCGCCAGACGCCGGGACAGCGGTCCGGCGCCGCCGAACTCGCGGCCTAGAATCTGTCTGGCGGCGTCGCGCCAAGCGACCATCTCCGAAAGCAGGACATAGTGGCAAAGCTCGAAATAGGTCGGCCTCGGACGGCGACGCAACGAATAGAACGAAAGCCACTGTTGCACAGGGTCACGCACCAGCACGATGTGGAAGCCGCCAAAGCGCTTCTTCAGCCACCCCGCGCGCCCGAGCGTCCGGCAGCAGGCGAGCACCGGCGTCTCGCCCCGCCTTCGCGCGGCGTCGATCAAGCTCTCGACATAGGCTTGCTGCGCCAAATCGCTGGCCTCGGGCTCGATCCAGTAGCGGTCCAGGGCAAAGCTGGCGTCAAAGCACCGAACGCCGCCGGCCGGGTCCAGGACGACCTCGAACTCCTTGAGATAGGGCTCGCCGCCGCCCGGATGCCTAAGGCCGCTATTGTCGGGGGTCTCGGCGCCGATCGTCTCGGCCGTCACACGGGCCAGTTGCTCGTGCCAAGGCTCGTAGTAGGCCCGAACATTCGGCGCGACGCGAAAGCGATGCCAGATGTACGTGCTGGAGCACCGCCAACCGCTATGAACGAAGACAGCGCCGCTCGACAATCACTTGGTCCCTCTCCCGGAGAGACCACAATTCACCGGCTGCTTTTCAGCTGTATCTCTCGCGAGCGCTTCTCGTTTGCGACGTCGCAACACTTGGCGCCGCGCTGAAAGAAAAAGGCCCGCCGTCGCCGGCGGGCCTCTGTCTTGAAGACCTCTAACGTCAGTTGCTCTTGACGTCCTTGGCCGTGTCGCTGACGGCGCGACCGGCCGACGAGACGTCCTTGCCGGCGCCTTCGACCGTATTACAGGCCGCGACCGACAGGCTGGCGGCGAGGGCTGCCAGGATCACCAGTTTACGCATGCTCTTCTCCGCTGTTGGCCTCCCAGGGCATCATGGGAAGGCTGTGACGTAATCGCCCGGAGAGAACGTCAGCGGCGAAGCTCGGTTCCGGTGGAGGCCCTTAGATTCAGGCCGCTGATCCCACGGCGAGCGGCGTCGGGAAGATCAGCCGAACCGTAAGACCGCGAGGCTCCTGCGTCTCGAAGGAGACCTTGCCGCGCAGCTGACGGGCGAAGGCGGTCATCAGGGTCCGACCCACGCCGCCGCCAAGGCTGTCCGCCGCCCCCGGACCGTCGTCGCTGATCGACAGCTCGGCCTCTTCGCCCCGCACATAGAAGCTGACCCGAAGCGTCCCTCCCGTCGCGCCGAAGGCGTGCTTCTGCGCGTTGGTGATCGCCTCGACGGCGAACAAGGCGATCGGCGCCAGACGGTCGGGGTCGATCACCAGGGGATCGGCGTGGACCTCGGTCCGCACCAGGCTGGACGTCCCCATGTCGTTCGCCAGAAGCTGGGCGGTCAGCTCTTCCAGGAAGGGGCGCAGGTCGACCCGCTTAAGGTCCGGCCCCTGATAGAGCGCGCGATAGATCTGGGCCAAGGCCGTGATCCGTTGGCGCGTGTCGTTCATCGCCGCCTTCGCCGCCGGATCGGCCAGGGCGCGCTGCTGCATATTGAGCAGCGAGGTGATGATCTGCAGGTTGTTCTTCACCCGGTGATGGATCTCGCGCATCAGCGCGTCCTTGTCCGCCAGGCTGTCCATCAGCGAGGCGTCGCGGGCGACGATGGCGCCGGCCATGGCGTCGAGGGTGGCGGCCAGCTCCCGGATTTCCGGCGGCGCACGCTCGGCCTGCAAGGGCCTGACCGTAAAGCGTCCACGCGCGTAGATGGCCGCGACGCGTTGCAGATAGACAATCCAGCGGATCACGCCCCGCTCGGCGGTGAACCACACCGCCGCCAGGCCCAGGACGAACGCCAGCAACGGCAGAAGCAAACGGGAGATGGGATTGATCCAGGCCCAGGACAGCAGTCGGGGCGCTGGCGCCGAGAGGATGACGAAGACATTGTCATCGACCAGAGGCGCGGCCGAGAACGTCCGATCGCGGCGCTGAGCGTCACGTGCGTTCCAGAGCGCCGCGCCACGCTGCTTGGCGACGGCGCGCCAGCCGCTGGGCGGGGCGCTGAAGGCGGCGGGACTGGTGGCGGCGAACACCCGCCCGCGAGAGTCCGCCAGAGCGACCTCGGCGCCGCCGGGCAGAAAGCGGTTGGCCGTCTCCACCTTCAGATCGTCCAGCGTCAACACCGCGGCCATCGCGCCCTCGAAACGCTCCGGCGAGCCCGAGCGGACAGCGGCGAGGACAGCCGGTTCATTGGCGTAAGTCGCGCCAGGATCCGCGGCGACCACCAGGCTGGCGCCCCTCCGAAGGGATTGGAACCAGGCGCGCGCGCCGCGTTGCGGGTCGTAAGGCGTCGTGGCGGCGGCGCAGGCCACGCGGCCGCGCGCGTCGAAGCGGATCAAGTTCGCGTAGCCGGGCAGTCTCGCGCGCATGTCGGCCAGACGCTGGGCGCACTCCAGCCCGACCGTGCCCGGCCCCAGCGTCTGCAGCAGCACGCCCGCGGACATGATCCGCGCGCGCGCGACGGCCGCGCTGCGGCCCGCCGCCAGCTCCAGACTCTGGCGACGCGAGTCCGCCTCCGCGCGAAACGCGAAGACGGACTGCAGACCGCCTAAAATCAGCACGGGCAGCAGCGCGACGCACAGAGCTATGGCGAGACGGACGCGGATGGATGTGACGGCCTGCGTGGCGCGGCCGGCGAGCGCTTTCACCGCAGAGAGCTCAGCCGCTCCGCGTCGGCCAGGATGGCGTGCATCGCATCACCAGCGGCCGCGCCATCGCGGTCGTAGGCGCCCGCTTCAAGGATCGCCTGCAAGGCGCGGCGGGCCCGACTGACCCGGCTCTTCACCGTGCCGACCGCGCAGCCGCAGATCTCAGCGGCTTCCTCGTAGGCGAAGCCGCCCGCGCCGACCAGGATCAAGGCTTCACGCTGCTCGGCGGGCAGCATGGCCAGGCCCAGGCGAAGCTCGTCGAGCGCCACGGGCGCTTCGGGGTCATCCACCGCTACGAGGGTCCGCTCCGCGGCTTCCTGGTCGAGCTGGCTCTGGCGCCAGCTGCGGCGCTTTTCGGAATAGAACTGGTTGCGCAGGATCATGAAGGTCCACGCCTTCATGTTCGTGCCCAGCTGGAAGCTGGCGCGCGCGTCCCATGCCTTCATCATGGCGTCCTGCGCCAGATCGTCGGCGGCGGTCGGATCCCCCGTCAGCGTCCGCGCGAAGGCGCGCAGATGCGGGATAAGGGTGACTAGCTCACGCTTGAACAGAGCGTCGCGCGCGGGATCGGGCGGCGAACGCCCCACCTTTTCTTCGGCCATGGTCATTGGCCTCCCGTCGGCGGCTCTGCCTTGCGCAGGATGTCGAGGAATTCGTCCGGCACGGGCTCGTTGACGACCTCGTCGAACATCTGGCGCAGCTTCACGCCGATGGCCTGTTGGCGCAGGCGCGCCTCGTCAAGCGCCGCGGCGCTCTTGCGTTTGTCTTCCATGGGTACGTGTTCGATCATGTCCTCGACACCGAAGTGCATCAGCGTCCGCCCCCTTTGGCCGAATGTCTTTCCGCCGGATGACAACGTGCTTTTCCGTACCGGGTTCCATAAGCTTGGGCATAAGATGTCAAAATTCCTCGACCGACGGAACCGGTCAGTTGAGGAGGCGTTATCGGCCTTCGACGGAACGGCGCAGCTTTGCCGTGCGTTCTACGGTTTTCGAGACACCGCATCGGGAGGGGTCATGAGTCTCCTTGCTCGGCTGGCGCCGCATCTGCCTTACATCCGCCGTTACGCTCGCGCCCTGACCGGCGATCAGACCACCGGGGATCATTATGTCCGCGTCGCGCTGGAGGCCCTCGCGGCCGGCGAGCGTTCGCTGGACGCCGACCTGTCGCCGCGCGTGGCGCTCTATCGTGTGTTCCACGCCATCTGGCTGAGCTCCGGCGCTCAGCTTGAGGCTCGTCGTGATGAGAGCATCTCGTCGGCCGACGACGCGTCTCAGCGGCTGATGCGCATCGCCCCGCGCTCGCGTCAGGCGTTCCTGCTGACCGCTCTGGAAGGCTTCACCCCGACCGAGGCCGCCCAGATCCTGGACTGTGATTTCGGCGAAATCGAACGGCTGATCGCCGACGCCCAGGCCGAGATCGACGCCGAACTGGCGACCGAGGTTCTCATCATTGAGGACGAGCCGGTCATCGCCGCCGACATCGAAGCCCTGGTCCGTGAGCTCGGCCACGACGTCACCGACATCGCCGCCACCCGTGGCGAGGCCGTGGACGCGGTCGCGCGACGCACGCCAGGCCTGGTGCTGGCCGATATCCAGCTGGCGGACGGTTCGTCGGGCATCGACGCGGTCAAGGACATCCTGGGTCGCCTCGACGTACCGGTGATCTTCATCACCGCCTTCCCGGAACGCCTGCTGACCGGCGAGCGTCCGGAACCGACCTTCCTGATCACCAAGCCCTTCCAGCCGGAAACGGTGAAGGCGGCGATCGGTCAGGCGCTGTTCTTCCATCCGCGCCGGACCCGCAAGGCGGCCTAAGGGCTTAAGGCTTCCAAATGAAAACGGCCTCCGGGATCGGGAGGCCGTTTTTCTTTGGTCGATAGACGGGAGACTATGGCGTTTGACGCGCGGGCTGTTGGGGGGTGGTTCCCGACCGCGCCTCGGCCGGAGTCGTGGCGCCGGTGTTGGCGTCCACGGAGGCTAGATCCTTGGCGCGGAAACTCCAGGCGCCGAACAGCGCCATGGCGGCGAGCACGGTCGACACGATGAGGATCCAGAAGATGTGGCGACCGAAACGCCCTTGCCGCGCCCGCGTGGCGTTGACGCGAGGACCGGACGACGTTTGTTCGGCCTGATGATGGGTGTCGGTGGGCATGGTGTCCTACCTCCTGAAAAGTCCTAGGGGGCCCAGGACGTGGTGATATCGGGGCGGGCGAGAGCGGCCGCGCGATGATTGAAGCCCATCACCGTGGCGGCGGAGATCGCGCTGGCGGCGATCACGGCCAGGGCCATGAGCCGAGTGCGCGTGCGGCGCTGACTCTCGGTCAGGGTCTGCACAAAAACCGTTCCGCCATGCTGGGCCTGATAGGTCCGGATCATGACGCAGCTCCCCAGATGCGACGGCCTCTTCGCCGCCTGGAAGGTCAACGCCTCCCCTACTCAGCTGTTCCCGCGGGGTCGCCGCGCGGGGAATGTAAAAAATAATCGCGCCTGACGGGAACTCATTCCGGCACGCGCCGTTTTCATCTTCGCGAAGGCGGCGACGCCCCCCCGACTTGAGGCTGGCGCAAGCCAGCCTGCCGCCTTCGCACCCCCCTTTGTTGATGCGAACTCAGGCGGACCGGCTATCCGGCCCGCCCTTCTTCGTCCTGTTCAGCGCGTGGGCGGCGCCAGATCGAAGATGATGTCAGCGCGTCGGCGCAATGGCGCGGCGACACCCGAAGAAGCGGCGCCGAGGTCGCCGACGGCGGCGAGGTCGAAATCAGCTTTGCCAAATCCATGCGCCGCCAAGGCGATGGACACGGTGTCGGCCCGGCGCTTCGAAAGAGCCAGATTGGCCCCCGACGCGCCCACCGCATCGGCCAGTCCGACAACCCTCACGCCGCGGATCTGACAGCCCCGAGCCTGCGTGCGAGCGCTGGCCAGGACCATTCTGGCTTCAGGCGTCAGGACGGCGCTGTCCTGATCGAAATAGATCGATGATGTGAAGCCCGCGCAGGTCGGGCCCGCCGCCGCGACGGGCTTCTTCAGGCTCCGCCAAGGCCCCGAAGTCTCGGCGCAGGCCGCCAGCGACAGCGCGGCGGCGATCACAATGGCTGCGTTCGTCGTCTTCATGGTTCCCTCCTCCAGACACGCGAGCACGAAAAAGGCGACCGGCAGGACCGATCGCCTTTCGATGAACCAAGCCGCCCCGCCCTAGTAGCGGGGGCTGCCGTCTTCCCAATAGTAACGGCTGCTGCGGGAGTCGTAGTAGTAATAGCGCCCCGCGCGCTCGTCATAATACTGGCGGCGATTGACCGAGTTGGCGCCGCAGCCGCCGTCTTCCCGACAGCCCTTCACCGCGCCGACCGTGCCGCCCAGGGCCGCGCCCACGGCGGCGCCGGTGCTGGCGCTGCCGCCGCCGACATTGTTGCCGATCACCGCGCCCGCAAGCGCGCCGAGCGCCGCGCCGCCGGCGGCGTTGCGTTCCACATTGCCGGTCGAGGTGCACGCCGCGGCGAGCACACCCACGCCCATCAGGGCGATCATGGTCGTCTTCATCTTGGCTCTCCGTTCCGAGCTTGTCCCCTGCCCGACAAACGGCCACCGTCCGGGAGGGTTCCGTGCGAAGCGGAACCATGGCCGCTTCCGGGCCGTTGGGTCGGCGAGTTTCGCGAGACAGGGGGCGCCCGTGCGGCGGATCGATATCGTCGTCAACACCGCCTCGGGGTCGGTTGGCCCGGACGCGCCAGCCATCGCCGAGCGCATGCTGGCCGAGCACGGTGTGAACGGGCGCGTCCACGCCCCTCAAACCCATGAGCTGGCGATCTGCCTGCGGGACGTCATCGACGGAGCGCCGGACGCGGTCTTGGTCCTGGCGGGGGATGGCACGGCGCGCGCCGCGGCCGAGCTGGCGGGGCCGGAGGGACCGATGATCGCCCCCTTGCCTGGCGGGACCATGAACATGCTGCCCCACGCCCTCTATGGCGAGCGGCCGTGGCAGGCGGTCATGGCCGACTGCCTGGCGGCGGGCGAGGCGCGGATGATCTCGGGCGGCGAGGTTGGCGGCCGCCTGTTCTTCGTCGCCGCCATCCTGGGCAGCCCCGCCTTGTGGGCGACGGCGCGGGAGGCCGCGCGCGAAGGCCGCTTTGACCTGGCCGTCGCCCGGGCCCGACGAGCGGTCCAGCGCGCGTTTTCGGGCAGGCTGCGCTTTGTGCTCGATGGACGCCCCAAGCAGCGCGCCGAAGCCCTGACCCTGATGTGTCCGCTGGTCTCGACCGCCCTGGACGCGGAAGAAAGGGCTCTGGAGGCCGCCGCCCTGGATCCTTCGAGCGCGCTGGACGTCTTTCGCCTGGGCTTCAACGCCGCCCGCGGCCAGTGGCGCGAAGATCCTTCGGTCTCCGTCGGCCGTTGCCGGACCGGTCGTATCTGGGCAGGCGGACGCATCCCGGCGATCCTGGACGGCGAGCCGGCGCGCTTTGATCCCAAGGTCTCGATCCGCTTTCGCCCGAAGGCGTTCCGCGCTCTGGTTCCGCCCGCATGAAGCTGGTCCAGGTCTCGGACATTCACTTCGGCGGCGAGAACCGCGAGGCCGTGGAGGCCGCGACGCAGCGGATCCGCGAAGAAGCGCCTGATCTGATCGTCGTCGCCGGCGACCTTACGCTGGACGGAAAGACCTCGGAATTCGATGCGGCCGCGGCGTGGATCAACAGCCTTCCACGCCCCACCCTCGTCGTCCCGGGCAATCACGATACGCCCTTCGTGGGACCAGGCGAGCTCTGGGTCCGGTTCACGCGTCCCTGGCGACGGTTCAAGGATCGTTTCGGTTTAGATGACGGGGCGGACTGGAGAGGGCCGGGCGTCACCATCGCCTCCCTCAACACGGCGCGGGCCGCCCAGCTGCGCTGGAACTGGTCCAAGGGCGCGGTTTCGCGAAGCCAGATACGCCGCGTCGTTGAAGCGCTGAAGGCGGCTCCCTCGGACGATCTGAAGGTGGTGGTCTGCCATCATCCGCTGATGGAGGTCCTGGGCGGACCGATGACAGCGAGGGTCCGCGGGGGCGTCGACGCCGCAAACCGCTTCGTCGCGGCCGGCGCCGACATCGTGCTGTCGGGTCACATTCACCTGCCGTTCGTGACCGCGCTCCCCTTCGGCGACGGCAAGGCCCAGCTAGTGGGCTCCGGCACCCTCTCCCTGCGCGAGCGCGGCGCCGCGCCGGGCTTCAATGTGATCGAAGCGGACCCCGGTTGCGTCCGGGTGACCGCCCTCGCCTATGAGCGCGGCCGCTTCGAGGTCTGGCGCACCTGGGCGTTCGATCGGCGCTGAAAAGCAAACGGCGCGCCCCGAAGGCCGCGCCGTTCAAAAGCTCGATGAACGTCTCCGCTAGGGAGCGCGTCGCCCCCTGAACAGGTGGCTGACCAGCGACACCAGGAACAGGACCAGGAAGACGTAGAACAGAATCTTGGCGATCCCCATCGCCGCGCCCGCGATGCTGGTGAAGCCCAGCAGGGCGGCGATCAGGGCGATCACCAGGAAGGTCAGAGCCCAGTTCAGCATTGGCCTCTCCGGATTGGCCCGGCGGATCGCCGGGGCGGTTGTCGGGTGTCCGAGACCTTATGGCCTCGCTTCCTGACAACGCGCCCGACGCGCCGGACGTTCCGGCGGGGTCGACCTATTCCGGAGCCGGATAGGCCCAGCCTTGCGCGCCGGTCTTGGCGGCGGCGTATTGGCTGTCGGCCAGGGTCCAGTTGGCCAGGTTGTCGAAGAAGGCTTCCAGGAAAGCCTTTCGCAGGTTCTGATAGTCCAGGTAGTAGGCGTGCTCCCAGACGTCCGCGACCAGCAGCGCCGTCAGGCCTTGGG
>Ga0172372_10012069_pt1 | contig 10885 bp, 13 predicted proteins | sample LakKiv5m_2_FD_114544 | JGI IMG/M metagenome (GOLD analysis project Ga0172372, IMG submission 114544) | Freshwater microbial communities from Kabuno Bay, South-Kivu, Congo - kab_092012_9.5m | ecosystem: Environmental > Aquatic > Freshwater > Lake | place: Democratic Republic of the Congo... | reverse complement strand
TTTGATCAAGGTGGCTTGCAGCCCGGTCATCACCCCCGTGTTGACATAGTCCGCCAGGCTGAAGATCAGCTTTGCCCTTTTTCGCAGAGCAAACGTGGGTGCCGGTACAACCGGCGGAATCAAGGCCTCGAAGCGCGACCCATCCAGCGGCAATTCGCATTCCAGAATCGGGTTGTCCGCGGTGACCGTTGTTCCCAGCATGGCTGCCACCGTGGCCACAATCGACATGGCACGCACACGGTCAATCCTGCCAATGCATTGCATGCCGCCAGCATGGGAGTCCGTCCACAGATCTCCCGCCGGGTTAAGCATGATCTCGACTACCTGATCATCAGCCAGGGCAGCAAGGATGTCGGTCCCCAGGGCTCGCCTAAGCGCATCGTCAGACCGGCGATGAAACTCCTGGCCTGACGTGGTGGGGTGTGTCTTCATGCCTGAATACAGGCCATCCGCAAGCACTTGCAAACACCCGGTTGTTCCCACTTTTGAGAGCTCGCCGGATCAAAAGACCTACTGAACTACTTGGGTATTTCGATTTTTTACTTGCCACAAACGGTCTGCCTATTGGCCAGACACTTGCCTTATTTTTGGCTATTTATTCTGCTTGTGAAATTGTGGCCACTCTGTATATTTACAGATATCAACACATTTTCAAGGGATTGCAATGAAGGTAGCAGACGTCGCCAACGGCATTATCAAAACAGCGCATACAAGTGATTTAAAAAATCTGCAAACCCTGAAGACGGTATGCAACAGTGATTCGGCGTTTGTCGCTGCGGTCAAAAAATATCAAGCGTATCAAAGACTGCTTCAAAAGGCATTCTTACTGAGCCGAACCTGGCAAAAACTGGGTCAAGCTCGCACCTGGAAGATTACTGTCAAAGCACTTCAGGCTGCGCTCAGGGCCTTGATTTCAGGATTCAAACGTTTGAATGACTTGACCGAATTACCACTGTTGTTGCAGAAGCAGATTGACCGGTTACTGAAAACCAATAGTCAAAAAAAACCACACACGGTGTAATCACTATCAAATCCAGGAAGGTGGTACTCAATGGATGTCAAACATTTTGAATCGTTGTCAAAAAAGTGGGCTTTTAAACTTCGCGAAGATGCCCGTGATATTGCGCAGGAAATTATTATTTTTTATCTCTCCAGGCAGTTTGAAGGCAAGAACCTGGACATTTTTCAACCGGGGCACGAAGGCGCACTCTTTGAACTGCTCAAGCACAAAATCAGGGGAAACAACCTGGAAAGCCTGGGTGGCAGTGGACGGCGGTTTGGTGGGACGAGTGATGAAGAGGACGAAGGCACGATCGACATTCAGGACGAAATTGAATCACCGGATGAAAAAGCCGACCAGTTTGAGCAGCGCCTACAGTTTGAGACAGCGTTTTCCCGTGAACTGGATCAAATTGACGAACTGAACAATTTGGCGGGTAGCGACCTGGGTGACGCCTTTGGCTTCACAGGTGCCAATGGCAGAGCCGTTTTATCCCAGCTCAAGAAGGAAATTGTGGCCAGTGCCGAACGGCGCTTTAACGCCAAGTTGCCGGCTCAAAAGTTATCCTCAAGGGCGAAAGTCCGGCCGCAACTGGCGACGGCGTAACCACCAGGCGCATCGGCGGTAGGACAGCCGGGTTGGTTGCAAAAGAAGACCCAACAGGCAGTTTTGCCAGCTGGCCACCGGGTATCCCAGGCACCTTCACGCCGGCTTGGTCAAAGACTTTTTGAGCGTAGGCAAGACCAATTTTCGAATCAGACCGGCCGGTGTTATAAATGCTCAAGGCGCTTCCCAGTGAGCCGGACCGTTCATAGCCCGCAGCCAAAATATTTGCCCCGGCAGCGATGTTGGTGCAAGGGTCGAACACTTGCTCAACCGACAGTCCCAGCGCAGGCAAATTCTTGCTGTTGATTTGCACCAAACCCATATCCACGCTTTCACCGCGGCCGACAGCTGCCACCGCAGCGGCCACGACAGCAGCTTTTGATTCAAAAGTTGCTGATTTTCGGGTCGTGTTGTTGTTGACCACCCAAGGTCTTCCACCAGATTCCTGCTTCACCACAGCGGCCATGGTGACCGGATCGACAGCGGGCGCGCACATCATCAGGAGTTCGAGCATGGCGACACCCGTCAACCCAGCCTGGATCCGATGATGAAGGCCGCGACCGTTGAAAACGCACCCAAGCCGGCAGCGGCCAGCACATACAGCGTTGTGAAGGCGTCACGGGCTGCAGCCAGCAGCCTGGCGTCATCCAGTTCCACCTTGACTCGGGCTGGTGCCGATTCCAGGGCGTCCAACACCGCCTCGGCAACGGCCGGTTTCAAGGTCTCGCTGATGCGGCGCGGAAACTTTTGCAGTTCCCCACGCATGGCCGTCATCATCGACACCATTGACTCAAGATTGTCATCATCATGGCCGGGGCCTTTTGCCTGTCCCGGTGCACCTTTGACCAAGGCACCTGACAGCGCTTCAAACTCGATGCGCATGACGGCCGCAGGCACCTGGCGCAACAAGACGGGCAAGAGCCAGATCCAGTTGGGATCGCTCTCGCCCATACCGGCACGCACCGCCACGTCAACAATGTATTGCACATCAGTTGGCAGGCCAGCGGGGGTGAGCCGGGCCGTCAGCTCATCGATCAAGGTGCCAGCACGACGCACCAGTGCAGGGGCGGGCAGGGGAGCTGCGGCGCCGGAAATGAAGTTACCAATTGGCTGATTTTCCGCATTAGCCGCGTTCATCTTGAGGACTCCAAGGCCGCCAGTTTGCGTCCGGCAATGCCACGGTAGGTTTGGGCGACCGTGCGTGTGCCGATGGCCACGCCGGAGCCCAGCACATGGCCCTTGTCAATTACCGTGTGCAAGGGCATGGAGCCGATCAACTCGGACGCACGCGGCATCATGGCTGGCAACTCAAGTTCCGACCAGGCATAGTCTTCGCCACTCAAGAGGGTCTTCCTGATTCTTGACCTGTCCCAGAATTCAAAAGCCTTGCCAGGCCCGTGTTTCAGGTTGATCAGTACCACCCCGTTTTGGTAGAACATGGGGCTCTTGCCGACGCGGGCTTCAAGCTGATTCGTGCTCGACGCATCAATGCCCATCACCCAGATCGGTGTCGGATTCATCAGTGCCATCAGGCTCAAGACCGACTCCGTGATGTAAAGACCGGCGGCCGATGGCAGTGAAAAAACCAGGCGGATTTCGTCTGTTTCGTTGATCTGGGTCTCGGCCAGTTCGTTGATCAGATTCAGCCAGTCGTCTTCCGACTTGATGGGGCGTTGCAGCCCAATGATGTGGATGTTGTTGACGGCTTCGTTTTTATAACCGTTGTCACACACCACATCGGGGTTCATGGGGTCGGCGTCAATGACGATCAATTTGTCGATCTTCGGCATGCCCGAGACTTCATGGTTGATGAAGCTGTCAACCAGGCACCGGGAGACGAAGCTTTTGCCGACGCCGCCTTTGTCGCCGTCCACAAAATACGATTTGATCATGAGCATTCCTTTGGGTTGTTAAATTTGAGCAAGAAGCTATTGGTTTGACTTCCACTTGGCGATGGCGGCGTCATACTGGAGTAGCGCGCGTTCATACATGCCTCTGATCCTGTTTTCTGCAGCAATGACTTCGAACATGCCGTCTGGGATCTTGGCGTTGGCAGGCAGGGTTTTGGACACCGTCAAATAGTCGTCGATGTTCATTCTGGTGACGTCCAGTAATTCGCCTTTCACTTCGATGAACTTGAGGCGGGTGATTTCGACCGGGAGGAGGGTGGGTGTCAAGCCTACTCCCGTGGGGGCGCTGTTGGTTTCGGCAGCCGGTGCCGGTGTGGGGCAGGGCGCCGCGACTGAGGTTCTGGCTTGCGGCGGGTCTTGTGAGCTTGAAATTGGTCGGTCTGGAGCGGGTGCGCTGGAGGGTTTGGGTTTTCTGCCGCGTTTGAGTGGCTTGAGCCCGCGTTCTTCCCGGACGATGCCCAGGTGGCGCACCAGGTGCCCTTTGGTGACTTTGATTTCATGTTTTTGCAGGGCGGCGGCAATGCGTTCCAGCGACATGCCCCGGTGCAGGAAATCTTCAATGACCTCGAAGGCCGAGCGCACGATCAGCGCCGGGTCATCCTTTTGTGCAAGTTCGATTTCTTGGCGAAGAATGGTGTCGATTTCTGCGCTGATGCTTCGCATGATCTCCATACCGACAGGGCGCAAGTCATTGCACGACAGGTGGCATGACAGGCTGATCGACAGGCAGACCCGATTGCAGCGACAGGCGTGCTGACAGGTGAATCAATCGGCTGCTGAAAGCAACTGGGGGATTGGATTTGCATCACCGGTAAAACAGCTGCGCGTGCCGGTACGCTGTACCGTCAGGCTCTGCGGGTTGCACCCCGAACCAGGCGTGGCCTGTTTCGGCCGTCCGGCTTCGATCCTTCACGCCTTCGGTCTCACTTCGCTTCCGACCTGAGCGCTGCGCTTGCACAAGGGAGAGGAGGATGGGTGTGGGCTTGCTGTTCCCTTCACCGTACCACGGCGTTCTCGCTGTCAAGGTCTGCGCGCACGGTGTGCGCTTGCGTCCTGCGGCCGTCTTTGAACCTGTGACAACTGCGCTGCGCCGTGTTCCAGCCGGTCTCGGGCAATCCCGCCCGATGCACGGAGCCGACCATGTCGCACGATCTCACTTCTTCTGTTTCCTTCGAATCTTTTACTTCATCTGTCCTGCTCGTTTGTGACGTTGCTGGCGACTATCGCCAGGTCGATGCCGCTGAGGTGTTGCATGTGGCGCAGCAGGTATTGCTGGGCCGGGTGCATGGCAGTGATGTTCTGGGTTCACCGCAGGCGGTGCGGGACTACCTGCGGGTGCGCCTGGGCGCTTTGGAGCATGAGGTGTTCGCCGTGGTGCATCTGGATGCGCAGCACCGGGTCATCGAGTACGTCGAAATGTTCCGTGGCACTGTTACCCAGACATCGGTGTATCCACGTGAGGTGGTCAAAGAGGCCATGAAGCTCAATTCCTGCGCCGTCTTGCTGGTGCACAACCATCCCAGTGGTTCCACTCAGCCGTCGCGGGCCGACGAATTGCTGACGCAGACGCTCAAAAATGCGCTGGCGTTGGTGGACGTGCGGGTGCTGGATCACCTGATCGTCGGTGGCAACAACATAGCCTCGATGGCAGAAAAAGGGCTGATTTAGCCGAAGGGGCGCTGCCCCTTGTTTTATTTCCATCGTGGCGCTGCGCGCAGTTCTGGTGCCCCAGCGGCCTTTCGTCGATGAAAATAGTGTTGTGGCGAGGTTTATCGATTTTCGGGGGAGGGAAATCATGAGCGAGTGCGCAAGGCTGATTGCAATCGTTGGCGTTAACGAAGACGCAAGAGTCCAATGCCAACAACCAGGGTGCGGTCATTCGATCTACCGACGCATTCATGTGGTCCAGGAATCTGGCAAATTGATGGTGCTCGGGTCGACATGTTATGAAAAACGTTTCGGATCAGCATCGGCACTGGGCAATGCCACCCACGGCGGTGGTGGCGGGCGTGAACTCACCGTTGAAGAGCGTGAATTATTGGTTCAGAACACCGCCGAACTGATCGCCCGATTTGAGCGGGAACGTGAAGAGATTGAGAAAAAACGCAAAGAGGCCGACCAGAAAACTCGGGACAAATTGCAGGCCTTGAAAAGTGCGTTTGAAACTCGAGCAGCGGCAGCCCGCCACACCCCCGCATTGTCAAATGGGTGGATGAAGTCCGACACTCCCTGGCTATGGTCCAAGCCACTGTCTTCCATCGCCTGTTTCACACTCAATGATGGCAGCACATGGGTGCGGACCGAACATGTTGAAAAATTTCACGTGATGATGCCGTGGCCCAGCTTTGATGGCTGGGACGAAGCCTTACCTGCAATCGTTGGCACACCGGACGCGCAGTTAGGTGGGTACCGGATTGAAAATCTGGTAGCTGCCGTTGCTTACATGCGTGCGCACGGCAACTCGGGTGTGGTGGGTGGTTGGCGTGATGTGATGGGCAAGGTATGAGTGACTAAACCGATTTTTGCCTTCAGACGGCTGATCGTCAGCAATAGGCTGATTGCTGTCACTCAGATTTAGCGGATAAGCGACCGCTGACGCCGATACCGGTAATTGACCTCGTAAAATTCACGGACAAATTTGTCAACTTCGGTGTAAACTGTCAACTCGTATGTCAAGTACAAAGCAGAGGACACCATGGGAACCAAGCTGAACAACGCTCCTGTCTATTACACGGTCGCCCAAGTGCAGTTCAACCCGGTGCTGGACTTGGATGGGTACGTTCCGGCTATCCAGTCCAAGATGCGCGAAGCGCACTTCCCGGACTACAAGAAAGAAGTCTTCCAGCGGCTCGTGCTGCCTTTTGGCGGCGTAGAGCAGGTCCAGATGGCTGCGCCGACCGTAACCCCGCAGGCCCGCTACCTATTCGGTGACATCGACGGGTGTTCGCTGTTCCTGCTGGAGACCAACGCGCTGTCGTTCCAGACGACTCGGTACGACACCTTCGAGACCTTCTCTGAGACCCTGCTGAAGGGCCTCGGTGTCCTTCATGGCGCGCTTCGCCTCGACTTCGTGGAACGCATCGGCCTACGGTATTTGGATGCGGTCCAGCCTTCGAAGGAGGGGGAGACGTTGCGTGACTTCCTTGTGCCGGAAGTGCTGGGCCATTCCCTGCGTGGGCAAGGCCAGCTTCAACACTCGGTCAGCGAGACCAGTGTCCTGACCGCATCGGGTCAGCTCGTGTCGCGTGTCCTCATTCGCGATGACCACGTTGGGCTTCCGATGGAACTGGGTGGTTTGGCCCCCGTCATTGACCCGCGTTTCACTCAGCGCAAGAGCCTCCACGCCATCGTGGACACAGATGCGTCCATAGCTCACCGCGAGGCGTTTGAACTCGCAAAGGTCGGTGCGCGTCTAATGGCGCTGCACGACGGCATCGTCAAGTCCTTCAACGCCACTGTCACCGACCATGCACGGGCCTCTTGGGCCTAACGGGAGAATGTTATGAGCACAGCAATGACCTATGGCGGTTGGGTTACCGACCGACCGTCGGCAACGGGTGGCTCGTCCACCGTCATTCGCTTGGTTGGGTGGATGGCAGCGGCCGGTGCGGTGTTGTCCAGTATCGGCACTGGGGGTGAACTCTCGATTGAGCACCTGCAGCGCAGCGCTCACCCGGTGCAGCACACGACGCCCACGGTCGATGTGGCCGATGTAGCCCCGGTCCGCAGCCCGGCTGAAGACCTCGTTCGCATCCGCGAGGTGCTGAAGCCTGCCGTGTCCGACCTTGCGACCACCTTCGGTGTGTCGCGACAGTCCGTCTACAACTGGCTCAATGGAGAGCCGGTCGCGGAGGAGAACGCAGCCAAGCTACAGGACCTGGCCCAAGCTGCTGACATACTGGCCCATGAGGGCATCACGGTCAATGCTGCCTTGTTGAAGCGCAAGTTCGCCAATGGCCGGACGCTGCTGCAGGTCGCCCAAGCCGGTGAGTCAGCGCGGGATGCTGCGCTGCAACTGGTGCATATCCACAAGCGCGAGACGACCCAGCGTGAACGCATGGCAGCCCGGTTCGCGAATCGTGGGAGGACGGCGCCCAGTGCCGACTTCGACCTCCCCTCGGCCAGCGATGATGCTTGAGGGTGAAACGTGGCCGAGTGGAATCGTGACACCCCATGGCGCCAAGGACACCTGCTAGGCAGAGATGCCGTCGCGGCCTTGGGGCTTCGTCACGCGGTTGAGCCGGAGCAAACTCTCGTCATCGTCGCCAGCCATGATTGCGACCTCACGCAGCACCCGGACGGGGAGCCTGTCGTCGAGGTCGTGGTCGGTCGTCTGCTGGCGGACAAGGACGGAACTTACGCCCACGCCAAGAGTGCCCGCAAACTCCATGTCGAGTTCGCGGGCGCTTCTGCTTGCTGGGGCGAGTTCGAGGCAACTGCGAAGGTCACACTCGACAAGTGGTTGCTGAACGAGTTCAAGCCGCGTACGGACGCAATCCTCACACCGGAGGACCAAGCCACGTTCCAGATGTGGCTTGCCAGTCGCTATCGCCGCTCAGCCTTCCCTGATGAGTTCGAGCGCCGCCTGACGCGGGAAACCAAGCTGAACGACAAGATTGCGAAGGCAATGAAGCCCCACGGCGAACTCATCTCCGGCGTCTTCTTCGACGTGGATGGGGGCGTCGAGGTCACGCGGGACGGTCCCGATGACACCTACACCCTCGACATTATCATCCTGCACAGAGCGGAACCGGACTTCGATGTGGCCGTGAAAGCGGCAGATGCCGCAGTCAAGGCCATCGAGAAGGCGTTCAAGGACAAGCTGTTCGCCCCCACCAAGACATGGCAGCACATCGAACTACGCTCCTGCGAGCCGCTGGCGGAATCCGTGCTGACTTATCAGGTGTTCAAGCAACTCAAGCGTTGGCGACTGGACCACATCAGCCTCGCCTCCGACCCCCAGCAGCCTGTTTCGGCTGAATAGCCCAGCACGGGCATCATCCCATCCGAGATGCTGCATTCTCCAGTTCAAGCTTGCATGTCTTGTGTGACTGCAATGATACCGATACCGTACGTTTAGGATTCCGCCGTGACAGACTGCAACCGCTACGATGCAGTCAACGAGCCGTATCTTTAGGCCCGGCAGAAATGGGCCGCAGTTCAAACTTGACAGGCAAACCAAAACTCAGCGACAGGCCTGCCGACAGGCGAATCAATTGACCATCATTGTGAGGGCAGTCCGCCGAGTTGCGCAGATCCGCAATAACAGCCACACCCACACGCATCCCGACACCCGCATCAATTTTTTAACCACCCACCGCCACATGCAGCCGACAGGCAAACCAAAATTTATTGACAGCCGTGTTGACAGGTGAATCAATTCGCCAGCGCGGGGGAGGGTGCAGAAACTCACTGTGCAGGGTAAGGGCCTTGTGCCCACGTTTTCGGTTGTGCGAAAACTTGGCCGCGGCCCCTGCTCAGGGCGTTGCCCCGAGACCCCGGTCAAACAGCTGCGTCGCGCGTTGCTTGACGTCAATTGGTTGCCGGTCATGAATATCCATCGGCAGCCTCTTTGCACGAATGGCTGAATCAGCCCTCACGGTCGCTACGGTATTCTTAAGGCAACGATGAATAAGTCCCCATAGCTGTGCACGGCGATGGGGTCTGAAGCGTTGAAGGTTAATGAAACAACAAACCCTGGCGATGGCAGCGGATCAGAATTTTGAGAACTATCGCAAGCCCACGCGGCGCGATGAGTTCCTGAAGACCATGGAGGCGATCGTTCCCTGGTCTGCGCTGTGTGAGGTCATTGAGCCTTTTTATCCAAAGCCCGGTAACGGGCGCCCACCCATCGGGCTGGAACGCATGCTGCGCATCCACTGCATTCAGCACTGGTTCAATCTGGCCGATTTGGCCTGTGAGGAAGCGCTGTACGACAGCTCCAGCCTGCGCCGCTTTGTCGGCATTGATCTGTCACTGTCAGCGGCGGAACGCGCCACGTTGTTGCAAGATATTACCTTGGCACCGGAGTGGATGCACGCCCATTTTCGTGAAGTGGCCGGTGGGCCCCTTAGTCAGTAGAACTGGCGGTCGCAGCCTCTGGTCACTAACCCATCTTCTCAGCCAGTTTTTCAGCCTGCAGATGGGTGTATTTTTTCAGCATCTGCAGCGTTTTGTGACCGGAGATGGAGGCGAGCTCAAGAATCGAAAAGTCGCCACGTTCTGCATATCTTGAAATTGATTCGTGTCTCAAGTCGTGCCACGTGAAGTCTTCAATCTTTGCCCGTTTACAAGCCGTTTTGAAAACCGAATGCAGGCCCTGTTTTTCAACCAAGAGGACTCGGTTACCGGAGGCGCGAGGAACTGATTGAAGCACTTCAATCGCGCGCCCCGACAGCGGCACCGCTCGCGCGTCACCGTTTTTAGTGACTTTTAAGAAGGCAATGCGCTTTTCGAAGTTCACATTGTCCCAATTCAGGGCGAGTAGCTCGCCCTGACGCATTGCAGTTTCAACACTCAAAAGCAAAGCTGGCTTGAGCCAGCGATTTGATGACCGATCACAGGCTGCTACGAGCTTGTCAAATTCCTCAGCAGTCAAACGCCGTTCACGAGATGGATTGTTTGCCGGCTTACGGATCAACGCAACGGCGTTGCCGGTTGGCAAGGTCATTCTGAATTCTTTGCTCGCCACGTCAAGCACTTTTGAAAGCAAATCCAATTCAGTCTTGACAGTAGCACCGGAAATTCTTGGTGCTTTATCGGCATCGGAAAAGCGTGGGTCAGGGTCGGTAAGTCGCTGATCACGATAGAGCGCAATTTTGTCGGCCGTCAACGAGGCAACTGAATGAGTGCCAAAGTGCTTCACCAGATGAGCCAGTTTGTGTTTCCAGCCCATGCCACGGTAGTGAAACGGTGCAAATTCTGTGCTGAATCGTGCAGCCAGATCTTTGAACAAAGTTTTTTCTGCCGCAACGGTTGAAACGTGCGTACCTTTGTCAATTCCAGACTCAATAGCACGCGCCCACACTTGGGCGTCAAGCTTGGTCCGGAAAGTTTTTGACTGAGAAGGGAAGCCTTTACGCCGGATTTTTGCTTGCCACCAGCCGGATTCACGTTGTTCAAAAACTGCCATGTTTGAATACCTCTAGCGAAATTAGTGTCCCCGTTTTGTCCCCGTTGGACAGATTTAGTGGTTAAAATTATTGTAACACTATGATTTAAAACAACAAAGTACAAATAAATTTTGCCCCTGCTAAGGGAGTATGGGGTGTAGAGCCTCATCGAGGGTTCGAATCCCTCCGTCTCCGCCAAAAGACCCTGAAAGCCCCTGAACACGGGGCTTTTTTGTTTGTGCCTCGGGCTATAGTTC
>Ga0172372_10012068_pt1 | contig 10886 bp, 11 predicted proteins | sample LakKiv5m_2_FD_114544 | JGI IMG/M metagenome (GOLD analysis project Ga0172372, IMG submission 114544) | Freshwater microbial communities from Kabuno Bay, South-Kivu, Congo - kab_092012_9.5m | ecosystem: Environmental > Aquatic > Freshwater > Lake | place: Democratic Republic of the Congo... | reverse complement strand
TTCACTTGATTACCATTCACAGTGGGCGGCGCGCTGGGCGACACTGCTCTTACCATGTTTATCGACTCATTTTTGAAAAGTCTATAATATAGGGGTTGGAAAAGTCGGCAATACTGTTTATAACATGTTTTATAATATTTATTACAAATACTATAAAAAGAAGTTTTTTACAGAGCCTGTCGATAAAATATGCTTCTTTACGTATTTACCCAAAAATATTTTTTAAAATACGACCCTACATCATTCCATTTTTGTGATAAACGTAATCCACACAGTTCCATCGACGTCGCTATCGCTCCAGTCGATTTCACAGTGGGCGGCGAGGTTGGACGACACTGTTTTTACCATGTTTATCGACTCGTTTTTGAAAAGTCTATAATATGGTTTGATTGTGATTCCACACGCTGAGCGACACTGCTATTACCATGTTTATCGACTCGTTTTTGATTAGTAATCCACACGGTTCACTTGACATTGTTTTTACCATGTTTATTATAAAAATGTAATTAACATGGTATGAAGTCTACTTTTTATTCATGTTTATTATACACTTGGAAATATCTCTCTTAGTAATATATTTAATACATTACTTATATCAAAACTGGGTTCACTTGGGTTAAACCGGATGAAGTTACATTTCAGAGTTTTTTTTATATATTCTTCTCGTAAACATTCTTTTTCGTAATTGTAGCCGGCGTGACCAAACTCATCACATTCAATAGCTATATTATAAGCAGGAATATAGCAATCTATATAATACTTATCAATTTTAAATTGTCTTTGTACTTTTGTTATTCCGTTTAAACAATTTTCTATGAATCCAATAGTGCTATTTTCAAGATTCATTATAACACAATTCTTAAACTCCATATCTCGTATTTTATTTATATACCTATGTTTTAAGTCATATGAATTTTGAATTAATTGATAAATTTCTTCTGTGACAAGGATGTTTTCCCGATTATGACCACCGTGACTTTTAGGTGTATTTTGGATGATTCGAGAACAAATATAATCAACATTTTCTTTGAAATGTTTAACAAGATAACGTTTGACACATCCTTTTGTTTTACCTAATACCTTACATAACTCGTCAAAATCTTTTGTAAATTTTTCATTCATTGTATGATATGTAATGTTTGTTGAATTATAATTAAAAATTTTTAAATAATATTCCTGCGGTCGCAGGGAAATTATCAGAAGCATATTTTATCGACAGGATTTTGAAAAGTCTATAATATGGTTTGATTGTGATTCCACACAGTTCATGGTGGCTTCGCACACCATTCACAGTGGGCGGCGCGCTGGGCGACACTGTTTTTACCATGTTTATCGACTCGTTTTTGAAAGCTGCAGGGAATTGAAAAATTCTCGAGGGTTCCACCGTTCGGTGGAACCCTCGAGAAACATGCGTCATCTTCAGCAGCCTGTCGATAAAATATGCTTCTTTACGTATTTACCCAAATATACTTTTTAAAATACCAAAATATTAGTTTATAATATAGTTTTACCATATTTTATCGAGTCAACGGTTGTGGTTGCACATTCGTTCACATGTGAAGACAATTCTTTCACATTGAGAGGACATATACTATGCACATTTGTTCACATCCAGTAGCGTGACCATAACTATCGTCTATAATAGAATTTATGAGAATTGAAGTCGAGAGAGACAATTTTTACAGAGTTTTAAGAATTTGTGACCATAAACTGTACTAAAAGTTGTAAGAGACATTAAAATGTTGTATTATGGTCTAAGAATTACTAAAAATTTTTTTTCTAAGTACTTAGTAAGATAAAAATCGAAGACTGGTTCTATAATTAACTTTTAAAAAAAGCTAAATGTATATATATATAACCCGTTGTTTATTGATTCGATTTTTATCTTAGCAACTATTTCCCAAACAATTCCCGCTTTAACTTCTTATTTTGAGAACGAGAAAGACCACATATAATATAAGATTTTATTTTATCCGAGTAGTCATTATATGTTACTTTCATCATTCCTGCCAATACATCAATATTAATGTCATATTCAACATCATACCTATTCTCTTCAAAGATTCTCTCATACCCTTTAATTCCTTCTTTAAACCTTTCTATCGCTTTATTTTCACTTTGAAATTCTTCATAACCATACGTATCGTAGTTCTCAAGTTCAACAACACTAAATCTTGGATCAACGTTAGCAAAAAGACTACTCCAGTTTTTTTTACATACTGCTCTATATTCCTTAGAAGATGCACATATGCTTTTCAACACGTCAATGTCATTTATTTCTTTTAATATTGACAATTTAACCTCGTAAGGTAATTGTTCCATTTTTTATATAATCTATATCAACAAAAAGTTTTTATAAATCAATAAACAAAAGGTTTTATGGTAGAGGCGCTGACCACGTCCACCTGAACAACAATGTCGCCGATATATTTTTTTCAAAACAAGTCAATAAACAGTAGTTCTTCATTTTTATTTTGCAAAATTGTCAGATATTTTTTATTGATTATAATTAAGATGTTTTTAACAATCATTAGCAATAGCTACGAGTACGGAGTTCATTTCATATAATAGTATGAAAAAAAATATAAATCAAATTTGATTAGTTAAATAAATGTAGCCTAAGTGGACTTATTAGATTGGAATAAATGTAGCCACCTTATCCTTATCGTCCCTTGCAAGGATATCGTCTCCAACCTTTATTACACAATATACATTACAATCATACCCATCCTTTTGTGTATACTCTATTACCGAATCCACAATCATATGTCGTTTTGCCACAGCCTCCACCATCCTCCCACCATACTCCTCATATGCATACTCTCGTGCAATTCGCTTCCCTACATGCAAATTCTCCACTATTGATATAATCTTGAAATTTGGATCCTTCCAATAATTGTAATACCGTGCTACCACATACATTGTATAATTTATTATAACTTCTTATTTTCAGTTTTTTAGTCTTTGCTTTATAAATTGTTTTCTCCAAAAAAAACAAAACAATTAAGCCTGTATTACATTTTTAAAATACAATGTGTAATACAGGCTTAATTGTTTTCTTCAATCACTAATCTTCAGGTTCATTAATTTCAATTACACTATACACAAATTCATTATATCCGTCTCCCTTAGTATAACCGTCATAAATTTCGTCAACATATACCTTTTTATCCCTCACACCTTGAACTACTTTTTCCTTACCAAAATCAGTTTCTGCACATCGAAGTGCATATTCATCAGCTCTAAAAGAAAAGTGGGAGCTAGTCGCTCATAGGTACAACGTTTAAACGTTTGCAAAATAGTAAAGGAAACATCCTTGCGATAGTTAAAGTAACGAATAACAGCATACATTTTTAATATACCCTAATTTTTTTTAATTTAATTTCAGTTTTTTTTTTTGTTTTATTTTTTTTGGAATCATTAAGTTCTACACAACATAGACCATAGCATTTGGAGTTCCACTTGGATTTCTTTTGACCACCCCTTGAGTAAAATTTGAAATAAACATGCCGTATCCTTGTGTATTGAACCTGCTAAGATACACAGCTAAAATACCGCTCACTACACCTGCACTCATTGAAGTTCCAGACATTGCTTTTGCCATATTATTAGAAAACGCACCTGTCAAAGAAACTCCTGGAGCATATACGTCCACACATTTACCATAATTGCTAAATGATGCCTTGTAATCATTTTGGTCAGTGCTTGCAACTGTTATAATTTCTTGCACATTTGATGGACTCATTGTGCAAGAATCTTGATTCAAGTTTCCAGCAGCCGCAACAACATAAATACCCAAAGCTCGCATTCGTTTAATCATTGTGTCTAACGCCACGCTTTTTGAACCAGAAAATGACAAATTAACAACTGATAGCCTTGTGATTTTATTATAATTGTCCAGAATCCATTGTAATCCGCTCAAAACGTTGCTTACTGTCCCTGTCCCACTGCATCCAAATACCTTTACCGAAATCAATCTAGCCTTTCTTGCCACTCCATATGTCTTGCCAACAGCCAATGAGGCAACATGTGTTCCATTACCATTACAATCATTGTTTATGTTATCTGCCAAATTGGTACCCCATACACCAGTCGTGTCAGTGAATTCGTTGTGTTGCAACTCCACACCAGTGTCAACCACGTACACATCCACATTGTCCCCACCAACAACATTAAACATTGTTCCACTCAATGGCAAATTTCGTTGATCCACCCTGTCCAAATACCAACTTGAAATCGTCATAATACCATCTTTTTCAATGATGTAATCCTTTGATAATTCTGCAATTTCAAATATTGTCAAATTCTTGGCAAAATAATGCCAGCGAAGATCTCTCTTAATCAGCTTGTGGTGATGCACTGCCCTTTCAGAACGCGGTGTAAGAATAAACTCCGCATGCATTGATGCAAAAATGCTTACAAAAACAAATAAAATACTTGAAACCATGATTGTCAATTCAAAGAAATTTTAATTATTTTTCAATTTTTTGTGTTTTTATGTAATTATTTATTGCAACTCCTATTACAAAAGAAGGAATCACTCTAAGAACCCGTCCCTTGCATACTTCCTTATATGTCGAAGCTATTCTTTGTAATCTCTCTGTTGAAGTCGCAGTTGGGCGTGTCACCAAATCCATCCCATATATATGAATAGGAGTTGTTATAAATTGACTAGCTATAGGATATACGTAACTTGGCCCAAATGCATATGATCCATATATCGTCATAGAATCCCTTACAGCAAATAATACATTACTTCTCCAATTACGTAATTTTTGATCTGTAAAATATCTTGAATACATAATATCTTTATATGCAATTGACATAATATTCACCAGAGAAGTACACAATAAATCGTTTGTTACATTTGCAGTAACATATGTTGCACCATATACTAATGACATTGTCGTCACTGATCCCTTGTATCTCCTAATATTAAAAATAGTGTTTTTTACATTTACTATTAATGATTTTTTGTTCATTTGACTTTTTATTATCCCTAAATCTATTACAGCCATACATGGAGATATTACTGCAGATGCTATCACGCCACTCAATACATCCTTATACAAATCCATTTAACTTGATTTGATACTGTTAATTCCCTTTAAATAAAAATAAATTAAGCCCTATACTTACACAATTTGTTTACCATGTGTAGTATAGGGCTTAATTTATTTTTTAATTACTCAATGCTTTTTATAATGTCCTCAAATGTATGTCCTAGCTTAATTAATTCAAATGGTAGCACAACCAAATAGTCATGTCCATCCCATGTCACTCCTACATACTTTTCCTTCATGTCAATCACATATGCATATTGAATGTCGTCACAATCATCAAAACTTACATTCGTTTTGCCTTCCACCATATCACATAGCTTCTCAGTTGCAAATTCTTCAGTGCCTTCCTTAATATTTTCCATCATTTCTTCCAATTGCTCAATTGTATACTTCTCCAATAATTGTTTCATCTGTGCACACAAATCCGCTCCAACACCCTCCAAATAACCATCCCAATGCTGCCACAAATAAATGTCAAAGCGAGTGCGTCTGATTACAATGCGTGAACGAGTTCCCATACTTTTAATGTACATACCTAATTCTTCAAAAAATATTCATTTTTTTTTAAATTGATTTACACCCTTGAAGACGTCCGCACAGGACGGACTAAAACGCCGTTTTTCGTTTTGAACTTAAAACTATTATAATTTCATATTTTAATGAATTTACAAGAAGAAAATAAACAACTCAAGCTTGAGAATGAGTTATTAAAACAACGTTTAAGCAAATATACAAATTCACCAGCTTATAAACAATATTATGAAGCCAATAAAGAGATTATAAATGAAAAGAAACGTGAAAGACAAAAAGCTTACTATCAACAAAATAAAGAAGTTATTAAACAAAAGAAGAAAGAATACTACCAAAACAAAAAGAAAACATAATGATTGCGTTCAAAAATTTATTTTTATTTATCCTGTTATAACATAACAAGAAAATTATGAAAGAACCACCTGATATTGAATCTCAATTCTCAGTTGTAAAATCCACTCTTAATCAATTCTGTAATAACAATATCATTAAACAAAAACTGAACCAACACGTTCTTAACTGTAACAAACTCATATTTGAAGTTTATAAATTTGCTAATCTTCATTTGTTAAGATGTCTAAGAGACAAAGAATCCTTACCTATCTTAGATCAAAGCTTCTTTTATAAGTGCTCCTGTTACGTGAGTGAAATGTATAATAGAAAATCACAAAATAACAATACAACATCATTTGACAAGACCTTTGATATTTATAAATTACAACGACCTAAACATTACAATCCTGCTTATAGAGATAACCTTGGAAGCATTATCAACTACTTGGACAAACAAATGGTAATTTCAACTACCAATCACCTTGTCCTTAATTTCTATAAACGTTTTAGTAGGTACATTCGAGACAAGTATGAGCTTGACTCAACAACTGTTTATGAAATTTGTAAGGGTGTTTATGATAAGGAATACAAAGGAGATAACCAAATAGTCAAGAAATACAGAGCGATTCTTGGTGATAAACCACCTTACGAAAACGCCGTTAAAAAAGACCAGTCCAAGATTATAACCGTTTATAATGAAATTTTAACTTACAACATTCAAAACAATAAACGGTTATTTTCATTGTTGCCAAATAAAAATGGTTTTACTATGAATTACATAACAATTGATAAAACTGGGTTAAAAGACCTATTAGTAAGCATAAAAATACCACATTTTAGTAGAGAACATTTTGATAAGAACACTCAAACTTACTGGAACAAGTTCTTTCATATACAAAAGTTTGAAACAAGTAATAAAACGTTTCATTCATTTTTAACAGATGGTGTTGGTGTAAGTATTCTTTTGGAAAAACCAAACATCACTAAAACAAAACCAAAAGAAATTGTTTATGACAATGAAGAACTCATTGCGTTAGACCCAGGTCTAAGAATGTTGTTTGTTGGATGTAATAATAAGGATAACACGATTATAAAATGTTCTGGAAAAAGTTAATATCACAATGTTGGTATTAACAGAATTAACAATAAACAAAGACGGCATTACAATAGAAATGATGAAGTTTTGAGTTATATAAGGAATATGCCTGTTGGAAAAACAAATGACATTGATGAGTTTTGTAAGCACTTGAAATATTATCTTAATAAGTTAGATAAAGTATTAGAATTTCATTACAAACATCCTTTTAGAAAATGGAAATTTACAAAATACATTTTGGAAAAGAAAAAACTAAACGACTTATGTAGATTGATTACGAAAAAACAAGACATTACTGAAGCGAGTAAAGTTGTTGTAGGATTTGGTGATTGGAGTAATCCTCACGATTCAATTATAAGAGGTCATAAACGTGGTCCTGTTCTAAAACTTAAAAAGCAATTACGGAAGTGGTGTAAGGTGATTGATGTGAATGAGTTTAGAACGAGTAAATTGTGTTGTAGATGTCATAATGAAACAGAAAAGGTATCTTACAATGGTGTCAAAGTAAATAGTGTTCTCCGTTGCTTAAACAACGAGTGTGGAATGATTATTGATAGAGACATCAATGGTTGTAAGAATATCTTAAAAATGCTAATGGTATCATTAAATCTAATAGATAAACCAGAAGCATTTGAGAGAACGAATAAATCTTTACCCGGCTTAGCCAACAAGGCGAATACGAGCATGAAAGTAAAGAACTTGTGAGCGTAAGCAATTCAAGATTACACGTAACTTTGTTGAAATAAAATGTTGTAATTCGGCGTTTTAGTCCGTCCTGTGCGGACGTCTTCAAGGGTGTGAATTAATCAAAGTTACCAAAGAAAAACGGAGAACACCTCGTTAAATATTATTTAAAAACTTGTCTCTTGTAATGCAAATGGATAATTTTTTAATTCAAGTTGAGTCTCTTAAAACAAACTGTGAAATTTCAAATTACTTTATCAATAACAATATCAATATAATTGACTTCATCGAGAGTTATATCAAAGTCGACAATCTCGTGCGAAATAATGATCAATTTGACAACCAAACCTCGTTGGAAAAAAAATTAGACAACCTCCAAAACCAAATTCATAGTCTTTCTAATACTAACATAAAAAACGAACTCCTTGAACTGTTTAATAGCAACTTTAATTCACTCTCATCTATTTCTTCCAATGTATCCAAAGATCTTGAAAATATTAAAACTTATATTGGTAACACCGTCACCAATCTACACTCTAACAATGATAAACGCATCTTCCAACAAATGTCTCAACTAATCACTTCTTTGTCCTTTAATGACAAACTCTCCACAATTCATGAACTTGTGGCCAATCTACATACTAACCTAACCTCCCATTCAACCAATAAAGGAGCTATTAGTGAAAACATCCTTCACCACAAACTCACAGCCGAATTCCCCGATGCAGATGTTATAGAAACAAGAAATATTCCTCGTTCAGGCGATTTTATACTTAATAGAGCAAACAAACCTAAAATCATGATTGATATCAAAAATTATCAAAGAAATGTTCCAACCACAGAAACCGACAAATTCTTTCGTGATATCGAATTCCAAAAATGCTCCGGAATACTTGCTAGTGTCCAATCCGGTATTGCTTGTAAACAAAACTTTGATATTGAACTCGTCGATAACAAATATATCGTAGTATTCATTCATAACTTTAATTTTGATGCCGTTCATATACGACTTGCTACTAATGTTATCGACCATCTCTCCAGTATCCTCGAATCACAATACAACTTGGACAATATCATTTTGCCCAGAGAATCATTCGGTAGTCTCAAATCCGAATACGAAACATTCTTATCCGTCTTTAACAATCATATCAACATTATCCAATCTAACGTCCAAGCTCTGTCGTCCCTTCAATTGACACTTCTTGATCAGTTCTTCTCTTCCAAATTACAATCCCAACGCACTGAAAATTCTAGTCGAATCACACCCTTCTTTTGTAGTACTTGTAAACGTTACTATAAAACAAAGTTTACATTAGATCGACACATCCTTGAAAAACACCCTTAAACAGTTTTATAATAAAATCCTTATAAAATTGTTTTTATACATTCTTCTTGCTTGTTTGTCTCTTTGTTGTTACATAAATGTATACTACCATATATGATACCACCCATACTCCTGATACAACCGACATTAATATATAATCATTCCTTGACTCCACTATTGTTTTGTAAATATTGTATGATAAACCACATAACAAACTCGCGTTCCATATAATTAAAGCAAGTATATCATATGACACTTTTAATGTAGTCATCCTTAAACCAGTTCCCCATGTAATATCTTTCAATGACACAATCGCCCATAACTTTGCTGGAAATACCGTAGTTAAATAAATCAATCCATACGTATAGTAAAATATATTTTCCATGTTGCCAAAAATAGCTCCGTATACTGATTTAACCGCCCCAAAAAATAAAAGTATCGTCATGTACAATCCCAATTCATACATTGTGCCAACATACAACACGTATAATAAGTACCCCATAACTATGTATGGATATACAATTGTATAAATCATATCCACTGTCATAAACAAACTTTGCTTATCAATAATACCTATTGACCACAATACCTCTCTGTATGCAGATTTGCTCCATCTAATCTGCTGCTTATAAAATTTGTATACAGTATTTGGTGTCTCCGTTTCAGCAGTTGCATTAGGAACGTAAACAATACCCTTCCCTAAACCTAAAATTTTATTTGTCAAATGTCTGTCGTCACCATATGTACATTGTTGTCCCAAAAACGTCTGTTGCCTCCATTCCTCCAATACCCTGTCCAATGATTCTAATTGATACATACCCATGGGACCCGATATACACAAAACATAGTTATTTATTGATTGATATGCTCTTTCCACATTAAATGCATACCAATAACGCATACTACTTTGAAATGACGTCATCGATTCATATTTATTAAATATCTTTAATTCACCCGCTACTCCACCAATTGACCCATTTGATACCAACATATTCACCATCATCTGACCACTATTACTCTCTATAATTGTATCACTGTCCGTGCTTAGCACGCCTTCAATACGTATACCATTACATCTACTCTCCAAAGAACTTAATGCAAAACCAGTATACATGACGCTTCGCTTACCACCGTGAGGCTGTGATATACACACATATTTTACATTACTTATTGGTGCTACTAAATCTAATAATTCATCTCTTTCTGGATCATATCTAATACTCGTGCTATCTACTAAAAATACCTCTCTGAATATATCCACCATATACATATCTTCTTGATCAATGCCATCAATCATCACAATTACCTTGTTTACAGACGATTCTTTGACAGACGACTCCTTGATTGATAATAAACAATTCCTAAAATATTCTGGATTCTCTCTATACCCAACTACTACAATATTAAATAATGTTGTACAACCCTTTTCTATACCAAGTTCGCCTTGTTCCTTGCATTGCTTCTTTCGAGTATAATTGTTGATTATCGCGAATGTCAATTGAAACACCAAATATATCAAAATGTACCATCCATATATTGTTATCGTTATACCTTGTACCTCTACAAAATAAATCTTTAGTACATATTGTACTATTATTGGCGCAACTAGTAACACAACCAATATTGCAGCCAACACATACTTGAAATACCCGTATACATCCATGTCTAAAAATTGGTTTTAGATGTGTTTAAATCAAATATTGTATAACAATGGCAAGATCCATGGTACAAACGCTGCCATAAAACACCACATCGCACCTACACTGTGCTTGCTTCCATATTCCGCACTGAAACACATCTTACTATCTACATAAAATAAAAATTATATTAAAACTTTTGGACAATATCTATTTAA
>Ga0172372_10012067_pt1 | contig 10888 bp, 7 predicted proteins | sample LakKiv5m_2_FD_114544 | JGI IMG/M metagenome (GOLD analysis project Ga0172372, IMG submission 114544) | Freshwater microbial communities from Kabuno Bay, South-Kivu, Congo - kab_092012_9.5m | ecosystem: Environmental > Aquatic > Freshwater > Lake | place: Democratic Republic of the Congo... | reverse complement strand
GTGATGTGGCAGTACAGGTCACCCGGATAGCTGGAACGGATGCCCTTGATGCCCTTGCCGCGCAGGCGGAAGGTCTTGCCGTGCTGCGTGCCTTCGGGCAGTTCGATCTCGGCCTTGCTGCCAAGCGTGGGCACCTCGATCGCGCCGCCCAGCGCGGCCGTGGTCATGCCCACCGGCACGGTGCAGTGCAGGTCGTCGCCATCGCGCTCGAAGATGTCATGCGCCTTGATGCGGATCTCGATGTAGAGGTCGCCGGCGGGGCCGCCGTTGCTGCCGGGCTCGCCGTTGCCGGCCGAGCGGATGCGCATGCCCTCGTTGATGCCGGCGGGGATGCGCACCTCCAGCGTCTTCTGCTTCTTGATGCGGCCAGCGCCGTTGCAGGTGGTGCAGGGCTCGGGGATGATCTTGCCGCTGCCACGGCAGTGCGGGCAGGTCTGCTGGATGCTGAAGAAGCCCTGGCGCAGGTGGACGTTGCCGCTGCCGTTGCAGGTGCCGCAGGTCTTGGGGCTGGTGCCGGGCTTGGCGCCGCTGCCGTGGCAGGTCTCGCAGGTTTCCCAGCTCGGGATGCGGATCTGGGTTTCCTTGCCCGCAGCGGCCTCCTCCAGCGTGATCTCCATCGCGTAGCTGAGGTCGTTGCCGCGGAAGACCTGCTGGCCGCCCGGCCCGCGTCGACCTCCGCCGCCACCACCACCCCCGCCGAAGATGTCGCCGAAGATATCACCGAAGGCTTCGGCGAAGCCACCGAAGCCCTCGCCACCGCCACCGCGGCCGCCCATGTTCGGGTCGACCCCGGCATGGCCGTACTGGTCGTAGGCCGCGCGCTTCTGCGGGTCCGACAGCATCTCGTAGGCTTCCTTGGCCTCCTTGAACTTCTCCTCGGCCACCTTCGCGCCATCACCCTGGTTGCGGTCCGGGTGGTACTTCATGGCCAGCTTGCGGTAGGCCTTCTTGATGTCGTCGTCGCTGGCGTTCTTGGGCACGCCGAGGACGTCGTAGAAATCGCGCTTTGCCATGGAAGGGTTCTCTGTCGGCACGGGAAAAGGTCACGCCGCGGGGGAGGGAAGACCGTGGTCCACCTCCCGGCGCGGCGGGATTCGAGGCCGGCCCCCCGGGGCCGGCGCGGGGATCACTTCTTGACTTCCTTGAACTCGGCGTCGACGACGTTGTCGTCGGCCGGCTTGGACGAACCCGCGGCCCCGCCGCTGCCGCCCGCGCCGGCACCGGCAGACGCGCCAGCCGCCCCCGCAGCCTGCGCGGCCGCCGCCTGATCGGCATAGAGCTTCTCGCCGAGCTTCTGGCTGGCGGTCATCAGGGCCTCGGTCTTGGCTTCGATCTCAGCCTTGTCGTCGCTCTTGAGCGATTCCTCGGCGGCCTTGATCGCGGCCTCGATCTTCTCCTTCTCGCCCGCGTCGAGCTTGTCGCCATGCTCGGCCAGGCTCTTGCGCACCGAGTGCACCATGGAGTCGGCCTGGTTGCGCGCCTGCACGAGTTCGAGCTTGCGCTGGTCCTCGGCCGCGTTGAGCTCGGCGTCCTTGACCATCTTCTGGATCTCGGCCTCCGACAGGCCGGAGTTGGCCTTGATCGTGATCTTGTTCTCCTTGCCCGTGCCCTTGTCCTTGGCGCTGACGTGCAGGATGCCGTTGGCGTCGATGTCGAAGGTCACCTCGATCTGCGGCAGGCCGCGCGGCGCCGGCGGGATGCCCTCGAGGTTGAACTCACCCAGGCTCTTGTTGCCCGAGGCCATCTCGCGCTCGCCCTGGAAGACCTTGATCGTCACCGCCGGCTGGTTGTCGTCGGCCGTGGAGAACACCTGGCTGAACTTGGTCGGGATCGTAGTGTTCTTCTTGATCATCTTCGTCATCACGCCGCCCAGGGTCTCGATGCCCAGGCTCAGCGGGGTGACGTCCAGCAGCAGCACGTCCTTGCGCTCACCACCCAGCACCTGGCCCTGGATGGCTGCACCCACGGCCACGGCCTCGTCAGGATTGACGTCTTTGCGCGGCTCCTTGCCGAAGAACTCCTTGACCTTGTCCTGCACCTTGGGCATGCGCGTCATGCCGCCCACCAGGATGATGTCGTCGATCTCGGAGACCTTGACGCCAGCGTCCTTGATGGCGGTGCGGCAGGGCTCGATGGTGCGCTCGATCAGCTCTTCCACCAGGGCCTCGAGCTTGGCGCGCGTGAGCTTGACGTTCAGGTGCTTGGGACCGGTGGCGTCGGCCGTGATGTAGGGCAGATTGACGTCGGTCTGCGTGCTGTTGGACAGTTCGATCTTGGCCTTCTCGGCGGCCTCCTTCAGGCGCTGCAGCGCCAGCACGTCCTTGGTCAGGTCCACGCCCTGTTCCTTGCGGAACTCGGTGACGATGTAGTCGATGATGCGCTGGTCGAAGTCCTCGCCGCCGAGGAAGGTGTCGCCGTTGGTCGACAGCACCTCGAACTGCTTCTCGCCGTCGACGTCGGCGATCTCGATGATGGAGATGTCGAAGGTGCCGCCGCCCAGGTCGTAGACGGCGATCTTGCGGTCGCCCTTGCCGTGCTTGTCCAGGCCGAAGGCCAGGGCCGCGGCGGTGGGCTCGTTGATGATGCGCTTGACGTCCAGACCGGCGATGCGGCCGGCGTCCTTGGTGGCCTGGCGCTGGCTGTCGTTGAAGTAGGCCGGCACCGTGATCACGGCCTCGGTCACTTCCTCGCCGAGGTAGTCCTCGGCGGTCTTCTTCATCTTGCGCAGCACCTCGGCGCTGACCTGCGGCGGCGCGAGCTTCTTGCCGCGCACCTCGACCCAGGCATCGCCGTTGTCCGCGGCCGCGATCTTGTAGGGCATCAGGTCGATGTCCTTCTGCACTTCCTTCTCGGTGAACTTGCGACCGATCAGGCGCTTGACGGCATACAGCGTGTTCTTCGGGTTGGTCACCGCCTGGCGCTTGGCCGAGGCGCCGACGAGGATCTCGCCGTCCTCCTGGTAGGCAATGATGGACGGCGTCGTGCGCGCGCCCTCGCTGTTCTCGATGACCTTGGTCGAGTTGCCTTCCATCACCGACACGCACGAGTTCGTGGTGCCGAGGTCGATGCCGATGATCTTGCCCATGGTGTGTTGCTCCGGGGAAATGGGTGTTGCTGTTCTGGAGATGGTGGGGTCTGTCGCGCTTTCAAGCGCTGCTGCGAGGGTGTGGATGCGGTTTCAGGCAGTGGCGCCGCTGGCGCTTCAGCGCGGCGCGGACACCGTGACGAGCGCAGGCCGCAGCACCCGATCGGCGATCAGGTAACCCTTCTGCAACACGCTGACCACGGTGTTGGCCTCCTGCTCGGCCGGCACCATGCTGATGGCCTGGTGGTGGTGGGGGTCGAATTTCGTGCCGGCAGGCGGCTCGATGGGCACGACCTTGTTGCGTTCCAGCGCCTGCGACAACTGACGCAGCGTGGCCTGCACGCCTTCGAGCAGTTGCTGGTTGGTGGCGGCCTGGATCGCCAGCGCGGCTTCCAGGCTGTCGCGCACGGGCAGCAGGCTCTCGGCGAAGCCCTCGATCGCGAACTTGCGGGCCTTGGCCGTCTCTTCCTCGGCGCGGCGGCGGGTGTTCTCGGACTCGGCCTTGGCGCGCAGATAGGCATCGGACATGGTTGCCAGGCGTGTTTCGAGGTCGGCGATGCGCTCCTCGGCGGATGCGGGGGGCTGGACGCCGGCTTCGGCGTGCGCCGTGTCGGTGCCCAAGCCTGCGGTCGTCATGCCGGCAGGGTCGGTCGATGGGGCGTCGGCGGGCTCTTGGTGCGGATTCATGGAAACGCTTTCGCAGGGGATCGATAGAACGGCTGGGGGGTACGGGTCGCGGCGGAACCTTGGGAAAGAACTGGGGTCGAAGGCGGCCGATTCAAGGGCGTGTGCATGTGTCTGTGCATCAGGCCCGATGGCTGCCGATACGCGACCGGAAGGCCGAGGAGGGTGCTGGCTTCAGGCCTCTCCATCCAGGCTGGCGCTCCAGCGCTGCCACTGCACGAGATCGCGTCGGTCGCGTTTGGTGGGACGGCCCTGGGTGAGCGTCCAGGCGGGCTCGACGCCGTCGCGTCGCGCGCGCTGGGCCTGCTCACGTGCGGCGATGCTCTCGGCTGTTTCCTCGTACAGGGTCTGGGCGACGGTCGCCGGGCCACGCTGCGCGCTGAGCGCGAGCACCCGCACGGTGCGGGTACGCCCGCCGTCGCGCACGTCGAGCAGGTCCCCTGGACGCAGTTCCCGCGCCGGCTTGGCAGCGATGTCGTTGACCTTGATGCGCCCCAGGTCGGCCGCTTCGGCGGCCAGGGCGCGGGTCTTGTACAGACGCGCGGCCCACAGCCACTTGTCCAGGCGCACCCCTTCAGCGCTGGTGTCCGTCGGGCTCGATTCGGCGTCAGCCGATCCGCGACGCCGGCTCAATCCTTCGCACCCATCGCCAGCGCCCGTTGCCGTTGCAACGCCGATTCCGCATCGCCATGCCCAGCGCTCAGCGGCCAGCCCTGCAGATGCCGCAGCGCGACGGTGGCCAGCGCGTCGACGGCGCGCGGGTCGTCATTGAGGCAGGCGACGTAGCGGAAGTCGCGCCCGCCGGCCTCGAGGAAGGCCTCACGCGCTTCCTGGGCGATCTCCTCCAGGGTCTCGAGGCAGTCGACGGCAAAGCCGGGGCAGATCACGTCGACCGAGTCGACCCCGGCGGCGGCCAGTTCCTTGAGCGTCGGCTCGGTGTAGGGGCGCAGCCACTGCGCCTTGCCGAAGCGGCTCTGGAAGGTCACGCGCCAACGCTCGGGCGGCAGTTCGAGGGCCTGCGCCAGCAGACGCGCGTTCTTGTGGCACTCGCAGTGGTAGGGGTCGCCGAGGTGCAGCGAGCGCTCGGGCAGGCCGTGGAAGCTCATCACGAGCATGCGTGCCTGCCCATGGGCCTGCCAATGCGCACGCACGCTCGCGGCCAGCGCCTCGATGAGCCGGGGCTCGTCACCATAGCGGTTGACGAAACGGAACTCGGGCACGTGCCGGGCCTGCGATGCCCATTGCGCCACCCGGTCCCACACGCTGGCGGTGGTCGCGGCGGCGTACTGCGGGTACATCGGCAGCACCAGCACGCGGGTGCAGCCTTGCGCACGCAGGTCGTCCAGCGCGGCGTCCATCGACGGGTTGCCATAGCGCATCGCGTGCCGGACGATGACCTCGGCGCCTTGCGACCGCAATTGCTGCTCCAGGCCCTGGGATACGCGCGCGGTGTGCACCACCAGTGGCGAGCCTTCGGGCATCCAGATCGTGGCGTACTTCGCGGCCGACTTGGCCGGACGCGTATTCAGGATGATGCCGTGCAGCACCCCCATCCAAACCCAGCGCGGGATCTCGACCACCCGCGGGTCGGACAGGAACTCGGCGAGGTAGCGGCGTGTGGCGGATTTCGTCGGCGCATCGGGGCTGCCGAGGTTGGCCAGCAGCACGCCCGTGCGGGCGGTGCTGCCGTGCGCGTAGGGCGGCTCGGCTCGGTAGGGCATGCGCGGCGTCCCCGACTCCTCGGTCCTTTAGATCATCACAGGTTGTCGAGGTAGGTCCGCAGCTTGTCCGAGCGGCTCGGGTGCTTGAGCTTGCGGATGGCCTTGGCCTCGATCTGGCGGATGCGCTCGCGCGTGACGTCGAACTGCTTGCCGACTTCCTCGAGCGTGTGGTCGGTGCTCATCTCGATGCCGAAGCGCATGCGCAGCACCTTGGCCTCGCGCGGGGTCAGGCTGTCGAGGATGTCCTTGACGACGTCGCGCAAGCCGGCCTGCATGGCGGCGTCCACCGGCGCGACGTTGCCCGTGTCCTCGATGAAGTCGCCCAAGTGCGAGTCGTCGTCGTCGCCGATCGGCGTCTCCATGGAGATCGGCTCCTTGGCGATCTTCATGATCTTGCGCACCTTGTCCTCGGGCATCTCCATCTTCTCGGCCAGCGTCGGCGCGTCGGGCTCGTAGCCGAACTCCTGCAGGTGCTGGCGCGACAGGCGGTTCATCTTGTTGATCGTCTCGATCATGTGCACCGGGATGCGGATGGTGCGTGCCTGGTCGGCGATCGAGCGGGTGATGGCCTGACGGATCCACCAGGTGGCGTAGGTGGAGAACTTGTAGCCGCGGCGGTATTCGAACTTGTCCACCGCCTTCATCAGGCCGATGTTGCCTTCCTGGATGAGGTCGAGGAACTGCAGGCCGCGGTTGGTGTACTTCTTCGCGATCGAGATCACCAGGCGGAGGTTGGCCTCGATCATCTCCTTCTTCGCATCGCGTGAGGACTTCTCGCCCTCGTTCATGCGCTTGTTGATGACCTTCAGGTCGTCCAGCGGCACGACGGCGCGCTTCTGCAGGTCGATCAGCTTCTGCTGCAGTTCCTGGATCGCGGGCAGCTTGCGGCCCATCACCGCGCTGTAGGGCTTGCCGGCCGCGGCTTCCTTCACTGCCCAGTCCAGGTGCAGCACGTTCGGCGGGAAGGTGGCCACGAAGTGGTCCTGCGGCATGCCGCACTTGTCGACCACGATCTTGCGGATCTCGCGCTCGTATCGCCGAACGTCGTCGACCTGGCCGCGCAGCACGCCGCACAGCCGCTCGATGATCTTGACGGTGAAGCGGATCGACATCAACTCACGGTTGATCGCCTGCTGCGCCGCATCGTAGGCGGCCGAGCGGTAGCCCTGCGACGTGAAGGCCTCGTTCATGCGTTCGAAGTTCTGGCGCAGCGTGCCGAACTTCTGCAGGGCCTGGGTGCGCAATTCCTCGAGCTTCTTGGTCAGGGCCCGGCTGCCACCGTTGCCGTCGTCGTCCTCTTCCTCGTCGAACTCGTCGAAGTCCTCCTCGGCGACATAGTCATCGGCCTCGTCGTCGGAGACGAAGCCGTCGACGACATCGGAGATCGGGATCTCGCCAGCCGCGATCTTGTCGGCCAGCGCCAGGATCTCGGAGATCGTCGTCGGCGATGCCCCGATGGCCAGCATCATCGCCTGCAGACCGCCCTCGATGCGCTTGGCGATCTCGATCTCTCCCTCGCGAGTGAGCAGTTCGACCGTGCCCATCTCGCGCATGTACATGCGCACCGGGTCGGTGGTGCGTCCGAACTCGGAGTCCACCGTCGACAGCGCGGCCTCGGCGGCTTCCTCGGCCTCCTCGTCGGTGGCGGTGGCCGTGTTGCTGCCGCTGATCAGCAGCGTGGCCGCATCCGGCGCCTGCTCGTAGACGGCGATGCCCATGTCGTTGAGCATCGAGATGATGGCCTCGAGGATCTCCTCGTTGACCAGCTTCTCGGGCAGGTGGTCGTTGATCTCCTGGTGGGTCAGGAAGCCCCGCGTCTTGCCCATCTTGATGAGCGTCTTGAGCTCCTGGCGGCGTTTGGCGACCTCTTCCTCGGTCAGCGTCGTCTCGTCCAGGCCGAACTCGCGCATCAGCGCGCGCTCCTTGGCGCGCGAGACCTTCATCCGCAGTGGCTTGGCCTTGGCTTCGGCTTCGGCTGCCTCCACAGGATCTGCCGGGTCGGCAGAGGTCGCAAGGTCGCCCGCATCCCCCGAATCCGACGGATCGGCGCCATCGAGATCCTCGCCGGCGACTTCCAGGTCCTCGAAATCCTCCGCGCCTTCGGCGGCGTCGTCGGATTCGGCGGGCTTGGGCTTGACGGACTTCTCTGACTTTTCCGGCTTCTCCGGCTTGTCGGTCTTGCGATCGGTGGGCGCGCCAGAGGTGGCCGCGGATGCAGACTTCGATTTGGCTTTGCCCGGCGCCTTGGCGGCGACAGTGCCGGCCTCGCTTCCCGCCGCGACGTCGCCCGCCGCACCCTTCTTCGCCTTTGCGGGCGGCCGCGCCTGGGGGCGAGCCGTCACCGCTTCGCCCTCGTTCGCCACGGTGGGTGCCTGGTCGCTGACATCGCTTGCGGGGGAGGCTTTCTTCTTGGCCGTCATGGAAGTCCTTGGCTGGGTGCTCTGAAGGTGACGTCGGCCTGTCGGCGTGCGACACGCCTTCAGGATCGGTTCAGCAGGGCCGGAACGCGCGCGCAGCGGACCGGCGATGTTTCGGGCAATCGGGGCGGATCAAAGGCGCCCGGCGTGGGGCGTCCATTCAGGGAAAGCGCCCGACCGCATCTCCGTCCGCTTCGGGGCGGGGCGGTCGCACGGGCAGGCAGACTGGATGTTCGACGAGCAGAGAACGCTCGGACACCTGATCCTCATCGGACATGTCGGGCTCGTGGGCGCCCTCGCCGGACTGCACCGTGTGGCGCCGACACAGGCGCTGCAGGCGCTTCGGCAGAGGATTGGATTATACCCGGATCACGCGCTCGTGGTCGGTGAGGCGCGTGGTCGGTGTTCGGCCCGAAGAGGCCCGATCAGGGGCCCGCTCGGGGCCCGCTCAGGGGCCCCGACCGAGCAGGTGCATGGGCTCCTTCAGTGCCAGTGCGCGTGCGGTCTGGGCCAGCGCGCCCCGCAGTTCCTCGATGTCGGGTGGGATGTCCACCTCGGCACCGTCCACCAGCTCCCGCGCCTGTGCGGCGAAGGGCGTCGCGTCCAGGCTCAGCCGCAGCTCGGGCCATTCCAGCGGGCCACGTTCCATCAGTTCGCGTTCGAACCAGCGGAACAGGGCGCCGTGCCAGGTCTCCAGCCGGGTCAGCAACTCGTGGTCGGCCTCGGTGAGCGCATTCCAGAGGCTGGCGTCGCGCAGCAGCATGCGCGCAACCTGGTCGGGCGGCTGACGGACGCGGCGAGGCAGGCCTGCTGCGCCGGGCGGCGGCCTGCGCAACGTGCTCGTCGTGCCTCGGCCGTCCTGCCGTCGCTCGCCCCAAAGACGCCCGAGTTCGTCGGCGGCCATGCGCGAGGCCTGCGCCAGCTCCGCCATCACCTGCGCACGCATCGCGCTGGCCGGCATCTGCTGCCACAGCGGGCGCGCCCGGGCGAGCATGCGTGCGCGCGCCTCCGCGGTGTCGAGCGCCTGGCCCTCCGCCGCGTGATCGAGCAGATGGCGCGACAGGGGTGTGGCGGAGCGGGCAAGGGATGCGAACGCCTCGGTGCCGTGCGCGCGCACATAGGAGTCCGGGTCGTGCTCCGGCGGCAGGAACAGGAACCTGAAGCTGCGCAGGTCGTTGACGTGCGGCAGGGCGGCCTCCAGCGCGCGTCCCGCGGCGCGGCGCCCGGCCGCGTCGCCATCGAAGCTGAAGACGATGTGGTCGGTGAAGCGCAGGAGTTTCTGCACGTGGTCGGGGGTGCATGCGGTGCCCAGCGTCGCCACGGCATTGCCGATGCCGTACTGTGCCAGTGCGACGACGTCCATGTAGCCCTCCACGACCAGGGCGTGTCCCTGCTCGCGGATCGCGCTGCGGGCTTCGAACAGGCCGTACAACTCTCGACCCTTGACGAACACCGGGGTTTCCGGGGAATTCAGGTATTTGGGCTCACCCTGGTCCAGCACCCGGCCGCCAAAACCGATGATCTCCCCCTTGACCGATCGGATCGGGAACATGATGCGGTCGCGGAACCGGTCGTAACGCCTCGCCTGTTCCGATTCACCCTCCGACACGAGGACCAATCCCGCATCCGCGAGTTCAGGCGCGTCATATTGTGGGAATGCACTTGCGAGCGACCGCCACCCTTCGGGCGCATACCCGAGGCCGAAGTCCTTTGCGACCCGACCAGACAGGCCTCTGCGTTTGAGGTAATCGATGGCGCGCGGGGATTCCCGCAGGCGCTGCCGGTAATGACCGGCCGCCTGTTCGAGGATCTCGGTCAGCGTCCGGCGCTGTGCGCGGGACTGTGCATCGACCGCAGCCTGTCGAGGATCGATTTCCGTTCGGGGAATCTCGAGGCCGAGGCGTTGCGCCAGATCCTCCAGCCCTTCGACGAAACCCACGCCCGTGTGCTCCATCAGGAACCGCAGCGCATCCCCGTGGGCGCCGCAGCCGAAGCAGTGGTAGAACTGCTTGGCGGGGCTGACGGTGAAGCTCGGTGACTTCTCCCCATGGAAGGGGCACAGGCCGAGCAGGTTGGCGCCGCCCTTGCGCAACTCGACATGGCGTCCGACGACGTCGACGATGTCGGTGCGCGCCAGGACGTCCTGCACGAAGCTGTCCGGAATCTGCCCCCTTGCCATGGGTCGGGAGTCTACGTTCGACCACCGGATCCGGCCCCGGGTGTGGCACCGCGCAGGCCGCCCCGGACTGGCCGCGAGACGCCAGACGCGACGAGACGCACGCGAGCGCGGTGGGAAGGGCGGCCGGGCAGGGCGGCGGATAGGGGTCGATGGCGACCGATCGGGGCCGAAAGGGACCGAGGGGACCGAAAGGGGCCGAAAGGGGCGGATAGGACGGCCGGTGGGGCGCAGAAACGCCGAGGGCCGGCCCGACGGCGTTTACGCCGCAGAGCCGGCCCCCAGAGGGACGGAGATTCAGAGGGCGAAATCAGCCAGGGACTTGCCGTTGTCGATGGCCTCGCGCAGCCACCTGGGCTTCAGGCCGCGACCGGACCAGGTCTCGCCCGTGGCCGGGTCCCGATACTTCGCCGCAACCGTACCCCCCGCGCGCGGACCGGCGGACTTGGGGCCGGGAGCGCTGCCGCGGCCCGCGAAATCGGCCGGGCTCAGGTTGAATTGCTGCATCAGGCTGCGGATCTGCGCGATCGCGCTCGCACGCTCCTCGCGTTGCACTTCGGCAATCTGTTTCTCGAGCGCGGCTTTCTGTTCCAGCAACTCTGCGACGGTGACCATTCGATGACTCCTTGGGAGCGGGGTTGAAAACTCGCGGAGTATAGGACAAAACGAATGATTACCCTCGGGTGCGCGCATCTCCTGCCCATTCCCTGCGCATTCCCTGCGCATTCCCTGCGGATTTGCCGGACACCCACCCAGGGTTGATTGAGCGTTCGTTGAGCGTTCGTTGAGCGTTCGTTGAGCGTTC
>Ga0172372_10012065_pt1 | contig 10889 bp, 12 predicted proteins | sample LakKiv5m_2_FD_114544 | JGI IMG/M metagenome (GOLD analysis project Ga0172372, IMG submission 114544) | Freshwater microbial communities from Kabuno Bay, South-Kivu, Congo - kab_092012_9.5m | ecosystem: Environmental > Aquatic > Freshwater > Lake | place: Democratic Republic of the Congo... | reverse complement strand
TTTGGAATTGGAGCCGAAGCCGACGGCACTAGCCGCACCAGTGTATTTAAGTTTGGTAAAGACTATACTAGCCGTGATACCGAGGGTGTTTGGTCATTGCGATCGCAGCTTAGCCTTGGCACAGGGTTATTTGGCACGACATTTGTGACTACTCCTAGTTCTGCTTTCTTGAGCTGGTTAGGACAGGTGCAAAGGGTTCAGGTTCTTGGTACTGACACAATTTTGATTGGATCACTAGATGCTCAACTCTCTGCCGATCCGCTTTTACCATCGCAGCAGTTTACGATTGGTGGTGGTCAGTCAGTGCGGGGCTTTCGCCAAAATGCGCGATCGGGTGATAATGGCATTCGTTTTTCCTTGGAGAGCCGATTTGTGATGGCGCGAAATGAGGAAGGTCGTACAGTTTTCCAGTTGGCTCCTTTTATTGATTTCGGTACAGTCTGGAATAACTCTAGAAATCTGAATGTACTGCCCAATCAGAATTTTTTAGCAGGCGGTGGTTTAGGAATTATCATCGAGCCAATTAAGCGACTCAACTTACGTATAGATTATGCAATTCCATTTGTGAATCTCAGCGATCGCGGCTCTAATTTGCAAGAGTCATCATTGTATTTCAGCCTCAATTACCTATTTTAAGGACTCAGTAAGCATGGGTGGGGCATAGCGCTACCCATACTTAACTATAGATCGCTGACGGACTGACGACCTAGATACATTCCTGAGTTCTTTAATTTCTCGATCCTTTGCTGATCCGTTACCAACTCTTGACCAGTGTATAGCTTCTATTCCAGATACTGCAAAATAATTTGCCCAATCAGGCGACAAATTCATATCAATCAAAATCTTCATGCCGATACCAAAGCGACCTCAACCTCCTGCGATCGCCAATTCGACACTGTTCATAAGGAAAAAGTAGAAAGGAAAAAGGAAAAATTGGGACTTTAGGAATTATCAACATCTTTGGGCTTTCAGATGATTTTACCCGACTGCAAAATCTGTAAACTGGCGCATATAACTTGAATGAAACCCATTAACAATACTCTGCTTAGGAATCCCCATCTCCGCAAGCCTAAGAGAAATATCAAATTCTGTTCCATTATGTTGCACCCAAATCTTCCCATCCTTGATATCTAAATGGACTACACAGCCATAGATACGACGATGATTGCGCCAACCGACATGGACTAATTGATAATGATCGCGTACTGCATCAAAAATCAACTGTGACTCTACCTCACCATTTGCCGAACCATAACTTGCCAATTCTGTCGGCAAATCTTGAATCTTTTGGCGATACTCATCTAGTTTTGCCATTTTACAATCTCCTGCTCTTCTGGCATATAAACCACTAGTTTTAGTTGATATTGTTCAATTGTAGTTTGCACAAAAGGTAGTTGAAAAAAAGAATCATAAACACTTAATGGAATAGCTAAATACAGCGTGTATTCAGGATACTGTCCCTGCATTAATAGACGATAGTTGAGATACTGCCCCAACGCCGTATGAAATTCCGATACAGCCGATCCACTAAGAAAGCTTCTGAATCCTCCTGCATACTTAATCTACAGACATTTTACAAGCTTTTTAGATAGGCGAACGCAGATGCGCTTATATTTAGGAGATTGATTAGGCGGTTGAGTATTAAACTTACTTCATAGGAGATTAGAGATCTAGAAGGTATAGCAACATGATATTGGCGGTTGATGTGGATTATCGAGAGGGAAAGGCTGTGGCAGCAGGAATAGCCTTTAATGATTGGGAAGATCATGTCCCTGCGAATACATTTATCGCTCAAACGGATCAGGTCAACGAGTATCAACCAGGAGAGTTCTACAAACGGGAGTTGCCAATTATTTTGCTGCTTTTAGAGCAACTTCCACAACTTCCCAAAATTATAATTATCGATGGATATGTCTATCTCTATCGCCATCAAAAAGCAGGCTTAGGATTGCATTTATACAACGCACTTAACGCGCAAGTAGCAGTCATCGGTGTAGCCAAAAGTCGTTTCCAAGATATTCCTTCAGAAACGGAAGTTTTGAGAAGCGATAGTAATCGACCGTTATTTGTAACAGCGATCGGCATTGATGAATCGGAAGCAAGAGCTTGCATTCAAAAAATGCATGGCAATCATCGATTACCAACAATGCTAAAAGCAGTAGATAGACTTTGCCGAGATTCGTATTTATAGCAATGCGAGGTACATAGGTTTGTTTCCCCGCCTAAGGCGGGGAAACAAACCTGTACTTCAGATAATACCAACTCACAAAAGTGTGGCTACAATTCTGTGAATTAAAATCAAAACCCTGTCAGGGTTTTGAAAGCACAAAATGGCTACGCCATTTTGCGCTTTGGTATTATAGCAATTACCGATCAAACGAACCACAAGAGAAACTTTGAAAGTGTTGCAAAGCAACACTTTCAAAGTTTCTCTTGGTTTGGGTTTGAGCGCGAAGCGCTGTAATTTGATAAAATGACAGCCTATGGATACAGTATTATTCGATCTTGATGGAACTTTGACCGATCCCAAAATTGGGATTACTACCTCTATTCAATATGCTCTCAATCAACTTGGCTACGAGTCACCAGAAACAGAACAACTACTCTGGTGTATTGGTCCACCATTGACAGTTAGTTTTGCGAAGTTGCTCCAAACCACTGACAAAGCGTTGAGCGATCGCGCCATTAGCTTTTATCGTGATCGCTTTGCCACAGTGGGCTTATTTGAAAACTCGCTCTATCCCCAAATCCCTGAAACGTTAAAATCGATACGCGCTGCAGGCTATCAAACCTACATTGCCACATCCAAGCCCCATGTCTTTGCCAAGCGGATTATTGAGCATTTTGAGATGACTCCTCTATTTGACGGCATTTATGGCAGTGAATTAGATGGCACTCGCACTGACAAAGGAGAACTAATTCAGCATATTCTGCTCACTGAAAATCTAAATCCAACCAAAACAGTGATGGTAGGCGATCGCTCCCATGATGCGATCGGGGCAAAGAAAAATCAGCTCTTAGCGATCGGCGTTACCTATGGTTATGGCACTGAAGAGGAGCTAAAACTGCATGGGGTCGATTTGATCGCTAACTCTCCTCAGGAGATTACCCAATATTTATGCTAAGTAAGAGAGAGTGGCGGCGCTTCGCGCCGCCACTCTCTCTTGGGTTTTAGCTAACGATATGCGATGATTTATAGCATCATCGCATTTATTCCGAGGTTGTCCTATGCCCAAAGCGATCGCTGAAGCGGATACTTTTCTCAAAAAAAAGCTGCTTGGCTCAACAGATTTAGCCGATTCCGAGAAAATTTTCATCAAAAAAGGTCAAACATTTTTTGTTACTGAATATAGCCCCGATCGCAATCAACATCTTTTGCTAACTCTAGCCTCACCCTTTCCAGCACTAGATGGCAAATCTCAGCTACAAAAGGTCTATGCCTACGATCCTCACATCAAAATTGAAGGAGAAGATGTCAATCAACTCATCAAGTTACCAGTTAAATATTGTTCACAACTAGACAACGATCAGGCTATTTTTGGACCTGGATGGCGACAGTGCAACACAACTAGTAATGCGATGTTAGCCGACTTTGTGCTAAATGGAGCCTTAACAACCATGGCAAAAGCCCAAGGATTTCCAGAACCAGAGTCAGTTTATATGCGACTGGTGGGTAAGTTTGGCGATACCACCGATCATGACGCTCAAACATGGGCTTTAAAAGAACTTGGCATTAACTCTTACTTCAGCTATTCTCTCTCAGCTAAAGATGTATTGCTTTCACTTAAAGCGAATATTCCTGTAGTTGTGGGATTTGCCTACAAAGGGAGCGGTCATATTTGCGTAATCGTCGGGCATGATCCTGCCAAAAAAGTTTGGCTTGTGCATGATCCTTACGGCACTCGTCATGGCGCTAGCGATAGTTATGACGTTGGTGTTGGCGGCGCTTATGATCCTTATAGCTATGATGTCATGCAGCAAATTTTTTGGGATGGAGGCGGTGAAGCAGGCTGGGGCAGGATTGTCACCAGCATTAAGGGCAACCCCACAGGTTTACCTTCGGGACTATAAAGAAAGCGGCGCAAAGCGCCGCTTTCTTTATTTAATACGAAAGATGGCTCTCACGGGCAAATGATCGGATACTTTGTCAAAATAGGTGCGATCACTATCAAAGCCCAGATCTTTTTGTGGATCGAGAATCTGCAATGATTGAGAAATGTATTCTTCTTCTGCACCTTTAGGAGCTTTAGAAATCACAATATGATCGATGACGCAACCAGTGCCGCGATTGGTATAGCGTGGACGACCATCGGGGGTTTTAGGCTGTCCATGTTTTTTTAAGCAGTTTTCCTTCTTGCCCGTTTCAATATCTTTAGTCAAAAAAGTTAAAGGTGCATCCCGCAATCCCCGATTTTGATCAGCCCAAGTCGGACTATTAAAATCTCCAACTAAAATTAAATCAGGATCGGATTGTGGATTTTTTTGATAGCTATCTACTTCTTGACGCAAGCGATCGCTTTGATTTTGCCTTAAGCGATCCGCCTCTTTGCCACCACCTCCCTTTTGATGCACAACTACTAAGGTGAAGTCAAAGTTTGCGCTTGTTTTCACAAAGGTCACCAATGGCGATCGCAAAGTCCCTGTAATGTTTACCTTTTGCCATTCCGTCACCTTTTGAGCAGAAATCAAGTCTTTGCGATAGAACAGAGCCACCCTTTGTCTACTGCCCGTATCTCCTAAAATAAATTCCCATTGTTTACCTTTATTCAACTGCTCCTTGAGTTTTTCGGCTCCCAATGGACTAACTTCTTGTAAGCCGATCACATCAAAATTACGCTCAATAATCTGACTTACCGCTTCTAATTTTTGCGTATTTGTTCCATCAAAATTACCTAGATTAAAAGTGCCAATTCGTACTTGGTCAGAGACATTAGCTGTGGCAAAGGGATTAAAGCAACCTGCGATCGTAAGGACAGATATGCTGATTAAACTGACTAATGAGGATTTGACTACTCTAAAAAGATACTTCATATTCACTAACGCCTGTTTTTAAAATAACGCCTGTTTCTAAAATTCGTAATCACTTCAATTAACCACATTACTTCTGTTGGTCGCATTTCATTGGCAGATATTAAACGAGTATATTCTTGAATATGGATTTTGACATTGGATTTGAGCGAGTTATCATCATTTTTCTCATTACTCAGCCACACCAACCAGCCAAATAGATTATTATTATATCTGTTTCGCATCATAATCCATTTTGGCTCAACGTAAATGGAACTATCACAAGTCTGTTGGTCACGCCAATAGCATTTACCAAATATGTAGCGACTTAAGAGGACTTCTTGTCCATTAATTTCAAACTTAGATGTAGTAAGAAGCATTAAAAGTTTGCTCAAGATCAGTCCGACAATTGTTAATAGAATTACAACAAACATTGGACTGATATTAGTTATCAGCAAGTAGGGGACAAATGTTGTACCAAAGAACAAAGTGATTAACGATATCATTCCTACCAACAAAATTGCTGATAGCGCTTTATTGGGGACTAAAATCCGCAGATAATGTTCTGATTCTTCAACTTGAATGTTGGTATTTTCTGGAGCATAGTGTCTAGTGACTTTTTCTTTAACTGGCTGAATACTCGGAACAACCTGCTCGACTCTCGATCTGCTTTGTGGTTTAGGGTGAACTAGCGCTTCTAAAGCTATTTGCGCCGATGCATAACGTTTTTTCAGCAATGGTTCTACTAAGGTCTGAATCCATTTCACAAAGTCAGAACTAGCACTGGTGCGATCGCCAAAAACTATCTTTGCTTCATCATCCTGTGGTAAATCCGCAGGTGAGATCCCCGTCAGCAAGTAAATGAGTGTTGCTCCTAACGCATAGAGATCGGATGCGGCAACTGCTCTACCACCATACTGTTCCATTGGTGCATAGCCATAGGTTCCCACCACTGTAAAGGATTTTCCCTCAGCGCTTGCTTTGTCTTGCACTGCGCCAAAATCCACCAAGTAAATATTTGGAGTTTCTTCTTCACTATTAGTCAATATCAAGTTGCTCGGCTTAATATCACGATGGAGAACTTGAGGGCTGAGTTCATGGAGATAGATCAGGATTTCTAAAACCGCGATCGCAATTTTCTTAACTTGTGATTCAGTAAATTTATGTCCTTGGGCAATATACTCACGCAGCGATTTCCCTTGAATATATTCTTGCACCAATCCAAACCATAAAGAGCGATCATCGATCGAAAAGTAATCGCGATATTTGGGAATGCGTGGATGATTTAACTGTTTGAGAACATTAGCTTCCCGCTCAAATAGTTTCAGATCTTCCCATTGGACATTACCCCCAAAAGCCAATAACTTGACTACCACTAATTCATTCTCTTGCTGCAAATCCTTGGCTAGCCAAGTCTCGCGACCTGCATTTTGTCCAAGTTGGCGCTCTAGCTGATAACGTTGATTAACGATCTCTTGAGGCTGAAGGATAGTCATATACTTTGCTCAAACAATTGAGGCAACTAATGGAAAAGCATAGCGCTAGGTAATTGTGGCAACAACAATACTTGGCAATATTTTTGATCATCTTATAATATAAATACAGTGCCATTGAGGTAGAAAGTTATGACTTTCACAATCGATCCATCCATAGATCCTGTTGTACTTCCCGATCATACCCAACTGCCAGAGTCCGATGGTACATTTGTGAAGAATTTTCAAGAACATCCCCAAAGTATTCTCCTCACTGACTCGCTAGAACCTGTATTGCAACAAATTCATCCAGACGGGCAATATGCGATCGGGCAAGATAGTGGCATTTACTGGCGGATCACTGAGCCTCCTGAAAAAGGCGCAGAAGCTCCTGACTGGTTTTATGTGCCAAATGTACCGCCATTGTTAAATGGGATTCCCCGCAGATCCTATGTATTGTGGCAAGAGTTTATTGCGCCGCTAATTATTTTAGAATTTGTTTCTGGTAGTGGCAAAGAAGAAAGAGATAAAACTCCTTGGACTGGCAAATTTTTTATCTATGAGCAGGTAATTCGTCCCGCTTTTTATGGCATTTACGAAGTCCAAACTGCCAGTGTCGAGCTATATCGACTGGTCGAGAATAGATTTGAATTAGTAACCGCCAATGCCCGTGGTCATTATCCAATCGAGCAACTTGGTGTAGAAATTGGTATTTGGCAAGGACTTTATCAAAATCTGGAATTACCTTGGTTGCGTTGGTGGGATGCCCAAGGTAACTTGTTAATCACAGGCTCAGAACGTGCTGAGATCGAAGGTCAAAGGGCTACCAAAGAATATCAACGTGCTGAGCAGGAGCATCAACGTGCTGAACAAGAACGTCAACGTGCTGAGCAGGAGCATCCACGTGCTGAACAAGAACGTCAACGTGCCGATCGCCTTCTGGCACAACTACTTGCTGCGGGAATTGACCCCGAATAAAAAAATGTTGCTAAGCAACGCTATTTTGATCAAATTAGCTAAAGCACAAACTTGGCGATCGCTACAGCCGCTCCATCCTCTTCAACAGTAGGTGCAACCCAATCTCCAAGAGGCTTTAAACCTTCAGGGGCATTACCCATAACGACACCAATGCCTGCATATTCGATCATTTCTAAATCATTGAAATTATCACCGATCGCTAAAACCTGCGATCGGTCAAATCCCAAGATATTCTCAGCTAAATGCTTAACCGCAGTTCCTTTATTAGCGATCGGATTAGTCGCTTCAAAGAAAGTAGCCACAGATTTAGTCAGATATAGTTGTTGCGGCGTATAGCGATCTTTGAGAACTCGGAGCATTTCGGTTACCAGTTCCGCCGTATCACTCAAGGCAAGAATCTTGGTTGGCGGATGATCGGTACTTTTACTAGTGAGGAATTCTCTCAAATCGCCGACTACCTTCACTCCTACCTTAGAGCGTTCGGCATAGGCTTCAGTTTGAGCAGTCATTTTCCGAACATAGAGTTCATCATTCACGTAAATATGAATCGAAAGTTGGTCATTAGTTGCAAATTCTCCTAGATCATCGAGCAAAGAGAGCGCTTGGTTTAGTTCAACTGGCCAATGTCCAACTAATTCATTAGTTTTAGGATCTTTGATGAATGCGCCTTGATAGGAAATCAATGGCATATCAGAAGCGATCAATTCGTGGAATCGTACCGCCGAGCGATACATTCTACCCGTGGCGATCGCTACCTTTACACCTTTAGCTTGAGCCGCTTTTACCGCTTGCTTAACTGCATCATTGACCTGATTGGCATCACCACTAATCGTGCCATCGATATCTACCACGATCAGTTTAATGTCTTGTGCCATGAGTTTTTTGCTTTCTTTTTGCTTTGGATAAAAAAGTATGATCAATTCATGAATTGACCATGCTTTTTATAATACCTTGCTTGGTTTTATGGCTTGTAGTGTTTATAGCGATCGTCATTTCTTAACCAATACAGCGCGAAGCGCTGGCTTAAAACCCAAAAAGCGAGTGGCGGCGCTTCGCGCCGCCACTCGCTTTTTGGGTTTTGGTTTGCACGAACTAACTTTTGCTTTGCTATAAAGCCTCGATAAGCTCTAAAAAAAAGCGTTGCTCCACAACGCTTTTTTTAGTTTATTTGGTCTGTTCAGGACAGGCTACACCGCCAGAGATGTTGCGGCATTGTCCACGAATTTCATCTAGCAGGCTAGGATTTAGTTGCTTAGACTTACTCAGGGCAAGTTCAAATTGCTTCTTGGCTGTCGGGATATTGTTGCCGCCTTGCATCCATAACACTTGTCCTTTTAGGTAATGTAGCTCTGGATTATTGGGAGCAGCGACAAGAGCTTTGTTTACGGCATCTAGAGCCAACTCAGGCTTGCGAGCATCACGATAGGCTAGAGCAATACCACGCCATTTCAGGTAATCAGGCGCTGCATATTGCTTGAGGCTCTCCAAAGCTGTTTCCAGATCTGACAGAGGTAATACTGATGCAATTAGCATGTCAATATAGCCTTTAACCAAATTTAACTCAGGATCATTGGGAGAAATATCCTTGGCTTTTTGGATATTGTCAAAAACGCTTTGCACCAGTGGCAAAGCCTTAGGCGCACTAGATACGCCTTCAGTTTTGACAATATATCCTGCCTCAATCAAATCACTTGCAGCAATGTAGATGTAAGCTCTGAGGTTATCTTTACCCTTCAAAGCTTCAGCATTTACTCGAACACGCTGTCCAGCCACCCGCATTCCTAGGTAGTCTTCGCTAGCATAGAAGGTGGAAGCCCGCAAAGCAAATAAGAGTGGCTCGTTTGCTTCAGTTCTCACAGCTAAATCCAGTTGCTTTAAGGCTGCCGTATAGTTGCCATCTTTGAACATTAATTCAAAGGCTTTTTGGGTTTCACTGCCGATCGCTCTAGTATTTTGGGAGCGAAATGGATCTGCGGCAAAGCTAGGCATCACCGTAGCGGCGGTGATTAGTGCGGTTAACAGAGATACGGATACAAATTTCAAAGAGCGGTTCATAAAGTTCCCCGAAAATCTCAGGCTATAAGTAGTTAGCAAAGTTTAGATCGTGTCTTTAGTTATTTTGACAAATTCAACTCGGACTTAATCTAAATACTTAATCTAAATTTGGTCTGATGTTTTAGGTTGTCTGCAACATATTACGTTAATGCACTCAAGGACGATGGTAATTTACAAAAAGTTTCTTCGTCATGATTAAATCTAAGACTATGGATTCTCTTATTAGAGCAGCGATCGCGGTTATTTTTACTTCACCCGATTGGGGAAAGATATTTCTAGCACTACACATCCGATATCGGTCATAAATGACCCATGAATTTCGTGAGGTGGTCTACTGGCATAATGACCGCTTTCTAGCCACAGATCAAAGGCGCGATCGTAGAGGCGACCACTGACGATAAATATTTCTTCAGGATAGGGATGGCTTTTGCTACCAAAAGCAGTTGTGTCTGCATTGGGATGAAATCGAGTTAAGCGGGTATATTCGCCTGTTTCTTGATCGATGCTCAAGGTTAGTTCTTCAACCATCCCTTCTAGTCCAAGGATTGGCTTCCATTGATGACTATGCTCTAAGTCTAATGGATTCCAATAAGTAGCAATAGATTTTGACATGTATTACTCTCTCAATAAATAACTGATGTTATGTGGAACGCTGAGATTGGGGCTTGGAGACCAAGCCCCTACCTTTACAAATATGTAGGGATTTGGTCTCCAAATCCTCTTTGAAGATGAGATGGAAACATTATGACGATCTTTGTTCCACGTAACATCAGTACGTAACATCAGTAAATAAAATAAGACTTACACAACATTTTTGTGTAAGTCTTATTTTATCGTAGGAGAAACCCAAGAATTAGAGGTGAGTCTCTTTGCGCCTCACCTCTAATTCTTGGGTGGGAAGTGAGTAAATGGTTGCTTAAGCAGCGATCGCTACTTTTTCTAGATTCCAACGCTTTGTAGCTTGAGCAATCCGTTGTCCAAAATATTCGGCGGTTAGGCGATCGCCTGAGTCTAGAACTGGCTCTCCTCCAGACAGATTCATGGGAGTTTGTCCCATAGTGCCAAGGAAGGAACCTAAGCGATTAACTCCATCAGTTTTTCCTTGATAAGAGCTTGGCTGTTCTCCTGCTCCTATCCATACCATGCCATGCTGCGCTGCATAGATAGATAAGTAAATTAGAGTGCCTTGCTTGTCGCCACTAGGAGAGCTAGAGTGGGTAAATCCCGCCGCAATTTTATCTTTCCATTGTTGGGTAAACCATGCGGAACTTGCTGCGTCCAAAAATGCTTTGAATTGAGCAGCGACTCCACCCATGTAGGTGGGAGAGCCGAAGATGATCGCGTCGGCTTGATTAAGTTTTGCCATGATCTCGTCAT
>Ga0172372_10012063_pt1 | contig 10889 bp, 8 predicted proteins | sample LakKiv5m_2_FD_114544 | JGI IMG/M metagenome (GOLD analysis project Ga0172372, IMG submission 114544) | Freshwater microbial communities from Kabuno Bay, South-Kivu, Congo - kab_092012_9.5m | ecosystem: Environmental > Aquatic > Freshwater > Lake | place: Democratic Republic of the Congo... | reverse complement strand
TTGTCGATTTCCTTTTCGCCCTTGTCCCGGAAGTACACGCGCCAAAATCCACCTTCCAGCCCGAAGATGACCCCTTCCCCATGGGCGGGGTGCACCACTTTCGCTCCGATTCCGATCATGCGGCCGAAGGTAATGCGCGCGTCCGTTTCGGTTTTGCACACCCATTTCGTGGACAAATGTGGACCAAATGGGGTCAAAAAGCCCCGCTGCGCTTCCGTTCTTGCACTTCATGGCACGAGGGAGGCGAAGCAAGTACCGGTGGGACCGGATCGGGTTGGTTGCCGGCACGTTGGTGTCGGTGGCCTTTGCGCTGGTGGCGTGGATCATCCCTGCGGATGAACCGCGCATCGTCGTCCGTGCCGTCCCCGCCGCAGCTCCGGCCCCCGCCGCAGCACCCGCCCCCGAGCCGACTGGGCCTTCGGACGAAATCAAGCCGTGCGCCTGCAACCGCTCGACCATTCCGGTGGACAAGAATCCGTACACCGCGCACCGCGAGGCGGCCCGGGCGCTCCCGAACAGCTTTTTCATCCGCCACGACCGGGATGCCGAGCGCGGCCAGCGCCGCGGCAAGCTCGTCCAGGTGTCCGACGGCCCGGGCTACGACATCGCCGATTTGTCCGACAGCCACCCGCTGCTCGTCCCCGCCGCCCGCGACGTGCTCCAAGAAATCGGCGCCTCCTTCGCCGCCAGCCTGAAGGGTACCCCCAACGAAGGCACCCGCATCCGCGTCACCTCGCTGACCCGCACCGATGCCCAACAAACCGGCCTCGAGCGCAAGAACTACAACGCCATCGACGGCGTTTCGACGCACAGCTACGGCGCCTCCTTTGATTTGGCCTTCATGGACCGCCCCAGCAACGCGGCCGACTGCTCCGCCCCGACCCAAGCCCTCATCGACGTGCTCGACCGGCTCCAAAAAGACCGCCGCATCCTCGTCATCCCCGAAGGCGTCTGCCTCCACGTCACGGTCCGGAAATAAGGAAACAGGTGACGCTTTGCGTCGAGAAACAGCAATCAGGGATGAGGGATGAGTGTGAAGTGTGGAGGGATGAGTGTGAAGTGTGGAGGGATGAGTGTGAAGTGTGGAGGGATGAGTGTGAAGTGTGGAGGGATGAGGGATAAGGGATTAGGGATGAGTGTGGAGGGGTGAGTGTGGAGTGTGGAGGGATGAGTGTGAAGTGTGGAGGATCAACGTTCTTCGAGGGAATCATCAGCTCGGAATCCTGTAAGCGGCGCAGCCGCGTCCTGATTCCTCATCCCTCACACTGTAAAGCCGCGCAGCGGCGCCCTCACACTGTTTCGCGGCGTAGCCGCGACCTCAAGCCGGCAACGCCGGCGCCCTCAACCCTCATCCCTTGTGCGCGCAGCGCACCCTCACACTGTTTCGCGGCGCAGCCGCGTCCTGATTCCTCATCCCTCACACTGTAAAGCCGCGCAGCGCACTCTCACACTGTTTCGCGGCGTAGCCGCGTCCTGATTCCTCATCCCTCACACTGTAAAGCCGCGAAGCGGCGCCCTGACACTGTCTAGCGGCGTAGCCGCGATCTCAAGCCGGCAACGCCGGCGCCCTCACACTGTTTCGCGGCGCGGCCGCGTCCTGATTCCTCATCCCTCACACTGTAAAGCCGCGAAGCCGCGGTGGAGGTCAGTTCTGGACGATGAAGCGGAGGCCTGCACCCGGAGCGAGTTCGCTGCGGAGGAGGTAAAGGCCGGTGGGAAGGCCGGTCGGGTCGACGGAGGTGCTTCGGCCGGCGCGCACCGTGCGGCCTTGCACGTCGGCAATGGCCCACGCTGCGTCGCAGGTGGCTCCGGGCAGGGCGAAGGGCCCGCGGACGGGGGATGGAATGGCAGGGGAGGGGGCGGTAGGGGGGGCGGTGGCGATGTCTGTGCCGAAGGTGCAGGCGGGGGCGATGCCGCTGAACCAAAGCGCGGCGCCGAAGATGGCGAGGCCGGCGCAGTCGCCGTGATCGAGGGGGCCGCCGTTGATGGCGCTGACGTCCGCGGCTCCGGCCGTTTCCATGTGGGCGAGGGCGACTTCCGCGTTTTGGTAAAACACCTGCTCGTCGAGCGTGCAGTAGTAAAGCTGCATCGGGGCCTCGGGGACCCAGGCGTAGACGTCGTTGTCCTGTGCGGCCGTGAGAAACGGGCTGCCGTCTGCAAAAAGTGCGTCCAGTGCGCCAGGGGCCATCAGCTCGCCGAGGGTGGGTGGAAGCGCGTTGTTGATGGTGTTGCCCGAGGTGTTCCCGTCGAAGAGGCCGGGCAGGGCGGAGGCGTAGGGCTCCGCGAAGACCTCGGCGAGGTCCGTGTAGAGGTTGCCGTACACCTGCTGCCACGCGAGGGCCACGTAGGCGAGGTAGGAGGGGTTTGAGTACGACGGATTCGTGAACGTCAGCGGGAACTGTGTGCCCGAGATGTCGTAAGGGCCGGAGAGGGGGGCGGAAGCGGTGACGGGGAACTGGGGCCAGTGGGTTTGGAGTTCGCGGTGCAGGGCCATCGCGGCATGGCCGCCTTGCGAATAACCGGAGAGGAAAAGCGTCGCGGGGTCGTGCAGGTTGCCGCTGGGGTTGGGACCGGCATGCAGGGCCGCGAGCATGTGGGCACCGGCAGCGGCCTCGCTTTCCGCGTGGACGTAGGGGTGGAGGTGGAGGTTGTCCACGCCGAGGCCCACGTAATCGGGCATCAGCACCGTGTGGCCAAGGCCCGCAAGCAGGTAGCCGAGGGTGCCTTCGTAGTTCAGAAAACTGGGCACGTCGTCGCGTTCAAACACCGTTCCGTGCATGTAAACGTGCACGGGCAGAACGCAGGCCGGGTCGAGGTCGACGGGTTCGAACACCGCACCGCTGACCGTGACGAGGTTGCCGAGGAACGGCACCTGATAGGTCATGCGGTAGGCGCGCACCCCCGTGACCGGCGTGTACAGGGCCGCGGGAACCCCGAAGGAGTTCGCGAGGTTAACAACCTGGTTCAGAGAGCGTTGCCCGATGAAGTCGTAGGTTTGGCCTGCAGCCGGCAGAGCGGCTGCAACGGCCCAAACCGCCCACAGCCAGCGCATTACAGGTGAATGACTTCCCCGTACGCCGCCGCGGCCGCCTCCATGACGGCCTCGCTCAAGGTCGGGTGCGGGTGAACCGTCTTGATGAGTTCGTGGCCGGTGGTCTCGAGTTTGCGGACGGCCACCAACTCGGCCACCATCTCGGTCACGTTCGCCCCGATCATGTGGCCGCCCAGCAGCTCGCCGTACTTCGCGTCGAAGATGAGCTTCACGAATCCGTCCTTGTGGCCGGCAGCACTTGCCTTGCCCGATGCGGAGAAGGGGAACTTGCCCACCTTGATTTCGTGGCCGGCGGCTTTTGCGGCCGCTTCGGTCATGCCCACGCTGGCGATCTCTGGGAAGCAGTAGGTGCAACCGGGGATGTTGCCGTAATCGAGCGGCTCGGGGTGGTGCCCGGCGATTTTTTCGACGCAAATGATGCCTTCGGCGGAAGCGACGTGGGCGAGCGCCGGCCCCGGGACGCAGTCGCCGATGGCATAGTAGCCGGGGATGTTGGTCGCGTAGTACGGGTCGACGAGGATTTTGCCCTTGTCCGTGGCGATGCCGACCGATTCGAGCCCGATGCCTTCGATGTTCGCGACCACCCCTGCCGCGCTGAGGACCACGTCGCAGTCGATTTTTACGTCGCCTTTCGCCGTGCGGACGTGGACTGTGCAGTCTTTGCCCGAGGTGTCTACCGCAGTCACTTCGGCGGAGGTCATCACGTCGATGCCGGATTTCTTGAAGCTCTTTTCGAGTTGGGCGCTGACGTCGGCGTCCTCCACCGGAACGATGCGGTCGAGGTATTCCACGACTGTGACCTTCGTGCCGATGGCGTTGTAGAAGTAGGCGAATTCGACCCCGATGGCGCCGCTGCCCACCACGACGAGGCGCTTCGGTTGCTTCGCCAGGGTCATGGCTTCGCGGTAGCCGATGATGCGCTTGCCGTCTTGCGGGAGGGTGGGCAGGACGCGGCTGCGGGCGCCGGTGGCCACAATGACGTGGTTTGCGGACACTTCCGACACCGTTCCGTCGGCGGCGCGCACGGACACCTTGCGGCCGGGGAGCAGGGTTCCTTCGCCCAGGATTACGTCGATTTTGTTCTTCTTCATGAGGAACTGCACCCCTTTCGACATCCCTTCCGCCACGCCCCGGCTGCGCTTGACCATGCCGGAGAAATCCGCCTCCGGGCTGCCCACGGAGATGCCGTAGTCGGCCGCGTGGGAGATGTATTCGAAGACGTTCGCGCTTTTCAGCAGCGCCTTCGTCGGGATGCACCCCCAGTTGAGGCAGATGCCGCCGAGGGCTTCGCGTTCGATGACGGCCGTCTTGAGGCCGAGTTGGCTGGCACGGATGGCAGTCACGTAGCCGCCGGGGCCGCTGCCGAGTACGAGGACGTCGTAGGTCATGCCGCGAAGGTAGGCAACGCGTACCTTTGGCCCTTGACGCTGAAGCCATGCTGAATCTTGTGTTGTTTGGCCCGCCGGGCGCGGGAAAAGGCACCCAAAGTGCCTTCCTCGTAGACCATTACGGGCTGGTCCACCTGAGCACCGGGGACATCTTCCGGGCGAACATCCGCGGCGGTACGGAGCTGGGGAAGCTGGCGCAGAGCTACATGGACGCGGGCGCGCTGGTGCCCGACGACGTGACGATCCGCATGCTCGAGGCGGAAGTGGATGCGCATCCGGGGGCCGCAGGCTTCATTTTCGACGGGTTCCCGCGTACGGCGGCCCAGGCCGAGGCGCTCGACCGGTTCCTCGGCGAGAAAGCCATGCCGGTGACGGCCATGGTGGCGCTGACGGTGCCCGATGAGGAGCTGCGGGCGCGCCTGCTGAAGCGGGGGGAGACCAGCGGCCGCGCGGACGACGCAACCGCCGAGGTGGTCGATCGCCGCATTGCGGTCTACAAGGCGGAAACGGCCCCTGTGGCCGACCATTACGCGGCCCAAACGAAGTACACCGCCGTCGACGGCGTGGGCTCCCTGGAAGCCGTCACGGAGCGCCTGCGCACCGCCATCGATACCGCCCGCGGGGCAGGACGCTGATGGCTTCTGAAAACTTCGTCGACTACGTCAAAATCTGCTGCCGCTCCGGCAAAGGCGGCCCCGGTTCGGCGCACTTTCACCGGTCGAAGGTGACCGCAAAGGGCGGTCCCGACGGCGGGGACGGCGGCCGCGGCGGGCACGTCATCGTGCGCGGTTCGAACGATGTGTGGACGCTGCTCCACCTGAAATACCGGAAGCACGTCATCGCCGAGCCCGGCGAGTGCGGCCGCGGCCAGTTGATGCACGGCGCGAACGGCAAAGACGAGTACCTCGACGTCCCGCTCGGCACCGTCATCCGCGACGCAGAAACCGGCGAAGTCCAGTGCGAAGTCACGGAAAACGGCCAAGAGTTCATCGTCACGCCCGGCGGGCGCGGCGGCCTCGGCAACGACCACTTCAAATCGGCCACGCACCAAACCCCGCGTTTCGCCCAGCCCGGCGAACCCGGCCTCGAAGAGTGGAAAATATTCGAGCTCAAGTTGTTGGCAGACGTCGGACTCGTCGGATTCCCGAACGCCGGCAAATCCACCTTGCTTTCCGTCGTCAGTGCCGCCCGTCCTGAAATTGCCGACTATCCCTTTACGACGTTGCGCCCCAACCTCGGCATGGTGGCCTACCGCGGTGGACGCTCGTTCGTCATGGCCGACATCCCGGGCATCATCGAGGGGGCGTCCGAAGGAAAGGGCCTCGGGCTGAGGTTCTTGCGCCACATCGAGCGCAACCCGGTGCTGTTGTTCCTCGTGCCGGCAGACAGCCGCGACATTGCGGCGGATTACAAAACCTTGCTCACCGAGCTCGAGCGGTTCAACCCGGAATTGCTGGGCAAGGAGCGCATCTTGGCGGTTTCGAAAGCGGACCTTGCAGACGCAGAGCTGCGCGCGGCGATGTCCGCGGAGCTGGCCCCGCTGGAGCACCAGTTTTTCTCCAGCGCGACCGGCGAGGGGGTGGATGCGCTGAAGGACCGCGTTTGGGCCGCCATCGTGCGGGCGAATCCGGTGCGCAACGAGCCGGAACACCTCGCATGACCGCGCCGCGGTTCCGCGTTGCGCCGGAAGTGGCGCAGGCCCTTGCCGCTGGAAGCCCGGTGGTGGCCCTCGAGTCGACCATCGTGGCGCACGGCATGCCGTGGCCCGACAACCTCGCCTGCGCCCACGACGTCGCTGCGGCCGTGCGAGCGGGCGGGGCCGTGCCTGCCGTGGTGGCGGTGTTGGACGGGGTGCTCACGGTGGGGTGCACGGATGCGGAGCTCGAGCGGCTCGCCCGCGGACCGGGGGTGGCGAAGGTGAGCAGGCGGGATTTGCCGGCCGTGCTCGCCCGGGGAGGCGACGGGGCCACGACCGTGAGCGGCACCGTGTTCGGAGCGCAGCGGGCGGGGATTCGGGTGTTTGCCACCGGCGGCATCGGCGGCGTGCACCGGGGCGTGGCCGAGACGTGGGACGTGTCGGCGGACTTGCCGGAGATTGCGGCCTCCGATGTGGCCGTGGTGAGCGCCGGGGCGAAGTCGATCCTCGACTTGCCGAAGACCCTCGAAGCACTCGAGACGGCCGGGGTTCCGGTTGTGGGATGGAGGACCGACGAGTTTCCCGCGTTTTTTGTGCGCAGCTGCGGATTGAAGCTCGTGCACCGGGCGGACGGGGCGGAGGAAGTGGCGGCGATGATGCGGGCGGCGACCGAGGTAGGGCTGCGGGGCGGCATGCTCGTGGCGGTGCCGGTGCCGGCGGAGGCGGAGGCCGATGCCGAGGCGGTGCAGGCGGCGACCGAGGCGGCGCTGGAGGCGGCGAAGCGGGAAGAGGTCGGGGGGAAGGAGCTGACGCCGTTTTTGTTGCGGGAGATTGCGGCGCGGACGGGCGGAGAGAGTTTGGCTGCGAACCGCGCCCTGGTCGTGCACAACGCCACCGTCGGGGCGGCGATCGCGGTGGCCTTTGCAGGCGCACCCGTCGTACCTTCGCAGCGATGAAAAGCGAAGCAACTTCTCCGCTGGTCACCGAGGACATCGCGACGTTTCGCGGGCAGCTCCTGCAGGACTTTCGGCTGGCGTGCCTGAGCCGGGAAGCCTCGCTCCTCGGGCGCAAGGAAGTGTTAGGGGGCAAGGCCAAATTTGGCATCTTCGGGGACGGGAAGGAGCTGGCGCAGCTCGCGCTGGCCCGTGCGACGCGCCCCGGCGACTGGCGGTCGGGGTATTACCGCGACCAAACGCTCATGCTCGCCCTCGGCCTCATCGACCTCCGCGGCTACTTCGCGTCCCTGTACGCCGACGCCGACGTGGAGCGGGAGCCGACCTCGGGCGGCCGCCAAATGAGCGGCCATTTCGCGACGCGGTTCATCGACGCCGACGGCGGGTGGCTGAACCAGCTTTCCGGCTTCAACAGCTCGGCCGACATTTCGCCCACTGCGGGCCAAATGCCGCGCCTCCTGGGCCTCGCCCAGGCTTCGAAGGTGTACCGCGCCCTGCCGGAGCTGGCCGCGGCCCTGCCGACCTTCACGCGGGGCGGCGCGGAAATCGCCTTCGGCACGATCGGCGATGCCAGCACGAGCGAAGGCGCCTTCTGGGAAACCATGAACGCGGCGTGCGTGCTGCAGGTGCCGCTCTTGATGAGCGTTTGGGACGACGGCTACGGCATCAGCGTCCCGAAGCGCTACCAAACCACGAAAGAGTCCATCTCCGAAGCCCTCGCCGGCTTGCGCATCGAAGACGGCACGAACGGGATGTACATCTACACCGTGCGCGGCTGGGATTACCCGGCCCTCGTGGCGACCTACGAAGAAGCGGCGGCGCGCTGCCGGGCTGAGCACGTTCCGGTCCTCGTGCACGTCGAGGAGGTGACCCAACCGCAAGGCCACAGCACCTCCGGGTCGCACGAGCGCTATAAAACCGCCGAGCAACTCGAGTGGGCGAAGGAATACGACTGCCTCGCGCAGTTCGAGCGGTTCATCCTCCTCGAAGGGGCGGCGTCTGCGGACGAGTTGGCCGCCGTGAAGGAGGAGGCGAAGTCGGACGTCCGCGCGGCGGCACGGGCGGCGTGGGAGGCCTTCCGCGCGCCCATCGAGGCCGAGCGGACCGAGCTGGTGGAGTTGCTGCGCGGATGGGGGCGGGGCGAGGAAGCGGAGGCGTGCGCGCGGCTGCAAACGCCCGGACGGGCCGAGGTGATGGGGGCGGCGCGTGCCGTGCTCTACGCCACGGCCGGCGAGGGCAGCGTGGGGCGGGCGGCGGTGGCGGCGTGGGTGGAACGGCTCCATGCGGAGAATGCGGCGCGCTACAGCGCGCATTTGTACAGCGAAGGCGCGGACTCGGCCCTGCGGGTGGCGCCGGTCCCGGTGAAGTACGAGGCGGATGCGCCGCTCGTGGACGGCCGGCAGGTGCTCAACCGGAATTTTCAAGAAGTCTTCGAACGCCGGCCGGAAGTGTTGACGTTCGGGGAGGACACGGGGAAGATCGGGGGGGTGAACCAAGTGATGGAGGGGATGCAGGAGCGGTTTGGCGAAGTGCGCGTGAGCGACACCGGCATCCGCGAACTCACCATCCTGGGCCAGGGCATCGGGCTTGCCATGCGCGGCTTGCGGCCCATCGCAGAAATCCAATACCTGGACTACCTCTATTACGCCCTGCAGCTGTTGCGCGATGACCTTGCCACCGTGCGGTACCGGAGCGCCGGGGGCCAAAAAGCACCGGTCATCGTCCGCACCCGCGGGCACCGGCTGGAGGGCATTTGGCACAGCGGCTCTCCGATGGGCGCCATCGTGCACAGCGTCCGCGGGATGTACGTCTGTGTGCCGCGCAATTTCACGGAAGCCGCGGGGCTCTACAACACCCTCCTCGAAGCCGGCGAACCCGCCCTCGTGGTCGAATGCCTCAACGGCTACCGGCTGAAGGAGCGGATGCCCGCGAACCCGGGCGAATACCGCATTCCCCTCGGCGTCGTCGACACCGTCCGCCCGGGCCGCGACCTGACCCTCGTCAGCTACGGCTCGACCTGCAACATCGCAGAGCGCGCCTGCGGCACGCTCGCCCGCCTGGGCATCGAGGCCGAACTCATCGACTGCAGGACCCTGCTCCCCTTCGACCTCGACGGCGCCTGCGCCCGGTCGTTGGCCCGCACGAACCGGCTGCTCATCGTCGACGAAGACGTGCCCGGCGGCGCCTCCGCCTACCTCCTGGACGCCATCCTGCACGGCGCCGGGGCGTACCGCCACCTCGACAGCCCGCCTGTGACGCTGTGCGCCCGGCCGCACCTGCCGCCCTACGGCTCGGACGGCGATTACTTCTCGAAGCCGTCCCACGACGACATCGTCGAGGCCGCGTATGCCCTGATGAGCGAGGCCGACCCGGTGCGCTTTCCAGACCTCGGAACGGCGCGGCCGTCGGTGCGATGACGGAGGAAGTGTTCGAGCTCCGCACGGAGCACATCGACCTGTTGCAGTTGCTGAAGGCCACCGGGAATGCGGCCACGGGAGGCGATGCGAAAGGGGCGGTGGATGCCGGGAGCGTGCGCGTGAACGGCGAGTTGGAGCATCGCCGCCGCCGGAAGTTGCGGGAGGGCGATGTGGTGGAACTCGCGGGCCGCTTCCGCATTTCCATCGTGCGCGCCGGCGACGAGTAGGAAGCCCGGCGATTTTGCGCATCTTGCGCGACGCATGCGCATCCTTTGCCTCTTGATTTGTGCCTTTTGCAGCCTGGCGGCTGCGGGCCAAACCGTACTCCGGGGCCGCGTCCTCGACGCCTCCACCGGGGAACCCATCTTCGCTGCAAACGTCCTGGTCAAAGGCACGACGAAGGGGGTCACAACCGATTTTGACGGCTTGTTCCGCCTCGAGGTGGCCGGCCTGCCCGTGACCTTGGCCGTCAGCTTCGTGGGCTACACGCCGCGCGAACAAGTCGTTACGGCCGCGTCGCAGAAGCTGGAGTTCCGCTTGGAGGCGGACCAAATCCTGATCGACGCCGCCGAAGTGGTGGGCGAACGCATCACCGAAAAACAAAAGCAGGCGCCGCTCACGGTGGAGTCGATGGACATCCTCGCCATCAAAGAAGCGCCCACCGGCAGCTTTTACGAGGGACTCGGCGCCTTGAAGGGCGTGGACGTGACCTCGGCGAGCCTCGGCTTCAAGATCATCAACACCCGCGGCTTCAACTCCACCTCGCCGGTCCGCTCGCTCCAACTCATCGACGGGGTTGACAACCAAAGCCCCGGCCTGAACTTCTCGCTCGGCAACTTCCTCGGCGCCCCCGAGCTCGACGTGAAATCCGTCGACATCGTGGCCGGCGCGAGCTCTGCCTACTACGGACCGGGGGCCTTCAACGGCGTCATCGCCATGGAAACAAAGTCGCCGTTCCAATTCCCCGGCGTCTCCTTTTCCGGCCGGTTTGGGGAGCGCAACCTGCGCGAAGTCTCCCTCCGCTACGCCGACTTCTTTTCCGACCGCGCGGGCAAGCCGGTCATCGGCTACAAAGTGAACGTCTTCCGCTTCGAGGCAGACGACTGGGAGGCCACGAATTACGCCGCGGTAGACGGGTCGGCCTCCAGCGCCCTGAACCCCGGAGGCTACGATGCGGTGAACATCTACGGCGACGAATACCAGCGCGTGATGGACTACTCGGGCGACTTCTCTGACAACGCGCGCGGCCTCGGGACGCTCCACCGGACGGGCTACCGGGAGGTGGATTTGGTCGATTACGACACGAAAAACCTGAAATTCAGCACGGCCGTTCATTGGCGCCTGCAACCGGATCGGACCTACGAATCGCCAGAACTCGTGTACGGCTTCAGCAGCGGCTTCGGCACCACAGTGTACCAAGGCGACAACCGCTTCAGCCTGCGC
>Ga0172372_10012061_pt1 | contig 10890 bp, 7 predicted proteins | sample LakKiv5m_2_FD_114544 | JGI IMG/M metagenome (GOLD analysis project Ga0172372, IMG submission 114544) | Freshwater microbial communities from Kabuno Bay, South-Kivu, Congo - kab_092012_9.5m | ecosystem: Environmental > Aquatic > Freshwater > Lake | place: Democratic Republic of the Congo... | reverse complement strand
TGTCCCTTTGCTGGGGTGTGGGGATCTCAACCCCACACCACGCCCCAAATGGCATGGAATCAAAATGACTGGTATACTGCGTTTTCCTTTGAGTGGCCAATCACCCAAAGGATATGTCACGAGGAGGAAACCCATGTCATTACCCACATCTGCTACATGCCACGCCCTTCAACCCTTTATGGATGGGGTCATTCAACGGTCACCCGGTGAACCAGAATTTCATCAGGCCGTTCAAGAAGTCGCCGAATCCCTGCTGCCTTTTATCGATCAACACCCTCGGTATGCCACCGCCAAAATTTTAGAACGCATGACCATTCCCGATCGTGTCATCATGTTTCGTGTGACATGGGAAGATGACCATGGGATACCACAAGTGAACACTGGCTACCGGGTTCAATTTAACAATGCCATTGGCCCTTATAAAGGGGGGTTTCGGTTTCATCCCAGTGTGACATTGGGCACACTCAAGTTTTTAGGGTTCGAACAAGTCCTCAAAAACAGCCTCACCACCCTGCCCATGGGGGGAGCCAAAGGGGGGGCTGACTTCGATCCCAAAGGCAAGTCTGACGCAGAAGTCATGCGATTCTGCCACGCCTTTATGACCGAAATGTATCGCCATATTGGCCCCGATGTGGATGTGCCCGCCGGTGACATTGGGGTCGGCGCCCGAGAGATCGGGTTTTTATTTGGGCAATACAAGCGCATTGTCAACGAATTTACAGGGGTGCTAACAGGCAAAGGCATTCAATATGGGGGCAGTTTAATTCGACCCGAGGCCACCGGATACGGGGCCGTTTATTTTGCCCGTGAAATGCTGGCCACCCGACATCAAACATTAGATGGCAAAGTGGCCGTGGTGTCAGGGGCGGGTAATGTGGCCCAATTCACCATCGAAAAATTATTGCACTTGGGGGCAACCCCCGTCACTTGCTCCGATTCAACTGGCTTTGTGCATGACCCCGAAGGCTTTAGCCATGACAAACTGGCCTTGCTCAAAACCATCAAAAACACCCACCGGCAATCACTGGCGTCTTATGCCGACGCCGTGCCGGGTGCCACGTTTTATGCCGCTCAACGACCTTGGGGCATTCCCTGTGATGTGGCGTTTCCATCCGCCACGCAAAATGAAATCAACGGCAACGATGCCCGCGCCCTTATCAAGGGGGGCTGCCAGTTGGTGTCGGAAGGGGCCAACATGCCCACCGATTTAGAAGGGGTTGGCGTGTTCCGCGATGCCCGCATTTTGTATGGCCCTGGCAAAGCAGCCAATGCAGGCGGGGTGGCCATTTCAGGATTGGAAATGACCCAAAACAGCATGCGCCTGAGTTGGACACGCGAAGAAGTCGACACCAAATTACAGGATATTATGCACCGTATTCATGACCAATGTGTCACCCACGGCCAACAAGATGCCCAGTATGTCGATTATGTGTCAGGGGCCAATATCGCAGGGTTTATCAAAGTGGCCGATGCCTTGCTTGCCTACGGCATTGTCTAATTGGGTATTCTAATCGCGTTTACCATCGCCTTATTGGGGGGGCTTTGTGCCACCCCACTGTGTCGATGGCTAGCCTTGCGGTGGGGCATCATTGACCAACCAGGCGACCGAAAAGTACACCGCAAGGCAATGCCCTACATGGGGGGGGTTGGCATATTGGCGGGGGTATGGCTGGGGGGATGGGTGACGGTAGCACTGACACACGATCACCGGGTGATCGGGGTGCTTTGCCTGGCCTCATTGATAACCCTCATCGGACTATTAGACGATCGGTTTAACATGTCGCCACTGGTTAAATTATGTGGGCAATTGCTGGTGGCCATTTTAACGGTAATGGCCGGGATTTCGATCCCCGTGGTGGTGCCCCCATGGGGGGGGGAATGGGTCGCAGGCATATTAGAATGGCCCCTTGCCATTATCTGGATGGTCGGGGTCATGAACATGATCAACCTCATTGATGGCTTGGATGGGTTGGCAGGTGGCATCAGCGTCATCTCGGCCATCGGATTGGCCGTCTTGTCCATATTGGGTGGCGATACCGTCCCCACCATGTTGGCGGTGAGTGTGGCGGGGGCGGGCGTGGGATTCTTAAAATACAATACCAATCCGGCCACTATTTTTATGGGGGACGCCGGGGCGTTGTTATTGGGCTATTTATTGGCCGTCATTAGCATGATGGGCATATTAACCACGACCCATGCGTTTTCGAGTGCCATTCCCATTGTGGTATTGGCCATTCCCATCATGGATACCCTGATCGCCATCATCCGACGCTACCGCCGCAATCAACCCATTTTTTCGGCTGACAAAGAGCATTTACACCATCAGTTATTACGATCTGGTTACAGTGTGCGACAATCGGTGGTCATGATTTATTTGATTTCGGTGGTCTTAAGTGCATTGGGTATTGTGATGATCTTGTTACCCACCCATGCGGGGGTGGCATTGGTGGCCACCATCGTGTTGGTGGCCATTGGTGGCGGGTGGGTACTGCGATGGGTCACCCATCGACTCAAACGCACCCCAACGCCATCGTCACCAATGGGCCATCGCTAACCCATGGGCCAGACCCGCGTCCCCAAGTATTCAGACAGTATTGCATGGGTCACCACCCATCTGGGTACAGGGTGTGGGCAGGTAGTGGGTGCCGTATTAGACCACTACCAATATGGGGTCGAGCAATTGTTGGGAGCATCACCCACCGGGGCATCTGCACACAGCCAAACCGCCCACATTGCCACCATTAAACAAGGGCTCAAAACAACCCAACACGCCCTATATCCAACCGACTCTTTTTGTGGGTGTGACCAACCACGAAAACCAGCCTCATACCCACGCCCCTAGGTTTTTTTGAGGCCAACCCCGCTGTTTAACCCCACCCCCATCAACAAGCCGGGCACCCCCCCATGGCTTGACAAATAAAAAAAATTGCTTACCATAGTGGGCAATCCATGCGATGCACCCACCACCACCCGCATCGCATGGACCTTTTGTGAATGGCAGTGTGACAGGCCGTGTAACAGGCCGTGTAACAGGCCGTGTAACAGGCCGTGTAACAGGCCGTGTGAATGGCAGTGTGAATGGCAGTGTGACAGTATAATCACCCCAGTGCCATGTGCCCTATTTCCCCATGACAGTCGCCTTACTTCCCCCTGACAATCGCCTGATTCCCCACCAAACGCCCCACCCCAATGCAGGCACCCCTTCGATGCACCCGTTGCAGGGCGAAAAGGGTAGACCGAGTGGGGATCGCCCCACAACACTTGAGGTTAAAAATACTCGCGGGTATACTAAGCCCATGACGAATCAATCGGCCCCTCACTTACCATCCTCATCCGCTTCCTCATTACCCACCCCGCCACCAAGCCCATCCCCTCTCCTTTTATCGCTTGATAAACCCTTGCAATCGGCAACAGTCGAACAACTGGTGTTGGCCAAGTGGGCCACCCATCCCGAATGGTCCCAACCCAATGGTCACCCTACTTTTTCGATTGTCATCCCGCCCCCCAATGTCACGGGCACCCTTCACATCGGGCACGCCTTGCAACATACCCTCATCGACATATTGGTACGCACCGAACGACTCAAAGGCAACGCCGTGTTGTGGCTACCCGGTACCGATCATGCAGGGATTGGTACCCAAACGGTGGTTGAAAAATCATTGGCAAGCCAAGGCCTATCAAAAAATGAACTGGGGCGCGAGGCCTTTTTAGAGCGGGTGTGGGAATGGAAAACCCAATACGGGGGGACCATTACGTCTCAAATGCGACAATTGGGTATCTCGGTGGATTGGAGCAGGGAACGCTTTACAATGGATGACGGATGCAGCCACGCCGTCCAAGAGGCCTTTATTCGATTGTATCATCAAGGCCTCATTTACCGTGGGTTTTACATTGTCAATTGGTGCCCCCGATGCTTAACCGCACTCTCTGACATCGAAGTAACCCATCAGCCAGTCGAGGGGCACTTGTGGCACATTCGATACCCCCTTGAACAAGACCCCGGCACCGTATTAACCGTTGCCACCACCCGACCCGAAACGTTGTTTGGGGATCAAGCAGTGGCGGTGCATCCTGACGACACCCGATATCGCCATCTCATCGGCCAGCAGGTGCGGGTACCCATTGGTGGCCAGCTCATTCCGATTATTGCCGATGACGCGGTCGACCCCACGTTTGGATCGGGTGCCGTCAAGGTAACCCCCGCCCATGATGCCACCGATTATGAGATGGCCCAACGTCATGGCCTCACCCCCCGATGGATCATGAGCGAAACCGGGCACATGATCAACTGCCCCCCGTCATACAACGGTCTCTCACGAGAAGCGGCCCGACAAACACTGGTGGATGCCTTATCCGCCGGGGGCTATTTGGCCACCATTAGCCCCCACGAACTGAATCGCGGGGAATGTTACAAATGCCAAACCGCCATTGAACCGTATTTAAGCAAGCAATGGTTTGTCGCCATGTCCAAATTGGCCCCCCGGGCCATTGCGGCGGTCAGATCGGGCGACATTGAGATTGTGCCCCCCCGGTTTGAAAAACCGTATATGGAGTGGATGGAAAACATCAAAGATTGGTGTATCTCACGACAAATTTGGTGGGGGCATCGCATTCCTGTTTGGGTCGACGACCATGATCCGGACCATGTGGTGGTGGCGGCCACCCCCCCCCAAGATGGGCGGTCTTATACCCAAGATCCTGATGTATTAGACACCTGGTTTTCGTCTGCCTTGTGGCCTTTCTCGACCATGGGATGGCCCGACAACACCCCTGACTTGGCCCGGTTTTATCCCACCCACACATTGGTGACGGGGTATGACATCATCACCTTTTGGGTGTCACGCATGATTGCCATGGGCCTGGCACTCACCGACCACGTGCCCTTTAAACGGGTGGTGGTCCATGGGTTGGTGCGTGATCAATACGGCAAAAAAATGAGTAAATCATTTGGTAACGTGGTGAACCCATTGGACCTCATGTCAACCCATGGCACCGATGCCCTGCGGTTTTCGTTGGCCCGCTTATCAACAATGGGGGGGCAAGACATTCGATACAGCGACGACAAAGTAGAGGCGGCCTCTCACTTTGTGAATAAAGTATGGAATGCCGCACGATTTGTACTCATGGGCGTGGGCAACGACCCGCTCTATCCCATGACCCGCCCCACCCCCGAGCAGGTGGCCGATCGGTGGATATTGGCGGAATGGGATCAGTTATTGGTGGCACTCAATCAGGCTCATGCCACCGCTCATTTTGCCCAAACGGCCGATCGATTGTGGGAATTCATATGGAATCGATGGTGCGATTGGTATTTGGAATTGAGCAAATGCCACAAACGTGAGTCATCCCCCACATTGGTGTATACCCTCACCCAATCCTTAATTGTGTTGCATCCCGTCATGCCATTTGTCACCGAGGCCCTGTGGGACACGCTGTTGCATCACCCCCAATTGGCCGAATCGTTACCCCCCAGTATTGCCTTGGCGCCTTGGCCAACCCCCATGGCAGCACCACCCGTGACAGATCCCCACAATCCTTACCCGGCCATTCAAGTGATGAAAGGGGTGGTGACCGAATTGCGACGGATTCGAAAAGAATTGGGGATCGCACCGGGCAAGGCCATTCCGGTCATGGTGGCGGCCCCGCCAGCTGAACAAGCAATGCTACGCGACACCCTACCTTATATCCAAAAACTAGCCAAAGTCGAAGAATGGCACGCACACGATACATTGCCCCCCCTGTCACAATCGGCGACGGGGGTGGTGGAGTGCATTCAATTGATGGTGCCGTTGGCCGGTGTCATCGACTTGGATGACGAACGGCGTCGGTTACAAAAAAAGCAAGACGCCATTCGCCAGGCGTTGACCCAAGTGACCGATCGATTGTCCCAACCAGACTTTATCGCCAAAGCACCCGCCCATGTGGTGGATAAGATGACCGAACAAAAACAAACCCTGTCATCTGAATGGGATGCCCTGGCGTCTCAATTGGCACGCTTGCAATGAACCGAATCAGCAGTCACGCTTACCGCACCCAACGTGCCCGCATCATGGACCAACAAGCAACCGAAACCGAGCGTGTGCAAGCGGTCGTCGCCGCCATTGAAACACAGGTGCGCACCGACAAAGACCAGGCCTTGCTGGCATTGGCCCACCAATTTGATGGGGTGCCCCCTACCTTTTCATTGGGGGTTACGCCACAAGAAATCGAAACAGCCATTGCCAGGGTGCCAGAGCCGGTGATGGGGGCCCTGCAACGGGCCCATGACCAAATCGAAGCGTTTCACCGCCATCAATACCCCACCGGATGGCAAGCCAGCCCCCGCCAGGGGGTTACGTATGGGATGCGGTACCACCCCATCGAATCGGTGGGGCTGTATGTCCCCGGCGGCAGGGCATTGTACCCGTCTAGTGTGCTGATGAACGCCATCCCGGCCAAACTGGCCGGGGTTCGTCAATTGGTCATGACCTCACCCCCCCAATCAGATGGCCACCTCCACCCCGTGGTATTGGCGGCCGCCCACATGGCAGGGGTCACCCACATCATTAAAACAGGGGGTGCCCAAGCCATTATGGCCTTAACCTATGGCACCGAAAGTGTGCCACGGGTGGATAAAATCGTGGGACCGGGCAACAAATATGTGGATGCGGCCAAAAAAAGGGTGTTTGGGCGGGTGGGGATTGACAAGCCAGCGGGCCCCTCTGAAGTGGCCGTGTGGATTGACCACCCCCAATGGGCAACATGGGCAGCCTGGGAATGTTTGGCCCAATTGGAACATGACCCTGATGCGCGGGCCGTGGTGCTATCCAACCATCCCGATATTTTAGAGGCCGTTTCAACCGCCGTGTTACAAGAAGCCACGCATTGCCACCGTCAGGCGATTTTGTCTCAGTCACTGCAGCATATTGATGGCATTCATACCCAAGATGATGACGATGCCATGGCATTGCTCAACGACATTGCCTCTGAGCACGTGGTGATATTGTCTGACCACACAGCCAAATGGGGCGACGGCATTCGGCATGCTGGCACCCTCTTTTTGGGGCCTTACACCCCGGTTGCGGCAGGTGATTACATGGCAGGGCCCAACCATGTGTTACCCACTGAACGGGCGGCCCGGTTTTCGTCCGCTTTGGGCGTCATGGATTTTATGACCAGCGTGAGTGCGTTATCCCTTACCCGTGAGGGCCTGGGTGGCATGGGGGATGACATTCAATTGTTGGCAAGTATCGAAGGATTGGACGCCCATGCCAACAGTGTGGGCATTCGATTGGGCGATCCGCCAGCCCGTTACCGATAATCGGTCTACCCCACCCCCATCAGGGCCAGCACTCCCCGTTCACCCCGCCACCATTCACCCCGCGATAATCCACTGCATCTGAGCTCATCACCTCCCCTCACATTCTCAGTCCCTCTGATTACACAACGCAGAAAGGCCCCCCATGAATCGGACGATTGCATTGACTTGGATAGTCCCCCCCGCAAGATTTGAACCCATCAACACAAGAGGGCAAGACCACAACACCGTACTCGCATTAAGCCAGGCATTATTACCCCCTGCATTGGGGGCCCCTCATGCGCGACCGCCGATGGGCTTCCACACCCTCCTGTCGCAATTATCCCAAGAAAAAAACCTCACGCTTTTAAAACTCATCCAGCGCATGAATACCCCCCCTCAACCCACCCATGCCCCCCCTTTTTTAAGGCAAAACGAGATGCGTCCCATTCATATGCTGCTTGAACTGCCCCATCATGACCGTCAGGCTTTTCTTTCATTTGCATCCAAATGCCAGGCCCCCCCCCAGCCCCACCCCACACCCTGTACCGCACTCATCCGAACGGCCATCCTTGATGGTAATGTCACCAACCGTGAAAAAGCACTAACCCAATGGTGTGCCGCCCTGTTCAGCCTTGACGCGGAGAGCCGGTATATCAGCCTTACCCAACCCGATCAAAATGGGTATTCCCCACTCTATCATGCCTTGGCAGGCGACATCGATGCAAACGGAAAATTGTGCCATGACGCGTATGACATACAACGTGCCAGTATTATCCTGTCATGGGTCTTGGCATTTGAAGGTAACACGGCCTGTTTTTTAAACGTGGCGTCTTCGCATCCTGCCCCCCTTTCATTGTTATTTTCGACTGGTCACATGCGATCAACACCCACCGCTTATTTTAGTCAACCCAATCAGTGGTTATTGGGCCCTTTTCAAGCGGTGGCACAATCCGAGGTATCCACGACACCCTCCCAGCAAGTCTTGCATCAAATGATTCAAACAGCAGTATGCCACACCAATCCACAAAAAAAAGAGGCCTACCACGATTTAATTCGTCTGTTTCTTTCCCATCGCACCCCCCATTCAGAGTGGGAGAATGAGTGGGGAAATCCGTGGCTATTTGAACGAGATGCACAAGGCAAATCAGCCATGCATTATTTGTTTTCGGGCACACAAGCAGGGCAAGGGTACGACGTGATAATGTGCACCCAATTACTCAAACTAATGATACGATGCGGACTAGAACCCATTAAGTTTGCCCAACACACCAATGGGTTTAGCTTGGTAGAGTGCCTGTTATTGCGGGTTGCCCTATCTGGAATGGATGGGCCATCCGAATCAAAAGCGGCCATTTTGAGTGCCGCTAATGACCTATATTTTTGGTGTGTGCCTGGCACCAATCAACCCGTTCCGACATATCCGAGGATCCCATCCCATCACCACAACCAAAGCACCATCACCGATTTGGAACACCTGTCGATACGCGATTGTGAAGCGAGGAACCTCTATGGCATGACCTTTGAGAATCCGAGCATGGGGTGTGTCATCAAAAGCCATGATCCCCAAAAGGTGGCGTATTTAAAGCAATGGCATCAAGTCGTCATCCAAAAAGGTCGCAAACAATTGGTGGCATGTGATGCCGATGGGGTTAAAAAGGGGGCGTCTTCGTTGCCGGCACCCAACCCCACCTGGTGGCGAGGTAGCGAAGCCCCATTGGGCTTTCGTTACGACCCCACTGATGAGTATGCACTGCATTACCCACTGGGGATGGGGGTTTCACCTGATCGGTCACCCCATGCATTATACCCATTTTCGGTACAAGTGCGTGACACCCAACTGGTCATCCATCGATGCCAAGAAACCACAAAGGGGATTCAACGATGGTCATATAATCTAAAAAAAGAAGCGGTATGGGAGGCTATTTTTGGGCATACTGACACACCCAACGTAGAGACCCATTGGTATCTTTTTTGACCCCACCCCGACCCTCCCCAGAGGGGAGGGAGTAAAAAATGAGTCTGGGGACCTTCGGTCCCCATACCCCCGACCGTCATTCTGCGCGGAGTGAAACGCAGTCGCAGAATCTAGAAAATCGATACTTAAATCATCCCCAGCAAAGGGGTTTCACCCCTTTAGATCCCCAAGACATGAGGCAAAATAGGTCCCTTCGTCCACTTGGGGTCCAGGGGCTCCGCCCCTGGACTGGGGCGTGGGGGCCCAAAAAATAAAATAAACCTCTTACACCGTGGAACGGCGGTTTAACCGATGCATCGTCCGTTGGCGCGTCCGTATGGTTTATCATTTGAGTATGAAACGATGGGTTCAAGACCCCAACCATATACCATATGTGTCCGTCTCTTTTAAACAATCCAAATGATACGGTTTAAGCCCACCAACCATCTCCTGTTTGGGAAAACACCGTTCAATCAACCCTTGAATTTCTTCCTTGTTAGTCCCCTCGGCACGGTAAACCGCGGTCACCGCTTCACACCAATGCATATCCCATTCAGATACGCTTAAAACCTCATACCGAATGGCATGCATGTCTCCATTCATGTCCTGCTTGTAGCGGTCTAGGTAATCGGTTACAAACGTGGTAATCCACTTGCGATATGATTCCTGATTGTCAAAGAAGTGTGTCCAATACATGCTAACCGTATCCGGAGACAGGTTGTGACTCAAAAAAGAACGATCCTCAGGCCACAGTTGCAGCCACCCTTTAATGGTGTCTGCTGGCCAATGATCGGTATTCACGTGTTGGAGCAATTCTTTAAGCTGTGCATGAAACGCTTCACGACTATCCACATCAAGGGCCCACACCCATGGTTGCAACAAAATGTGATCAAATACGTTATAGGCCAAGCACTGCTCCATTACCAATTCAAATGAAGGCTGCTTAATCAGCTGACGCAATGCGGCAACCAACATGTCATCCGTCACCCCTTGCTGCCGTTGGATGTCTGATTGCCCCGTCAGGCTGCCCAGGCTGTCTTGATCCCCCAAGCCCCTCCATTCTATTAAGAATAAAGATAATCGCCCCTGATCATCTTTGGCATTTAACCACTTATCCTTCATTGAAAATCCCAATTGCCGATGGTGGGCAAGAATATCCTTGCGATACGCTAGAGAGCATCCAGGGTTGTCAATCACCCGAAACAAGTTATCGTGCACCGTTTCTAACCGTTGACGCAAAGGGTCTGGTAAGGCTGTACGAGAAACAGATAGTTCCGTGTATAACAATGTGATCATGAGATATAAATTTGAAACCAAATAATGGCTGCTGGGCTCCTTCGAATGAACCTGTTGACCCATATCAGTACGTTGATCCAACAGATACAGCAAGCAGGTGATGTGGTCGTCGGAGGAAGTCAGACACGCACGTAATTGATCCCGTACGGCCTGATAATGGTCAGCAGGCATCATACTAAACGACTGAAACGACATCATCTGATTCAGCAGGTCTTTCATACGCAACACTGGCGGGGAGTCTGAAGGCTTGGGGGAGTCTGAAGGCTTGGGACCTCCGACACTGTCCCCTGGTGTCAGAGGCGCAGAAAGTGCGCCGAGAATGTCAGCGTCTGTTTCTTGGCATACCAGTGATTGGTCTTTC
>Ga0172372_10012060_pt1 | contig 10890 bp, 13 predicted proteins | sample LakKiv5m_2_FD_114544 | JGI IMG/M metagenome (GOLD analysis project Ga0172372, IMG submission 114544) | Freshwater microbial communities from Kabuno Bay, South-Kivu, Congo - kab_092012_9.5m | ecosystem: Environmental > Aquatic > Freshwater > Lake | place: Democratic Republic of the Congo... | reverse complement strand
GACCTATTCGCTGCGCTTCCCAACTCTCTCTCTACCCAAGCGCTTACCCTACTCGCCGTCAATGGACTAATCTTTTGGGCGATCGTAAAGATCCTCCCGGGAATTGAATCAAAAGGAATTCTGCCGGTGCTGATCGCACCGATTATCTTCACCACCTGCTCAGTAGTTCTTCCGCGCGTCAGTGCAGAGATAAATTGGCAGCAGGTACGAACTGAGGCCGGGAAGGTTTTCAAGGAAACCAGAAAATTCGTTGAGACCTCTCCGCAGCAACAAAACCCTCAGCAGAAATAAATCTTCGACAGAGAGTACAGCGAAAGCAATGAGGAGCAACGCCCTTTTCGACGGCACTACTGCGCCCTTCGATGTCGTCCGCTTCCTATCAACGCTAACTGATATCAGTCTTCTTCTTTCGCTCCTCCCACTCACGCTCGGCCTTGGCCTCTGCCATGCGGTTTTTTCGGATGGTTGAGAGAAGCAGCAGATTGAAGAGGTGGAGAACACCGACCGCTAAAAGTATTGCTCCAAGTTTTCCTGCAAGAGCCTCGATGACCTCCCGCACCTCAGTGACCTGCCCTGAGATCTTTAGGGTCACAAGAATATACCCTCCAAGGATAAGGTAGAAACCGATACGAAGAAGTTAATTTGTAGCATTGGCAAGCTCTTGGTTCGCACCGAATACATCCTGTAGGTAGATCGCTCCGCGATTAAATAAACCCAGCCTCATTCATTTTTGAAAAAATGAATGAGAATTGCTGGGCGAGCGCAATCTTGGTGAAGCCAAGTTGCGCCGCAGGAAACAACAAACTCCTGTATGCCTGGCGTGTAAAATTCCGGCGTTATAAGAGACTCAAGCTAGCAAACGGTGCTGCTTTTGGCTAAGACCAGGCTAAGCAATTGATAGTCCTATGTTTGTCAGCAACTATGCAGTCCGGCCCAACAACCGTGGTATTTTTGTACTCTACGGCGCAACTTGGCTACGCCAAGATTGCGCTCGCCCTGCTATTGCGAGTGATTTTTTTCAAAAATCACTCGCGCAGGGTTTAGAAGCTGCCCAACCTTCAGAGTCAGAGCCACGCCGACTAACAGATAAATACAGTATGAGGTGACGACTAGATCCATAACTTGCCTCTATTGCGTGACGATTTTACTGGCCGATTTTGCACTACCATGACTCTGGGGAAGATAACAGGGACGGCCGCGGCAATAAATATACAATTGTGGCTCGACCCATGTCTCTACTACCTCACAGCCTCTCACCTCGTTCTCCCGGAACACGGTCCGGCGCGCAGCCGAGGAACGTCAGGGCCTCGTGCACCATCGCAGTAATCTCAGGGCCCCACGTGCGTGGATCACTGCGCATCGATACGAGACCCTCTAATATAAGAGCCGTTGAATAGGTCTCGCGGGTCGCTACTGACTCGATGCCGATAGTTTCGTTTCCGGGATTATACCAACCAACTGCCGTGTCTAGCTCAAGCTGCTTCGCCTGTAATACAAACGCGTGACACAGTGGGTCACGAATCGAAGAGACGAGAACAAGAGTTGGCTCGAACTTCTTGAGGAATCGCTCACTCGCCACAGCAGTACGCACGTACGAAGTAAAGAGCCCGCGAATATCGAGCTCTTGCGACTCTGTTAGCGCTTGGGGCTGTAGAGACTCCCACCTCATCACAAGCTCCGAGCGACACGCGCTCCACAGGTTTACCCCGCGAAACTCAACGCGCTCGAGGGCATCGGGCGCTACGTTCTGAAGCCACTGAGCTGTGGTACGCACGTCATCAGGCACTACCTCGCTGCTTATGTCGCGCACAGCGACTCCGGCCCAGGTAGCGAGTGCCGCTTGATCGCTCATACAACGCGCACACTGAAACGGGGTCCGCACCACGCCAGCGCCACGATCTCGTCCGCAGGCCGGGACTGCTCCATCGCACCTAAGCTGAACTACTTCAGCCCCATTCTTTGCCAGATAGTTTGCCACAAGAAAGAGCAGCGCGCTCTCTTTGTGGAGTGACCCGTACGGAGCAAACACTGCTACCTTCATAGCGCACACACGGTAATTGGACGTTTCGAAATCGGATCGCGATACAAGACGTAACACGCAGCCCGGTCACGGCCCCAGGACGAACCGGCCCAGAGCTTCTCGACAACTGAACTTCCCCACAGCGTTTCGTGATGCGGCGCGTTTTTACACAGCGACTCGTCGAGCGGAAATTCAACGACTGATTGAGGGGCTACCGTTCCAAGCGACAGAGCCGCTTGTCCCTCAGGCACCGATCTTACTAAGTCAGGCCTTAAAAGCTCCTCGGTAGGATTAACAACGATCAGGGACGGAAGCATTCGACCGTCCTGAATCGCGATAGCTATCATCTCATCGTCAATAACGTCTGTGGTTGCAGCAGCGCTCTCGTCTATTGGCTCGATAATGGGCGAAAAAGCCACCGCGCTATAGGCTAAAGAAAACTGCGGCGACACAACCTCGACGACGAGCCGCGAGTTGCACAGATTGAGGCGCGCCTGACTACATTCAAAAACAACTTCAATGCCGCACATTCCTGAGGTCTCTTGGTCGAGCGCCGGAAAGGCGTCTTCTAGTCGTATACCATCAGGCTGATTGAGACGCCCACCTTCAAGCCGCACTGACCGCCGCTCGATTCCTTTGCCAAAGAGCGTTACCTCACAGGATACCGGATAGTGGCCGGCGGTGGTCCCTGCAGACGGAAAGAAATGAACCCGCGAACGGATGGCAGGTGTGGTGATACAAAACGCTCTGGTCACCACTGTGTTTGCGCTGCCGCGTTCCATCCTTACACCCTCACCACGAAGAGACACATCGAAACGACTCCTGCTGCTCTGTCTCACCTGGCAGGCGTTCAATCATCTGACACACCATCGATTGCGCTCGAGGCGAGATGCGCAGATAGCCCTGCACCACTCCGCGCTGCCACGACGAGTCATCGAAGGTCGAGAGGAGTTCATGCTCAAGAGAGATCACACGACATCCATTGCCCGGAATTTGCACGGTCCATTCAGGTGATCGAGTGCCGTAGAGCAACCTCACCACTGCGCTGCCACCCTCAGAACTGCTGTTAAGCAACACCACAAGGTGCTCACGCCTGTTTCCGAGGATGAGCGGCATGCACCCCATCTCACGATTTAGAATTGCACGAGGTGCAGAGATGATTCCTACATGCTCGCCGAGCTGTTGCCGACAGATATGGGTTGTTCCACTCCTACTACGCACCACCAGGTGCCCCTGGGCGATCCCCGCCTGCATCTTGAGACCCGACATGAATGGCTCGGTTTCGATGATGCCCACCTCACGCCCGGGAAATTCGACTTGGAACTGTTGGACTGGGGTGCCGTCGACATCAAAAAGCTCACAGCTAGCTTTTACCGTTCCCGCAATGCCATCCGCGGCGCCGGAGGCAACCATAATGGTAGAAGAGAAAAAAGGCGGTCCTGCCACCCAAAAATGACTAGCTCGTTCGCTCTCTATCATCAGAAAAGGCTTGTGCTCCTGGCGTATCCAATAACACTAAAAGCATAGCACAAGAACCCCTGTTTTACACCAGCAAACCTACTCGTCGAAGCTCAAAGAATCGACGAGTTTTTTCAGCTCTAGTATCTGGCTTGCAGAGTAGCCGATGTTGGAGGTCCAAACGATTCGTCCTTCTTTATCGAGCAGCACCGCGTACGCGCTTTGAGGCCGATCGTTGCCGAGGGCCGCAATTATCTTGTCGGCGTCTCCGTACACCGTCACCACAGATCCCCAATCCGCTTCGGGAATCCCACTACGCATCCCGTTGTCGATAAAGCTCTGAACCATCTGCGGCAACATTCCGGCGATAGTCGGCACTTCTACTATCTGAACTTGAACCTCTGCCTGCAAAACCCCCAAGATCCAGCGGTCGATATCGAATTGGGCACGCTGCACATAGCCCACGAGGAGGAGCGTGCTCTTTCCTTTAAATTTCTCAGGAATCGAAACAGTTTCTCCGCTGAGGCTCTGCCCCTGGACAGTCGGAAACATCGAGTTCTTGACGTTGTTTGGGGTGGCCACCTTACTTGAACAACCTAAGGTGCACCCAATAAGGAGTAAAAAAGGTAATAGGAGGGTTTTCATACGGGAAGTCTCTCAAGACTGCCCAGGGAGCGCAACTATCGCGAGTGGAGAACCCGAGTTCCGCCACTTGCTATCGGTTTAACGCCCTAATCCGATCGACGGACGTGGTTTTTCGACGATCGCCGGCTCGTTTTCGCCGAGCAATTCGGGCTCTTTGGGTCCATTCTCAGCTGGCTCGGTCGACTCGAGCGGCTTAGGTAGGGCCGGTTCTGTAAGTGGTTGCGGAACGAGTGCGCCGGCTGCCCCTTGCCGCTGGAGTGTATCTGTTCCTGACTCCTCCATCATCCAGCTCCGACGCATCGCGTCGAGCGGATTACGGTCGGCATACCCAAGGTGACGGACTGGGATCCGCTCAAGCGAGCCTGGCATACTGCCGCCTCGGAGGAGCTTCGCGAGCTCTCGAGTTTTCGACATCTCTACCGATCCGGCAGAGAGCACGAGTGATGTCGACGGCTCGATCAGGCGTGCATTTACATATACCCGCTCAGGCGACACCACGTACGTTCCCACCACGACTGCTGCAAGGTTGCGATGCCCACGAACGGCTCTAACATCCCGCGATAGCGCAAACTCGCCCGAAGTATCGAGAAATTGTAGTGCGTCAGCGTGGCGCAACTCGACCACATCGAAACCCTTCATCGCCAGCTCACTCATAAGCTGCTCCCCAACCATGCGTCCAAATGTCGAACTGGCATAGAGGTCATCGATATTAACGAATGTGGTAACTCCAATCGGTCCCGGAGCCGAGCTTCGGTAGTACTTATCGATCTGCGAGGCGAGTAGCGCTGTTTTGAACCTTCCCGGCCCGTAGTTATCGTATTCCTTAGTGGGAATCGGCCAGTACTCGGGCATATCGTGGTAACGGGGGCTGCACCCGGCGATTGCAACCGCCAGGGCAGCTGCGAGGATCAGAGTGTAGTGGCACACTCTTTGAACGTACTTCCTGCATGTACAGGTTTGGAGCGAGGATATAAGCTGGTGTCGAATCTCAGCCAAGGGAGTAATCATAGTAACCTCATGCAGATAGCTAGCTACCGGAGATCGTTATTCACGATGGCGTCATTCACAATGGCCACGCACTTCCGTGTCATCATTTTGACATGCCTGCACTGTGTCGTGCTCGGAGCGGTACTGTGCATGTCTGGATGCGCCTTTCTCGGTAATCACCTTGGAGAGTGGTGCAATACTCGGGCCTACGTACGCACCGACCTAGCGGCCTATATTGATCAACGGTTTACACCAAAAAGTCCGGTTCGAGTTGGAGTTATTCCCTTCGAAGTGCCGGCAAATCTTTCCGCGCGAAGCGCCCAGATGCCCGGGCTCGGTAATCAACTTGCTTGGGCAGTTCACCGCGGTCTTTTGGCGACAGAGGTATTCCCGATCCTTGAGGTGTTTAATCGAGAAGATTGGCCGCGCAAAAAAGAGCAGTTCTTTACCGGCAATTTCGGCGCCCTGCAATTCGCCCGCGAGTCTGGCTACGACATGATCGTGGTGGGATACCTAGAGCCTATCGTTCGCCTCGATACGTGGATTGTTCATACCAAGATAATTGAGGTCGCCTCAGGAACTACTCTCTGGTACGGCAGCTCGAAAGTATACACCAATCGCTCTGATATGCTTGAGACAAGTAGCTTTGTTGGACTCACCGATCGTCGTCCTGATATCTACTGGAACGACAAGCTCCTTGAGACGATAGCTCAGTGCATCTCGCACGATATGACTATCGATCCCGAAGACGCTTAAGCTACTTTGAACGGCGGCTTGCTTTGGTGGCGGGCTTGCTCTTAGCCTTCTGTGGGGCACTCGCCTTCTTAGCTTTTACCTTTGAAGCTGGTTTTGCTGTAGCGCGCTTTGTTGGCTTGGTCTTTCCAGATAGTTCGTCGAGAGCACTGAGCACCTCTTGGGCGTGACCCTCTGGCTTCACGCTGCCAAACACCTTGGCTACCTTACCGGACTCATCAATCACAAACGTCGTGCGGTGAATACCCTTGTATGTGCGGCCCATAAACTTCTTATCGCCGTACACACCGTATGAGCGACTGACCTCAAAGTCAGAATCAGAGACTAACCTCACTGACAATTTAAACTTCGAGCAGAACTTCTCTTTGGTCTTCTGATCACCACCGGAGATACCGATCACCTGCGCCCCTCTCCGCGTAAAGTCTTTGAGCGCCGCCGAGAACTCCTGCGCCTCGATCGTACACCCTGGAGTATCGTCCTTGGGATAGAAGTACAAAACAGTATAGTTGGCTTTTGTAACGCCCACTCCGTGCTCTTTTCCATCCTTGTCACACAAGCGAAACTTTGGAGCCTTAGCGCCTTCACGAACACTCGACATAAGATACCTCTTTTGCATGTTAACCCCTTAACGGTACCACGATGTTCTAGCTGCGCAAGATAAAACGGTCGCTACGTGACCGTTTTCCCCTTTTCTCGGCGGCTTCTATCTCGTATCTCTATAGCACGATGACGACAACGCCTCCTCTTGACTGCACCCCGACGTTAGCTGCACTTGCGCCGTGCGAGCATATCGCCGGAAATGAAAAGTTTATTATCAAGGGATTCGCCCTCCAGGAGCGCCTCACGGCGCAAAACGGGCGCTCGCTGGTCGATCTCACTCTCGATTTGGAGGACGGAGCTCCTGTTGGCAACGAGGAGTCGCTGCGAAATCTATTTGTCCGACTCCTTAATAGCCCGGAGAACACAAAGCGGCAGGCAGGAGTTCGAATCCATCCAATCGATTCCCCGCACTGCGTGCGCGACTTAGAGGTGCTCCTGACTCAAGCGGGGCCTAACGTACGCTACATCACCATCCCAAAGGTGCGTGGGCCACGCGAGGTGCAGTGGTGCCTCGGATTGATTCGGCACTTCACCCGAGCGTTACGCATAAAGTCCCCGATCGGATTACACCTGCTTATTGAAACATCCGAAGCGCTCCAGCACGTTGTGCAATTAGCCTCGATTCCTGAAGTGACTACGCTCGACTTTGGATTAATGGATTTTATCTCGCAGCTAGGCGGTGCGGTTCCATCAGATTGCATGAAGAGTCCCGGGCAGTTTTCTAATGCGGTCATTCGGGCGACAAAAGCTCAGATTGCGCTCGCTGCTCTCGGCGCGCACAAGATCCCCTCGCATAACGTAACGGTTGATGTTCGCAATCCGCAGCAGGCGCTTAAAGATGCACGCAGAGCGCGCACGGAATTTGGCTTTATGCGGATGTGGAGCATACACCCAGACCAGATCGAACCGATTATCACCGGGATGAGCCCCACGGGAGATGAGGTGCTTGAAGCACAGGAGATACTCGCCCGTGCGGCCGCAGCTCAGTGGGGCCCGATTGAGCATGGAGGTCGCCTCCATGACCGCGCTTCATTTCGATACTACTGGGGAATCCTGGCGCGCTCGGGGCGGACGCATTTGTGATGGGCGGATTCATCCTGGGGCAGTTGATGATGCGACATCTGGACGGTTGCGCTCCCAAGCAACCGCTCGCCCACCTCAAGCAATTTCGTAATTCCAGCACGGCTGCCCGGGAGGGCAGCCCTCCATGTGTCGTGGGGCGGTTGGTAGAGTTACCTACTCCAGGTTACCAGCTTCATCGCGCAGCTTAAGAACGAGGCGGTCGTTAAATCCGACGGTATCGAGCACATTTTCGATCGCGTTCTTAGGCAATCCATACTCCTTGGATACCGTTTCAAACTGTTTGCGGTCCACGTACTCACGCACGACTTCTTTGGCAAACTCGGGGTACAGCTCACGAACGCGCTGAGTATTTACCTCCGTTCTCTTTACCCGCTGTACTAAACACACTCCCACCGATCCGTCGTATGCCTGCGCTCCATCAATCAGTTTCTGGCGCATCGTGGATTTGATTCTCTCCTCGCGCGCCTGCAAGAAGGCCAGCTCGTGAGCTATCGATGTCGTTAACTCTAATTTACGCCGCGATACACGCGCGTACTCTGCCATTAAATCAGGGACCGCCAACTCAAGCTCAGCCGAAACTCGCGCCTCAAGCTCTGCTAAATAGTTGTAAAGAGCAATCGCAATCTCCGCATCGAGCCGCGCATAATCGATCTGACGATCCGTAAGAGGTCGCGTTGACCAGTCACTCCCCTGCTCCTCCTTGCTAAGCTCAACCCCCAAAAGCAATCGACAACAGGTTCGCAGGGTATGATTTGGAAGATCTGATCGTAGCTCCCTCGACATCGTAAGGGTGTCGCGGATTCCCTTCACCTTCATGTTGTAGCGAGCGAATTGTCGCTCCTCAAACGGGGCATTGTGCGCGATAAAGAGTTGATCGGGAGAGGCGAAAAGAGGTGCCAACGGTTCGGGCGCTCCGGTGCTTAAAACATCGATCAGCAACACCCGTTTGGTGCTTGGAACTCCGATCTGAATCAGGCAGAGCTGTTCGTTCCCGGTCTGCCACCCACTCGTCTCCGTATCAACAGAGATAATTGGCTCCGAGGCTATCGCCTCCGCGGCCTGCGCCAGCTCTTCGTGTGTTTTAATCCAGTCAAACGGGTAAGTTGGTGACGCGACCATAAGATACGTCCGACTATACCGCGCGCTGATTCTTGAGGCAAACCGGATCTTGGCCTTTCCGGCAGGACGCCATAGTCTCTGGGTCTCGATGAAACGAAAAGCCGTTAAAAATATACTGCCGTGGATCATTACCGCTGCGGCCCTCTACTGGGCGTTTCGTGACGTAGACTGGACCGTCTTACGAGGGCACCTCGCAGGCGCTCGGGTCGAGTACTTACTTGCAGCGGTAGCTCTGACGATTGTATCGTACTGGCTGCGAGCGGCGCGCTGGCCGCTACTCTTCCCGCGCGTTACGTTACCGGTGGTATCGTCGTGGAAGGTTCTCGTTCTCGGCTTTTTTATGAACAACATACTCCCTGCTCGCGCAGGCGAGCTTGTTCGTGCACACCTCGGAGCAAAGGTACTTGGCTCCGCGCGTACTCTAGTGCTGGCAACTATCGCCAGCGAACGTCTCGCAGATGGCCTCACGATCAGTTTATTTTTCGTGTTGATAATCGGCTTTATCGGCCGAGGAAATTTAGACCCTGCGATTGCGGACAATCTGATGTACGTCTCGTACCTCTTCGCCGCAGTCGCAGCAGGAGTGATTGTAGTTCTATCGCTCCGCGACCACGTTGTTAGGGCGCTTGAGGCAGTATCCAAAAAACTTGATAGGAAGTCTTCTACATATGCCCTTTCGCGTATTCAGATCTTTATCGATGGTCTGAGCCCACTCCGAAAGCCATCCCGAGCGCTCCGCATTGCACTGTGGTCTGTAGTCATTTGGGGAGTGGAACTTTTGGCTTTTGCTGCGGTGTCTAAGGCGTTCGGTGGCAATTTGCTACTTTCCGGGACGGTGCTGTTCTTGGTGGCGGTCAATTTTAGCTCGCTTATCCCGGCGGCACCGGGTGGATTCGGAGTTATTGAGCTAATCGCAAAGAGTGTGCTTGTTTCAGCAGGTGTTGCTAGCCCAGAGCTTGCACTAAGCATGGTTCTCGCTCAGCATATCATTCAATACGCCGTCATAGGTCTGCCCGGAGCATTTCTCCTCTCTAACTTGAGTTCGCAGCTCTCAGATATGTCCGAGGCGCTACAAGAAGACCCAGCTCAAAACGCCGCATAGCGGCATTTTTCGGTTTCATTCATTTTTTTGGCTGTGCGGGACCCAGCTTTAAGATCTCGGCGCCCTGTATATACGCCTCTCGCTCTGAAGCCTTCACTGTCCTTAGCTGATCGATCATCTCAGCCATTCGCTTAGCGTCATTTTTAATCGCGTTAACCGCTCCTACAAATTTCGAGTCACTTTTAGGTAGCTGATCAATCAAAAAACAGTTAAGCAGGATGGAAGAAAGGGGCTGGCCCAGTTGGTGGGCTGCTGTACCGGCTAATTGTCCTACTGCCAACTGCCGCTCCTGCTCAATTAAAAGATCTTGCGCGCGCTGCAATTCATCATTTGCTACCTTCAGCTCGTGATGAAGGTCTCGAATCCGCAACATCGCATTCACGCGCGCCTGTAGCTCTTCATAGTAAAAGGGCTTCGTGAGGTAATCATCTACGCCTTGCGCGAACGCTTCCACCTTATCGCGCACGGTGTCACGCTCGGTGAGCAGCAGCACCGGTATAACAGCACCTACATGGTGGGCCTTGATCGAGTGGCAGAGTTCAAGTCCGTCGACATCGGAGATAGTGTAATCAAGGATGGCGAGATCAAAGGAGCCATGCTCGGCTTCATTGATTGCTTCTTGTCCATTCTGAACCACAACCGGCGTGTGACCGAGCACCGTGATGACACTCGCAACTATAATGCGAGAGTCCTGGTCGGTATCCGCAATCAGAATGGCGCGCCTTTTTTTATCCTTAGGGCCGGACTCCATGCCTTATAGGATGACGCGAGTTGTAAATCGAACTAACAAACAGTTGATTCAGCGCGAAAGACCAAAATTACTAGAACTGGTCTCAAAAGAAGCTTCGTGGCGAGGTTGGCGAGATGCGAGGCGAGGAAAACGAGCGAAAAAAACCTGAGGCGTATCCACTGAGATACACTGAGGATTTTTCGCGAAGTTTGACGAAGTCGCAGCGCGCATATCGTCAACCGCAGCAGAAGATACTTTTGAGACCAGTTCTAGCTAGTTTCTGTCCGCCAGGACAGAAACCTAAGACAACATTGACCTTTTCGCATGGAAACGATGTCGAATCTTCATCGGCGGAATAAGAGAGAAATCCAAAAACGCCCGGAAAACGGCGAT
>Ga0172372_10012058_pt1 | contig 10891 bp, 9 predicted proteins | sample LakKiv5m_2_FD_114544 | JGI IMG/M metagenome (GOLD analysis project Ga0172372, IMG submission 114544) | Freshwater microbial communities from Kabuno Bay, South-Kivu, Congo - kab_092012_9.5m | ecosystem: Environmental > Aquatic > Freshwater > Lake | place: Democratic Republic of the Congo... | reverse complement strand
TTATCCTGATAAAATCCTTGATTCGGTCGAGTTAAATTGAATAGGCTGATTCCTGCTTTGAGGTAATTCCTTTGGTTGATATGGAGGGAATATTGTGTTCCTAAGCCTAACGTTAGGTTGGTTTTCTGATCGGCTTGAAAATTTTCATTGGTCGGGAGCAAAGGATTGAAAATGTAACCGTTGTATTGCGCGTCAAAATAGAAAGCATCCGTATTAACTTGCCGATGATTAAGACCTAATACGATTCCTCCGTTCAAAGAATGCAAGGAGTCATGGCTTAACTTCACGTTTTTTGAAAAGGTACCCGTAGCCTCTAGGGTTTTTAATTTACCGTCTCCTGCTTGGTCGTGGAACATCAATAGGCCGTAGTTGAAATGCTTTGCCTTGCGATCAACGCTTACCGAAAAGGTTTGAAAAGGGACTGATACACTGCGCCATTGATCTTTAAAATTGCCAATGAATCGAGTGTCACCCAAAAATTCCCCTGTATTTGCAGGATTTTGGAATATTGGATTGTCGTTGAATTGAGACCAATGAATGTCTTGGGCTTGTAACATGCATGGAATGCTGATCACGAAAAGGACAAGCCACCGGTTCATATCGTAAATGTATCAAAAAAGAAAATGATATCAAAGTGCCTGAAGGCTAAGGTGTACTCATTGAAACCGGAATGATTTTTCCGTTAAAAAGATTTCCGCTATTTAGGGTGAATTCAGCGATGTACTTGGCCATTTCTTCGGCACTGGTCGGCGCTTGATATCCCGGAAATGCTTCGTTCAACATTTCGGTATTCACCGCACCAAGGCAAAGGCAGTTCATTCGTATTCCTGTTGCTTTTTGTTCTTCGGCAAAGACTTCTGTAAAATTGGTGAGTGCGGCTTTTGAGGCTGCATATGCGGTAAGCTCCGGAAACTTAACGCTTCCCTGATAGGCGCCCATCGTGCTGATATTAACGACATGCCCCTTTCCTTCAACGAGGTTGGAGTACAGCGTTTTAATGAGATTGACCGGCCCTAAGAAATTTACTTGTAGGCACCGTTGGTAGTGTTCCATCGATAGCTCGGTTACCTTTCCTTTTTCCAAATGGCCTGCGTTGTTGATGAATGCATGGATTGGTCCAAGGGTAGGAAGGATTTGTTTGAACTGTTCTGTTGCGTCTTTTTCGAGGTCATAGGCGAAGCATTCGACATTTGTTGCTTTAGCGTATTCTCGTTGAATCGCGTCAATATTCCTGCTGAGTGCCACGACCCGTATTTCGGGTACTTTCGATAACACTGAAACCAGCGCCCGGCCTATTCCCCGGGAAGTTCCGCAAACAACGACTGTTTTAAGCATCAAACGTGAGGGTAATTTGGGGACTGGTTATTTCTGCTTGGCATGTAAGGACATAGCCATCCGCAAGCTCCTTGTCTGTTAATGTAAAGTTTTGACGCATCTGAGCTGTTCCCGAGGTAATTTTCGCCTTGCAGGAACTGCATACTCCTCCTCTGCAGGAATACGGTGGGTCTAATTTGGCGGACTCTAAAAGCTCCAAAACGGTTTTTTTCTTGCTCGTAACGGTTATTTCTGTGGTTTGACCATCCAATACAACGGTTAATCGGCTTTCTTGCACTGAGTCGTTCTGAGGTGCCGAAGCTTCAGGTTTACTGGGGGGTATAAAAAACTCTTTACGGATTTTTCCTTCGGGCACACCAAAAAACAGCAAACACCGTTCAATTTCAGCCATAAATGCCTCTGGACCGCACAACAAATAAGCGTCGGATTGTAGCAAGCTTAAATTGTCTTTAAGTTCGTTCATTAAGGCATCGTATCCTAAGCGCCCGCTTTTGTAACCCTCTTTTGATTCTTGACTCAAGTAAACAGTGGCTCCAATTTCCGCCAAATGATCCTTGAAAACCACGTCATTTAGCCTTTTCGTATTGTAAAATACGTTGAAGTTTTTTTTGCCTTGGTGCGATTCTAACATGGAAATCACCGGAGTAATTCCACTTCCCGCAACGAATGCACAGATTTTATGTTCCTCTTCAATGGTAAAATTTCCTTCCGGTTCATGGACCCTAATTGTTTCGCCTTTTTGAGCCTTGTCGTGTAAATAACTCGACATGATTCCACCTTCAATTCTCTTTACCCCAATTTTAAATCCGCTTTCTGTTTTACCGCATATGGAGTAGGATCTTCTCAGGGGTTGGGCACCTGATTCAATCTCCAAGGTTACATACTGTCCTGGTATGAATGCCGTATCAAAATCAGAGTTTTCCAATTTTTCAAGGGTAAATACGGTGAAATCGCCGGACATCTGCTCCTTTTCAAGGATTACAAGATCTGACCAGGCTTTTGTTTGTTTTCGGTTTAAAAAAGAAAAGAGTCCCATGTTATTCGTCGAATGATACGGTAATTTTAGCGCTAGTTGGTACGGTCTGACACGTTAAAATATATCCTTTTTCCACTTCCTTTGGTTCCAAGGCATAGTTAACCCGCATGGAAGCACTTCCTTCCAATATTTTTGCTTTGCAGGTACAGCACACTCCACCCTTGCAGGCAAAGGGAACATCTGCACCGGCACGTTGTGCTGCGTCGAGCAAGTTGTCGTCGCTTTGCGTCATTTCAAAGTCGAGGGTGTCATCATCCAAAATCAGTTGAACCTTGCACGTAACGCTTTCGATGCGTTCCACATCGGACGCCGCAGTTTTAGCCAGTCCCGAATGGAATAATTCAAAATGGATACACGATTTATCCAATCCTTTTGCCTCAAAGAACGATTTTACCGCCAATATCATAGTTTCTGGTCCGCATACGTATACATCGTCGAGGGGTAGGTCATGAAGAAAAGCAGCATGCAATTTCTCTAATTTCTCAGCATCTATTCTGCCTTTTTGCAGCGGGATCCCTTGGCTTTCACGGCTAAGTACATGTATGACTCGAAGTCGCGTTAAATATTGGTTTTTCAAAGCTTCCAGTTCTTCTAAAAACATGATACTCGAAAATCCTTTGTTGCCGTAGAATAAAGTAATGGAAGAGGTGGGTTCTTCTTTCAATACGGTTTTGGCAATGGATAAAATAGGGGTTACTCCGCTGCCTGCAGCAAATAACACCAAGTTTCTGGATTTTTTTGGGGAAGGAATAGCTCGAAAATTACCCATTGGCGGCATGACTTCGAGAACATCTCCTGTCTTAAGCTCATCAATCGCATAATTCGAAAAAAGTCCCTTTTCCACCCGTTTAATACCAACTTTCCATGCGTTTTCGTAGGGTGCACTGCACAACGAATAGGACCGTCGTACCTCTTCGCCGTGGATGATTTTTTTAAACGTCACGTATTGTCCCGCATCAAAACGAAAAACTGCTTGAAGCAATTCAGGAACGTCCAAAGCTATTTCCACAGCGTCTTCCGTAACTCGACGTACGGATTTAAGCTGCAGGGGATGAAATTTCAATGACATAATTAGGTAACTGCTTGTAAAATTAAACAATTCAAACTGAACAATTGTTTTCCAAAACAGGTTTGTGTTTATTACCCACGAATGCATTGTACAATAGGTGTTAATTCGTTAAATTTGTTGCTTGTATGGAAACCATGACCCTCGAAAAATTAGCAGAAAATTTTCAAGCGAAAATTGATGCAGACATCAAAATCGAACCGAACGATTGGATGCCCGATAATTACCGTAAAACCCTCATCCGTCAAATTTCTCAGCATGCCCATAGCGAGATTGTTGGTATGTTGCCAGAAGGAAATTGGATAACAAGGGCCCCAAGTCTACGACGCAAAGCAGTGTTATTGGCGAAGGTTCAAGACGAAGCAGGTCACGGTCTTTATTTGTATTCCGCCACAGAGACCTTGGGAGTGAGTCGTGAAGACACCATCGATGATTTACATGAAGGGAAGGTTAAATATTCTTCCATTTTTAATTATCCAACCCTCACCTGGGCCGACATGGGCGCGGTTGGGTGGTTAGTGGACGGTGCCGCTATCATGAATCAAGTGGCGCTGTGCAGAACGTCGTATGGACCATATGCTCGAGCCATGGTAAAAATTTGTAAAGAAGAATCCTTTCATCAACGCCAAGGGTATGAAATCATGACGAACCTTATGAGCGGAACCGATTTGCAAAAAGCAATGGCCCAAGATGCGCTAAACCGCTTTTGGTGGCCGTCGCTCATGATGTTCGGACCAAGCGATGCAGAATCAAAACATACAGAGCAATCCATGCGTTGGCGGGTAAAACGCTACACCAACGACGAATTGCGCCAAGCCTTTGTGGATGCGACCGTCCCCCAAGCGGAATTAATCGGATTAACCATACCGGATCCAAAATTAAAGTGGAACGAAGAACGAGGACATTACGATTTTGGCGACATCGATTGGGACGAGTTTTGGCAAGTGGTTGGAGGAAATGGTCCTTGCAACAAAGAGCGCATCGAAGCACGAGTCAAGGCAAAAGAAGAAGGAGCATGGGTAAGAGAAGCGGCTCTTGCCTTCGCTGAAAAACGAAAAATGCGCGAAAATCAATAAGTATGAAATCCAATGAATGGCCTCTTTGGGAGGTGTTTATTCGTAGCAAACAAGGCTTAAATCACAAACACGTAGGGAGCCTTCGCGCTCCAGACGCTGAAATGGCGTTGCAAAATGCCAGGGATGTGTATACACGACGATCGGAAGGAATATCCATTTGGGTAGTGCAATCTTCGATGATCGTTGCTTCAGACCCAACGGAAGCAGATGCCCTGTTTGAACCAGCCGATTCCAAAGTATACCGCCACCCCACCTTTTACGACCTTCCCGACGGGATTGAACACATGTAACCCATGGATAGTAAACTCAAATTTTTACTGCGACTTGGCGACGACAGTATGATCTTAGGTCAGCGTCTCTCTGAGTTGTGCGGTCATGGACCCATTCTGGAAGAGGACATCGCCATGACGAATATCGCCCTCGACTTAATCGGTCAGGCCACGAATATTTACACCTATGCCGCGACCTTAAGTGCTGAATTCAAGGACGCCGACGAATTGGCCTTCTTGCGCTTCGAACATCAATATTACAATGCGGTACTCTTAGAACAACCCAACGGTAACTTTGCCGATACGCTGGTGCGTCAATTTTTCTTCGATGCGTTTCGCGTTCCTTTGTTTCAGCACATGATGCAGTCCAATGACGAAACCATTGCCGCGATTGCCGAAAAATCCTTGAAGGAAACGCGTTACCATTTAAAGCATTCATCCGAATGGGTCATCCGTTTGGGTGATGGCACGGAGTTGTCCCGCGAACGTGCGCAGTTTGCCGTATTTGATCTGTGGCGTTACACTCAAGAACTGTTCTTCATGGATGAGGTAGAAAGGGAACTGGTAGATACTGGGATTATTCCAAACGTAGCTGATTTGCGTGAAACGTGGTTGAAAACGGTTGAATCAGTCATGCAAACCGCCACCTTGCAAATTCCGGAAAACCAAGGATTTTTTGGCGCAGGCCGCTTGGGAAGGCACTCAGAACACATGGGGTATATTCTAGCCCAAATGCAATACATGCAACGCGCCTATCCAGGGATGCAATGGTAACTTTGGAAGAATTACATGAAATTTTATCCCAAGTAAAGGATCCAGAGGTTCCCGTGCTAAACATTTTAGATTTGGGAATTCTGCGTTCCTTAACCTGTGAGAACAACCATTGGACGATTGTCATTACTCCTACGTACAGCGGTTGTCCCGCAATGCAAACCATTGAGGCCGATATCCGAACTGCCATATCTCATAAAAACATTCAAAATTTCACCATTGAAACCGTTCTTTCGCCCGCTTGGACCACCGATTGGATTTCGGAAGAAGGTAAAAGAAAACTGGAGGAATACGGCATTGCGCCACCCGTGGATGAGGTCGATAAAAGCGTACTGTTCAGCAAGCCCCCGGTGGTTCCTTGTCCTTTGTGCAAGTCCCAGAATACGCGCATGGTAAGCCAATTTGGAAGTACCGCCTGTAAGGCACATTACCAATGTTTAGCTTGCCAAGAGCCCTTTGATTACTTTAAGTGTTTGCGGTAAGCTTGAGTTTATCCCATGCTTCTCGCGCAGCGTTATCCCACGAAAATTTTTTGCCTCTTTCGAGCCCCTTTTGGGAAAGCTGTTCCAGCAAATGCGGTTCATTCTGCATGCGCTGCAATCCCATGAAAATATCGTCTTCCTTGAATGGGTCGCAGTAGATCGCGGCATCACCTGCAACCTCAGGCAGGCAGGTATTATTGGAGCAGATAATGGGCGTTCCGCATCGCATTGCTTCCACCATGGGTATTCCAAAACCTTCAAAGTATGGAACATAGGTCAGTGCTAAGGCAGCGGCCATTACATTCACTAGCTCCGATTTTTCAAGATATCCTAAGAAATGTACGTGGGATTTTTGCGCTTCGTTCAGGTTGAATTGCTGCTTATCCCACATGGCGCTACCAACAATTACCAGATCAATGTCGGATTGTTTCAATTTCAAGTAGGCGTTCACTAAACGATGGACGTTTTTTCTTGGATGCAAAGATCCAACAAATAAAAAATAAGGCCTCCCGCTGCAGATTCTCTCTCGGACCACCACCTTTTGTTCTTGGCTTATCGGCTGAAATTGCGGGTTGGGACCGTTGTATATGTGGGATATTTTCGCTAGTTCACATCCGTAGGCTTGAATAATGTCGTTACGGGAAAATTGTGAAACGGTTAAAACATGCTTTGCTTTTCGCACGAATTTTGGAAAGAAATGCCTTAAATAACGCGAAAGCAGGTAAGGTAAATCTTTCGGATAGTGTTCGAAATTGATGTCGTGGACGGTTATGATGCTCGGGACAGTTGAACGCAAGGAATTATATCCGTCCGGCGAAAAGAAAACCGTAGCTTGTTCACGTTTTAAAACGCGGGGCAAGGACCATTCAAACCAACACCAATACAATAAAGGATGGCGGGTAGGAGGTCCAATAATTACTTTTTTAACGTGAGAATACTCGGGGAAATGAACCTTAGGCTCTCGGTCAAATAGCAGAACAAACTGCACTTCAGGGTGCCATTCAATCCATCGCTGTACCAATTCGTACGTATAATTGCCAAAGCCCTCCATTTTATGGTGCGTAAGGTTACGGCAATTGATGGCAACAATCATTAAAACTGAAGAATGTAATTCGTTTGTTTTTCCTGTCCAACCGTGGTGTTTGGTCCATGACCGCAATAGACCACCGTTTCATCGGGCAATTGAAATAACACCTCGTGTATGGATTTTTTTAAGGTGGTTAAATCTCCGCCAGGGAGGTCCGTTCTACCAAAACTCCCCGCAAATAGTACGTCGCCGTTAATTAATACCCCTTCTTTTTCCAAGTAAAATACGACGTGGCCCCTCGAATGTCCTGGAGTGTGAAAGACTTTAAAAACCAGCGAATCCCCGAAGGATACCGTGGATTGATCTTCCAGAAAATACCCGGGTTCCGGAGAAGCGGCATAGCCTTCGAAGCCATATACATGAGCGTATTCTTTGACTCGGTTTAATCCTTCCAATTCCAAAGGGTGAATTCCCAGTTCAACACCATAGGTTGCCTTAACCCAATGGTTTCCCAACACATGATCGATGTGGCAATGGGTATTTAACAATCCTACGACCTTCAGATTGCGCTCTTCTATATAGGTTTCGAGTATTTTGGCTTCTTCGTTGGAATAACAGCCGGGATCAACGATAACCGCGTTTCCTTCAACATTCGAAACAACAACGGTGTTTTCTTGAAAGGCATTAAAGGTAAAGGTCTGGATGTGCACCGTGCTCATGCGGCAAAGGTAGCAATTTCTAGGGCGTTTTACCGAATCAATATTACATGCCCAGTGAGGGAATATTTCCGTTCTTGCTTGTCGGAATAATTAAGTTTCCACGTGTAGGCGCCATCCGGACAAGGCATCCCTTCATAGGTGCCATCCCAAAAGTCTTGTAAAGAGGTTAAGGTTCTGATCAACTCTCCCCAACGGTTGAAGATCATCAACTCCATTTCCTTGATATTTCCGCCATAAGCCCCAAATAAATCGTTGGTGCCGTTTCCGTCTGGAATAAAGGTATTCGGAACGTAAATCACCGCTTCGTACGAAAGGTTGACCGTCGCACTTGCCACGCACCCGTTGAGGTCGACAAAGGTCACCGTGTAGGCATAGTCGTTGTCGGGGTTGGCAATGGGATTGGGGCAATTAATGCACGATAAAAATTCCGGCGGGGTCCATGTATAAACTCCCGGACTATTCCCGATGGCATTGAGGGGAATTTGATCACCATAGAAAGCTTGAATGTTCGGCGACAGCGAAATGGTAGGCAGGGGGTGAAGTACCACCTCTACATAGGCCGTATCTTTGCATCCATTGATATCGGTTCCAATGACTTGAAAGTTCGTGGAGGTATTGGGACTAACCCAAACTTGATTTCCAGCTTGGTTAATGATCGATCCGGGGGGAGACCATTGGTAATACAATCCACCGCTGGCCCACAAATTCGCGACTTCACCAGGACAAATGATGGTATCATTTCCGGCGGTAACCTCGGCGGTTAATAAGGTGATGTACACGCTGTCTTCAATGGTGCCACAAGCGTTGGTGAATTGACAGTAATAGTACATGTCCTGCTGTGGCCAAATCGTTACGGTTGGACCCGAAGTGGTGGAAATGTTCAAGTTCGGAGACCACGAATAGGTGTTGGCACCGGAAACATTAAGGGTAGCACTTTCTCCAAGGCAAACAATTAAGGTTTCTGGTAAATTGGATACGGGTGGTGTAAAATATACAGATACCATTAAACTGTCGGTTAGGGTACAGCCTTCAATACTCGTCAACGTTGCGGTGTAAGTTGTTGTGGTGATAGGTGAGGCCAACACATTGCTTCCTACAGCCACATTCAAACTTTGAGCAGGGCTCCAAGTGATGGTTCCCGGGCCTACCGCACTCAATGGAACTTGCGACCCTATGCAAATTGAGGTGTCGGGGCTCAAGGTCAAGGATAGAGGAACGATGTTTAATGGAACTTGCAGGGTGTCTGCTCCACAGCTATCGGAAATAATCACGGTAAAAACAGTGTTGGAAAAAACCGTTGCTACCGGGTTAGGAATGTTGGGATTGGAGAGAAGATTTGCCGGAGACCAAAGGTAGGTTGATCCACCAAAGGCTTTCAAGGTAAAGGGACTTCCTGGGCACACGGATTGGGCTGGTAGGGTAACACCACCTTGAAAATCACCAATGTTTACTTGTATTTGAGCCGTATCCGGTTCGTAGCAATTTAAAGAATCAGATACCACCAAGGTAACGTTATACACGCCGGGGCCACCATACACATGGCTTGGCTCAAACTGATTGGAAAAAGTATTGTCGCCAAAGTCCCACTCATAGGTGTTGCCGTTCACGCTGTTGTTGTTAAAAAACACCGGATTGGGCAAACATATCAAAGGTGAAGGCTGAGCAAGCACCGCATCGAGGGTGCTCAGGTCGAATTTAAATACCGCCATATTACAATTTGGGCTTGGGTTTTGCGGCGACCAACTCCCCGGTGTTGAAGTGAATCCAAAATTATTGCCTCCACAGGCACCGCATACGGCATGGTAAATTCTTCCTTTTTTATCAAAACGGCTTGTTCCCCCGTCAACGTGATTCGAACTGCTGGTTAATCCGCCCATGTAGGTGGCGTAGTTTAAGGCTTGGGCATCAGCAGCAAATACGGCTAAATAAAAATTAGATCCATTGGTGTTGGTTTGATAGGCCCCTGGGGTGGTTTGGAAACCGTTGGTAGTGGAGTTTATGGCTTGAGAAACTCCGCTGTTTGCATTGAGTTGACCTCCCCAACCCGCAACATATATTTCGTAACAATCGGAAACTAAAAAAGCTGTGGGCGAAATTTCAACATGCCCGGTACCTGCTCCAAATACCGTACTCCATTGGATGTTGGCAAGCCCCCCGTCGTATTTTCGGATGAACTGTCCAGAGTTGGGCGTACCTGCGCACCCAGGAGAAATAACCCAGTTCGATTCGGTTTGACCATAAACGTACACTAAATTGGAAGGATCACACCGAACAAAATAGGCTTGATCGTATTCGTTGGCCCCCAAAAACGTTGCGGCAACTACCGAACCATTACCTGGATTGAATCGAGCTAAATATCCGTCGGAAAGTCCTCCGTTGTTCGACAAATCATTTCCCGAAGAAACGCCCGGAAATCCAGCGGAGGTAGAGCCTCCAGCGACATAAACTTGACCGTTAGGGCTTATTTCAATGGAATTTCCCGTTTCGGATCCCGAACCTCCGAAATAACTGCTCCATAGAAGCGAAGTGAGCGTGTTGTTTAGTTTACAAACCACGGCATCTTGGGTCCCGTTCAATGAGGTTGAATAGGCACCGGCAGTGGTCGGGAAATTTCCAGAAGCCGTGGTGCTTGAAATATAAATATTGCCGGATGCGTCCAAGATTATTTCACCACGGAATTGATCGCCGTAGTTGTAGTGAAGGGTATTCGTATTTAAGCCATCAATGTTATTTCCTCCGAGGTAGGTGGACGCAATCAGGTTATTGCCATTCGTACTAAACCGGGAAATAAAAATATCACTTCCATCAAAACTTAAGGAATTTTCGGTAACCGAGGGTCCGCCATTAAAAGTTGCGTCATAGGCTCCTGCTGTTGTCGGAAAATTGCTGGAACAGGTTACCCCGTAAACGTACAATTCACCCGTGGGTCCCGCAACTATGGAATGGGGCGTTTCGTTTCCTGCTCCACCGAAATAAATCGAATATAGCAGGTTCGTTCCGGTGGGATTGAATTTGGAAATGGCCACATCAAACGGTAAAGCGCCTGTTCCGTTGTTAAAGGTAATGTCGTATGATCCCGGCGTTGTTGGATATCCGTAACCGAATACAAT